>CAAGKR010035599.1_pt1 | contig 10735 bp, 12 predicted proteins | sample 2556971 | NCBI WGS metagenome assembly CAAGKR01 (sample SAMEA5207829, study PRJEB30636) | soil metagenome | biome: forest; feature: boreal; material: soil | place: USA | collected 2011-09 | depth 1 m
CGACGACGGCGAGGTGGACGCGCGGAAGGACCGTCCCCATCCGCCCGTTTCCCTCGTTGGTGACGAGCACGACGGAGCCGGTGTCGGCCACCAGAAAGTTCCCGCCGGAGACGCCCATCCCCGCGGAGAGGAACTTCGCCCGCAGGTGCCTGCGGGCCATCCCGACCAGCTCGGGGATGCTGTCGGTCCGCGGCTCCCCGAGGTGGCGCTCGAAGAGGCGGGAGATCTCTTCGCGTGTCTTGTGGACCGCGGGGGCGATGATGTGGGAAGGCGCCTCCCCCGCGAGCTGGATGATGAACTCCCCGAGGTCGGACTCGACGACCGTGACGCCCGCTCCCTGCAGCGCCTCGTTGAACGAGATCTCCTCGGACGCCATCGACTTCGACTTGACGGCGAGGGTGACCCCCTCGTCCCGCGCGATCCGCGCCGCGATCTCCCGCGCCTGGGCCGGTCCCCTTGCCACGTGGACGATCGCGCCCCGTTTTTCCGCCTCCTCGATGAAGCGCGCAAGGTACGTGTCCAGATGGTCCAGGACGTCACCCTTGATCCGCGACGCGCGCTCGCGGGTCGCCTCGAACTCCGGAAAGGCGGCGACCGCCGCGTCGCGGTGGGCGAGGAACCGTCCCGTGGTCCGCTCGAGCGCTTCCTGCAGTGTCTTGTCGAGGAGCGCCTTCCTGGCGCTTCGCCCGAAGGCGTTCGCGTTGAGCTCCATCAGCCGGCGTCTCCTCTTCCGGCGGTTTTCCCCGCGAGGATTTCGGCGAGATGGATCGCCTTCACCGGATACCCGATCCGCGAGATCAACCCGCCGATGTTCAGCAGGCACCCGAGGTCCCCGGAGGTGACGTACGACGCGCCGGTCGCGAGGATCCGCTCGACTTTGCGTTCCGTCATCTTGCAGGAGATCTTCGGGTACTTGAGGGAGAAAACGCCACCGAAGCCGCAGCACCGGTCGCTCTCCTCCATCTCGACGAACTCGACGCCGGGGATGGCGCGCAACAGCGTCCGCGGGGCCTCGACCACCCCGAGCCCCCGCCGCAGGTGGCACGAGTCGTGGTACGTCACCTTTCCGGAAAAATCCGACTTGGGGTCGGTCACGCCGAGCACGTCGACCAGGAACTGGGAGAGTTCGTAAATGCGCTCGCCGACCGCCCGGGCGCGGGCAAGCATGGGGGGCTCGTCCCGAAACAGGACGGGGTAGCCGTGCTTCACCATCGCCGCGCACGACCCCGACGGGGTGACGATGGGACCGTCGTCGGGAAAGGAGCGGAGGAACTTCCGCGCCATCGCGCGGGCCTCCTTCCGGTTTCCCGAGTTGAAGGCGGGCTGGCCGCAGCACGTCTGGGAGAGGGGGACGCGCACCGTCGCCCCGAACCGTTCCAGCACCTCCACGGTCGCGTTGCAGACCCCCGGGGAGAAGGCGTCGGCGAGGCAGGTGAAGAAAAGGGAAACGGGGATGGGCCCCTTCGGATCCATCCCCGTAGTATACGTCATGCGGCGCTTCCCGCGATTACAAGGCTTCCTTCCCCCGTTCTCCGGTCCGGATCCGGATCACCTCCTCGAGGTCGTAGACGAAGATCTTCCCGTCGCCGATCTTGCCGGTACGCGCGGCGGTCAGGATCCCTTCGACCACCGCGGGCACCAGCTCGTCGTTCACCGCCGCCTCGATCTTGACCTTGGGGATGAAGTCGACCACGTACTCCGCCCCGCGGTAGACCTCCGAGTGACCTTTCTGCCGCCCGAACCCCTTCACCTCGGAGACGGTCATCCCAGTGACACCCGCCTCGTTGAGCGCCTTCTTCACCTCGTCCACCTTGAACGGCTTGATAATCGCTTCGATTTTTTTCATCGGATGTCTCCCGGTTCCGGTATCCCCGTTTAGCGGGATGTTTTCCTGGTGTTGAAGTCGGGGTATGCCTCTACTGCCACTTCGTGCTGATCGAGTCCGACCATTTCCACTTCCTCGCTCACACGCATACCGATGATCAGGTCGATGATCTTGAAGGTGATGAATGAGGCGATCGCGACGAAAACGATGTTCGTCACCATGCCGATCACCTGAGCGAAGAACTGCGAGGCGTCACCGTAGAGGAGGCCGGTGACGGTTCCTTTCACGCCGTTGAATCCGTCGCCGTATTTGCCGTCGGCGAACAGCCCGAGGGCGAGGACGCCCCATGCGCCGTTCGCGCCGTGGACCGCCACCGCGCCGACCGGGTCGTCGACCCTGATCTTCCGGTCGAGGAAGAAGACCGTGAAGCAGCAGAGGGCGCCTGCAATCAGGCCGATGAGGACCGCCGCCGGAGCCGTCACGAAAGCGCACGGCGCCGTGATCGCCACCAGCCCGGCCAACAGGCCGTTGCAGCTCATGGAGAGATCGGGCTTGCCGTACTTGATCCACATGTAGATCGCCCCGGAGAGGCCGCCCGCCGCGCTTGCGAGCATCGTGTTGACCGCAACGACCGCGATTCTCAGATCGGTGCCGGCAAGCGTGGAGCCGGGGTTGAAGCCGAACCAGCCGAAGGCAAGGATCAACGTTCCCACGACCGCCATAGGTATGTGGTGCCCCGGAATGGCGTTGGCCGTGCCGTCCTTGTTGTATTTGCCGAGGCGCGGGCCGAGAACCCAGGCGCCGACCAACGCGCAGACGCCACCGGTCATGTGGACGACCGAGGAGCCGGCGAAGTCGACATGGCCGTGCCCAAGGCCGAAATTGTTGCCGAGCTGGGCGAGCCAGCCGCCGCCCCACACCCAGTTGGCGTACAGGGGGTAGATAATGCCCGCCATGAAGAAACCGTAGACCAGGAAGGCGCTGAACTTAAACCGCTCCGCCATGGCCCCGGTCGGGATCGTGGCGGCCGTGTCCATGAACACCATGTTGAATAGGAAGAGGGTGTAGACCGCGGTGTCGTAGACATTTTCGCCGAGGAAGAAGCCCTTCGTGCCGAAGAGGCCGAAGTCCTTCCCGAACAGCTTGACGACGAACTCGCCGTTCAGCACGCCGCCGCCGCCCAGGAGCGCGTTGCCGCCCCCGCCGCCCATCTGGAGGGCGAAGCCGATCAACCAGTAGGAGAGGACGCCGATGACGTAAATCATGATGTTCATCGCCATCGTGTGGCTGGCGTTCTTGGCGCGCGTAAAGCCGGTTTCCACCATGGCGAAGCCGACCTGCATGTACATGACCAGGAAGCCGCAGACGAGCGTCCAGACCATGTTGATGGCGACCCGGTTGTGGCCGATGACGTCGCCCAGTTTCAGCGCCAGCGGCTCGGACTTGCCGTACAACTTGATGTCGTTGTCGGTCGGCGCGTTGGCCGCGGCGCCGATGGTGTCAGAGATGGTGCCGCTGTTCGCGCCCGTCGGGTCCGGTTTGGGGGCGTCCGCCGCCATCGCCGGCAGGATCGTGCCGGCGGCGAGCAGGAGCGCTGTAAGGCACAGGACCAATTTCGTCCACTTGCGAAGGTGTCTTTTCATGTCGATTCTCCTTTGTCGTTCGCCGACCCGGAAGGGAAGGCCGGGGCCTTTACGCACCCCCGGCCGGCGGCGGCACCTGGTTTTTCCCGCGATTTACTGGATGTTGATGTCGAGTTGCATGGTCCACTTCCAAGCGCCGTTGATGCTCTGGTCGTTGAACCAGACGGGGCCGGTAAGGAGGTCGATGTCCTTCGTAAAGTAGTAGTAAAGGCCCACGCCGCCGCCGCCGAGGGCGTTTTTCCCGGAGGCGTAGTCCGCCGCGACGACTAGGCGGTTGAACTCATTGCCGGCCTTGTCCTTGGTGGGCAGGAAGCCGCGGTCGAAGCCCACCATGAAGCCGTAGTTGTCCGTTTCACCCTTGGAATTCTTGAGCACGGCGGCGTTGCCCAGGTAGGGCCCGGCGAACAGGCGGCCCAGACCGGGGATGGTCTTTCCGAACAGGAAGTAGCCGATGTTCTGGTCCGTCCGGACTTTGTCCTTGCTCGTCTGTGTTCCGGCATTGAAGATGCCGAGGTTGATCGCCGGTGATCCCTTGAAGAGAGCGCCCTCGGGCGTGCCGATCTTCGCGTTGAAGAAGAGGGGGTCGTCGGATGGTTCCAGAAGGTCGATTCCGACCTCCATCTGGAACTTCTCGAAAGGCAGTACCCCGATCGTCAGGCCGACATCGGTGGGGAAGTCCCCTTTTTTCTCCCCTTTCTTGAAGACGGTGAAATAGCTGTCGTAGGTGATGTGGGGGACGCCATACCCCTGGATGTCCGTCGTTGCGGGAGTCCAGTAGGTCGTGGACGGCGTGGCCGACGCCAGGGTCGCCGTCAGGCCGCACAGCGCGAATCCCGCGAGGGCGACCCCGAACCGATGGATGATCGTGCCGCTCTTCTTCATGGTGCCCTCCTCGAAAAGATGGAATGTCGTGTCGTCCCAGGTACAGCATCGGCCGTGCCATCGGGAGGGAAGCGGGACGCGTGGTGGGCCAACGACTCGAAAGAAATAGAGAAAAAGGAGTACGGCGCGGCAGGGAACGAAGAGAAGCACGGCCAGAGGATGCTACAAAAATGTCCGGTATTCTACACTAAGTGCGTCAGTTCATAAATACGGTGACGAATGCAGGAAGACATCAGGGAAGGTGTACACAACGGGAGGGTCCGGCGAGCCACGAACGGAGCCCCCGCTCCGAGGCGGCGCAGCCGGATCAGCGCGGCGGCGTCATTTCTTCCACGGGGAGGATAGCCCGTGTTTCTTCATCTTGTACGCAACCTGCCGGGGCGTCCACCCGAGGATCTTCGCGGCCCGCGCGATCACCCAGCCGGCGGACGACAGCGCCGTTTGCAGTTCCTCGCGTTCCATTGCCTTGAGAACCTCGGCGCGGGGACGTCCATCCGGCGGCGCCGCCGGGTGGGGAGGCTCCGCCGCGGACGCGGCACCGGACGCCTGCGGCGCGGGGGGCTGTCCATAGGACCCGGTCGCGGGGAGGGACGCGGCGACCCGGATCGCCCGGGGGAGGTCCTGCGCCCGCACGACCGGCGCCTTGGCCATCACCACCGCCCGCTCGACGAGGTTCTCGAGCTCCCGCACGTTCCCGGTCCACCGGTACTCGAGGAGCAGGTCGAGGGCGTCCTTCGAGAAGGCGACGCTTTTCCCGTGCTCCCGGTTGAACCGCTCGAGGAAATGCTCCGTCAGCGGGGGGATGTCTTCCCTCCGGTCCCGCAAGGGGGGGAGGAAGACGGGGATCACGTTGAGCCGATAGTAGAGGTCCTCCCGGAACGTGCCCCCCGCCACCATCTTTTCGAGGTCGGCGTTCGTCGCCGCGATGATCCGGACGTCCACGGAGACGGGCCGGTTCTCGCCGAGGCGCTCGAACGTGCGCTCCTGCAGCACGCGCAGCAGTTTCACCTGCGTGGGCAGCGGGATGTCGCCCACCTCGTCGAGGAAGATCGTGCCGCCGGACGCCTCCTCGAACCGGCCTTTCCGCTCCTCGACCGCGCCGGTGAAGGCGCCCCGCCTGTGGCCGAACAGCTCCGACTCGAGCAGCGTCTCAGGGAGGGCGGCGCAGTTGACGGCGACGAAGGGGCGGTCCGCGCGGCCTCCCCCTTGGTGGATCGCACGGGCGATCATCTCCTTCCCCGTACCGCTCTCGCCGCGCAGCAGCACCGTAGCGCGCGATGGCGCGACGCTGGTCACCGCGGCGAAGACCTCCTGCATCCGCTTGCTCTGCCCGATGATGTTCTCGATCCGGTACGTCTTCCGGATCGTCTTTTCGAATTCTTTCCGTTGCCGCTTGAACTCGTCTTGCAGCCGCTCGATCGCCTTGTGCAACTTGAGCGCCTGTCCGATGAGGCAGCCGATCACGGTGAGGGTCCGCGTGTCCGATTCGAGCGCCCGGGTGCCCTCGCGGCCGATCCGCTCCGCGGTCAGCACCCCCAGCGTCTCGGCGCCGATCTTGATGGGGACGCAGATCCAGGAAAGCGGACCTTCTCCGGCCGAATTCCCGTGCGCGCGCGTCTTGTCCAGGAACGACGGCTCCACCCGGACGTCGGGGAGGACGATGGGGCTGCCCGTCTTCATCGTCTTTCCGACGATCCCCTCGCCCCAGACGTATCGGCCCCGCTCCCGCTCCTCCGCGGTGTAGCCGGCGGCGACCTCCATCCGGATCTCGCGCGTTGTCTCGTCGGGGCGGAAGATGGCGGTGCGGTCGAATCCGAGGAAGCTCTGGAGCGTGCGCAGGGCGACCCCCAGCGCGCGGTCGAGGTTCTGCGTCGAGGTGAGGATCTTGGCCACCTCGTGGATGGCCGCGATCTCGGCTTTTTCGGGGGATCGGGGATCGGTCACGGGCCGATTATAGCGTATAATGCCGCAAGCCGCCGAGTCAGACTGGGCGCGGCGTGAGGAACCCCGAAGGAGAAACGGCACATGGCCAAGAGATCACGGTACCTGTCCGGCGCGCGGATCCTTCCGCCGCCCGTGGGGAAGAGGATGCTGGCCTCGGAGTTGATCGAGAGGACGTTCCTCGCCTACAACGCGGGGAGGCTTCGGGAGGGGGCGCGGCTCCTTTCCGAACGGATGCTTGCGCCCGACGTGACGGTGGGACTCTCCCTGACCGGCGCGCTCACCCCCGCGGGGCTCGGCGTGTCGTGCGTCGTCCCGCTGCTCAAGGCGGGGTTCGTCGACTGGGTCGTCTCCACGGGAGCGAACCTGTACCACGACGCCCACTTCGGGCTCGGGCTTCCGATGCACGCCGGATCGCCGTTCCTCGACGACCGCGTCCTGCGGGACGAGGGGGTCGTGCGGATCTACGACGTCCTGTTCGACTACGAGGTGCTCCTCGACACGGACGCCTTCTTCCGCCAGGTGCTCGACCTGCCGGAGTTCCAGGCGCAGATGGGCACGGCGGAGTTCCATTACCGGCTCGGGCGGTACATGGCGCAGCGGGAGAAGGCCCTCGGCCAGGGGGAGGTGAGTGTGCTGGCGGCCGCATGGCGGTACGGGGTCCCCGTCTACACGTCGTCCCCGGGCGACTCCTCCATCGGGATGAACGTCGCCGCGATGCGGCTTGGCGGCCGCGGGGTGACGTTCGACGTCTCCCTCGACGTGAACGAGACGGCGGCGATCGTCTACGACGCGAAACGACGGGGGGGGAAAAGCGCGGTCTGGATCCTCGGCGGGGGGGCGCCGAAGAACTTCATGCTCCAGACCGAGCCGCAGATCCAGGAGGTCCTCGGGCTCGACGAAAAGGGTCACGACTACTTCCTGCAGGTCACCGACGCCCGGCCCGACACGGGCGGGCTGTCCGGCGCGACGCCCTCGGAGGCGGTCTCGTGGGGGAAGGTGGACCCGGACAAGCTTCCCGACACGGTGGTCTGTTACCTCGACTCCACCGTGGCGCTCCCACTTCTTTGCGCCTTCGCATTCGACCGGGTGGGAAAGCGAACCCCCAGACGCCTCTACGACCGCCGGGAGGAGATGCTGGCGGTCCTGGGGAAAGCGTACCGCAAGGCGGTGAGCGCCGCCGGGGTGACGAAGAAGCGGAAGGTCGCGCGGAAGAAGTAGCCCGTCGGGGACGGCCGGTCAGGGATTCCCGTCCGGCGGGGCGAGGTGGAGCAGGAGCTTCCCCGCGGCCCAAGCGTCGGCTTCCGCCCGGTGGAAGGTGGAGCCGATGCCGAGCTCCCGGCAGATATTCGGGAGGGAGTGGGAGCGGAAGCGCCCCGTTCGGCGGGCCAGCGTCAGCGTGTCGATCACGCGGTTCCCTGGCCACGATCCCCCCGCGAGCCGCGCCTCGTTCTGAAGGAACGACAGGTCGAACGGCGCGTTGTGGAAGACGAGCGGGTCGTCGGCCAGAAAATCGAGGATCCGCGGAAGAAGGTCGGCGAAGGTGGGGGCCCCGACCACCATCGCGTCGGTGATCCCGTTCACCGCCGATGCGCCGGGGTCGATGGGGCGCAGGGGATTCACCAGCGACACGAAGGAGTCGATCACCGCCCCCCGCAGGAAGCGGAGCAGGGCGAACTCGCAGACCCGGTGGCCTTCGGCCGCGGAAAGCCCCGTGGTCTCCACGTCCGCCGCGACGTACGGGATCTCGATGATGCGGTCGCCGTTGGTCGGATCCCTCAATGTTCCCCCCTGATGTAGAATACGGGCACCATCATCCCACAGGAGCCCACCGATGAAAAAGTGGAAGTGCACCGTCTGCGGCTACATCCACCAGGGGGACGAGCCCCCTGCCACCTGCCCCATCTGCGGGGCGTCCCGCGAGAAGTTCGTCCAGGTTTGATGACGGGCGCCCGGGGGAAGGTTGCGTTGGTCACCGGAGGGAGCCGGCGGATCGGCGCGGCGATCTGCCGCGCCCTCGCGAAGGCCGGCTACGAGGTCGTCCTGACGTATCGGGCCTCCGCCCGGGAGGGGAAGTCGCTGGCGGCGCGGATTGGTGGGAGCGCCATTCCTCTCGACCTGTCCCGGCCGTCGACGTTCGGGCGGTTCGCGGACCGGTTGGGCCGGAAGTTCGGGCGCCTTGACCTGCTGGTCCACAACGCCGCCGTCTTTCCGCGGACGCCGGTCAACGAAGCCACCACCGCCGCGTGGGACGCCGTCTTCGCGGTCAACCTTCGCGGTCCGTTCCTGCTGACCCGGGCGCTGCTGCCGCTGCTGCGGAAAAAGCGGGGAGACGCGGGGGTCCTCTTCCTCGGGGACGCCAACGCCTTCGAACTGTGGCCCGGTTACCTGCCGTACTGCCTCTCGAAGCTTGCCGTCCCGCGCCTCGCCGCCGGTTTACGGAAGGCCCTCCGGCCCGACGTTCGCGTTGGGGTCGTTCGCCCGGGCCTGGTCCTGCCGCCCGATCGGTTTCCGGCGAAACGGTGGGAGCGCCTCCGCGCGGAGAAGGCGGGGCGGCGCGGGATCCGGACGCCGGAAGGGGTCGCGAGGGCTGTCTTGCGGTTCGCACGCTCAGGGACCTATAATCCCTGAGCGATCATCGCCCAAGGGGTGTCCAATGAAAAAGTGGAGATGCGTCGTCTGCAGCTACGTCTACGACCCGGCCGCCGGCGACCCGGACAACGGCGTGCCGCCCGGTACCGCCTTCGAGAACATCCCGGACGACTGGGTGTGCCCCGTCTGCGGCGCCGGGAAGGAAGAGTTCGAGCCGGCCGACTGACCGGAACACGCACAGCGAGGAGCCGAGCATGTCCATCGTGACGCTTGCGCCCGATGTCTACTGCGTCGGGGTCAAGGACCCGGGACTCACGGTCTTCGACATCGTCATCCCGACCGAGCACGGGACGACGTACAACTCCTACCTCGTGAAGGGGACGGAGAAGACGGCCCTCATCGACTGCGTGAAGCGCCCCTTCGCCGCGGAGTTCCTGCACAACATCGAGGAAATCCTCCCCGTGTCGAAGCTCGACTACGTGATCGTCAACCATTCCGAGCCGGACCACTCCGGCGCGCTGGTGGAGCTGCTCGAGCGAAACCCCACGGTCACGGTGCTGCTCTCCCGTTCCGCGAAGACGTTCGTGGACAACCTCGTGAACGCCGGGTTCCCCTTCCGCATCGTGGGCGACAACGACGAGCTTCCCCTCGGGGGAAAGACGCTCCGGTTCATCAACGCGCCGTTCCTGCACTGGCCCGACACGATCCTCACGTACCTGGTGGAGGAGAAGATCCTCTTCCCCTGCGATTTCCTCGGGGCCCACTACTCCAGCCCCCACACCTTCAACGACGAGCTCCACGAGCCTTTGAGCGCCCGCAAGGCGTTCGAGTTCTACTACGCGACGATCATGCGGCCGTACAAGGAGCACATCCTCAAGGCGTGCGAGAAGCTGAAGGACGTCCCGTTCGGGATGATCGCGCCGTCCCACGGGCCGGTCCTGCGAAAAGACCCGCGGGAATACCTGGCGTGGTACGAGGAGCGCGCGTCGGCGTCGAAGCGGGTCACGGAGAAAAAGGTGGTGATCGTCTACGTCTCGGCCTACGGGAACACGGAGGCGATGGCGCGGAAGGTGGCGGACGGGGTGGCCGCGGGGGGGCTCACGCCGGTGCTGATGAACGGCGTGGAAGCCCCGATGGAGCGGATCATCGACCAGATCGACGAGTCCGTGGGCTTCCTGATCGGCACCCCGACGCTGAACAGCACCGTGCCGCACCCGATCCTCAACATGATCGCGAACCTGGTGACACTGAACATAAAGGGGAAGGCCGCCTCCGTGTTCGGCTCCTACGGCTGGAGCGGGGAGGCGATCAAGACGGTGCAGGACATCCTCACGTCGATGCGGATCAAGGTGGCGCCGGAGCCGATGAGGGTGCGGATGGCCCCCAGCGCGCAGGACCTCGAGGCCTGCGTCGACTTCGGCAGGAAGTTTGCCGGGATCGCGGGTGGCGTCGCGCCGTAGCCGTTACCCGTGGGCCTTCCTCTCGATCTCGAGCCCCTCCTTGTGCAGGGACTTGTCGGCGTCCTTGCGGAGCTGGTGCTGACCCTCGAGGGCTTCCCCGCGGATGATCGCCTTGCACAGGTCGCAGATCCCGCCCTCGACCGCCCCTTCCTTCGCGCACACCATGCAGCGGTTCTTGTCCAGGACGCCCTCCGGAACGGAAGCATCTCGCCCCCGTGTCAATAGTATCCCACAGGGGAACCCGAATTAATATTCTTCCCGGGGAATCGGTTCCGACCCGTCGTCATCCCAAGAAGGAACCAATCGAAGGGGGAGAGCGATGGAACCTCGAAAAGCGCCCGAACGGATACCGGAAAAGCCACGCCGGGGGCTCGTGCTCGTCATCACCGGCG
>CAAGKR010140061.1_pt1 | contig 10732 bp, 7 predicted proteins | sample 2556971 | NCBI WGS metagenome assembly CAAGKR01 (sample SAMEA5207829, study PRJEB30636) | soil metagenome | biome: forest; feature: boreal; material: soil | place: USA | collected 2011-09 | depth 1 m
CTCGCCGCGCTCGCCGCGGCACGAGATGCACGCGTCCTCCTCTTCCCGAGGGGCGATCTCCGTCGCACCACCGACCGCATGCCGTCACGGTTCCTCCTCGACACAGTGGAGGCACTCACCGGCTCCCGCCATTACGCCGACGACCTGCTCCGCCTCGACGCCGACTGGTTCCGACAGATCCCGTCGTTCGCGGCCGGCGTCGCGCGCGTGCCGTTCCCGGCGACGGAACAGGAACACCGGCTGCGCGCGCTGCTCGACCACGTCGGACGAGATGGCGGCGACATCGCCACGTCCGCGCTCCGGGCGGCCGACCCCGTACTCGGGCGTGGGCTCGACTGCGCGCTCGCCCGGGCGAGCACCGCATTCACGCGCTTCGACGGCAACCTCGGCGGCCTCCCCGTTCCGAGCCCCGCCGGTGCCGACGCGGTGGTGTCGCCCACGCGCCTCGAGCGCTGGGCTCGCTCTCCATTCGACTACTTGATGGAGCACGTGCTCCATGTGGAGATCCCCGAGCTTCCGGAAGAGGTCTACGAGCTGTCGGCCCTCGACCGCGGCTCGCTCGTGCACGACACACTCGACGAGTTCCTGCACGAAGCCCTCGCGCGTCCCGGTGGCCCTCCACCGCCCGGCGCAACCTGGGCCGACGCCGACCGGGCGCGGCTCCACGAGATCGCAAACGCGCAGTGCGATCGTTACGAGGCGCTGGGTATCACCGGCCGGCGCGCCTTCTGGGACCGCGACCGTCGTCGCATCCTCGCCGACCTCGACCGCTTCCTCATCGAAGACACCAAGCTGCGCTCCGGCCGCGGGCTCACGACCCTCGCCACCGAGCTCCGGTTCGGCTTGCCCGACGCCGACCGGCCGGCGATCGAGCTCATGCTGTCGGACGGGCGCCGGCTGCGGTTCCGCGGCGCGGCCGACCGTGTCGACGGCGGTGCCGGGGGCTCGCTCCTTGTCATCGACTACAAGACGGGTAAGCCTCCGCCCGCGGGAGGCGACCGGGGCGATCCCACGTCGGCCGGTACCAAGCTCCAGCTCCCCGTGTACGCGCTCGCGGCCAGGAGCGCGTTCGGCAACGACGACACACCGGTGGTTGCCGCGTACTGGTTCGTGAGCACGCGTGGCGAGTTCCGATGGGCCGAGGTTGCCCTCGACGAGGCCACCCAGACCCGGTTCGACGAGGTGCTGCGCGTCATTGTCGACGGAATCGAGCGCGGGGTGTTCCCCTGCAGCCTCGAGCCGCCCGGCTCGTGGACGCAGACTTGGCGCACCTACGCCGACCCCGACGCGCGCGGCACCCGCGACCGCTACCGAGACTGGGTGCGCAAGCGCGGCGCGCCCGAGCTCACTGCGTACGTCGCGCTGGCCGAACCCGACGAGGTCTTCGTCGACGACGAGGTCGACCTCGACATCCCGGTCGAGCTCGGATGACGGTCGTCCAGCCCGAGCTCGTCGTCGACGAAGACACCGACACGCGTGCCGCGATCCAGAACGACCTCGGCGACACGATGTTCGTCGAGGCGGGCGCGGGGTCCGGAAAGACGAAGTCCCTCGTCGATCGCGTGGTCGCGCTCGTCACCCGCGCAGGGGTACCGATGCGGGAGATCGCCGCGGTCACGTTCACCGAGAAGGCGGCGGCCGAGCTGCGCGACCGCATCCGGCGTGAGCTCGAACAGGTCGCGAACAGCTCTCCGTTCGGGCACGGAGCCGGCGGTGACGCACTCGCCCGCGACGCGCTCGACGAGCTCGACGCCGCCGCGGTGTCCACGCTGCACGCGTTCGCACAACGGCTCCTGAGCGAGAACCCGATCGAGGCCGGCCTCCCGCCCCGCATCCAGGTGCTCGACGACATCGGGTCACAGGTGGCGTTCGAGGATCGTTGGACGCGATTCGTCGATCTCCTGCTCGACGACCCCGCGCTCGAGCGGGCGCTGCTGCTGGCACTGAACGCCGACACCGGCCTGCCCACCCTCCGCGCGATCGCGCTCGCGTGCAACGCCAACTGGGACCTCGTGCAGGAGCGCATGGGTCCCGAGCCCGACCCGCCGCCGCTCGCCATCGACGAGCTCCTCGCCGACCTTCACCGCGTCTGCGCACTCGCGAGCTCGTGTGCAGACCCCGAAGACAAGCTCGCCGAGGGACTCGCTGCGCTGTCGGCGTGGTCTGATCGCCTCGTTCGCGCGCCCGACGAGTACGAGCAGCTCCGGCTGCTCACTGAGGGTCCGCCGAAGATCCGCGCGAATGCGGGAAAGAAGGGCAACTGGCCGTCGACGTCCGATGTGGAAACCGTCCGATCGACCGTGATCGCGTTGCGCGAGCAGGCCGCGGCCATCGCGAAGACCGTCACCGAAGCCACGATCCGGCGGTTGGCGTGGGAGATCGCGCAGTTCACGCTGCGCGAGGCCGACGAGCGCCGCCAGAGCGGCCAGCTCGAGTTCCACGACCTGCTGGTGCTCTCGCGCGCAGTGTTGCGCGACCCGCGCCACGGTTGGGACGTTCGGCGCCGCCTCCGCGAGCGCTACACGCACCTCCTCCTCGACGAGTTCCAAGACACCGATCCCATCCAGTGCGACCTCGCCGCGCTGCTCGCATCAGGCGACGCGGACGCGCGCGACCGACAGTGGAACGAGATCGAGGTCGATGCCGGGCGCCTCTTCGTCGTCGGCGACCCCAAGCAGTCGATCTACCGGTTCCGGCGCGCCGACATCGCCGCGTTTCTGCGCGCGCGTTCGGCCTTCGGGGCGTCGCCGCGCCACCTCACGCACAACTACCGCACCACCCGTCAAGTGATCGAGTTCGTCAACCATGTGTTCCGCGACCTGATCGTCGCCGAACCCGAGTCGCAGCCCGAGTACGTGGCGCTGATTCCCACTCGCGGCGACGCGCCGGTCGGTCCCGGCGTCGTGCTGCTCGGGGCCAAGGCGCACGACGATCGTCCGCGCGCCGACGCGCTCCGTGAGCGTGAGGCAGCCGACGTCGCCGCGGCCGTCACCACCGCGCTCACCGAGCAGTGGTCGGTGTCGCGGCGGGGAACGAGCAGCGGCGAGGTCTGGGAGCCGTGCCGCTTGGGCGACATCGCGATCCTGCTGCCCGCGCGCACCTCACTCGGCCAACTCGAAGACGCACTCGACGCCGCCGGCATCCCGTACCGGGCCGAGACGTCGTCGCTCGTCTACGGCACGCGCGAGATCCGCGACCTCCTGATCGTGCTACAAGCCGTCGACGACCCCACCGACGAACTGTCCCTGGTCAGCGCGCTCCGCTCACCGCTGCTCGGCTGCGGCGACGACGACCTCTATACGTTCCGTGTCGACCACCGCGGGCACTGGAACCACCAGGCGCCGCTGCCCGAGTCGTTGCCGCACGACCATCCGGTCGGCGAGGCGATGCGCGCGCTCACGGCATGGCACGACGCGCGGCTGTGGCTCGGCCCGAGTGAGCTCCTCGACCGCATCGTGCGCGAGCGCCGCGTGCTCGAGGTCGCGTTCGCACACAAGCGTCCGCGCGACCTGTGGCGCCGCGTCCGCTTTGTGATCGACCAGGCCCGCGCGTTCTCGGAGACGACCGGTTCGGTGCCGGGGCGGCGACCCGGTGGTGGCTTGCGCGACTTCCTGCGCTGGGCCGACCTCCAGAGCGCGGAGGGCGCCCGCGTCGTGGAGACGGTGCTCCCGGAAACCGACGACGATGCGGTGCGCATCCTCACCATCCACGGGGCGAAGGGCCTCGAGTTCGCGATCACGATCGTGTCCGGCATGACCACCGGAGTGAACATGCGCCGCACCGGCGTACAGCTGCTCTTCCCGCACGACTCCGACACCTACGCCCTCCGCTTGTCGAAGCGCGTCACCACCGAGGAGTTCGAGCGCTACGCGCCGATCGACGAGCAGATGGACTTCCACGAGAAGCTCCGGCTGCTCTACGTGGCGCTCACGCGCGCCCGGGACCACCTCGTCGTATCGGTGCACCGCGAGGCTCGAAAGCTCCCCGCCGATCGTCCGAGGTGGACCCACGCCGAGCTGCTGTGGGAAGCAGCGAACGACGCGCCCAACTGGACCGAGCTCGCACCGGTTGCCGCCGGCCTCCCGGCCACCGCGGAACCTCCACCGACGCCAATTCCGTACCCGGAATGGCACGATTGGGTCGCTCAGCGCGCCCTCGCGCTCGCGAACGGGGTGGCCCCGCGCGTGTGGTCGGCAACCGCGATCGCGACGGTTGCGGCCGTGCGCGCCGATCCCGGCCTGGCCAAGGACGGGCGCGACCTCGAGCTGCCGCCGTGGAACAAGGGGCGCTACGGCACCGCGGTCGGGAGCGCCGTGCATGCCGTGCTCCAGACCGTCGACCTCGTCACCGGCAACGACGTCGACGAAACGGCCGCCGCGCAGGCCGCGGCCGAAGGAGTCATCGGAAGAGAGCGCGACATCGCCGCGCTCACCCGCAGCGCGCTGGCGTCTCGCACCGTGCGCGAGGCCGTCGCCACCCACGACTATCGGCGGGAGATGTACGTCGCTACGCGGGTCGAGGGCCACACGCTCGAGGGTTACGTCGACCTCGTCTACCGCACCAATGACGGCCTGGTCGTCGTCGACTACAAGACCGACGCGTGGCGCGACGAGTCTGATCTCGATGCCAAGGTCGCGCGCTACCGGCTCCAGGGTGCGTCGTACGCGCTCGCGCTCGAGGCGGCTACCGGAGAGCCCGTCGCGCGCTGCGTATTCGTGTTCCTCGGCACCGACGGCGCCGACGAACGCCAGGTCAGTGACCTTCCACGTGCGATTGACGAGGTACGAGCATTTCTCTCGGCGTCCGCCGGATCCGAATGAACACGAGGATCCCGCCGATCGGACCCGTGAGGATCACAAGTGCCGTGTAGCCCCAGGTCCACCCGATGTCGGGTCGGATGATCACCGTCATCGCGACGAACGTCAACCACACGAGCCCGTGGACGAAGCCGGCCAAGGCCTTTCCCGCGACGCTGGGTGTCACGATCCAGAAGTAGAAGAGCACGCAGTAGGTGACTGACTCGGACAGCGCCATCACCGAAAGCGCCTTCGACTTTCGCTCGAGCTCGCTACTCGTGTCTTCGAGGAAGTCGGGCACGGTTGCGACGGTACCCTGTTGACCCGTGAGCGAGACCATCAGCCCAGCCCCTCTGCCCACGACCATCGAGGCGCCCGCCGACGTCGACACCGACGGGGGCGACCACGACCGCTTCGCGCACTACTGCCGCAAAGAGGACGTCGCGCGTGCGTACGTCACCGGCGAGGCGATCTTGGCGCTGTGCGGGAAGAAGTGGGTGCCCACCCGTGATCCGTCGCGCTATCCCATCTGCCGCACTTGCGCGGAGCGCAAGGCGGCGGGCTGGACGTTCTGACGCGTCACCCGGGTCCGAGCGGCGCGAGTCTCGTAGCGATGTCGTCGAGCACCGCCGGTGTATGTGGAACCGGGAGATACACGATGCCGAGGTCGAGACCCGCGTCGGCATACCGCATGGCCTGATCGGCGAGCTCGTCGACGTCGAGCGCGCCACCACCTAGAGATGTCAGGTGCGTGGAGATCATGATCTCGGCCGGGTCGCGGCCAACCGCCGCACAGTGGCGGTAGAGCACGTCACGCTTGGCGATGAACTGCTCCACCGACCCACCGGGGAAGTTCCAGTGCTGAGCGAAGCGAGCGACCGCGCGCAACGTGCGCCGCTCGCCGCCGCCCCCGATGCAGATCGGCGGGTGCGGCCGCTGGAACGGCTTGGGATTGCACCGTGCGTTCTCGAGCTGCACGTACTTGCCGTGCAACGTGGTGGTCTCGTTGGAGAGCAGGCCGACGAGGGCCTCACACCCCTCGTCGAAGGCGTCGAACCGTTCCCGCAGGGTGGAATGAATGTCGATTCCGTATGCGTTCGCCTCCTCATGGTTCCAGCCGGCGCCGATGCCGAGCTCGAGTCGGCCACCCGAGATGATGTCGAGGGTCGCAGCCATGTTGGCGAGGACGGCAGGGTGGCGGTAGGGCATCCCGGTCACGAGGACGCCCACTCGCAGCCGTTTGGTGGCCTGGGCGAGGGCGGTGGTGGTGAGCCAGCCCTCGAGGCAGGGCCCGGTAGAGTCGGAGTGGATCGGATAGAAGTGGTCGAAGGTCCAAGCCGACTCGAACAGGTCGATTTCGTCGGCGGCTTGCCAGACGGCCAACATGTCCGGCCACGTCGTGTGCTGCGGGGCGGTCTTCAGTGCGAAGCGCATCGTGGCAGTGTTCCACAGCCATCCCGCATTGACTCGCGGTGCTGCAACCGATGACCATTTAGCCGTGCCCACCACCACTCCGACGACGCGACGCGCCAGGCATGCCTCCGAGCTTGTTCGGATGCGCCGTCGCAACGTCGCCGCGTTCTGTGCCGTCCTCGCGCTGATCACACCGATGGTCATTGCGTCGGCCTGGGTCTTCGCCAACGTGGAGCACTCCCAGAACAACGACGCGACCATCGAGGTCCAGCAGGGCTGGGGACCGAAGGAGGTCGGCGACCAGCTCCAACAAAATGATGTGATCGCGTCGTCGGCCGAGTTCCAGCAGATCGCGCAGGCCGCCGGCGTCACCGGCTTCGCGGCCGGTCGCTATGTCTTCGTGCTGAAGATCTCCGCGCAGGAGGCACTGAATGTGCTCCGCGGCGGTCCCGCAGCCGAGATCCCCGACATCCCGCTGCTCCTGCCACCCGGCTTGAGCATGGCCGCGATCGCCGACCGCGTCGGCAAGCTGCCGGGCAAGAGCAAAGACCGATTCCTCCAGGTGGTGACCTCGGGCGTGGTGCGATCGAAGTACGAGCCCGAAGGAGTGAACTCGCTCGAAGGTCTCACCTGGCCCGATACCTACCTGGTGGGCGCCAACGAGACCGAGGACCAGATCCTCTACCGGATCGTCGTCGAGTTCGACAAGCACGCCGATGCCGCGGGGGTCGAGAACGTACAGAACCCGGTGGGGCTGACGCCCTACCAGGTGTTGATCGCGGCTTCGCTCGTGCAGGCCGAGTCCGGCAGCGACGCCGACTCGCCGCTCATCTCCGCGGTGATCGTGAACCGCATTCGCGACAAGATGCCGCTCCAGATCGACGCCACCCTGTGTTACGCGAAGGGTGGCTGCCCACCGGTGCCCGTCGATGCCGACAAGAAGATCGACTCGCCCTACAACACCTACAAGGTGATGGGTCTGCCTCCCACGCCGATCGAGACGATCACCGCGAACGCGCTCGCGGCTGCGCTCAATCCGGCGCCGGTCCCCTACAAGTACTACGTCTCCGACAAGAACGGGAAGACGTACTTCGCAACAACGCAGGCAGAGCACGAACGCAACGTCGAGAAAGCACGCAGTGTCGGCTGACGACTTGTCGGGTGACGCCGTCGTCGTGCTCGACCGGAAGTTCGCACATGCGGTGGAATTCGCGTGCTCGTTGCATCGCAATCAGGTGAGGAAGGGAACGGACGTCCCGTACGCGGCCCACTTGCTCGGGGTGGCGTCGTTGGTGCTCGAGGGCGGCGGCAACCAGAAAGAGGCGATCGCGGCGCTACTCCACGATGCCGTCGAGGACACGCCGGCGACGCCAAAGCAGATCCGCAAACGGTTCGGGCGCAAGGTGGCGCGCATCGTCGTCGAGTGCACCGATGTCCCCGCCGGCAAAAACGGGAGGCGGAAGAAGCAGCGACGCAACGCAGCCACCTGGCGCGAGCGGAAGATGCGTTCTTTGGAGCACCTGCGTGATCCGAACGCGTCGGTCTCGGTGTTGCGCGTCCGCGCGGCCGACGCGCTCTACAACGCGCGCACGACACTGGCAGACCTGCGGCGATACGGGCCTGAGACGTGGGGACGCTTCAACGCCGGTGCGGTCGACCAGCTCTGGTACTACCGGTCGTTGTCGATCGTGCTCTCGGCGCGGCTCCCCGGCCTGCTCAGCGACGAGCTGCGCGTCACCGTGCGTGAGCTGGAAAAGCTTGCCGGTTGGTGGTTCGACCTCGGCGACCCCCAACCGGGCCGCTAATCCATGAATCGAGGGCACCCACCCGACAGGGGGAATCGGGTGAGTGCCCTCATGACGGCGATGCTCGCTTACACCGCCGCGCCCTGCACGCTTCCCGCACCCCGGGGGCCATGCTCGGGAATCGCGATGTCGCACGCCGCGGCAGCCTGTTGCAACGCGGCACGCTGCTCGGCCGTCGGCGGCGCCGGACGCTCACCGGTCTCGCTACCCGTGGGCCGCTGCGGAAGCGTCACCCCGCGGCCCGCCAGACACTGCTTCTGGGCATCGGTGAGACTGGGACGCACCCCGCCCGGCCCCCCGAAGCCCGGCCTACCGAATCCCGGACCGTTGGCGCCCGCAGCGGGAGTCGGCAGCCCGCATGCTTCCGCCGCCTGACGGAACGCGGCACGCTGCTCGTCGGTCGGGGGCGAGGGACGCTGAGCGGTCTCACCGTTGGCGGGACGCTGCGGAAGCGTCACCCCGCGGCCGGCCAGACACTGCTTCTGGGTGTCGGTGAGCTCCGGGCGAGGCGGCCGGGTGCCCTGCTGGCCACTCGTCTCTCCCGTACTGGTGTCGGCCGCCGCAAAGGCGCCGAGTCCCAAGGCAGGAATCGCCGCCAGTGCCACGAACCCCACCACGATCCCAACTTTTCGGGGAATCCTCTTCGCCGACGCGTTCGTCACGCGTGCTCCTCTCGGTAGCCGGTGCCCTCCGCCGGGGGGGATCTTCCGTCAAACGACCTGAGACGACCCTGAGCGAGCGCTGCGGGGATCGGTGGCGTGCGTTCTGACGGCTTTCGGGGACCGCTCTCAGGCGCCGCGGGCGAGGGGCGCGTCGTTGAGATGCACCACTGGCGGCACGACACTCGCATCGCGCACCGAGGCGGCCGCGCGGTCGCGACCGCTCCGCTTCGCCACGTAGAGCGCGGCGTCTGCCGCCGACAAGAGGCGATCGCCGTCGATCGCATTGTCGGGTATGGTCGCCAAGCCCGCACTCACGGTGACCGGCACCTCGAGCGTCTGGCGTCCGATCTCGGCACGCACACGCTCGGCCACGCCCATGGCATCGGTGTTGGTACACCCGGGAAGCAGCAGCACGAACTCGTCACCGCCGTAACGCGCGGCGACGTCGAAGCTCTTCGTGCTCAAGACGATCGAGTCGGCGACCGAACGGAGCACCGAGTCTCCGATCAGGTGACCGTAGGTGTCGTTGATCTGCTTGAAGTGGTCGACGTCGAACACGACGAGGCTGAGCGGTGTTTTCAAGCGCTGCGCGCGAGCTGTTTCACGGACGAGCGACTCGTCGAACAGCCGCCGGTTGGCGATGCCCGTCAGGGAATCGCGCGTGGCGAGCCGCTCGACCTCGTCGATCAACGCGGCGGTACGGAGCGCGGCCGCCGTATGCATGCCGGCCTGCGCCAGCGCCCGAACCGTGAGGACGGGGATCTGCGCGTCGTCGCGGCCACCCCACTCGGCCACCACGATCCCGAACCGTTCATCGTCGGCGACGACCGGGGCTATCACGACGTTGCGGGCGTCGGGCAGGACCGCGTCGAGCAGGCCGTCTTCGAGCGTCCGCACGAGCAGCGGCGCCCCACTCGACAGCTGCTCCAAAGCCGGGACCGTGTCACTCCCGTTCGTCTCGATCAACGACTCGACAACACCGTCGTCGAGCACTCCCCACCAGCCGTCGCCGCGCCTCGCGAGCACGACCGCCCGGGTGAAACCGAGCCGGCCGCACACGTGCCGGACGAGCATCGCCATCCCGTCTTCGGCGCGGTGGGAGCGATCGAGGTCGGTGCTCAGCTCGACCAGCCACTCGAGCTGCGCGCGACTGTGCCGCAATGACCGTTCGTTGACCCACGAGAAGGCCGCCGCGCTCAGCGCGAAGACGAGGAAGGTGGAAGCGCTCACCAGCGCGAACCGATCGGTCACTCTCGGCTCGGCCCCGATGATGCCGGCGTCGGCTGCCACATGCGCGAGGACGAGCAGGAGCGCGCACCAGGCCGCGAGCTCGAGCCCGGTCCGGTACGACACGAGCAGCGTGGCCGCGATGACGAGCAAGAACACGAGGAAGAGCAACGGACTTCGGTAACCCCCGGTTCGTGAGACCGCCACCGCCAGCACGAGTCCGTCGACGAGCACCGTTGTCGACACGAACGTCCGCTCGAGCCTCGGGACACGTCGGCGCGCCAGCTCCGCCGCGCCGATCACCACCGCGTAGGCGATCGCCAGGGGTATCAACGACACGTCGAAATTGCCGGTCAATGCGGTGATGACAGGCAACGCCGCCGCGGTGAGGAGACGGACGCCTTGCAGCACGAGGAGCCGGTTCGTGACCGGCTCGACCTCGCGAGGGCGGGAGCGGGTCACTTGAAGCGCGCGACGCTCTCTGCGTCGCGCGCACCGGCCAACCCGCGGTCGCGCCGGTCGACGAGTTGATGCGCGGCGAGGAACAGGAGAACCGCGAACGCAAGGATGGCGACGAGCGCCCCGGACTTGGTGGCGTCAGGAGAGAGCCCGGTGGTCACCGGACCGGGCCGAGTGACTCCGAGGGCGTCGGGCAGGAGGTCGGGCAGCCCGCTTGCCCCGCGACCCTGGTCGACAGGAGGCGACGCAACCGGGCTCTCGTCCGATGCGGCCTGGTTGGGAAGTTCGGCGGGGGCCGGCGATCCGGCAGCGGAGGGTTCCGCCCCGTTGGGCGGGGTGGGGGCGGTAGAGACAGTTTCTGTCTCCGTCC
>CAAGKR010482462.1_pt1 | contig 10732 bp, 6 predicted proteins | sample 2556971 | NCBI WGS metagenome assembly CAAGKR01 (sample SAMEA5207829, study PRJEB30636) | soil metagenome | biome: forest; feature: boreal; material: soil | place: USA | collected 2011-09 | depth 1 m
GCCCGCGCTCACCCGCGAAGAGCTGAACAGCTACGCTTCGCTTTTGGATAATGCATTCGTGCTCGGCTACCTCGCCCGCCCAGCAAACGTGCCTGCCGCAAAAGCGACTAAACCAGTTACGTCCGCCACCTCCGCCGCTCCCGCTCCAACAACTCCGAATTGGGATGGCATGTTCTTCATCTATGATCGCAGCGGGAAAGAAGCGATTCTCTCCAAAGCCATATTGCGAATGCGCGCTTCGGACTCCACAGACATCCCCAAGCTCAGCAATCTAACCGTCGCCGGAGTCTCCGCCCTAAAAATTGAACGCAAGTCCAGCGTCACGTATTGGGCCGAGACCGGCAAATATGCCGTTAGCGCCAACCAACAGGCCGTGTTCGAAGAAATCCTGAACTGCTTGAGCGCAAAATCCACGCCGCACTCCCTGGCGGATTCTGCCATCTATAAAGAGGCCAAGCCGCTGCTTGGCGCAGGTATTCTGGAATTCTTCCTGAACATTTCGCAGGTCGTTGAACTCGCGGGCGAATCCGCCACGCCAGATCCCCGCGCTGCTGCACTTCTGAAAGCCATCAAGTTGGATTCCATTCGTGTTGTGGCCGGACATCTCTCGCTGGAGGGGCCAAGAACCCGCATGCAGGGAGCGATCCTGGGCAATACCGCGCCCGGTACCCTTTTCGATATTTGGGCGGATGGAAAAGCCAGCCCGTCAGTCTTGAGTTTCCTCTCGGCGAATACCGTTTCGCTGAATGAGTCGGACATCGATCTTCTCGGGATCTACAAAGTGCTCAGGCAGGCCCTCACAGATAGTCCGAGCGGTCTTCAAATTGCCGCGGCACTGGAATCTGCAGCGCAAACTAGGCTTGGCATGCCGCTCGCCGATGCGCTGGCGCTGCCTACCGGCGAAATCGCGTCCATTCAAAACAGCCCGACGCTGGATACCACCCAGCAAGTCCGCATGATGGGCATTCACAACAAGCCCGAAGCCATGAAATTGCTGCGCACGATCATGGGCGAAAAGATTACTTCGGAGCGCACCGAAGGCACCACCACCTACATGAAAATCTCTCTCGGCGGCGGTCAGGGCTCCGCGGGAGTAGCGCAGTGGAATTTCTATCACCTGGCCATGACCCCGGATCTCCTTCTCGGCGCCCCGAAAAACGAATCGATTCGCGCCTTGCTGGAGCAACCCGTGGCCAGCCCCGATGCCGCCTTCTCCGCAAAAATCCTCGCCGCTCGAAAACAGTTTCCGGACAAGCTGAACGGATTCTCTTATTTTGATTTCCAAAAAGTTCAGTGGAAGGCCATGACCGATAAATGGCTGGAGGAAGCAAAGGCCGCCGCCGCTAAAGCCCCTGCTGCGAATGCCACGGCTGCGAATAGCAAGGCCAAGGATGCCGCGGCTGCCAACAAGAAATTCACCGACTGGCTCGCCAACGTCAATCCCGATGTTTTTCCTCGCCATCTACACCTCATGACCGGAGCGTCCTGGAAGGATTCTACCGGACTGCACTTCGACGAATGGATGGATTAATCCTCGCTTGCTGAATCATGCGCGTTTCCGGAAGCGACCTCTACGAATCGCGATGGCGGTTTTTTTTACCTGCTGCAAAGCTTCTACGCAGAATCAGGCCCCGGCCGCCACAGCAAACCAAACCATCCACGTAAATGTGCAGCGCGTAAACGTCGGCGTCATCGTAACCAATGTCAGCGGGAAATTTGTGCAGGGGTTGCACCGCGAAGACTTCCACGTTTTCGATAATGGCGCCGAGCAGCCCATCACCGAGTTTGCAACGGTGGATGAACCGGCCCAGATTTTGCTGCTCGTCGAAGCCGGACCCGCTGTATATTTCCTGCAAGAAGCGCACATTTTCGCCGCCGGCGCCATGCTAAGAGGTCTGTCGCCCGCTGACCTCGTTGCCATCGCCCGCTACGATATTTCACCCGCACCCATCCTCGCTTTTACGAGTGATAAAGGCCAGGCGCAGGCGGCGCTTGCCGCAATTCGCTTCAATCTCGGTTTTGGCCAGCTAAATCTATCCTCCAGCCTCGCCACCGTTCTCGATTGGCTGGCCCGTTCCCCGGGAAAGAAAACCATCGTGCTGCTGTCCACCGGCGTCGACAACAGTTCGCTGCAAGCCATCCAATCACTGCAGTCGCGGCTGCAAACCGGTGACGTCCGCATTCTCTGCGTCTCCGTAAGCGGACCGCTTCGCAACGGTAAACGAGGCACCCTGAAACAGCTTCAACAAACAGAAGACACTTTCGAACAAGCCGATGGCAACTTGCGCGCCATAGCGGATCTGACCGGCGGACGCGCCTACTTTCCCGAAAATGCCAAAGCCATACAGGAAATTTACGGACAGGTTGCGCAACTTGTTCGCAACGAATACAGCCTGGCCTTCGCTCCACCCGTCGCGGACGGAAAAATCCATTCCATCGATGTAAAGGTAAGCCTGCCCGAAGGCCCAGACAAATCTAAAACCCCAGACTACCGCGTAGACCACCGCAAAGCCTACGTTGCACCTACGGTAATCTCATTGCAATAATCGAATCTTTCTTCAATGTAGCGCTGACTGGAACCTGTCCCGACCCGGGCGGGATGTCAGCCGCTTGAGTTTGCGTTCGTAGGTGCCGGGCTTTAGCCCGGCAAGATCATACGCGGCGGCACAGCTACTCCCGCTCGCCTTGAATCTCCCGGCGTACTGTTCTCTGCGAACCTCTGTGCTCTCCGCTCCTCTGCGTTATCTTTTTCCGCCGCCTCTACTCATACTCCTTCATCAGCCGCGCCATATTCCGCAACCGCTCATCCACCTTCGCAAAAACCGTGCCCGCGGGAAAACTCCCCTCCCCGTTGCGCTGTCCCGCCGCTATTCCCGTCAGCAACTCAACGCCCTGTTCAATCCTTGAAACCGGCCAGATATGAAACTTCCCCTCCGCCACCGCTTCCAGCACATCTTCCCGCAACATTAAATCGTCGACATTCGACGCGGGCATCATCACGCCTTGCGTCCCCGTCAATCCATAAATCCTGCACGTATCGAAAAATCCCTCGATCTTTTCGTTCACCCCGCCAATCGCCTGGATGTCACCGCGCTGGTTCATGGAACCCGTCACCGCAATATCCTGCCGTAGTGGCAATTCCGAGAGCGCGGACAACAACGCATACACTTCCGTCGAACTCGCGCTATCCCCATCCACGCCAGAGTATGACTGCTCAAAACAAATACTGGCGGCGAGCGTGAGTGGCTTATCTTTCGCGAAAATGCTGCGCAGGTAGCCCGCGATAATGTGCACGCCCTTATCGTGGAACCGTCCGCTAAGATTCGATTCGCGCTCGATGTTGATCAGCCCACCTTTTCCCAGCGCCGCGCTCGCGGTGATCCGCACCGGCTTCCCAAACATGTACCCACCGATTTCCATCACGCTCAAGCCGTTCACCTGCCCAACGCAGGAACCTTTTAAATCGACCAGCAGCATTCCTTCTTCCACCATTTGGCGTATGCGCGTTTCGATCAGGTTGTGCCGCTCGATTTTTGAGGCAATGGCGGCCCGCACATGCGCCGCTCGCACCACCGTTTCGCCCATGCCTGCCGCAGCGTAGTGCGCCTCGCGGGCCAGGTCGGCAATATCGACAAATCGCGCGGTGACTTTATTGCGACGGCCCGCTCTTCGCACGCCATACTCCAGAATGGCCGCAAATGCACCACGGTCATAGGGGAAGAGGTTCTCTTTTTCGCTCAGACCGCGCAGCCGACCGGCGTACTCCTCGATGATGGTGTCGCTCATCGGCATCTCTTCGTCGAACTCTACGCGCACTTTGAAGATTTTCCGGAAGTCCTCTTCGTATTCGTACAACATTTCATACAGATCCCGGTCGCCGATCAGGATCACTTTTACATTGATCTCCACCGGCTCCGGTTTCAGCGCCGTACTGGTAAAGGGATAAAACATCTCCAGCGGTTGAATCTCCAGCCGGCTGTGGTTCATGGTGCGTTTCAATGCTCGCCACACGCCCGGCTCGGAAAGCGCTTCGATCGAATACATGATCAAAAAGCCGCCATCGGCGCGCAACAGTGAACCGCCCCGCAGGTCCATGAAATCGCTGGACCAGCCGCCGCGGGTGTCATAGGCCCTCTGAATGGTGCCAAATAGATTGGCGTACGATGGCGTGGTCTCGAAAATGACCGGCGATTTGTCTTCCGCGTTATGCGCCAGTATCACATTCACGCCATACAGCCGAAACGGATCGCGCTCCAGCCCAGAAGTCTTCTGCACAGTCTCAGGAACATCCGCGGGCGGCGGTTCCTCTTCGCCTTCGCGCTCCTTGAAGGGGCCGAGATTGTCCAATAAATGCTGCCGGACTTCCTCCAGATACTCGGAAACGCCGACGCCAGGATATTTTTCCTTGAGCTCCTCAATCACTCCATCGACCAGCACAGAAGCCGCTTCCTGCTCCAGGTAACTAAGCTCGCTGGCCATTTCGCGTGACAGCGTCAGCGTCTTGCGGTACACCACCGTAAATTCCTGCCGAAACTGCTCATACTTGCGCTCGATTTCTTCGGCGACGACGGCCTCCAGTTTTCCTTCGTGCACCATCTTGGTAATGTCTTCGATCGGCACCATCTGCCCTTCGAGCACCGGGAAAATTTCCGGCAACGCCACCGCGCCGACCTGCATGTGGCCCAGCGCAAACTGGTCGCGGGCGATTCGCCGCGTGAAATCATCCATCAATTCCTTCTCGCGCACGGAAAATCGCTCGACAATACGGCTCTTCTGCCGCTGGAATGGTTCGCCTTCAAACACTTGGGGGATTCGCCGCCGCAAGAAATCAATACCCGCCTGCACATCTTTCTTGAAAATATTGGCCGAACCGCGCGGTAGCGAGAGCAGCCGCGGGCGGTCCGTAATTTTGAAATTATTGACGTAACAGCGATCCAGCGAAGGTTTCGTTTCTGGGTGCAGCTCTTCGATCATCTGCGCGATGGTTCCACCGCGGCTGGTACCCGCGAGTCCGCACACAAAAGCGTTGTAACCCGGCGCGGAGAGTTCCACGCCCATTTTCAGCGCGCGCAGCGCACGCTCTTGTCCGACGAATCCTTCGCGCCGCGGGGCTTGCGCGGTGGTTTCAAACGGAATTCGTGCGAGTTCGCAACGCCAGCGCAACTGCGCCGCCGTTAGTTCCACTAGTTTTGTCTCTGTCGTTGAAGGAATCACAGCCATCGAGGGCGTACTCTAGCACACGGCGTCGCCGCTCGGCCAAAATTAAGCCGGTGCTTTAGGCAAGCAGTTACGCTGGCTCCTGTTCCAGTTCGTCGCGATGGTCCATATATACACGCAGCACTCCCAAAGCCGCCGCGACGACCATCGGTCCGGCAATTAATCCCAATAAACCGAACACTTCGAGTCCCCCGAGAATGCTGATGAATAAAAGCAGGTCGTTCAATTTCGTGCGATTGCGTAAAAGCAACGGCCGCACCAGGTTGTCGGCTATCCCAGCTACGCCTCCACAAATAAACAGCACTACCAGCGCTTTTCCCCAGTGTCCGTGCAAGAGCAACCATCCGGCCGCCGGAATCCAGATCAGCGCCGAACCGACCACCGGCACAATGGAAAAAAACGCGATCAGCACGGCCATGAATACCGCTGCGGGAAGCCCGGTTATGGCGAACGCCAATCCGCCCAGAAACCCCTGAATCACCGCAATCAGCAATGCCACGGCGACGCTGGCAAACACCAGATCGCCGGATTCCTTCACCATACTTTCCTGCAGGTCTTTCTCGAATGGCATCAGGTGCCGTACTGCTCGAAGAATCGCATCGCCGTCGCGGAACATGAAGAACAGCGCAAACAGCAGAATGAACATGTTCATCACGAAAGCGAACAGATTTTTCACCAGCGATCCCAGGCTCGATGCCATGTAGCTGGCAACTTTATCCGCGGCTTGCCGTATCGTTCCGATGATATCCAGATTCTGCGCGGATGGCGGCAAATGCTGCTGGAGCCACACCATTGCGTTTCCCGGTTCCAGATTCGCGCCCGTGCTCATCATGCTTTGTATTTGCGCGGAGGATTCCAGCGCCTGGCGCGTTGCATACAGCAGCACCAGCAAAACCGGGACAATCAATAGCAGCGTTACGGCCACCGAACTCGCCAACGCTGCCATGACCGGAGACATCCGTTGCAGAAACCACAAATAAACTGGGTAAAAAAATATCGCCAGTACCGCGGACCAGGCCAGCGGCACCAGGAATGGCGTCATGATGCGAAAGACGAGATAGCCCAGTAGCAGCAGCGCTCCGTAGGACAGCACCGTGGTCAATCGGTCGCTGGTACTTGCTGTACGGTATGTTGGAATCATGAGCGGTATATAATCTACCCACTTACGGTAATGCGGTAAACTGCTCTTTCTTCACTGGCAGCCGCCCGGTGATAGGTGCCGAAAATTTCATGATGTCTCTTTCCGTTCCCTTCAAAAACGTCCAGGTGCGACTTCTTGCGGTACTTGCTCTAATCAATTTTGTAAATTTTGCGGACCGATTGGTATTGAATCCGCTGGTTCCGTTGTTGCGCCAGCATTTTGGCGTCAGTGATGCGCAACTCGGCTCGTTGCAAACCGGCTTGCTGGTGGTCCTGGCCATCGCCAGCATTCCTTCCGGCTTTCTCGCGGATCGTTTCAGCCAGCCAAAAATTATTGCCATCGGCGTGCTCTTCTGGAGCTTGGCGACCATTGCCAGCGGCCTGGCGCCCACGTTTATTCTGCTATTTTTTGCGCGCGCGTTTGTCGGCGTTGGTGAAGCCGCTTACGCTCCGGCGGCGCAAACCATGATTTCCGATTCTTTTTCCTACGAACATCGCGCCATGGCGCAGGCTATTTTCGCTTCCGGAATGCTGCTCGGAGGCGCAGCGGGCCTAGCTCTCGGCGGAATTATGGGCGCGCGACACGGTTGGCAATCGGCCTTCATTATTGTTGGAGTGGCGGGAATATTTCCGGGCCTGTCTTCGTTCCGGCTCAAGGAGCCGCCACGGCGGCCGCGCTCGGAATTAACTGCGATCCGCCAACTGATTCGCGTTCCCGCATTTCTCGCGCTTATCGTCGCGGGCACTTGCATCACCTTCTCTTCGGTCTCGCTGGTCAGTTGGGGCGTCGATTACGCGATGAGCTACAAAGGATTCAGCCTGCGCGAAGCGGCTGTTTCGCTTTCTATCATTGCGCTGCTTTCGCTGGTGATGGGCGCGCTTTCGGGCGGATATTTCGCGGATATACTGCAGAAACGCTTCGCTTATGGCCGCGTTTTAGTAATCGCGTGCGCATTTCTGGTGGCTGCGCCGTTTCTGTTGCTGGCCATTCAGTCCGATGAAAAATGGGTTGTCTTGGGGGGATTATTTGTTTCGGGCTATTTCATGTCCTGGTATCACGGGCCGGTCACCGCGGTGATCCATGATTTAACGCCGCAGCGCGCTCACGCCACTGCGATCGGGATTTATATGTTTGTCACGCAGCTGGTCGGCGCGCTGGGCTCGGTGCTGATCGGCAGGATTTCAGACATCAGCGATTTGCAAATTGGATTGCAGGCGGCCGTCGGCGTGATGGTTTTTGGTTCGCTGCTGATGTTCGTGGTTATCCACTTTGTGAAGCGCGATGGATTGCATCACCCTAGCCTTGCAGCGTTCCGCACCGAAGATGAGTTGGCCCGTTGTGTTCCGCCGGTGCGAGCGAACCAACCCAAGCCGCAAAATAATTTGGCCTGAGAAATAAATCCCGAGAGTTTTCTTTTAAAAAGCCGCGGCTAGCTGATTCCCGTTTGTTTGATCAGGCGCAGCACTTCTTCGTGGGTCACGTCGTAAAGCGGACGTTCGTCCTCTTCTTCCAGGCGTTCGCGCAGATATTCCGCGGCTACGAAACTGGCTTCGCGATCGGTCAAATCCCTGCCTGCTTTTTCACGAAACGTAACAAAAGCGGTGTGAATCAGGCCGACGATGCGGCCATCGCCATCGGTGGTGAATTTCGCGTCGATGGTATCGCTATGCCGGGTGGCGATGGCGTTATAAATATGCGAGAAGCGGCAATCGTAAACGTGGCCACTCAGCCTGGAGACGACTTCGAATGCGCCGATGAATGTGTGCATGGCGCCGGTATTGGCAAGCAGCGGAGTAGTGGGCAAGAAGCCTCCTAAATCTTTTCATTCAGAGCACAGCAGGCGGCGTAAATCCGCCCCTTCAGGGAACGATTAGTGTTCAATATTGCTGATGCGCTGTCAATGCGCGAGGCGTTCCGGTTTGGACAGAGCACTCAGCGGGCAGAGCTAAGTCCTAAGCGGCCAAACTGCAAAGCCCCGGTCGGATTACCCTGTACAGTCACTCTCCTTTGCGAGATATGGCCGCCGAATGCCCCACGCCGATAGCTTTAAGCAAAACGCAAAAAAGCTCCCATCCGTGAGATACCGTAGAACGCGGTAAGGCGGATTACCCATTTGGAGTGCGGCTAGCTCTACCGCCGCTCTAACGGAATCGGCCTAAATCGCAAATAGGGCGTCGAGCTGCGGTGCTTACTGGGTCGAACTAGTTTCAATCGTAAAAGCGGGACAAGAACTCCCGCACTCCAAATTTAGCGCGCGGCGACAGTGGCGGCTGTTTCCGCGTGGACGTAGGACGCGACCGCGGCGCCTACTCCGGCGCCGAGGGACATGCGATGACCCCGGTCCAGCAGGCACTTTTCCATAGCGCCCAGCAGTTGCAGGATGAAGGGCCTCTGGCTGCAGTAGCCCATCAGGCCGAGGCGCCAGATTTGGCCTTTTAGCGCGCCGATGCCCCCGGCAATTTCAATGTTGAATTCATCGAGCAGCTGGTTGCGCAATTTCGCGTCGTCCACTCCTGCCGGGATCATTACCGCGGTGACCGTTACCAGGCGGTCTTGCGGCTTTTCGACGAGCAGTTTCAATCCCATCGCTTCGACGCCGGCGATCAGCGCGAGTTGATTCACGCGGTGGCGCTCCCAGCGCGCTTCGAGTCCTTCTTCCAGCACAATGCGCATGGCTTCGCGCAGGGCGTAGATCAGCGAAATCGGCGGGGTGTGATGATAGAGCCGGTCCTTGCCCCAATAGTTCATGGCAGTGGAGAGATCGAAATACCAGCTCTGCACCTTGCTCTTGCGGGTGCGGAAAACTTCTTCGGCGCGCGGGCTCACGGTGATGGGAGACATTCCCGGCGGCGCGCTGATGGCCTTCTGCGAGGCGCTGAAACAAATATCGATGCGTTGTTTGTCGGTGTGCAACGGCACCGCGGCCAGCGAAGCGACCGCGTCCACCACCAGCAGCGCGCCGCACTCGTCGGCAATTTTGCGGAAGGGATCGAGGTTGGTGACCACGCCGGAAGAGGTCTCGCCCTGCGCCAGCCCGATCATTTTAATGTTGCGGCCCTTGACCACCTTGCGCACGTCTTCGGGATCGACTGGCTTGCCGTAGGGCGCTTCCACCAGATGCAATTTTGCCGGTGTATGCTGCGCGATTACGTGCATGCGCTCTGAAAACAAGCCGTTCACGCAGCAGACCGCTTCGTCGCCGGGCTCCAGCGAATTCAGCACCGCAGCTTCAATGCCCCCAGAGCCGGAAGCGCTGAGCGGAAAGGTGATGCGGTTGGCGGTCTGGAAAATTGCGCGCAACAGCTCTTGGGTGTCTTCCATGCAGCCGCGGAACCACGGGTCCATGTGCCCCACCAGAGGAGTAGCCAGCGCCCGGTAAACGCGCGGATCGATGGAGCAGGGGCCGGGCGTCATCATCAACCGCGTCGGAGGATTTAACTCGCCAATGGAGTGGGTCATGGTCATGTCCCTTTCAGGTGCTTAAGGAGAGCGGTCTCAGTTTCCCGCAGAGGCAGGTTGTGCGCAACGGTCAATTTGGTTCGGTGCGCCTCTTCCAACGGTGGCATCCCGAGCGGAGAGCCGCGTGTGTTGCGGCTTGAGTCGAAGGATCGTGGCATGATTGAAGCGCGGCGCAGTCGATTGGCATGACCGCTAAGTTCCGCCGCACACGCAAGTACTGTACGGGCGACGATGAAGAACCAGGTGCAAGCGATTCTTGCAGCAGAACGGGAAGCGCCCGCCGGTAACGGACACGTTTGGACGGTGCGGGCGGCAGTGGCTGGGGAAGATTGCCTTGCCGCCGGTGGCGCGGGAAGCGGTGAATAGTTACAGGGGATTGCGGTAGGCCAACACATTCAACGGCAGGACCGGCGGCTGAAGGAAATAGCGGGTGGCGATGAGCGGACCAAGTGGTTCGAGAATATTCCGGGAATAGGGACGTACTCGGCGATGATCATACTGGCGGAGATTGGAGAGTTGCGGCGATTTGGAAATGCCAAGGCCCTGCATCATAGAAGGATGACACGAAGCGGACCGCGGCCAGCAATTGTGCGAGCCTCAGCTTTTTGGGATTTATCGAGAAAGGGGAATTTGGATGGCTGGACGGTTACGCTCGGGGTGAGCAGGGCCGTCCAGCCTTTGATGGCGAGGGCCACGGAGCGGCGGTCCAGGCCATGGGACAAGTGCTGATGCCAAATTAAATTCAGAGGCTGAAACTCGCAATACAGCGTATCCGGTAAAAGCGGTTAAGGGAGATAGTAAGCCTTTTGAATCTAGCCTCGTCTAAAGTTATTGAGGCATTGAAGGTTAGCTCTCGATCTGGCGGAATCTCTGGCTCGGACCTGCGGCAGCGCGAGTTGCGCGGATTTGGGAAGA
>CAAGKR010491207.1_pt1 | contig 10730 bp, 8 predicted proteins | sample 2556971 | NCBI WGS metagenome assembly CAAGKR01 (sample SAMEA5207829, study PRJEB30636) | soil metagenome | biome: forest; feature: boreal; material: soil | place: USA | collected 2011-09 | depth 1 m
AGTACGCACCGAGTTCCTCATCACGAACGCACCGAGCAGTTCCTCGACTCGGCGGCAGAGCTGATTGGTGAGGCCGGATTCGATGCCGTGACCATGGAGTCGGTCGCGGCGAAGACCGGCACCAACAAGGCCATCACGTATCGGCATTTCGCCAACCGCGGCGAGTTACTGCTCGCGTTGTTCGAACGAGAGATGGCGGACCTCGACCGGCAAGTGGCCCAGGCGCTCGAAGCCCCGGGCTCGTACGAGGACCGGACTCGGGCCGCGGTGCATACCTGGTTCGAGTGCATGGCCCGCCGGGGACGCGTGCTCGGGGCTCTGCTGGACGCCAAGCTCATGGAGCGCCAGATCGCGAAGCGGTACCGGACCCGACAAGACCGACTCTTCAAATACTTCGGTCGGGTGTTCGCCAAGCAGTTCGGGCTACCGGAAGACACCGCCACCGACGCGGCGGCGATCCTGATCGCCGGACTCATGGGGGCGTTGGATCGATGGATTCACGCACCGGGCGACGAGACCCGACGCCGCCTGGAGGACACCTACGTTTCGCTGCAGTTTGCGGCGCTCGAGGGCCTCGCCCGTCGGGTCAAGACGCAGCTTGACCCCCTCGCCGGCTCCCGGTAGTTTGTGACGTTACCGTTACCGTTACATCAGGGGGGCTCAACCGTCGGGGGGCGTTGTGCCGTATGCGCAAGGTCGGACGTACTACGACGCCGACAGCCACCTGATGGAGCTGGCTGACTGGCTGGTGGAGTACGCCGACCCCGGGCTTCGGGACCGTCTCCGGCCTCTGCGCCTTGGGGGTGCCGGACCGCAAGCGGCCGAGGCGGTTGAGGAGGCGGTGCAGCGCCAGCACGCCCCGGCCTCAGCGACGCCGGCCGAGACCGACGTCATGAAGAGGAAGGGTTGGCGCGCGCTCGGTGCCTTCGATCGAGAAGAGCGCAGTCGGGCCCTCGACTTGCTCGGGTTCGAGAGCCAGCTCGTCTTCAGCACCTTCGCGGCGACCCAGTTTGAGGGCGACGATGTGCGTCTTCTCTATGGCGGCTCGCGTGCTCATAACCGGGCCATCGCCGACTTCTGTTCGCACGACGAGCGACTCGTCGCGGTGGGATTCGCACCGTGGGGCGTGCCCGAGCTGACCGCGTCAACGGTGGAGGAAGCGATCGGGCTGGGTTGCGGCGCGATCCATCTGCCGTCGCTTCCCGGGCGTGGGGTCTCGCCCACACATCCGGATTATGGCGGAGTATGGGCGCGGCTGGAGGAAGCAGACGTCCCGTTCATGCTTCACGTCGGTGGGGGTGGACGCGGCTTGAGACCCGCATTTCACAACAACGGCAAGGCACCGACGACCGACTTCCTCGGCGGCGGTGAGAACGTTCGCGCCAAGGACTACATGGTCATCCATTCGGCGCCGGAGACGTTCCTGTCGTGTCTCATCCTCGATGGCGTTCTGGAGCAGTACCCGCGTCTTCGCGGCGGGTGTATCGAGCAGGGCGCCATGTGGGTTGTTCCTTGGCTGCGCCGCCTCGATCTTGCCCAGGAGACCTTCCAAAGGACGGAGCCCGCGCTGCGGCTTCCGCTGCGCGCGTCGGAGTACGTGCACCGCCAGCTCCGGTTCACGCCCTACCCGACCGAGCCGGTTGGGTGGTTGATGGACCAGGCCGGCGACGACTTGTTTCTCTTCTCGTCGGACTATCCCCACCCCGAAGGCGGCCGTGACCCGTTAGCGCGTTTCGAAGCTTCCCTCGAGGGCGCGAGCGACGAAGCCAAGGGTCGCTTCTACGCCGGCAACTATGAAGCGATGTTGGGCCGAGTGCCAGCCGCCGCCTAGCTGCGACGGCGGCTCAGCCCGGAGGACCGAACTCACCCTCGACTCACCGAGGACCAGGTTGCCAGCAGAGAACTGACCGAGCTTCAGTATTCGCTATCGTCAACGAGGCGGTGGTGACCGCCGATGACCAGGGGGGCCAATGAGCAGAGCGTCGTGGGGGACCGGGGTCGTAGGCGTGCTCGCCGCGAGCGCGCTCGTTATCGCCTCGATGGGGGGCGCTGCGAACGCGGCACGCCCGGCGCGGGCCGGGTCTCAGAAAAGCGGTGGGAACGTCACCTTCGGTCTCGAGGCCGAGACGACCGACTACTGCTTGACGCGCGCCCAGTTGGCCAACTCGGGCATCGAGGTCGCCACCGCGATCTATGAGGAACTCACGGTGCCCAACGACAAGGGCGTGGCCGTGCCCTACCTCGCGAAGTCGGTCACACCGAACACGGACTTCACGCAATGGACCATCAGCCTACGGTCCGGAATCAACTTCCAGGACGGCGAGCCGTTCAACGCCGACGCGGTCAAGCTCAACCTCGACTCGTACCGCGGTGCGCCTGGCGCACCGAACGTGGGCTCGCTGTTTCCGATCGTGTTGAAATTCATCAACACGGTGGTCGTCGTCGATCCGATGACGGTGCGCGTCACCCTGAACACGTCGGTGCCAGATTTCCTCTCGTACTTGTCGAGCGGCGCTCGCCTCGGAATGATGGCCCCGGCGCAGATCAACGCCGGTTCCGACTGCTCGACCAAGCTCATCGGCACCGGCCCGTTCAAACTGCAGACCTACTCCCAGAACGAGAAGACCGTCGTCGTTCGGAACCCGAGCTACTGGCAGCCGGGGTATCCGAAGGCGGACTCGATCACGTTCGTGCCGGTGCCTGATGGGTCCGCCCGAAATGTCCAACTCCAGGGTGGCCAGCTCGACATCATCCAGCAGCGGAACGCGCTGCAGATCGATGATCTGCGCAAGCTCGGCGGGCAAGTCAAGCTCTTGACCCAGCCGCCGGGATACCGCGAGATTGATTACTACTTCCTGGGCGCCACGAAGCCTCCGTTCAACAGCCAGGCCGCGCGGACCGCGTTCGCCGAGGCGGTCAACCGCAACGAGATCAACCAGATCCGCAACAAGGGCACCTTTGAGATCGCGAACGGCCTCATGGACCGCTCCGCGCCCGGATACCTCAAGAACGCCGGCTATCCGGCCTTTAACCTCAAGAAGGCCCAAGCCCTGGTACGCCAGGTCAAGGCGGCCAACGGCGGCCAGTTCACCGTCACCCTCGGCACGGACACCGACCCGAACGACAGCGCCGAAGCCCAGCTCCTCAAAGAGCAACTCGGCAAGGCCGGGATCAACGCCGAAATCGCCCAGTTCGATCAGGCCACCCTGATCAACAAGGCCCTGAGCCGCAGCATCGACGTGCTGTTGTGGCGCAACCTCCACGGCACCTACAGCGACTACAACGACGCCGACACCTATCCGTGGTTCGCGAACACGAACCTGGGCTACCTGACGAACTTCAGTGGATACAACGACCCGACCACCCAGCAACTGCTCGACCAGGGCCGTGGGGCGTCGAACCCGGCCACGGTCAAGTCCACCTACCAGCAGTTCAACCGAGTCATGGCCCAGCGCGGCTACCTGCTGCCCACCTGGTACGTCAACTGGACACTCGCCTACCTGCCGAGCGTGAAGATAACGCTCCCACCATTGCCCGACGGACATGGCAATGCGCGCACCACCGACGGCATCATCCCGGCGATCGGCCTGAGCAAGACCTAAAAGCCCAGCCCTTGCCCGCACGGGGTCCTTGCCCATCTCTGATCAGGGGTTGCAGGCGTTCCATTCCCTCGGCACCGGAGCCGGTGCGCGCATTCTGACCCTCCTTGTCCTGGCTGATCGGCGCCTCCGACCGAACGGACGACCACGCGACCGGGCCCGGACGTGAGCGCCGCGGTGGTGCTCGACGTTGAGGGCGTGCGCAAGTCCTATGGCGCGACGGTTGCTCTGGACGGAGTGGATCTGGTGGTCGAGTCCGGCCAGATCCTCGGCCTCTTGGGCCCGAACGGCGCGGGCAAGACCTCACTGGTCTCGATTGTCGCCGGCCTGCGGCGACCAGACGCTGGGGCGGTCCACGTCGGCGGCGTCGACGTGGTGCGAAGACCTCAACGCGCCCAGCAGCTGATCGGCCTCGCACCCCAAGAGACTGGCGTGTACCTGCCGCTCACGGTTCGTGACAACCTGCGGTTCTTCGCCGGCCTCGCAGGCCTGCGCGGCCCGGTGCTGCGCGACAGGATCGACGAAATCGGGGCGGCACTAGGCCTCGACGAGCTCTTTGACCGACGGGCGTCGGAACTCTCCGGCGGTGAGCGGCGACGGCTCCACACCGGAATCGCACTGGTGCACCGTCCACTGTTGGTCCTCCTCGACGAGCCCACGACGGGTGCCGACGTACGCACCCGGAGCGAGATCCTTCGCCTGGTTCGGAGCCTGGCTGAGGACGGCTCGGCCGTCGTGTACTCGACGCACTATCTCCAGGAGATCGAGGACCTTGACGCCGACGTCGCGGTCATCGACCGTGCTCGAATCGTCGCTCGCGGCGCACTCACCGAGCTGATCCGACAACACGGAGCGAGCGCGCTCGAACTCACCTTCGAGGCCCAGGTGCCCGCAGCGGTACGCGTCGACGGCGCGGTCGTCGACGGCTCGACGGTACGGATCCCGACCAGCGATCCCGCGAGGACCGCCGCGGAGCTGCTCTCCCACCTCGGGTCCGATACTGCGGGACTGCGAGCCATCGAAGTGGTCCGCCCGAGTCTCGAATCGGTGTTTCTCACCGTCACCGGCCGTCGCTACGACGGAGCGGCGCTCGTCGCATGATCTCGCCTCGGCGCGTCGGGATCATTCTTGCTCACGAGCTGCGGCTCGCTTGCCGCGACCCACTGCCGGTGATGGTGCTCATCGTGTTTCCCATCGTCACCATGGCGTTCCTCAAACCGGCGTTTCGCCCCGCGCTCGCCCAAGCCGGCCATCCTCACGCCAACGGCGCCGAGCAGGTGGTGCCCGGCCAGGCGACGCTGAGCGCGTTCTTCGTGGTATCCCTCGTCACGTTCGGGTTCTTCGCCGAGCACTACTGGGGGACCTGGGATCGGCTCCGTGCCAGCCAGGCCAGCTCTCTCGAGATCGTGCTCGGCAAGGCCCTCCCTCGAATCGTCATCGGCGTCACGCAGTTCATCGTGATCTTCGCCACCGGGGTCGTGGTCTTTGACCTCAAGATCCGCGGCGACGTGCTTGCCCTCGCCCCATTGGTGGTGGCGTTCTCGATCTGTCTCGTGCTGCTCGGTGTGGCTGTCACCGCGGTCTGCCGCACCGCCCAGCAGGCCAATGCTTTCGGGATCGTGGGCATGGTGCTCTTTGGCGCGATCGGTGGAGCGCTCGTGCCGTTCAACGTGCTCCCTGGCTGGGCCCGCACGATCGCGCCGGTCACCCCGACGTACTGGGCGATGCGAGGGTTCCGGTCGATCATTCTCGACGCCCAAGGCTTCGGGGGTGTGATCACCCCGATCGGTGTGCTGCTTGCGATGGCCCTGGCGTTTGGCGTCGTCGCCCTCCGCCGGCTTCGCTTCGACGAACCCAAGGTCGCATGGACCTAGGCAACGAGCCGTCGATCCTTGTGGCGGGCGATGGCGTCCAACCGCGCGACGCATCCGCGGCCCACGGTCGTCGGGTGTGCGCGTCGGCGGGATGCTGATGGAACCGAGCGAGTCGCTGGCGGCCGTCTCAGAGACGGCGCTCGGCATGGCGCTGATCCGAGCCGAAGAGAGTCTTCGCCCCGACTGCCTCTTCGACGATCCTTACGCCGAGGCGTTTCTCGCCGCGGCCCCCGACGCGTTCACCGCCAAGGACGGCGTCACTACGGATCCCGCGGTGTTGGAAGCCGTGTTCAGCGTCTTCAGGTTCCAAGGTGTCATCCGTACCCGATTTTTCGACGACTATCTGCTCGCGGCCTGCGCGTCGGGTTGTCGCCAAGTCGTCCTGCTCGCCGCCGGCCTCGATACCCGCTCCTTCCGGCTGGCTTGGCCGCCCGGCATACGGGTCTTCGAGCTCGACCTCCCCGAGGTGCTCACCTTCAAAGACCACGTCCTGGCGGGTCGCCGAGCTTCGCCTCGGTGCGAGCGCACCACCGTTCCAGTCGACCTCGTCCAAGACTGGCCCTCCCGGCTCGCTGCGGGAGGTTTCGAGCCCACCGAACCCACGGCATGGCTCGCCGAGGGGCTGCTCGTTTACCTCTCGGCCCGTGAGGTCGCCCGGCTCCTCACCTTGATTGGCGACCTTTCCGCTCCCCAGAGCCAACTCTTTGTCGACCATGGAGACATCGCCGACAGCTTCCTGCTCGCTCAAGCCGGGACCATGCCGGGAATGGGACAGTTCAGCGCCTTGTGGAAGGGCGGCCAGGGTGAGGACACGCCGAAGCGCCTCACCCAAGGCGGCTGGGACGTCACGACGCACCACCCCAAAGCCCTGGCCGAACTCCACACCCGCGCGGTCCCCGGCCACGCCCGCGGTGAGTTCATCACGGCCGTGCGGAACGATCGACACCGACACGCCGTGGCCTAGGAGCGAAGACCGCGCCTTCCCGTGTGCACTGGCGTGCCGGTCGGTGCACACGTCAATGCTTCGGAGAGACTGGCGCCGGGCATAATCGTCGACGTGGAACCGAACCTTCTGCTGCCAGCGACGCCGTTCGGCTCGCTCGATGAATACATGGGTGGCGGCGGTGGGCGCGCGGTCGTGGCGGCTCGAGAGCGCGGCGGCGAGTGGGTCCTCGAGGAGTTGGAACGGGCCGGCTTGCGCGGCCGTGGCGGCGCCGGGTTCCCGGCGGCCCGCAAGTGGCGTTCGGTACTGGCCGGAGGCGCCGCGGTTGGTGACCGCTACGTCGTGGCCAACGGTGCGGAAGGTGAGCCCGGCACCTTCAAGGACCGGCCGCTCATGCGGGCGAACCCCTATCAGGTCCTCGAGGGGCTTTCGGTCGCGGCGATCGTCCTGGATGCCCGCGAGGCCTTCGTGGCGTTGAAAGCCTCGTTCAAGTCGGAGATCTCGGCGCTCGAGCGCGCGTTGGAGGAAATGGCGGCGGCGGGGATCCTGTGCGATGCGCCCGTCACGTTGGTTGGTGGCCCCGAGGAATACCTGTTCGGGGAGGAGAAGGCACTCCTCGAGGTCATCGAAGGCAACGAGCCGATGCCGAGATGGCTTCCTCCCTATCTGCATGGCCTCTTCGCGACCACGCCACAAGAGGGCTGGTCGTCTGGGACCGACCAGGCCGAGCGGACCGGCTCGATCTCGGGGTCGAACCCCACGCTCGTGTCGAACGTCGAGACGCTGGCCAATGTCCCACTGATCCTCACCCGTGGCGCTTCGTGGTATCGAAGCATCGGGACCAGCGACACCCCGGGGCCGCTGATCTGCACCGTGGTCGGTGACGTGGCGCGTGGCGGCTTCAGCGAGGTCGAACCTGGAACCGCGCTCCGCGAGGTCATCGAAACCATCGGCGGCGGCATCACGCAGGGACGCGAGGTCAAGGCCGTCCTGTCAGGGGTCTCGAACCCGGTGCTCACCGCCGAGGGGCTCGACACCCCGGTCAGCTACGAGGGATTTGCCGCGGCCGGCAGCGGGCTTGGTTCCTGCGGATTCGTGATCTACGACGACACCCGCACCATCCTGGCAGTTGCCCGCATGGTGTCGCGGTTCCTCTACGTCGAGTCATGCGGACAGTGCCGCGCCTGCAAGTACGGATGCGGCGAGATCACGAGACGACTCGACAAGCTCGCCGACGCACACGGCGAGCTCCTCGACGTCAAGACGATCGGCGAGCGCCTTCAGGGTGTCACCGACCAGAACCGCTGCTTCCTCGGCGAAGAGGAGCAGCGAGTCATCGGAAGCTTCCTGCGAGCGTTCCCCGAAGACTTCGTCTCGGAACTCGAGCAGGCGCAGCCAGTTGGGGCTGTCCCCGTGCCGAAAATTGTCGACATTCGCGACGGAATCGTCACCTACGACGAAGCACAGGCGCGCAAACAGCCTGACTGGACCTATTCCCCAGCCTGATCCGTTTCCGCCTCGACGCCCTCCCCAGTTCTGGCGTCGCTTACTGTATGGAGATGAGCCAGCTGGGCCCACGCGGGGAATTTGAGGCGTCGTGAGGTTCCGTCGCCTCGCCTTGACGATCGTCGCGGCGTCCGTGGTGTTCGCCGGCTGTGTGCCGCTGGGCCCACCTCCCGCGTCGCTGTACTGCGCGCCGTCAACGCCTTCATCGGCTGCCGGTTACCAGACGGCGTTCAACAACTTGCGGCTGACCTATACCGAGTGGATCACCGCCGACGGTGCGTTCCCCATCTCACTTCCTGACGGTCGGGTGCTGTGGCTTTTCGGCGATACCTATACCGGGCGCACGAATCCCGACGGGAGCGTCCCCGCGAACGCGGGATTCATCCACAACAGCTTCGTTCTCCAGTCAGGTCCGTGCTTTGCACCCCTTATGGGCGGTGCCACGCACGCGCGCGCAAGTTTCATTCCCGACCCCGCACCGAATCAATGGTACTGGCCCGCGGGTGGAGTAGTGGATGGCGGCGTACTGCGTGTCTTCGCCTGGCACATGCAAAGCGCCCCGTCATCTGCTCCTGGTCTCACCTTCAGCACGATCGACATGCAAGTCGCCTCGTACTCCCTTCCTTCCCTTCAGCCGCTCGGTGTGCAGCCCCTGCCCTTCCCGACGGGAACGAACGGCGCGACAGCGCCATATGGTGCGACAGCCCTATCTGCTCCTGACGGCTTTGTGTATCTGTACGGGGCGGAGCAGGGCAATGCCTACGTCGCCCGAACCCCGGCGGGCAACGTTCCCGCCGGGCCGTGGCAGTTCTTCCGGGGCTCAACTGTTAACTGCCAGGCACTCGGCTGTGATGGTTCGAGTTGGTCCAGCAACCCTGCCCAGGCTGCCCCGATGAGTTGGCCCGGTTCGCCTCCGCACTTTCCGGGGTTCGGGTCGGGGGCCGGGCCCGTAGCCCAACCGTGGGTGGTCCCGTACAAGTCCGGAGATTTGGCGTATTTGGCAACCGCCGAGCCCGTCGACGCCTTCTCCAACCAGGTTTTTGGCTACACCGCTCCGACACCCGCCGGGCCGTGGACCTACCAAGGGGTGATCGCCTCCGCGCCGGATTCGCGGAGCCTGCCGTCATACGGGGCGGCAACGCGCTTCAACCTGCCGGGGACCACGTCGCCGATGGTCATCTATAGCGTAAACAACCTTGTGTTCAGTTCGGGTCCGACGTCGATCTTGCTGTACGGCCCGTGGTTCATGGCACCGATCGCGCTGCCCTAGCTCTCCCCGTGTTTGTAGCGACACGCGGCGGACCCGGGTCTCGATAGGTCAGGCGGCGCACCGACGCCGCCACGACGGCGAGTTCGAGGTACTCGACGCGGACGGCACCCTGTCGCGGGTTGGTAGCTGTCGGCTGCCGCCCGGAGCCGCGGGATTCTCGCCCTGCCGCGCGCGGTGCGCGCCAGCAGTGGTGTGATCGCAACGGCCTATCCGTCACTAGTCAAGACTGGACTGCGCGTTGAGTTGGCTGCCCAGGTAGTACATGGAGTCATTGCGCGTCACTGACCGCCCGAGCAAGCCCGACGACGTGAGCTCCATGTCGCGCGAGCCAGGGGCGGCGGTAGTAGGGCCAGCGGCGCGCTTCGGCGCGGGAGACGGCAGTCGCGGCTCGTACGAGTGCGTTGCTCTGAAATAGTCGTGTTTGTGCGCTGACGCACAGCACGCCCAAACCGAAGGAGCGGTCGAGCTCGAATTGCGCGGCTGTGAGTGCACGACGAATTTCCCGGTTCGAATACGTTCGCGAGATCCCCTGGCTGCCGGCGTGTCGGCGCAGGCGACGATAGAGATTGCCGACGAATCCGTAGAGAGAGGCGCTCGGCACATAGGTAAACGCGAACCAGCCCTCATTGCACAACACACGCCGGGCTTCGGCCAGCACGGATTGCAGGTCCGGCAAATGGTCAAAGAGTTCCATGCAGGCGACGAACTGAAACGTGCTCGACGTAAATTGCGAAAGGTCCTCGGCGCTACCCTGGTGAAGGTCGAAGTGATCCTCGATGCCCTGAAGGCGCGCATTGTTGCGCGCCGCCTCGAGCATGTCGGCGTTTAGCTCGATGCCGGTCACGCGGCAGCCCTGAGATGCGAAAAAGGCCCCGAATCGGCCGCGGCCGGTGCCCAAGTCGAGAACCTGCCACGCCGGATCGATCTGCACCTCGTTCCGTAGGACGGTGAGCTCGGCGTCGTAGTGGAACGCTAAAGGGCCTTCCGCGGGATCCCACCAGAGGCTGACGGTGTTCGGCCTCCTGAAGTACTCGTGGACATGGTCATCGAGCGGCATCAGCGTCACGAAGCAGGTTCGACTCGCGCCGCCGCGCGGCTCTCAACCTGATCAGTCGAAGCTGGGTCGCCGATCGCCGCGCGATCACACCGCATCAAGTCAGCCTCTCGGGTGGATTCCACTCGCCGGGTGGATCGAGCAGCGCACCGCTCGACTCCAGGCGAGACTCTAGCGACGGCGGCGGATCCAACGGGTCGTGCAACTCGGGCGACCCCGCGGGCCGACAGGTCCGGCGGTGGACCGCTCGCCGGCGTCGATGCTCGCTGCCCGCTTAGGCGGTGTCGACCGGAACTCACTCGTCGCCTCCCTTGGACCAAGCCCGGTGTGAATCGTCTGACCGGTACGGGAGGGTCGGTCGCTCAGGTCCCGTTGTGTGGTCGGGGGCAGTTGGCGTGGCGCGGCTCGCCCGCTCCGCGGCTGCCAGGGAGCCGCGGCATGACGCGGTCAGAGCCGCGCCGATCGCCTCGTCTGCGTGACGTTG
>CAAGKR010531574.1_pt1 | contig 10728 bp, 8 predicted proteins | sample 2556971 | NCBI WGS metagenome assembly CAAGKR01 (sample SAMEA5207829, study PRJEB30636) | soil metagenome | biome: forest; feature: boreal; material: soil | place: USA | collected 2011-09 | depth 1 m
GGGAGGTTGATCTTTTGTGAGGCCCGCTCAGTGCCGGTAGATCAACCGCCCGCTACCCCGGCAGTCCGGGGTTCTGCCTCAAAGTGAACTTCTGTTAGCATCTCGGATCAGTGGACCACACTGATAATCCCCCAAGTTCAAGCCCGATCGAAATCAGCGTCGTCATCCCGGTGCGGGATGAAGAGGATTCGATCCGCGCGCTGCTCTATGGTTTGCTGAGGCAGACTCTCCCGCCCACTGAAATTGTGATCGCCGACAACGGTTCGATAGACGCTACCACGGATATTGTCGAAGAGATTATTCACAGCAGCGCGCCGATCACCTTGATTCGTGAAAAAGCAGGCCTGCCGGGACGTGGCCGCAACGTAGCGGTTGCGCATGCCCGATGCGACTGGATTGCTTTTATTGACGCAGGTAATAAGCCCGCGCCTGATTGGTTGGAAGCTTTGGCGCGCAAGGCTAGTGAGAACTCGGCGGTCGATGTCGTTTACGGAACGTACGAGCCGGTCGTTGATAGCTTTTTCAAAGAGTGCGCGGCGATCGCTTACGTGCCGCCGCCGTTTGAAGGCGATGGCGGGCTGGTGCGTCCATGTTCGATCGTGTCCGCGTTGATGCGGCGCAAAGTCTGGGAGACCGCCGGCGGCTTTCCCGAACATTTGCGCTCGGCCGAAGACTTACTTTTCATGCGCGAAGTCGAGCGGGCCAAATTCAATATTGTGCGAACCTCGGGAGCAATCGTTTACTGGAGCATCCAACCGAATCTCTGGCGCACCTTCGAGCGCTTCGTCGAATACGCGCGCAACAACATTCGCGCCGGCCTGTTTGCGGAGTGGCAGGCGCCGATCTTTCTTCGCTATGCGTTGATTGCGGCCGCAATGGTTCCGGCGTTTTTCCTTAGTTCGCGTTGGCTTTTCGTTCCGCCGGTCCTTTGGTTGCTGTTCATGATTCTGCGCGCGACGAAGGCCCTGCGCCGAAACCGGAAAAACTATCCGGCGAGCCATGCGCGCAACCTTGCCCGGTTGTGTTTGCTCATCCCAATCATCGTGACGCTGGACGCCGCGGCCTTCATCGGGTCAATCAAATGGCTGCTGGGCGACAAGCTTAGTCTGACAGGATCGAGAGGGCAAGATGAGTCTCGCGGGTAAACGCGTCCTCTATATTTCATACAACGGGATGCTCGACCCGCTGGGCCAGAGCCAGGTGCTTCCTTACCTGCGAGAGTTGAGCAAGCTGGGCGTGCAGTTCACCCTGCTTAGTTTCGAGCGACCGGCGGCGTTTAGTTCGGATGGCGTCGCAAAGCGCGATGCGTTACGCGAGCAGCTCGCGGCTGAAGGGATCGTCTGGCACGCGCTCCGCTATCACCAGAAGCCTTCGCTGCCGGCGACCGTGTATGACGTACGTCACGGGTTGCGCTATGCAAAGCGGTTGGTTCGGCGTGACAAGATCGAAATGGTTCACGCGCGCAGCCACATTGCGGCCGCGATTGCACTGCAGCTGAAAAAACGATTCGGTCTGAAGCTGATTTTTGATCTGCGTGGCTTGATGGCCGACGAATACGTAGACGCGAACCACTGGCGGCGTGGCGGCGTTCGTTATCGCATCACAAAGCGTATGGAACGCAGAGCACTGGCCGGAGCGGATGGCATAGTCACGCTGACCGAGAAAGTCTGGCCCGAGATCAAGTCGTGGGACGCGTTGCGCGATCGCGAAGTCATTCACGAAGTCGTGCCCTGTTGTGTCGATCTCGAATTGTTCCGATTCGATCCAGAGGCGCGCGAACAAAGGCGCGCGGAGCTGGGGATTCAGAATCGACTGGTGTTGGTTTACAGCGGATCGATTGGTGGATGGTACCTGACTGAGCAAATGGCTGATTTCTTTGCAGCCCTCTTACAGAAGAGATCGGACGCGCACTTCCTGTGGCTGACGCCCGGCAACGCAGAGATGATTGGTAACCTGATGAGCAAGCGAGGCATCACAGCCACGCAGTACACGGTGCTGACCGCAGCGCCGAGCGAAGTGTGGTCATACTTGTCCGCGGTCGACGCGGGAATTGCTTTCTACAAACCGGCTTTTTCCCGGATGGCTACTTCGCCGGTGAAAATCGCGGAATACCTGGCTTGTGGTCTGCCGCTTGTTATCAACGCCGGCATCGGCGATTCTGATGCAGTGATCACGGCGGAGAGGATCGGCGCGCTGGTAAGCAATTTCAACGAAAGTGAATATGCGGACGCTGCCAATATTGTCGGTGGCTTCGTTGGCTATCCCGACCAAACTCGCGGGCGCGCGCGTGAGATCGCCGAAAGGCTTTTCGACGTGCGCCGGGTCGGCGTGCAGCGCTATGGCCGCTTGTACGAAAACGTCCTGGCGAGTAAGAAGTAAAGGTTGACGTGCCGTTCCTCTCCGACGGACGGTCGTCATCGGTTTACGCTCAATGAAAGTTCTCGCCTTAGCGTCATACCCGACGGAAGCAGCCGCCACGCGGTATCGGGTGGCGCAGTTCGTCGCGCCGTTGGCTGAGCGGGGCATTGAACTAACGATCCATCCCTTTATCGACGCGAAACTTTTCGGGCGATTGTATCAGCCGGGAGCGTGGCTGCGGAACGTTGTCGGACTCGTCAAATCAGCTCTGTTGCGGCTCAATGAATTGCCGGCTGCCAGCAGAGCCGACGTCGTTCTGATTCAGCGTGAAGCGATGATTTTTGGCCCGCCGCTAATCGAGTGGCTCACGACGCGCGCCGTGAAGCGTCCGCTGGTGCTCGATTTGGACGACGCCACTTACGTCTCATATACTAGTCCAACTTACGGCGGCGCAGGTTCCGCTCTAAAGTGGTTCGGCAAGACGGACGATTTGATTCGATGGGCCGCGATCGTAACTTGCGGCAACCGCTCGATTGCCGAATACGTGGAGAGTAAGGGAGCGCGCGCCCGGATCATTCCGACCGTGGTTGACACGGAAGTTTTTCAGCCGGCGCCACGCCGCGACGACGGTCCAGTAGTGCTCGGATGGATCGGGACGCACTCAACTTTTCCCTATCTGGAATCGATTTTTCCGGTGTTGAGCGAATTGGCTAAGGAGTATAAATTCCGTTTGAAGATCGTGGGTGCGGGGAAAGACGAAGTTAGCGTAACCGGCGTGGAAGTTGAGAATCTGCCGTGGAAGCTGGAGCGCGAAGTTTCGGACTTTCAATCGATCGACATTGGACTCTATCCCATCGACGCCAGTTTATATTCCGGCAAATGGGCTTCCGGAAAGTCTGGTTTTAAGGCGATACAATACATGGCCGTGGGCATTCCCTATGTAGCAACGCCGGTGGGCGGCTCGGCGGAAATCGGCGAAGCTGGTACGACGCACTTTTTCGCAACGACCGCTGACGAGTGGCGTCAAGCGTTAGAGACACTGCTTTCCGATGTTGAGGGGCGACAACGCATGGGCGCCGCGGGGCGACGTCACGCCGTTGAGCATTACGAACTCCGGGCCCAGGCCGACAAGCTGGCGGAAGTATTGCGCGAAGCCGCGAAACCAGCCTGAGTCAGCAGGAAACCAATGCATCGAACCAGTAAATTCAAGCTGCTCGTGCTCGCCTGCGTGGCGCTGCTGCCGTCATTTCTGAAGCGCCCGTGTTACCGGTTTTTCTTTGGATACCGAGTGGGAAAGCGTGTGCGAATCGGACTCAGCATTATTGAAGCCGGTGTTTGTGAGATCGGCGACGACTCACAGATCGGACACCTGAATGTAGTCATCGGAGTGAAGAAGTTGACGCTGGGAGATCATGTGCGGATCGGACACTTGAACATCATCCGTGGTGGCGACGAGGTGAACCTGGCGCGCTACTCAGAGTTGCTGCGCCTAAATGAAATCAACTCCATTCGCGAACCCGAGGTCGTAAATCCGGTTGATCCGCGCTTTTCTCTGGGCGCCGGGAGCATCGTTACGACGGGGCACAAGATTGATTTTACAGATCGCGTCGAGATTGGCCGGCGAGCGATCATCGGCGGGCGCAACTCTTCGGTGTGGACACACAATCGGCAGCGAACGCTGCCCGTTAGCATCGGCGACTTTGCTTATGTCGGATCTGAGGTCCGGGTGGCGCCGGGAGGTTGCATCCCGTCGCGATGCATCATCGGGATTGGCGCTGTGATTACCGGAAAGATCGAGGCGGAAGGCTGGCTCATCGCCGGTGTGCCCGCGAAGCCAATCAAGGAACTGAGCGCTGACGATAGATTCCTGATAGAGCGAAAGACGCGCCCGGATTTACCGGACGATGTATAGGATCGAGAGGGAAAGAGCTTGAACGGTTTACTCACATTGATGGCCTTCGCGATGTTCGTGGGCATTCTGGTGGTGGCGCCCGCGGACGGAGGGCCGGCAACGTTGATCACCTTGCCTTTGGTCGCCCTTGGCGGCTTCCTGATCTTTCAGATAAAGGAAGACCGCAAGTTCCTCCTCCGCTTGTTCATCGCCGCGCTCTTGGTGCGGGTGTTACTGGGTACGTTGATTTACGTCTTTCACTTGCAGGAGTTCTTCGGCGGCGATGCTTTTACTTACGACTTCTTCGGCGACGCGCTGTTGCGAACCTGGGCTGGCGAAAAGTACTACCAGACGATGGTTGATTTGTTTACCGGCGGCGGCAAATCCAGCGGCTGGGGAATGATCTACATGGTCGCCGCGATCTACAAGGTGGTGGGCCGGAACATGCTCGCGATTCAGTATGTTAATTGCGTTCTGGGCGCGGCCACGGCGCCAATCGCGTACCTGATCGCGCTGGAGATTTTCCCCAACAAGCGGATGGCACGCACCTGCGCTTTGCTTTCGGCGTTCTTCCCTTCGATGGCGTTGTGGTCGGCTCAGGGCTTGAAGGACGGCCCGATCGTATTTCTTCTTGCAGTGTCCATGCTGGCTACCCTAAAGCTCGGCGTGCGACTAAATGCGAAATACCTGGTAACCCTGGCGCTTGCCCTGTGCTCTCTGATCACGCTGCGGTTTTATGTTTTCTACATCGTGGTTGTTGCCGTTGCTGCGGCTTTTATTTTGGGGCGGCGTCCACTCTCCGCGAAATCTTTCGCCCGCCAGTTCATCATCATGATCACGATTGGGCTGGTGCTGGCATACTTTGGAGTGAGCCGCTATGCGTCGGTACAATTCGAGACCTTTGGGAGCCTGCGGCAGTTACAGGTAATGCGTCAGGATGCGGCCCGATCGGCCCAGTCCGGTTTCGGCGAAGACGTTGACGTCTCGACGCCCGGCGGCGCGCTGAGCGCTATTCCGCTGGGGTTCAGCTATTTGCTTTTCGCGCCGTTCCCCTGGCAGTTTGGTTCACCACGGGCGCTCATAACCTTGCCGGAAATGATCGTGTGGTGGTGTTGCATTCCATTACTCGTGCTGGGATTGTGGTTCACGATCAAACATCGAGTGAGACAGGTGGCGCCGATTCTCATCTTCACCACCTTGCTGACTCTGACGTACTCTGTTCTTCAGGGAAACGTCGGTACCGCGTATCGTCAGCGCGCGCAACTTCTGATCTTTTACTTTGTCTTTGTGGCGGTGGGTTTCGTGCTTGTAAAAGAAAAGCAAGAAGATCGGACCCGGAAGCGAAGGGAAGAGCGAGAGAGGCGATCCGGCCCCCGGCCGCGCGGGCGGCGGGCGAGAGCGGACGCCGATCAAATACCGGCTGAAGGATAAGGGCTCTCAACCTTGCAGGCTAGCAACCTGCCGCTTCTTCAAATATTCTGGCCAGCGCGCCGGCGTTCTTAGCGACAGAATAGTTATCCTCGACGAGTTGTCTTCCGGCACTGCCCAGACCGGCAGCATGCTTTCGATCACCAAACAAGAGCCGCAATGCTTCGTACCAATCGTTGGCGGTGGCCGCAGCCAGTCCGACATCCGCCTGTTGCAGGATGTTCTTATTAGCGCCAATCGGACTGACTACGACCGGGATGCCCACCGCCATATAGATGATCATCTTGAAAGCGCATTTTCCCAGCGACCATTCAGTATCGGGCAACGGCATCAGTCCAACGTCCATTCGCTGAACTAACTGAACCTCGCGCGCGCTCGACCATCGCTCAAAACTCCATTGAGCCGGCGAGATTTTCTTGAGTGAGGGTCTGCGATCGCAAACGACCAGAAGTTTCGTCTCGGGATGCTGCGCCAGGAAATCGGCCAGCGGCTCTTCCAAACTTTCCAGACTTGGGAGGTTTGACGATGTACCGGTCCAGCCGATTACCCAGCTACGGGCTTGCGGCCTCGGCAGTGGTTGCCACCGATCAGTATCTATCGACGTCGGCACAACCCAGGCTCTTGCTCCCGCTGATCGGTAATGCTCAGCCAGAAACTCGTTGCCGGCGATTACGCCGTAGCTCTTAATAGCTATCTCTTCAGAGAAGCCCGGATCACCGGTTAACCAGATGGCATCGTCCACATCAAACAACCGTTTGCTGCCGGCCCGATGCTCGAGCGTGAATCTTCGCGGGACGAGTTCTCGCTCAAGCCAGGTAATGTCACTCGTTCTCGCGGCGAGCAATCCGGGAGCCCGAGCCGCAGTCTTGCCGGCGTCCAGCAGGAATCGAATTGGCGGATAGATGTTCGGCGTGTATTTTCTGAGCCGGAGCGGATATTCGGAAACCTGGATGCCGAAATTACCCAGCGGCTCGATGAACTGCCGGACCCGGAACCGGCTGGAGGGAACATTCCTTCCCGATGTGAGGGCCGTGACTTTGATCATTATCCTGGCAAAGCCATGATTGCGGTTGCTTCTTTCATCGACCCAAGAGGTAACCGGGTCGATGGACCTGGCTCCCTTATTCTTACCATTCTAGTTGACAGAATATCACTTATGATAAGTCACAACTAGCAACGAATTTGAAGAATAATGTGGCAGACGGACTATCCGCCCCTGTCCCGGGGAGACTTGGAATTTCACACGTAGGACTTGAATCTCCACGCGGGATCGGTTAAGTTCAACAACCTTCTGGGAAAGATTCCATGACTCTTTTGCCCGGCCACAAATCGCGCTTGTTCCGCGAATCACCACGCCGCTTGCCTAACGAGGCGATTGGCTCGAAGTCCAGCTCAGACAAGGTAAGACTTGTTCATATCATTAACGACGTGTCGATCGGCGGAGCTGAAATGATGCTCTACAAGCTGCTCTCTCAGATGAACCGGGAGCGCTTTGACCCAATAGTCGTCGCTCTTAGAAACCGTGGCCAATTACATCGTCGCATCGAAGCTCTTGGTGTACCGGTGTACAACGTGGCGATGCGTCTGGGAATACCCACCCCTACTTCATGTTGGCGCTTGATTCGACTGATGCGTCGACTGAAGCCGGATTTAATCCAGGGTTGGATGTATCACGGAAGCCTGGCCGCTCTGGTCGGAGGCGCCTTTGCTGGTCGGTCGGTGCCCGTGGTTTGGAATATTCGGCAGTCACTCAACGGGTTCAATTACGAAAAGCGCGCGACTGCGGCGATCATCCGGGCTTTGGCTTACGTCTCAAAGAGACCCGCTAAGATAATCTACAACTCCAGAATCGCCGCCGCGCAACATGGGGCGATTGGCTATGAACTGCAGGATAGTCTGGTCATTCCGAATGGCTTCATGACGAGCTTGTTCACTCCCTCCCATGAAGCTCGCAACAGCGTTCGGGTGGAGTTGGGCATCCCCGACGAAACGCTCCTGATTGGCCTCGTCAGTCGTTATCACCCCGTGAAAGATCATGGCAACTTCCTGCACGCCGCCGCGCTGTTACTCAAGACACATCCGGATGTTCAATTTGTTCTTTGTGGCGACGGCGTCAATTGGGTTAATCCATTTTTGTGCAAACTGATTGATGACCTGAAGCTGACTGAGCGCGTGCATCTGCTGGATCAACGTCAGGACATGCCGCGAGTTACCGCGGCGCTTGATATTGCAACTTCCTCATCGTGCGCGGAAAGCTTTCCCAACGTCATCGGTGAGGCAATGTCCTGCGGCGTTCCGTGCGTCGTTACGGACGTGAGCGACCTGTTGTGGATTGTTGGTGAAACCGGACGCGTGGTGCCGCCCAGAAATGCGCAGGCGCTCGCCAGCGCCATGCAGGAACTGGTCGAGCTTGGGCCAGAGGGCCGCGAAACATTGGGAAGATCCGCGCGCGAGAGAGTGTTGAAGCACTTCCCGCTCAAAGATATCGACTCGCTTTACGAGGCTTTGTATGAAGACGTTTTAGGCCGGCACCCGATACCGGCTTCTTCCAACGTTCGCTATCATGAGTTTGCTGAGCATGCCTCGAATACTGCCCGGGAGGAAGCGATCCAAAGTTCCTCAAAAGCCAGAAGATCCTCCATGGGATTCGAGTAGCCGGTTGCCGCTTCGACCTCGAAGGATTCGCGTCGACCCTCACGCCGAGTTATGTCACACGAACCTATTCGTCCAGAAGACGGACGCGGCTCGGCTGAACTTGATGAGCAGATGACCGCCGCCCCGCGGCATCTTCCCGACGACTCGACTTCCCCGCTAGTTTCCATCTGCATTCCTACCTGCAACGCGGCCCGGTGGATTCTGGCCTGTCTTGAATCGGCGCTGGCCCAATCCTACCTGCATTTGGAAGTGTTGATTATCGATGACGCGTCGACCGACGAGACTGTTGAATTGATCCGCTCGGTTGACGATGAACGGATCCGCCTGCTGGTTAACGAGCAGAATATTGGCCTGGCGCAGAACTGGAATAAGTGCGTGGAAATGTCCCGCGGAGATTTCATCAAATTCCTCTTCCACGATGACATCCTATATCCGGATTGCGTCGAGAAGATGATGCGGTTGCTGCTTTCAAACGAGAATGTCGGCCTGGTGTTTTCGCCGCGCGACGTCATCGTGGAAGGGGATCCCGAAGCAGAGGCGACAAGAATCTGGTTACAGAACTGGACGACTCTCCATACCAGGTTTCGGGCAATCGAAGCCGTCAATTGCGGAAGAGACTTATTTACTCAATATCTGAATCGCGGATTTCAGGGGAACTGGATTGGCGAACCATCGTCGGTGCTGATCAGAAAAGAGTGCTTCACCCGATTAGGATTGTTCAATCCTAATCTATATCAAGTGTGTGACGTCGAGATGTGGCTGAGGATCATGTTCTCTTATGATATTGGTTTCTTGCCTGAGAAACTCACCGCGTTCCGGTTTCACTCTGATTCAACCTCGTTCCGCAACCTGGCTAGTCGCCGGAACTTTTTGGATCAGTTATGGCTGTTGGAAAGCTTGTCGAACTGTAACTCAATCATGTCGGCGCATCCTGAAATCGAGAGGGTCCGCACGCTTGAGCTGCTGCGCTTAGCCAAGGCGTTCTTGCTGCACCCGCTGGCCATCGGGCGTTCGCTGCGAACAGATCGGTTGGCGCGGCAGGGAATTCGTTACTTGCCAAAGTGGATTAAGTCTGCGGCCGGCTATTCTGCCCGAAAGCTATTCCGGCTGGGGAACCGCGCTCGATGATTTTCTTCCGCAGAGGTGCGTGACTCCGCCCGTGCCCAGGATCACGATCAAGATCCAGAACGAGTAGCGCAGCCGGTATAGCGCGCCCATATTATTGACGACCAGACCCAGCGCGATCGTTCCTATTACTACGAAGGCGAAAAGAAGCCAGGGAGCTAATTCCTTGCGCGCGCGCCAGAGGCCGGCCAAAGCAAAACATTCAATCGCGTAAGTGAGCAGAGTTTCCATGCCGGAAAGAACTCTGCCACTGACACCAACTTCCTTGCCCGAGTTCAGCCACATGTTTGGAAACGGCGCGAAAAATCCGATGACTGCGGCGCGGGGCAGGTAGCGGATGATATCCGCGCGTCCTTTGAGGCGCACGTCAGGATCTATTACGGATCCCGGCCCGCTCATCCGCTCCGGGTCAGTGGCTTCCAGACCAAAGCCGGCGCGACGGATTCCGATTTGCTCCCGGACGGGGAGTGCCTGGATTTGTTCGGGAAGGACTCGTCGCCTGGCTTTCGTCTGCTGCTGAGTTCGAAATGCGGACTGAAAATGTGGGGTGATTACGAAGGCAGCGATCATGATCGCCGCCAAACCAACATTGCCGATCAGGAGGCGCCGGTCACGCAGAAATCGAGCCAGCAGAAACACACCGAACAATCCAACCATTGCGCCAGTCAGGTCCCACATCGGCAGGCGGACAATTCTGATCATGACGATCGACAGCGCCGCGACGATTCCCACCAGCACGCCACGATGCCAGGGGTAGTCACGCTTCAGACCACGGGTCATGGCCAGAAACAAGATCAGGACGACGACCAGCAACAGCGGGTCCCTCAACAACTGCGTGGTGTGTAGCAACAGGGAAGGCCAAAGAGCGACGATTGTTGCTGCCATCAAGCCCGCACGATAATCAAAGACTTCTTTTCCTAATTTAAAGACGAGTGTCAGGATTGCCAGGTAGTAAACCAGATTCAGAGGCTCGATTGCCAGAACGCTAAAGCCCATCCAGCGAGAGACAGCAGCCAGCGGGAGTGAGTAGAGTCTTACGTGCAATTGCGTGGGCCAGGTGGCCCAGGCCACCGGACCCCTGTTCTTGAGCACCTCAACCAGTTCAGCCGCTTCTTCCTGGTACGGGAAACAATCGGAGGCAAATTCGCCGAGTCCGTTGGCGCGAAACTGCGCCGGCATCAGTTGGTACTTCCCAACGGTGAGAACTGCCGTGGCGACTGAAATGTGCAACAGAGCCGCCGCCATTAGAAGGTAAAACGGTCGCTTGGTTA
>CAAGKR010002902.1_pt1 | contig 10725 bp, 11 predicted proteins | sample 2556971 | NCBI WGS metagenome assembly CAAGKR01 (sample SAMEA5207829, study PRJEB30636) | soil metagenome | biome: forest; feature: boreal; material: soil | place: USA | collected 2011-09 | depth 1 m
ATGGCGGTGGCCCGATTGCTCGCGAAATATGGGCTGCCGGTCGAGGATCTGATCGTCCTGGTGGATGAGGTCAATATTCCGCTGGGTTCGCTTCGGGTCCGGCCAAGCGGAAGCGCCGGCGGCCACAACGGCTTGAAGTCCATCATCGGCGCGCTGGGCTCGGGTGAGTTTGCGCGAGTTCGGATGGGCGCGCAACCGGATCGTCCCATGGAGGACAAAGTTTCTTACGTCCTGGGGCGGTTCAGGAAGGCTGACCTGGAAACAGTGGCGGATATGCTTGACCGATCGTCGGAGGCAGTCCGCGTTATTTTGAAAGAAGGCGTGCAGAAAGCAATGAACCGCTTTAATCGGCGGATTTCACCACCGCAATCGTGAGGTTCCATGCGTAAATATGAGATTATCTTTATTATCCGTCCCGATGTGGAAGAGGAAGACTTGAACAAGCTTGTCACCCAAATGGAAGGCGTGGTGGCCGGCGCGGGCGGCAAGATGGAACGCGTGGATAGGATGGGTCGACGAAGACTCGCCTATCGCGTCGGCCGCTACCAGGACGGACACTACGTTCTCTTCGTCCTCGAAGGGACGGGTGACACGGTGAAAGAATTAGAGCGTCGCCTCGGGGTGACTGATTCGGTCATTAAATTTCTCGCAGTGCGAATTGATGAAGAGCAGAAGCGAGTGGAAAAATTCAAAGCGCAACGGGCGGCGCGAGATGCCAAACGGCCCAAAGCTAAACCTGCCAGCCCGCCGCAACAGCCCGTGCAAGCCGCGCCGCAGCAGGTGGAGGAACTGCCTCCACAAACTTAAGGGAGCAATAAACCATGCCAGGACAAAGAGGGAATTCGAGAAACGCAGGGCGCCCAAGCTCAGGCCCGAGGCGAGAGGGCGGAGGTCCTTCCGGAGGACCCAGGAAGCAGTACTTTCGTCGCCGTAAAGTCTGTAAGTTTTGTGACGAAAAAATCGACGTCATCGACTACAAGGACGTGAAGTTGATCGGGCAGTTCGTCGCGGAACGCGGAAAGATCCTCCCGCGCCGGCTTACCGGGACGTGCTCGGCCCATCAGCACGCACTGACCACGGCTATTAAACGCGCCCGCAATATTGCACTTCTGCCTTTCGCAGCGGTGGTTTAGGCGGGCCTCGGCTGTAAGGGCGAGCTGCGCTCGCCCAGGCTGAACGCCGTTCAGCCCTGCGGAATGCAGAATTCGAAGGTTTTGATCTTCATCAATTAAGGGGTTTTCAAATGGAAATCATTTTGCTGAAGGATATCGAAAAGCTTGGGAATCGCGGGGAAATCATAAAGGTGGCGGACGGATATGGCCGCAATTATCTTTTGCCGCAAAAGTTAGGTGTTGAGGCCAACGCCCAAAGCCGGAAATGGGTTGACCAGCAACGCGTGAGGTTCCTGAAAGAAGAAGCCAAGGAAAAAGCGGACGCTGAAGAATTGGGAAAGCTGATGGAGGGCGTGACCCTTGTGTTCAAGCGCAAGTCAGGCGAGCAGGGGACCCTCTTTGGATCCGTCACGGCGATGGATGTTGCGGAAGGATTGGCTGTCCAGGGTTATAAAATCGACCGGCGCAAAATTCAACTTGAAAACCCTCTCAAAGTTCTGGGCGAATATGACGTGCCCGTGAAACTTCATCGTGAGGTCACCACGACCGTTAAAGTTAAGGTGGAGAGCGAGGCGGAGCCAACCCCGCCCGCAGCCGGATAACGCGGCCGTGGCGCTGCCTGGCGCGACCGAGGTACAGAGACCGCCCGAGCGGGTTTTTTTGGCTCGCTTTCGCAAACGGCCCAAACGAAGATTGAGGACACGCCGCAACCGGGCAAGATAAAATTCTGCTTTTCTGATTTCTCCCAACTGATATAATCTCTCCCACATCGAAATCTGAGACTTCGGGGACGTTTTACATCCGATGGCGACCACCAGTTTTTCCGAAATTAAATCTCCTCACAGTCTGGAAGCCGAGCGCGCGTTACTCGGCTCAATCCTTCTCGACAATGGGGCGCTGAACCTTGCCGTCGGGATGGTGAATAAGGACGACTTTTTCTCCGAAGCCAATCGCCTCACGTTCGGGAAAATGACGGAGCTCTCGGAGAAGAATCGCACCATTGATCTGGTCACCCTTTCGGACGAACTGGGCAAGGAAGGTTTGCTCGAGAAAGTAGGCGGCGCGAGTTACCTGGCATCGCTTACCGACGGCGTCCCGGTCGGGAACTATTCGGCTGTCAACCAGTATTCCCGCATTGTAAAAGAGAAATCTTTGCTCCGGCGGCTCATCAGCGCCTCGAATAACGTTATTTCCCGTTGCTTTGAGGGCATTGACGATCCAGCCGTTTTGCTTGACCTCGCGCAAAGTGAGATTTTCGAGATCGCCGGCGAAAAAGCCCAGTCGGGTTTTTTCAATGTCAAACAGATTATCGATGCGAGTTTCGGGGGAGATATCCACGTTCTTTTCCATCATGGCCAGCACGTGACGGGAATTAAAACGGGATTTGAGAAACTCGATGAAATGACTTCTGGCCTTCAACCCGGAGAACTGATTATCATCGCGGCTCGGCCTTCACTGGGCAAGACCGCTCTGGCGCTCAATATCGCTGCCCACGCCGCAATCGAACAACAAAAATCTGTGGGGGTGTTTTCACTCGAAATGACCAAGGAGTCGCTTCTGATCCGGCTTCTCTGTTCGGAAGCGCGTATTGACAGCCACCGGCTCCGGACGGGTTTTACCAACGATGACGAATGGAAGAAGGCGGTCCACGCCCTGGGCCGGCTGAACATCGCCCCACTATTTATCGAGGACACTCCTGCTTTGAGCATCATGGAGATCCGAGGGAAGGCGCGACGTCTAAAGGCGGAGAAGGGTCTTGATCTTTTGATCGTCGATTATTTGCAATTGGCAACGGGGCACGGGCGGTTTGAGAGTCGAACCCAGGAAGTCTCATTTATTTCTCAAGGCTTAAAAAGCATTGCCAAAGAGCTTCATGTGCCGGTGATTGCCCTATCGCAGTTGAGCCGCGCACCTGAGGCAGGAAAGGGAAGAGAGCCGCAACTCTCCGATCTGCGCGATTCCGGTTCGATCGAACAGGACGCGGACGTGGTCATCTTCATTCATCGGGGCAGAGTTTCCGAAGATGGGAACGAAAATGAACCAGGCGCGCCGGTCGAGCTGAATATCGGCAAACAGAGAAATGGTCCCACTGGTACCTTCAAACTCATCTTCATAAAACCTCACGTACGGTTTGAGAATCCCGCCCCTGAAACAGACTTGAACTAACCATGACGTTCCTGAGGGATGATCCTGTGAATTCGCCTACCGCCAAACTCCTGCGCCCCACTTGGGTCGAAATCTCTCTGGGAAAACTTCGTAGGAATTTTGCCCGCGTGCAGGCACTCGCCGGCCAGCGTTCCGTGATGGCGGTGATCAAGGCGGACGCTTATGGGCACGGCGCAGTGGCCGTGGCGAAGTGTCTGGCAACCTGCGGTGTTAACTGGTTTGGTACGGCAACGGTGGAGGAGGCTCTGGAGCTGCGCGAGGCGGGCATCACTCAGCCGGTGCTGCTGCTGGGCGGTCTTTATATGAGCGACCCGGCGGACCTTATTACCTATCGGCTGACACCTTCGGTCTCTTCCACTTCCCGTCTGGACACCTACGCTGAGTGCGCGCGCCGCCTCGGCCAGCCCATCGAGTTCCACCTTAAAGTAGACACGGGTATGGGCCGCCTGGGATTGCCACCCGACCGGCTGGTTTCGTTCCTGGAGCATTATCGGGAACTCGAAGGATTGCAAATGACGGGGGTGTTCACGCACCTCGCCTCGGCTGAGGATTTGATCGCGAGTCAGACAGACGAACAGTTGGCGCGCTTCGACAAAGCGCTGGAATCATTGCGGTCGTTCAAAATCGATCTCCAGTGGGTGCACATCTCGAATGCCGCAGCGTTGCTGACGCGCCAGAATTTCCCAGAAAACCTGGTGCGGATTGGAGCTCTCCTTTTCGGATATTGCTTGCCTATCAGTTTTCCTCCGGGAGCGGAGCCGCGCGAGCTTCCCGTTTTCGAACCTGTTCTCACTTTCAAGTCCCGCGTGGTCTACTTGAAAGACGTCCCCAGCGGCACGCCCCTCGGTTATGGCGCTGCTTTTCACGCCCGGCGACCTTCGCGGATTGCCACAGTGCCAGTGGGCTATGCCGACGGCTTGAGCCGCGCGCTTTCCAATCGCGGACATGCGATCGTTCGTGACCAGCGCGCCCGCATTGTCGGCAACATTAGCATGGACCTGACGCTTCTTGATGTGACTGATATCCCGGACGTCGCAGTGGGCGACGAGGTGATTCTAATCGGAAAGTCCGAGCACTGCTCTATCTCTGCCCTCGATGTCGCCCGGCAAATCGGCACGGTGCCTTATGAGGTTCTTTGCTCCATCGGCAAACGTGTCCCGCGAATTTATGTGGAATGACTTTCTGCTCCGCCAGGGTGGGTGGAAGCCAGCATCTTGACATTGCGACTATCAAAAAAGTCTCCCTTGCACCTATGAACGAAATTGTCCGCAGATTCGTGCCCTTCGTGCCCCGGCGCTGGCTGCGCGGAGGCCACTCGCAAACCATCGCCAGTTACTTCATGCGCCGCGAAAATCATTTGCCTCCGGCTGAGAAGCGTTTTTATCAGGTGTCAGAAGACACGCAGTTGGTCTGCGATTGTCACTGGCAGGCGGACAAAATAAACGCGATGACGGCAATCATCGTCCACGGTCTGGAAGGTTCCAGTGAGTCGTCATACATTCTGGGAACCGCGGCGAAGGCCCTGGCGGCGGGAATGAGCGTGGTGCGGATGAATATGCGCAATTGTGGGGGCACGGAAAAACTGACTCCCACGCTGTACCATTCGGGTTTTTCCGGCGACCTCGCCGCAGTGGTGAGTCAACTGATCAGGGAAGACCGCGTGTCACGAATCGTCCTGGTGGGATTCTCTATGGGCGGGAATCTGGTGTTGAATCTCGTAGGCGAATGGGGAGCGGCAGCGCCGAGAGAGGTGCGCGCGTCCGCCACGGTGAGCCCCGTGATGGACCTGGCGCCTTCAGCCGACGCTTTGCACAACAGGAGTAACCGGGTGTACGAGATTAAATTTGTCCGGGGATTATCGCGGCTCTATCGCCGCAAAGCGAAGCTTTTTCCCGGGCGTTATGATTTGAACAGGCTGAAAGGTATTCGCAGCATCCGGGAGTTTGACGAAAACATCACTGCTCCCTACAGCGGTTTTCGCGACGCGGATGATTACTACGCCCGCGTCAGTTCCTCCCGTGTGGCCGCGCAGATTGCGCTGCCTTCGCTCATCATCTATTCCACCGATGATCCCTTCATTCGTCTTTTGCCCGAAACCCGCGCCAAGCTGCGAAGTAATGATTTTGTGAAGTACATTGAAACCGAGCGCGGCGGCCATTGCGCGTATCTGGCGGAGCCGAATGGTTACGATGGCCGTTGGGCGGAACGTACCGTTGTGGAATTTCTCAAGCAGTTCTGAAGGGCTTACTCAAATAGATCCGGAAAAAACCTGCGGTAGATCGACATGCCAAGCGCGGCGTGCATCCCCATCTCGTCGAGGGCCTGGATTTCTTCATCCGTGGTGATTCCGCCCGCCGCGGTGATGGGCAATTTTGTTGCACCCCGGAGTTTCCGGAACCAGTCGAGATTTGTCCCCTGAAGTTTTCCTTCCACGTCTATGCAAGTACACAAGAATTCCGAGCAGTAGGGCTCGAGTTGTGGGAGCACTTCGCCGGAAGTGAGCGGCAGAACCTCGCGCCAGCCGTGAATGGCCACGCGATCGCCCAGGCAATCAACCGCAATCATCAGTTTTTCGCGCGGGACCGCGCCTGCCAGCGATCGGAGAAAATTCGCGTCAACGCCTTGCGAGTTGAACGCAGCGCTTCCCACAATCACTTTGTGTGCCCCGTTATTTACGGCTTCCTTAGCGAGCACGACGCTCCGAACTCCGCCGCCCACGCGGCACGGCTTCTGCGCACAAAGCTCACGCACAATATCGGACTGCCCGGGGCGCCCCATGGCCGCGTCAAGGTCAATCACCTGGATTTCCGGGAAGTCGCGAAACTTTTCGAGCACGGCAAGAGCGTCCGGCAACTCCAGAGCTTTTTGCTTCGGGTTGCCCTGGACAAGCTGGACAACCTTGCGGCCCATTAAATCGATGCAGGGAATGATCATGAGAAATTGAAATTAAAAATTCAAGGTTAAAAATAAACAACCTATATAGAAGGTCTCACTTTCAACTTTTCTCCAGCCTCACTGGAACGCCTTGAGAAAAAAGATATTCCTTCAGACTGCGGATCGTATGCTGTGCGAAGTGAAAAATCGAAGCGGCCAGAGCTGCGTCCGCCGCGCCGCGCAAAAATACCTCTGCAAAATGCTCCGGCCCGCCGGCGCCGCCCGACGCAATAACGGGGATATGCACCGCCCTCGAAATAGTAGCAGTTAATTCGCAATCGAATCCGCGCTGGGTGCCGTCAGCGTCCATGGAAGTCAATAGGATTTCGCCAGCTCCGAAAGATTCGACCTTGGCGGCCCACTCGACTGCATCGAGTTCAGTCTCGCGCGTGCCTCCGTAAGTAAGGACTTTCCAGCGCAGCGCGGAATTGTTGTCTGAGGGTCTTGGCGATATTCCAGTTTCTAGTATCGAGTTTCCAGTTTTCAATTTCCTCCTTTTAGCCAGGCGCGCGTCGATCGCCACCACCACCGCCTGTCTTCCAAAGCGCGCGGCGATTTCGCTGATGATGTCAGGCGTCTCCACCGCCGCGGTGTTGACGGCCACCTTGTCGGCCCCCGCAGAAAGAAGGCGGCGAGCGTCGTCGAGAGTCCGGACACCTCCGCCCACCGTCAGGGGAATGAAGAGCCGCTGCGCCACACGGTTCACCGTTTCCATCAACGTGGCTCGCCCCTCGCGCGATGCGGAAATGTCCAGCATCACGAGCTCATCGGCGCCCGCGCGGTTATAAATTTCGGCGAGGTCCCCGGGATCGCCGGCGTCGCGAAGGTTGACAAACTGGACGCCTTTCACCACTCGTCCGTCCTTGCAATCGAGACACGGGATGATGCGTTTGGCGAACATTGATTTATGTCCGTTGTCGGTAATCCGTGGTCAGTTAGAATATCGAATCAATGACTCAATGGTTGCCACGGACAACTGACGATTTCAAGCATCCAGGAAATTTTTCAAGATTTTCAGCCCAACTTCGCTTGATTTCTCCGGGTGGAACTGTACCGCCCACACCGAGCCCATCTCTACGGCTGCGGCGAAGGATTGCCCGTAGTTGGTTACGGCCGCGCTGTGTTCTGTAACTGGCCCATAGTACGAATGGCAGTAGTAAACAAAGCTGGCCGGCGCCACATGCTGAAGGAGTCTCGTCTCGTGGCGTATTTCCAATTGACTCCAACCGACGTGAGGGACTTTGAAGACACCCTCAAACCGTTTTACTCGACCAGGCAAAAGACCCAATCCGGAAATCTTCGGAGCTTCTTCGCTGCCTTCGTACAACGCCTGAAGTCCCAGACAAATTCCGAGGTAAGGTTTTCCACTTGCCAGCATCTCTCGCACGGGCTCGAGCAAGTGGCGCTCGCCCAAGGCGCTCATCATCTGGCCGAAATGTCCCTGACCGGGAAGAATAATCTTCGTCGCATCCTGAAGCAGCTCCGGGCGATCGACCGGCTGCGCTGAAAAGCCGAGGTACTTGACCGCCTTCAGGACTGAGCCCACGTTGCCGGCGCCGTAATCGAGGAGCGCGATCATAGAAGTCCTTTGGTGGACGGGAGCTGGCGCTTCAGCCGGGCGTCGCGCGAACAGGCAAACCGCAGCGCCCGCGCAAACGCTTTGAATAAAGCTTCGACGGCGTGATGGCTGGAGCGCCCGTAGACGACTTTCAGGTGGACATTGGCGCCCGCGCTGGTGGCGAACCCGTGGAAGAAATCTTCCAACAGCTCGGTTTGCAGGTCGCCGACCCGGCGCGCTTTTATGGGGGCGTTCAGCACCAGGTAAGCGCGCCCACTCAAGTCGATTGCTGCCACTGCCAGGGTTTCGTCCATGGGCATCACAAAATAACCGGCGCGGTTAATGCCCTTCTTGTTGCCCAGGGCCGTGCGCACCACTTGCCCCAAAACGATCCCAACGTCTTCGACGGTGTGATGCTGGTCAACATCCAGGTCGCCGCGCACGGCAAGCTCCAAATCAAAGCCGCCGTGCCGGGCGAAAAGTTCCAGCATGTGATCGAGGAAGCGGATGCCGGTGGAAATGGAATAGCGCCCGCGGCCGTCCAGGTCCAGCCGCGCGCGGATATCGGTTTCAGTTGTTTTGCGATGGAGACTTGCGGCCCGTCTTTTCATGCAAACCATCCCGTCGAGGAATAGGCCACAAAGTTTTTCCAGGCCTTTGCGCCGTCCCGGCTGTCCAGCAAATTTTCCACGCGCTGAAGCTCCTTCACCAGCCGGCACGTTTGCGCGGCCGAACCAATGGTGATGCGCAGGTATCCGCGTAAGTGCGGGTCGTAGCTCCAGTCGCGGACCAGAATACCGAGTCCGCGCAAGCGCCGCGCAATGTCCGGCGCGTGTTCGCCCACTCGCGTCAGGACAAAGTTGGCGGAACTCGGCACATAGGGAATTCCCATCGCATCGAGCAGGCGGCAGAACTTTGCCCGATTGGCACGAACTTCGCCGGCATAGCGGCGCACGTATGCCTCATGCCGGATGGCCTCGCACGCCGCTGCCATGGCCAGCGAGTTTACGGCAAAAGGATTCTGACCACGATGGAGGAGCTCGGCCAGTTCTTTATTCGCAAAGATGCATCCCATCCGCAAGGCAGCGAGGCCAAATGCCTTTGAGAAAGTGCGAGTCACGATCAGGTTGGAATATTTTCTGATCCAGGGGAGAACGGTTTCACCCGAAAAATCGAAATAGGCTTCGTCCACCAGGACAACCGTATTCGGAGCGGCCCGCAGAATGGTTTTGAGGTCATTCCTGGGTATCGTCGTTCCGGTCGGGTTATTGGGATTCGCCAGCGCCAGCCACCGCGTTTGTTTCTTGAGAGAGGAAAGAAGCTTATCGAGGGGGAGGCGGAAATTCTCATCATAGGCGACGCGCACCACCCGCCCTCCCGCTACCTCATGAAAAAATTTGTAAACGGGGAAAGTGGGAGACGGTTGCAGAAGGACGTCGCCCGGGTCAACAAAAGCGTCGCAAATCATTTTGATGGCGTCGTCGGTGCCGTTGGTCAGCAGGAGCTCTTCTTTTTTAACCCCATAATAACGCGCCAGAATTTTTCGACTCTCGTCATACTCGGGGTAGCGCGTCAAGCCTTCAGCGCTCAGCCCGCGCCGAAGCGCGTGGATGACTTCAGGAGCGCAGCCAATGGTGTTCTCGTTGAAGTCGAGGCGCAATTTTCCACCGCGCCCTTCGAGCGGCGGCCGATATTTTTGCAGGCGTTCGATTGCTTTGCGTGCTCGGATCATCTAACTTCACCTCGTCTTGAATCAAACCTTGCTTCCACCGAATCGGCGTGGGCCCTCAAACCTTCTGCGGTCGCCAGCGTCACAATCGCTTTCCGTAGACGGGAGAGCCCGTGCGGACTGAGTTGCTGCACTGAGATCGTCTTCACGAAGTCGGCCGCGCTCAGCCCGCCTCGCAATCGTGCCGAACCGCCGGTGGGAAGAATATGATTTGTTCCGGAGGCATAATCCCCCGCCGCAACCGCGCTGTAGCTGCCCAGGAAAATCGATCCCGCGGATTGAGTATGGCCGAGGAAGCTGGCTGCTCCATCAAGCAGCGTCAGGTGTTCGGGAGCGAAAATGTTCGCGAGGTCCACCGCTTCTGAAATAGTTTGCGTCAAAATGATTGCACCCTGTCGCGCCAGTGCTTGCTCTGCGATGGGCAGCCGAAGCTGGCGCACGAGGTTGTGCGTGGCAGTCTGAACCTCCGTTGCAAGCGGGCGCGATGGCGTGATGAAGATGGCAACAGCGTCCGGGTCGTGTTCGGCCTGGGCCACCAGGTCAGCAGCAATCCACTGTGGACGCCCGCGCGATCCGACCACCACCAGTTCGGTTGGGCCGGCGACAAAATCGATTCCACAATCTCGCGCCACAAGTTTCTTGGCTGCGGCGACATAACGATTTCCCGGGCCAACGATTTTGTCAGCGCGCGGCACACTTTCCGTCCCGTAAGCGAACGCCGCGATGGCCTGCGCTCCGCCCAGCCGGTAGATTTTCTTAATCCCCAGGATGTCCGCGGCTACCAGCATGGGAGGCGCGGGCCGGGGCGATGTAACCACAATCTCGCGAACGCCCGCTACTTGGGCCGGGATAACACTCATCAGAACGGTCGAGGGAAGGGGAAATCGTCCGCCCGGAACGTAGCACGCAACTCGATCGAGCGGGCGGATGATTTGCCTTACCGCGACTCCGGCACTTGTCTCCATCCGCCACGGGCGCGGCAATTGGCGACGGGCCACGGCTCGGATGTTTCTCGCTGCAAGGCGCAGCGCCCGGATAAAACTGCGAGGCACATTTCGGTAGGCCTCTCGAATTTCTTTCTTACTGACGGTGAACCCTTCCTTCCGAAGATCCAAGTGGTCAAGTTTCTTGGCATAGCGAATCAAAGCCCGGTCGCCGTGTCGTCTTACATCCTCCACAATGCGACGAGCCACCGGCTCAGCGTCGGAAAGCCGCGCTTCCCTAGC
>CAAGKR010079595.1_pt1 | contig 10724 bp, 6 predicted proteins | sample 2556971 | NCBI WGS metagenome assembly CAAGKR01 (sample SAMEA5207829, study PRJEB30636) | soil metagenome | biome: forest; feature: boreal; material: soil | place: USA | collected 2011-09 | depth 1 m
ATTATTAATACGTCCAGCCGGTGAACCTCATCTGTAAGATCCAAACGTGCTGCTTTCTGGCTACTCGAAGGAAAATCTCGGGAATCGTCGTGCCTGAGTTCCTTTCCAAACCACCTGCACGGAGTTTTTCACTTCACTTGGAGTTATTGGTAGGGACAATACTAGTCCTGCCTGGAGCATGAACGTGGTTCATGCACGTTTAAGCCCAACCGGATTGCTCTCGACATTCTTCTTAGGTGCAATGCTGGGATTTTTTCGGGTTAGCGTCTCGATCCTTTATTGGTGCTGTAGCTTGGTGAAATCTTCTGTTGCAAAGCAGAAGTGCGGGCTGGGGTAGAGTCAGGGTACGTGGGAAAGATCGATTGCGCTGGGTCGCAGCGAGATTCTCCGGAAAATCTTGCAGGAGGAGTAGTTCTGCCTCTGCGCTTGCGCTTAGCTCTCCACTGTTATCTGGGTTGAAGGAGCCATGTCTTCCAAGATGCTGGCAGACTCGGCAGGATAGCGGGGCAGCAGCAGGCTGAGCGCGGCTCCGGCGACGCAGGTCAAGGCAAGCCCAAAGATCAATCGCGGCTGATACATTCCATAGCGATCATAGAAAAGGCCAACCACTACGGGCCCGGTGGCTCCGCCTACGGCATACGCCGTCCATGTGAGACCATACAGCGCCGCAAAATGTTTTCGGCCAAAGTAGCGAGCAATGAGGTAGGGCACAACATCCGCTTCGCTGCCGAGACCGTAGCCTATCAGCGCCGTTCCCATAAACGCGGTAGTCGCCGTTGCGGCCGTAGTCAGAATGAAAATGCCAATGGACGCAACTCCCAGCATTACCACAGCGACATAAGGTGCGAAGTAACGATCCAGAAGGAAGCCGGTCGTCAGCCGACCCAGTATGCCGGTAGCGCCCATCACAGAAAGTGCCAGCGCCGCGCTCTCCCCAGAGACGCCCCGCTCGGTGAGTAAGGCCGCTAAGTGGGAGAGCAGTCCGTTCGAGCCGAACGCTTCCAGCATGATAATGATTGCCAGAATCCAGAAGATGGCGCCGCGCAGCGCCGTTCCCACCGAGCTTCCAGTAGTGAAGCTTTGATCGGACTGTAAAGGGCTGGCCGGACGGTTCCGCACCAGAAGCGCAGTCAGTGGAAATCCGAGCAGCGCGATACAGCCGAGCGTAACGTAGGCGCTTCTCCAGCCATAATTATGAATGACGGCTTGCGTGACAAGCGGGATCACAATTGACCCAGTTCCGCTTCCCGTGAGCACAATCGCCAATGCAAGGCCCCGGTGTTTTTGAAACCATGTCAGCACCGCACGGGTGTACGCGAGCTGCGCTGTCCCGTTTCCAACCACGCCAAGAACAAAATATGTCAGATAAAAGCGCGTGATATTCGGCGTAAGCAAACTCAACGACATGTATGCCAAAGCGAAAACGATAACGCCGGGAAGAATGATTCGCCGCGGTGGGAAGCGATCCAGCAACGTTCCGATGCCCGGCGAAAACACGGCCACTGTAATCGCCGCAATGCCGAACGCGCTGGAAATAGCTTCCCTGTGCCAGCCAAAAGCTTTGGACAGCGGCTCAAGAAACAGGCTGAACGTGTACGGCATGATGGCGGCAAAACTGACCATGACGCCGACGAAGGCAGCAAGGCACACTCCCCATCCCGGATAACGAATTGAGCCTTCCGTCATTTGCTTTCTTGCTTCCATCATTTCCTGACTTGCCATAGTGTGCTCCACACTTTCCTGCTATTTCATCCGATAGAATTGCCCGGTTATTAACGTAACCCTAACTGAGTTACAAAAAGGCACCGAGTGCAGACAGAACAGCTGATCCTCTCCATTGGGACCATTCTCCTGGCAACACGTGTGTTCGGCTGGGTCTTTCAGCATATTGGACAACCACGTGTTGTGGGGGAAATGACAGCAGGCATTATCCTTGGCCCGTCTCTTTTTGGGCGGTTCTTTCCAGAGGCTTTTGCCTTTGTTTTTCCCGCATCGTCAATGCCTGCTCTCACTGTTTTGAGTCAGCTTGGGCTTTTGCTTTTCATGTTTGTGGTTGGCCTTGAGGTTGACCTCACGCGCGTTCTTAAACAACGGGCGGCGGTTGTGCTGATCAGCAATGTCAGCATTGCGCTTCCGCTTGCTCTGGGCGTCGGTTTGGCCAACGCCCTCTATCCACGATTTGCTGTCGCGAAGGTGGCGTTTTCTCCTTTCGCTCTTTTTATGGGAACGGCGATGAGCATCACCGCATTTCCGGTGCTCGCGAGGATTTTGAAAGAACGCAATCTGCTGGGAACCGGTCTCGGGAGCATGGCAATCTCCTGCGCTGCGATTGACGATATCAGTGCCTGGTTGTTGCTCGCCATTCTCACGGCGATGCTGCATTCTGCACAAAGCTGGCATCATTTCGCGCTCACGCTGCTTTTGCTGATCGCATTTGTCGTCATCATGCTGGTTCCAATTCGCCGAGCGGTGTCCTTCTTAGAATCCCGGTATCACACAAATGGCGCAGGCATAGAGTTCATCTCCTCCCTGATTCTCTTCATGCTCGCAGCCAGTTGGACAACCGAACGACTGGGAGTACATGCACTGTTCGGCGCATTCATGGCTGGATTGGTCATGCCGGCACATAAACGTGTGATTGCGGAAGTGGTTGATCGCATCGAATCTCTTAGCCTGACGCTCCTATTGCCTCTGTTCTTTGCGCTTACCGGCTTGCGGACGCGCATCGACTTGCTCACAGATAAATCGATGTGGGGATATGCAGGGGCTATTATTGCGACCGCCGTCGTGGGTAAGGTCGCGGGTGCGGCCTTCACCGCCAAGGCCACTGGAATGAATTGGAAAGATTCGTTTGGGCTGGGAGTGCTGATGAACACCCGCGGGCTGGTTGAACTAGTTATCCTGAACGCGGGGCTCGATTTAGGCATTCTGTCACCAACGCTGTTCACCATGATGGTACTTATGGCCCTGGTCACAACGTTCATGACCAGCCCGATCTTAAGCGCAATGAAAATCCGTCGTCACACTTAACGTAACCGTTATCGCTGCGCGTCGGCCAGCAGACCATCGGTCGAGTGCACATACCCTACGTCGGCCAACCGCTTCCCATTCTCACGGTACATTTCAGCATTTTCCGGCGCCCAGGTCGCCAAACCGTCTACATAGCGGTTGAACATGCAGAAAGCAGCGGCAATGAGCACAGTGTCGTGGATCTCTTTATCTGTGGCACCTTGTTGCCGGGCGCGAGCGATGTCATCGGTTGTCACCTGCTTCCCTCCGTTCTGCACTTTACCGGCAAGGTTCAGGAGGGCCTTCAGCTTGCCAGAGATTCCGGCTGATTCGAAGCTGATTTTCACATCGTTCACGAGCTTTTCATTCCCACCCAGGCGATAGGCCGCTACTGCGCCGTGCGCACTCTGGCAGAAATAGCAATCGTTTTGAGATGAGACGTATGTTGCGATCATCTCGCGGTCTGCCGCTGGAAGCGAATTAGGGGCGCGCAGTAAAACCTCTGCCAGTGCATTGAGTGCCTTGGCAGTTTCCGGACTGAATGCCATCGGTCCGAGGATTCCGGGAATTCCTTCCGGAAGTCGAATGTGGGCCATAGCAAATGCTCCTTTAGGTCTGGATATTGTTTTGTAAGGCCGCGACTGACTCTAGGGGTTTTTTGTAGTCTCGCCCCACATAACCTAGTTGGGCTGTCAACTTTCCGATTTCGCGATAGATTTCGGGATCGCGTGGCTGCCAAGTGGCCAGACCATCCACATAACGGTTGTACATGCAGAATGCAGCTGCGATGAGCACTGTGTCATGGATCTCCTTGTCGGATGCGCCTTGCTCCCGCGCTCGCGCTATGTCGTCGGTAGTAACGTGTTTGCCGCCTTTTTTCACCTTGCCCGCAATGGCCAACAAAGCCTTCATTTTGGCGGAAATCGAAGTGACCTCGTAATTCTGCTTGATTTGGGAAATCAATTCATAGTCCGCATCACCGCCGCCCAGGTGCTGGGCTGCAGCCGAACCATGGCAGCTTTGACAGTAGAAGCAATCGTTTTGCGAGGAAACGTAGGTGGCGATCATTTCTCGTTCCGCGGGAGTGAGTGTGTGCGGCCCGGTCAACAGAACTTGCGCCAGATCGTTCAAGGGTTTGGAAGTCTCAGGACTAAAAACCATGGGGCCGCGTATTCCGGGCAATCCTTCAGCTAATTTAATATGGGCCATGAGAGTCTCGATTTGGGTTACGCCACTTCCTGAGAAGCTGCCGGCCGGGCGCGACCGTAACCTTCGTGGGCCATGCGTTCTCCCATTTCACGGTAAGCTTCCGGCTCCTTCGGCTGGAAGGTTCCTAAACCATCGACGTAGCGGTTGTACATACAAAAAGCTGCGGCGATCAATACGGTGTCGTGAATTTCTTTGTCAGTGGCGTTATACCGGCGAGCACGGGCTATATCTTCGGATGTGACCTGCTTTCCGCCCTTCTGCACTTTGCCGGCAATGTTTAGCAGAGCCTTGAGTTTGCCTGAAATCTCGGCGGTTTCGGGATTGATCTTGACGCAGTCAACCAGATCGTGACTTCCGCCCAGATGAGCGGCAGCAGCGGCGCTGTGCGATAGCTGGCAGAAATCGCATTCATTACGATACGAAACATGGGCAGCGATCATCTCGCGTTCTGCGGATGTAAGCGTGTTAGGTCCGCGCAGCAGCAACTCTGCCAATTGCAATAGTGGTTTGGCGGTGTCGGGGCTGAATGTCAGTGGTCCGACAATACCTGGTAATCCTTCTTGAAGTTGAATGTGAGCCATGATCATTCCTCTCAACTAGAAATATATTCACAAGGCGCCCGCTGATACGACTGCGAGGCCGACAAGAATCCTGACAAGAATCTTTTCATCGTGAACGCAGGTTTAATGCAGGCGCCGCATATTGTTTCTTCACTTTGGGGGACCTCTGAATAAGTATCCTCCGCAGCAAAAACACTCAGGCTTTTCGCGGGCGCCCGCGCCACACTTATTCAGAGATTCCTTAGAACAAGAACTTAAGGGCGAACTGGACCAGCCGCGGCGGTTCTGCCGCCAAAATCTGATTGAAGGTTGGCGAGCTGATGTCGCTGTTGGGTAGATGGAAATTGGTGTGATTCAAGACGTTGAATAGTTCCGCGCGAAACTGGAGGGTCTTGGATTCAGTGAGACGGATGTTCTTTGAAGCGGCAAAATCCCAATCAGAATAGCGTGGCCCTAACGCGGCATTGCGGCCTTCCGTGCCAAATTGCTGCACGGGCGAAAGCGGGTTCGGAGTGATTCGCGCGAAGGCGCTGGCGTTAAGCCACGCGCCGACCGTATGCGGCCCGGCGTTCGGATTCTGTCCCGAGACCAGATTCGGCCGATTCGCCGAGAATCCGGTAATTTCAGGCGCTCCACCCTGCTCCGATACATCATTCGAATCAAAAACCGTAAATGGTGTTCCACTCATTGCGGTTGCGATTCCATTAAGTTGCCATCCGCCCAGCACGTGCTCATACCAGCCTTGTTGATGCTGCCAGAAAGGAATGCTCCACTCATAACTGAAAACGAACCGGTGACGTGCGTCGAAAAGGGAAGGCCCGCGCTCGGCGGCAAGATTGAAAGGATTCTGCGCCAAATCATTCTCGCCGGCTACCTCGATTGATCCCGAACCCGAAATATTAAACGAGGAAACGTCATCGATCGCATGCGAGTAAGTGTACGAAGCGAGGAACGACAGGCCATGACTGAAACGCTGCCTCAGGCTGGCTTCCAGAGCGTTGTACGACGAGTTCGCAACACCAGCAATCTCGCCGGTCGAGGAGAATTTGCAGGCGCTGGGAGAATCGGCCAGAGTGCATCCCGAATAAAGGCGCCGCTGGTCTGCATTACTGGTGGTGGAAATGGGATTCCCGCTGCTGTCGAGTCCCGGGATGTAGACTGCTGGATTGGCTTCGATGAAACGCGGCAGTTTAGTTCCTTTGGTTCCCACATAGCCGACCTCGAACAAAAGATTCTTGTTGAGCGATCTCTGTACATTAAGATCCCAATCCTGCGCGTAGGGTAAAGGCAGATTGGGTGCCAGCGTCAGGTTGGTTAAGGGCGTGGCGAATGTGCCGGCGGCGGGGGGATTGCCATTATAAGGGTCAGCAAAATTGAGCGGCTGGGTGGGCCCAAGGCTGATCTGTTCGGTTTGCAGATAAGGAGGTGCGCTGATCGGCGATTGCAGCGGCCCGCCCTGGCCGGTGTAATACGGTTCGTAAAAAATTCCATAGGCGGAAGTCACTAGCCAGTTGCCGCTTCCGGTTGGATCCCATGCCAGGCCCACGCGCGGAGCAAAGGCCTTCTTGTCGGTGGGAATCAGTCCCGCAGGCACTCCCTTGTCGCCGGGATAGAGCAGTCCCGCCGGAGCGCTGGGCATTACCGTGGATTGGCGTCCGGGAATCCAAAGGGTCTGACGGTTCTTAATTTCGGTGTAAGGCGAGGGCAGTTCGTAGCGCAAGCCCAGGTTCAGGGTCAGGCGCGAGGTGGCTTTGTAGGTGTCCTGCACATAGCCGTTTAGTGATTTGCCGTTAATCCCGCGTGAAAAATCTCCGCGGCCCTGAAGGAAGAAAACTGGCTGGCCAATCAGGAAGCTGGCGAACGCGTCGGTCACTGGAAAAGGTGCGACGACGAAGAACCCATTGGTGGCAATACCTTGCAGCACGTTGACGTGTAGATGCTCGAAGCCGCCGCCGAATTTCAGGTCGTGGCGCCCATGAACCCAGCTCAACGATCCGTTGTAGTCGTAAGCATTTTCAAAGCTATTGCGCGGTCCGGTGATGGGGTCGCCCACGGTTGTATATCCATTGACCTGTATGAACGGAGGTCCCGCAGCCACGGCCAGGCTGGGCTGGTAGGTGAAACCGAGCGAGGAAGGCGATGTATGGTTCGTACGCTCGCCGAACAAAAACTTATTCCTCAAGAATGAAAACCGTAACACGCCGATCATCGAAGGAGAGAAAGTATGTGTTTCCTGGGCTACGAAATCCTGCGCTCGATGATCTTCGCCAATAGGAAAGCCCGGCACGCTCGCTCCCGCTGGGGAAAGTGGGTCGAAGCGTGTGTCGTCATTGATCATGTAGCGAAGGTTTAGGGTGTCTCTGTTCGAAAGATAATGGTCCACCCTCAGTCCGCCCTCGTTCGAGTCGTCCTGCTTGGTTTGAGTTGAGATGAAGGTATTGAGCCCGCTGTTTGGCAGCGGAAAGAGGCTCAAAAGATTCTGAGAAAACTTGCTGATAAAGGGCGGGGGCAGTTGGTTGTTGGGGAAAAAAGTCGGCGGGTTGGTGACCACAAAAGCCAGTTGGTGGTTGGGATTGTTACAGAAACCGGCAGTGAAGCCCTCGGGGCACAACTCGGAAAAATCTCCGTTGCGTTCTTTCAACGATGGCACGGTGGAACCTTGCGTTTCACCCTGGCGATTCCGGAAACCCTCGTAAAAAGCAAAGAAGAACGTCTTATCTTTACGAATGGGGCCGCCGATAGTCGCGCCGAATTGGTTCTGCTTCAGAGGCTCAGTCGTGGTTGCAAAGTAAGTCCTGGCGTCGAAAGCGTCATTGCGCAAGAATTCCCAGAGCGCGCCATGGAATTTGTTGGTACCAGACTTGGTGATGATGTTGGTGGTAGAGCCGAGGCTGTTGCCGAATTCGGCGGTGGAATTGTGAGTCAGAATCCGGAATTCAGTGATTGCGTCAACGGGCGGTTTGAGAACGAAACCTCCGTCCACTCCATTGAAATTATTCGCGCCATCAATCAGAAAATTATTCGACTCCGGACGCTGGCCGTTTACTGCGTACGACTGGCCTTCGCGCAGCGATGACCCCGCTTGTTTAAGTCCGGGAGTAAGGGGCACGACGCCCGGCTGCAGCGTGCCCAGCTGCGTGAAATTGCGGCCGTCGAGCGGAAGGTCCAAAATCTCGCGTTCGGAAACGACTTTTCCCAGGCTGGTTACGGTGTCCTGAATGAGCTGCGCATCCGCCGTCACCTCAATTTGCTGTGTCTCAGCGCCAACAGCGAGGCGAACAGGGATGGTTGCCGTCTCATTTACGTTCACGGTGATGCCCTGTTGAACGTATTTCTGGAAGCTCTTGGCTTCGGCTTGCAGTTGGTAGTGACCAACCGGCAACTCCAGCAGGACATAAGCGCCGTCATGGTCTGTGGTTGTGGTGCGCGTCAAACCGGTTTCGGTTTGCCTGGCGCTGACCGACGCTCCCTGGACCACCGCTCCGCTGGGATCAACCACCGTGCCGCGAATGCTGCCGGTGATTTGCTGCGCAGAAAGGTTTAGACCCGCAAACATTGTGACCAGCAAACACAAAATTATCCTCAGGCGCGCCATGTCTTTCCTCACAGTTTTCTTTAGAAATCTTGCTGCGGGGGTGCATTCTGCGCTCGACGTGCTATCCATGAAGCCCCGAGAATTCTCGCACCCCACCAAAAGTGTCGTGATTATTCAGGGCTTTAAGCAGGAGAGCAATCGTATGAAAGTACTAGCGGAGTCCGGACGCTACTGTGTTCCTACCATTGCCGCGGCGCGAATGCCGCGATTACCTCGTCAATAAGTTCTGCAGAGGAAGGCGTAATCTGTGCCAACGAACGAGAGACAGCAATCAACAAAATTAACATTGTGGAAGATGCCGACGCCACGGTGAAGTTGCCGTTGCGGCGCGCTATTCGATCTCACGTCGGCGCACTTTTGATTGCCGACTACCAAACGCGACAAGCATTTTCCCGCACCATGGGCTGCCCTCTCTTGCAGCTGAAGGCTTTCTGGAACTCCGGCATGTTGGAAACCACTCCGTTCACGCGAGCTTGCGGAGTTGAATGGGGATTCGACTGCGCCACCATGCGTAGGTACTGGGGAGTCGAGTTCGAACACCATGTTTCTCCATACGCGATGAAGAATCTTTTTTGTGGAGTGAATGTGCTTGTATCCGTTCCGGGTTGGGCGTCATTGGACATTGTGTTTTCCAGAGCCTGCAAGGCCAACCGCAATCCGCCGTTATCTGCGGTATTTTCACCCAAGGTCAGGTTGCCGTTTAGTTTTATGCCTTCGGCAGCTTCAAAGCCTGAGTATTCATCCGCGATGCATTGTGATCTGCGGTTAAATTCCTTGCTGTCTTCGGCGGTCCACCAATCATGGAGATTTCCCACCCCGTCGAACTTTCGTCCTTGATCGTCAAAACCATGGGTCAGCTCGTGCCCGATAATCGCTCCAATGGCAGCGAAGTCCGCTGCATCGTCCGCTTCGGGATCAAACAGTGGCGGCTGCAAGATAGCCGCAGGAAAAGTAATCGAATTGAGTTGAGGGTCGTAGAACGCATTGGGCACCGATGGTGAAACACCCCATTCTCCGCGGTCCACTGGCTTGCCCACTTTAGACAACTGGTATTTAAGCGCGAATTCGCCGCTGCGATAAGCATTGCCCAAGGCGTCGCCTCGGACGATCTGCAGGGACGAATAGTCGCGCCAGTGGTCGGGATATCCAATCTTGTCCGCAATTTTCCCCAGCTTGGCAAGCGCTGCTTTTTTCGTCGCGGGACTCATCCAATCCAGTTGCTGGATGTCGGAATTCAGTGCTTCTTCGAGCGCATGCACCAGTTTCAACATTCTTTGTTTGCTGTCTCCGCTGAAAGCGCGTGCAACATATTCCTGACCGAGAGCTTCGGTCAGGTCGCGGTCCACGCTTTGCGCACAGCGTCTCCAGCGGGGACTTTGCACTTTTTGTCCCCGCAGTGTGTGACCGTAGAAATCAAACTTTTCCGCCACAAATGGTTCGCTGAGCAACGAAGACGATGAGTTGACGAGTTGCCAGCGAAGGTAGGTTTTCCAGTTTTCCAGGGGAACGCTAGTAATCAGCCCATTGAGGCCCTTGAAGAATTCCGGCGTCATCACCAGATAATGATCAGTTTGTGCAGCGCCAATGGCCTTCAGGTAGCCATCCCAGGAGAACGCTGGGGTTAGCGCCCGAAGTTCTTGTCCGGATAATTTGTGGTTCAGATTCGCTGGATCACGCCGCTTGACGATATCCAATGAAACCGAAGCCAGCGATGTCTCCAAATCCATTACCGATTTCGCGTCAGCATTAGCTTGACCGGAAGATTCACCGAGCAGCACAAAAGTCTTGGCCAAGTGTTCAACATACTGCTTTCGTAAGTCTACTGATCCCTGGTCTGGCTTTAAGTAGTAGTCGCGGTCAGGCAGGCCGAGACCGCCCTGATCCACCGTGGCAACTACCTGCGAAGCGTCGTCAAGGTCTTGCCCGGAGCCGAAACCGAGCAGCGCTGTCGTTGAACCGGAATCCGAAGATGGCGCCAGGGCAAAAGTAATCTGATGCAGACGTGCGAGTTCTTCGGGTATCTGTGTTTTGCTTTGTATCGCAGCGATTCGATCCAACTCAGAATTGATCGCCGCTATTCCCTTACCATTGATTTCGCCCTCATTCATGCATGAGGCATAGTAGTCGCCGATCTTCTGTTGCACCGGATTGCGCTGGGGATCGTCGCTGGAGGCCTTGTCCAGTATGTCGCGTACAACCATCTGGTCCCAAAGCATCAGTTTAGTCCCCAGCCACCACGACGCCTGGTCGGCGGGGATGGGATTCGTGGCAATCCATTTCTTGCACGTGTATTGGTAGAAGTCCACGCATGGATCAAGGCTGCGATCGACCTGAGTGACATCTAAATGTTC
>CAAGKR010518287.1_pt1 | contig 10724 bp, 7 predicted proteins | sample 2556971 | NCBI WGS metagenome assembly CAAGKR01 (sample SAMEA5207829, study PRJEB30636) | soil metagenome | biome: forest; feature: boreal; material: soil | place: USA | collected 2011-09 | depth 1 m
CAGATCCTGCTCGCGCACGTCGACGACCCCCGCCAGTTCGGCGTCGCCGAGGTCGCCGACGACGGCGAGGTCGTGCGCCTGGTCGAGAAGCCAGCTGATCCACCCTCCGACCTGGCCCTCGTCGGCGTGTACCTCTTCGACGCGCGCATCCACGACGCTGTGCGCGCCATCAAGCCGTCGGGACGCGGCGAGCTGGAGATCACCGATGCCATCCAGTGGCTCATCGCCCACGGGCATCCCGTGCGTCACGAAGTGCTGAGCGGCTGGTGGCTGGACACGGGAAAGAAGGATCCGCTGCTCGAGAGCAACCGGCGAATCCTCGAGACCATCGACGGGCGCACCGACGGCAAGGTCGACGAGCTCTCCACCATCGAGGGGCGCGTCATCGTCGAGGCAGGAGCCGAGATCCTGTGCTCGAGGGTTCGCGGACCCGCCATCATCGGTGAGAACACCAAGGTCATGAACAGCTACGTCGGCCCGTTCACGTCGATCGCGGCAGGCTGCGAGATCCGGGACTCCGAGCTCGATCACTCCGTCGTGCTCGAAGAGAGCCGGATCATCGGCATCGCCGGCATCACGGATTCACTGATCGGCAAGGAGGTGGAGGTCACCCGCTCGGGCCACCGGCCGCGCGCGTTGCGCCTCATGCTCGGTGACCACTCCGCGGTGGACCTCGAGTAGACCGGGACGCGATGCGGGTCAGAGTCGCCGTGTTCCACGTGGCGCAGAGATGCACACTGCCGATCCAGCATGCCGAGGCGCTCCCGAGCCTGATCGCCCGCTACCTTGTGACCTGTCGTGCGCTCCGGGTCAAGGCACCAGAGAGCGCGGGCGGCCGCTTGTTCGCCGGGAAGTGCCGACGTCGCCTCGGTGACGCAAATGAGTCGAGCGATGGGACCGAACAACCAAGGAGCGCAGGTGGCCGCCGACAACGGTTACCCCGTCCCGGCACTGCTTGGCCACATTGAGATCCCGTCTTCGCTCACGATCACCCGACACAACGGGCGCGTGTGTCGCTTCCGTGGCTGGGTCACCTCCACACGCGGACGTCGAGCCTTTGTCCGCGTCCACGACTTTGACGGGACCTCCTATCAGATCCCTGCCTCGCTCGACCGACCCGATGTGCTCGCAGCCCTCAGCGAGATCTACGAATTTCCAGACGCTGGGGTGGGGTTTGAACTCTACGTTGATCTGCCTGCCCGGCCGTGGCGGACACCGCCGGAGATCACCATCGAGCTCACGGACGGTGAAGTATCAATCCCCGAGGTGCTTTACCGAGTGGCGCCAAACACGGAGCACGTGCTCGAGACCTACGACAACGACAGCGTCAGCAAGCGCCGGCTCGCTTCCCAATGGCTCCGTGGCCGCGGTCTCGAGTTCGGCGCGCTGCACCAGCCATTGCGCGTCGACCCGGCGAAGGCCACCGTCGTGTATGCAGACCGACTCACCAAGTCCGAAGCCATCGAGGCGTTCCCGGATGTAGCCGAGCATTACATGAACGCGATGGTGGAGCCCAAGTTCATCGTCGACCTCAACACTGGTGACCTGACCGCGCTGCGAGATGAGGAGTTCGACTTCTTCATCGCAAGTGACGTCATCGAGCATCTCGCAAATCCAATGCAGTTCCTCAAAGCTGTCCACGACATCATGAAGCCGGGAGCGCGCCTCCTCCTCAGCGTCCCGGATCGTCGATTCACTCACGATGCCGATCGTCCGCTCACCTCGAATCGACATCTGTGGCGCGAATACCGCCGCGGCGTGGCACATGTCGACAACCGGCACCTACGAAGATTCCTGACAGGCTCCGAGCACATGAAGATGCCGTGGAGCCCATCAACCCGAAAGCAGCTCTACGCGACGCATCGGGAGCAGAATTTCCACGTCCACGTCCACGTCTGGGATAACCAATCCTTCGACCGGTTCCTTGAGTTCTCGCGCGTCAGCATTCCGCTTCACCTCGACACTCTGGACCGGGCCCCATCGCAGGAAGCGGCCGGCGCAATGGTCTATGTCCTCGAGCGCGAAGGCGCTGGGATCGCGACGCGTTGACATTGATGTTGACACGAGAGCGGCTTGACACGGTGTCGGCTGTTCGGGACCGTAGACGTCGTGTCAATCTAGGCCGAAGACGGTGCTGGGCCTCGAGGCAGAGGAAGCCCCAGCGGGGTTTGGTGTTCGAGGCAGCGCACGGCGACGGGATCGCCAGTTTGGATAGCGCTGCAAGTGACGGCGCGCGAAGCCGGCCACCGATCTCTTGTGCGCACTAGTGTGCTTCGCGCTGGGGCCGACGCCAGACGGCGCGTCTATTTCGCTCGTTGGCGCGAAATCGTTCTGAGGATTCATCTCTGTGGTTCACCAACGCGGAAGACACGGCGAGCTGCGCAATCCGGCAATTTGGATGCGTCGGGTGAACGTCGACGTCGTCCTCCCCGCGACCCTCGTCCTAGCGGCCCTCTTCTTGACCATCTTCCGTCTCTCCGGGTCAAGTATTCCCCTCTTCTCGGCTAGCGGGCGCCCGGACTCTCATTCCATCGTCTCTGGTGAGGCGCGGCCGGTCCGTTCGGATGAATGGGTTGCTCTGTCGCCGCTCAAGATCGGACGCGTTCGAGCGGACTTCCCTGACGAGCGGACGTACGGGATGGGAACGATTGAACTCGGGGATCTATGGCGACCGCAGCTGCCATCCCGATCGGTCGGTGCGGCCGTCTTCGCTCCATTTAACTTGCCCCTCGTACTCCTGCCACTGGGCCAGGGCTTCGCACTGACTTGGTGGCTCCCCTTCTTCGCTTGCCTACTCGGCGTCTACGCGTGGCTGCGGGCCATGAAGATCGAGCAGAGTGTCGCACTCGTTGCCGCGCTGTTGACAGCGACCGCGCCGGCAATGGTTTGGTGGACGGCGGTTGGGAGCTCACTCGGTCAAATCTTCGCCGCGGCGACGATACCGAGTGCGCTGGTGATTGCCAGCGTGCGCACGTACCACCGCAAGCCTCGACTCGCCATGCTCGGAACTGTCGTTGCTGGCCTCGCCGCGGCGAGCGCGCCGTGGTACTACACGCCTTGGGTGCTCCCGACTGTCGCATTTGTGGGAGGCGTCACGTTTCTCTGGGGAATGAGCGACCCTGAGAACCGACGCTCGTTCCTGCTCATCGCGGGCGTGGCCCTTGGCGTCTTCTTCGCGCTGTCGTTGGTGTATCTAGGTCACGAAGGCAGCTACTACGGCGCAATCGCCTCCACCGTATATCCAGGCGATCGAAGAGCGACAGGCGGTGGCGTAAGTCTCGGGTTGGTCTTCTCGAGCCTCTTCCCCCTCAGACTCGCTGCGGGCCACGGCGCGCGCCTTGTGCACACCAATCTTTCTGAGATCTCGATGGGGTGGAGTATCGCGGCGCCGTGCGCGGTGGCGGTCGCATTGTTGGGCCGGTCGGCGCTGAAGCGCGGCGAACGTCTTCTCATCATTGGGGCAGTGACACTCATGCTCGCGCTCGGCTCATGGGTCTTTGTCCCTTGGCCAGGTCTCCTCGCAAGGCTGACGCTCTTTGACCGAATCCCGCCAAGTCGCGTGGCTCCGCTGGTGGGTTTTTTCGGGGTTATCTGCCTTGCCCTGTTATTCGGTACGGCTGATCGACGTGGCCGGCTGGTTCGTTTCCTCGGTGCTTGGCGATCTGCGTTGATAACGGCGTTCGTGGTTCTCGTCGCCGCGCTCTCGGCTCGCTCGCTTAAGAGTTACTTTCTCCCTGCCCTGTCGCCAGGCCTCCTCTGGCTCACAGTGGTTTGTGTCGGAATCGCTACCGCCTCACTGTTCACTCGCTGGCGCGGTCTCGTGCTTGGCGTGGCGGCCGCGGTGGCGCTGTATAGCAGTCTCGTCGTAAACCCGCTTACCCAAGGAACAGGTGCACTCGACCACTCATCGGCGGCGACGCTGGTTCGCCACATCGATAGCAAGGTCGTCAGTGCTGTCCATGGGACCTGGGCTGGTGAAGATCTCTACATAGATGGACTCCTCAACGGCGAGGGTGTGAACTCCCTCTCGTCTTTCAACGATCCGGTACAAAAGAGCGGGTGGAGGATCCTGGATCCACATTCGAAGTACGAAAAGGCCTGGAACCGGCTCGGATACATCATTTTCACATGGCAGCCCGGACTCCAAGCACCCGTAATCCGCAAACTGCATCTGGACGTCGTGCAGGTCGCCGTCGATCCCTGCGACAAGCGCCTAACGCAGTTGAAGCTGCGAGCCATCATCAGCAGCGAGAACCTCGCCTCTTCCTGTCTCACCCGACGCGGCCAGTTGGGCTGGATGGGCACGACGTACTCTGTCTACGAGCGCCAGGATTCATCCTGACATTCCGAGAGTTCCAACCGACGGGCGAGCGTCATCAACCGCGAGGCCGACCGTCAAGAACGTACACCTTCAACACGGGATCCAGGCCAATTCGAGGGCCGTATGGATTCGGAATCTCCGCCACTTCACGCAGCCGTCCAAAAAACCCCGGCAAGAGCTTCGGGAGGCAACTGCGCATCGCCGGTGTGAGCGGACTGTTCACCAGCACAAGTTTCGTTCGCGCGACATCGCGAGCGTGCTGAGCCAAGCGAATGCAGTTTCCCTTCTGAAATTGGGGCGGGACTGGGTAGTTGATGAAGCCCACACCGCCGGAGGCGACGCCGTCTAGCGCAAACACCGCGCCAGGCATATCTGAGAGCGCCAGGATGCGATCACCTGGGGCAAAATTTGTACGTGTTGATACGACATGGTGCAGCGATTCAATGAATGCTTGCGACCCAGCATCGAGTCTGATTCCGGTCAATGGTCCGAACTGGACGGGCACCTCCTGGTGATACAGGTCTGCCGGCAGGCTGTATGGCGCGATAACGGTTCCGTGGTACATCAGCGCGACACAGATCGCCAACAGCAGCGGAAGTGGCAATAGCACAACCAACGACCGAGCCGCCGAATTGGGTTGCGCTCGGCGGAGAACGGCAAGGCCGAGCAGCAGTAGACATCCAAAACCCGCAGACGTAGCGACTGTAGCGAACAGCATGTTCTGATTGTCGGTTCCGAACGCTCCCGCGACTGGGAGCGCAACGCAGAAGACCACTGTGGCGGGACCTGCGACGCGTGAACTGCTCCGTTCAACGCGTTCACCCCGGACGCGTCTGATAACGAGCACTAGGCCGGTAGCCAACCCAAGGCTGATCATGACGCTGAGCAAGAATTCGTTCGAGCTGGGTGCGAAGAAACCCGCGTCAGACCCGCCAAGAAGACGCCAGGCCTCGGAGCCGACGACGACCGCGCTGCCGCCCGCGATGACCCAGGCCGCGATCGCGGCGGCGCGCGAGCGACGCCGGTAGGCATGACACCGCGATCAGATACTCCGAAACCTACCCGACTGCACGACTCACTCGAACCGCTTTCAAAATTGCAACTTCGAACTCGGAGACGCAATGCTCCCAGTCACAATGCAACTTCATCGCGCGGCGTCCCTTTATGCCAAGCGCTGCACGCCGCCGATCGTTGTTGACCAAGCTGACAATCTCCTTGACGAAGGCGCTTCCCGGAGGCCGGAATAGCACACCTTCGCCTTCGCGAAGCATCCCCCTCAGACCTTCGAGCGGAGTGCAGACCGCAGGAAGCCCGCATCCCAGGTACTGCAGAACCTTCCCTGGGAGTGCGCAGTTCGTGACGCGCTGGGGCTGGAATGGGACTGCGCCGACGTCTCCCAATACCAGATGATCCGCGAGGTCCTCGTACGCGATGAAACCGGTAAATAACACGCTGCTCTCCACGCCGAGTCTCCGGACAAGTGTCCGCAGGTCAACTTCTGCATCACCTCCGCCCATGAGTATGAGTCGGACGTCCAACCTTGAACGCAGGAATGGCGCAAACTCGCGAATGAGCCAGTCGAGTCCCGCGAAGCGATAGAAGGTTCCCATGAATACCACTGTCCGATGCTCCGGGCTTAGGCCATACCGTTGCAGCAGCTCAGGCCGTCGAGGCTTCGGTCTGAACCGCTCAAGATCGAGCCCCGGATACTCGACGCTCACCCGGTCAGGTTGGGCCCCGTAGGAAATGCAATAGTTCCTTAGCGCTTCGTTATTTGTAGAGATCCAGTCTGCGTTGCGGAAAATGTATCGCTCGGCGCGCTTGATGAGGCTTGCAAATGGTGAAGCTCGAAGTTCGTGCGCTACGTCGATCGCGCGGAAGAGAACCGGGACACCAAGTCTCTTGGCCGCCAAGACAGTCTGCCAACCATTGGTGGGAACGCCATATACGACTACAGCGTCGAAACTCTCTCCTCGAAGTGCTGACCACACCGCCGGTACCTGCGTGAGGGACGCGACGATTCGGTCTAGCGGAGGCGCCAAGACCCTACCCGGTGTCCGCACTTCGACGCGCGACCCTGGGTGTGCACGCGATAGTCCACGAGCGACGTCCGTCTTCAGGTCGAGACCGCGACGCCAGCCGCTCCGACGCTCCCCCTCGGGGAAGTCGATAAAGACCACGTCATGGCCGCGGAGGGATAGCAATTCGGGGAAGTCATGTATTTCGTACACGACTTTCCGCCGCCAGTTCACCTCGTGGACGAAGAGCAGACGCATGGTCGTTGTGATTACGCAGCGGACGCGAGCGGATCTAGTATTCGAGCCGACTCTTCTGTCTCAGTTGGTCGGTTTGGCCGGAGACTCTCTTGTCTGCCATCATCGGAACCGATTCCATGGGTACGCTCCGCATCTAGAGTAATCAACGTCTCGCGCGCCTCCATCCAAGTTCGGTGTTGTTGCCAATTTTGGATGATTGGTTCCGATATCCGAGAGCGCGCACGACGGTCTTCAACCTCGCGGGCAAGGTGCACGAAGGGTTTCGGAGCCGGTCGACGCTCTGGCGTTCTCGGGCGGCTGGCAAAGGTCTACCTCCGTTGCGGATGGTCCCGGTAGTCGGAAAGTCGCCCCAGCGCACGCCTCTTAAGCAGACTGCGCGCCACGATGTATCGTGGCGCGTACCTAAGGCAAGACGCCGCTCTCGTCGAAATGCCTACACTGCACACGCACAATATTACGAGCGTCGGAGAGACCAAGTTGTGTTCACGATATTCTTGGCATAGTGACCACTTTGCTCCGTCTAGCTGGATGTTTTCCGTTGCTGTGGAGTCCTAGCACGGTGATGACTTGAAGGTAATGACGGTGGTTGGGACGAGGCCCGAGGTAATTCGCTTGTCGCGTGTCATCCTGCGCCTCGACGCGTACACAGACCACACTGTCGTTCACACGGGCCAGAACTGGGACCGGCAACTCTCGGACGTGTTTTTCGAGGAGCTCGGACTCCGCCCACCCGATCATTGCCTCGGTATTGATACGAGCTCCCTCGGTCGAATGCTTGGTGACGTTCTCGCGAAGATCGAGCCAGTTCTGCGAGACTTCGAACCGGACGCGTTTCTTGTTCTCGGCGACACAAATTCATGCCTAGCAGCTCTGATCGCCAGCCGACTTGGGGTGCCTGTCTTCCATATGGAGGCGGGTAATCGTTGCTTCGATGACAACGTCCCAGAGGAAACAAATCGGAGGCTCATCGACCACCTCGCCGGCTTCAACCTCTGCTACACGGAGCATGCTCGGCGGAATCTCCTCGCCGAAGGGATCCACCCGCGACGCATTTTCGTTACGGGATCACCGCTCTTCGAGGTCTTGGAGGCGTACCGCAATGACATTGCCGCGAGTGACGTGCTCGATCGGCTCGCCCTGATTCCGGCGGGATATCTGCTCGTATCAATGCACCGCGAGGAGAATGTCGACAACCCGGAAAACCTAGGTCGGCTGCTCACAGCCCTCGAAGAGCTAGGACGGAGTTTCCACCAACGTGTTCTCGTGACAACTCACCCGCGGCTCCGAGATCGGTTGAGGCGTTTCGCGGCGGGCGCCGATTCCGAGATTATCGAATTCAGTCCGCCGTTTGGCTACTTCGACTACATAAAGCTCCAGCAGCATTCCCGATGCGTTGTATCTGATAGCGGGACTATCAGCGAGGAGTCGACCATCCTCGGATTTCCCGCCATCAACATCCGCAACGCCACGGAGCGACCTGAGGCACTCGACGCGGGTTCAACCATACTGGCGGGTCTCGACGCGGCGGCCATCAAGCGCGCGGTCCGCCTCACGGTGGGTGAGTGGGATGCCGGGTTCCGACCGACGAGCCCCGCCGAGTACAAAGTAGCGGACTGCTCACACCGGGTTGCACGCCTGATTGTGGGACTCTCCGGCGTGCACGCGCAATGGGCGAACCTGCAACCGCGGCTCGGCTGGCTAGGCCCACTAAGTGTAGATCCCGCGCAAATTGATGAGGCGCCGGGGAGCCACCGGGGGGGTGGTTCCTGAGTGGACGCGCGCTAAATTGTGAGCCGCATTCGGCCGGCTCGCCGCCGCGTGTCCAAAAGGGCTCAACTTCCGCCCGCTGAGTTTGTTGATAGAGCGACGCATCGGGCACGCCTGATTCGAATTGCTGTGCTGTGCGGTCTCGAACAGTTGTTGCAGCAGCTCGACGAGCGTCGTGAGCGCGGTCCTGATACGGCGCAGTCTTCTCGGCGTCGCAGATTGCACATTGAATACGCACCGTATGACAGCTGTTCGGCCGTTATCGTCATGTCGAAACCTGAATCCATCTATGCTGCGGCCAGTCCGTTATCAGCAGCCGGGACGGTCCGATACGCATGGCGCCGCGTCCACGACGACTCGTCGAGCTAGCGAAGCAGCCTCTTCCCCAAGGGACACTCGCCATTGGCGCCGGCTTGATCGCTGCCGGATTCGCAGCATATGGGTTCCAAATCCTCAGTTTCCGAGCACTGTCGAAGTCCGACTACGCGGCACTCAACACCCTCTGGGTATGCGTTTTCGTTCTCGTACCGGGCGTCTTCCTCCCGCTTGAACAAGAGGTCGGACGGGCCGTCGCCGCCCGTCGGGCACGAGGCATCGGCGGCGGTCCCGTTGTCCGACGTGCCGCCGCCCTGGGTCTCGCGTTCGCGCTTGTGCTTGCCATCGCCGCGATCGGTGCAGCCGCATTCACGCCCATCGTCACGAACTTGTTTGCTAGCAGTGCCGGTCTGATCGCTTGCCTGGTGATCTCGTTGTTCACCTTCGGTTTTGAGCTTCTCGTCCGCGGTGTTTTCGCCGGCCATAGCGAATTCCATGCCTACGGGGTCAGTATGGGGGCCGAAGGCGCTATTCGACTCGTTCCCTGCGTAGTGTTGGCTGCATCGGGCGTTGGCGATCCATTCTGGTATGGCCTTTGCCTGGCTTTGCCGCCGGCATTCGCGATCCTCGTAGCGCTACGCGGCCAGCGAAACCTGATCCCAGCAGGGCCGAACGCGCCGTGGTCCGAATTGACCTCGAACTTGGGTTTCCTTCTCGGGGGTTCGCTCTTCGCGCAGGTCTTGGGCTACGCGCCATTCATCGGCGCGCAGATTCTCGCGGCCCCGCATCAGCGCGGCCTCGTCGCCGACTTCGCCGTTGGCCTTTACGTGTCACGGATCCCGATCGTGCTCTTTCAAGCCGTTCAGGCTGCGCTGCTCCCCAAGTTGTCCGCTCTCATCAGTGCTGGGCGGCATCAGGACTTTCGGAGCGGCGTCCGGAGCCTCGTGCTCGTCGTCGTTGTAATTGGCGCGCTCGGGGTCCTGGGGTCAGCGACAATCGGACCATTTGTTGGGAGAATCCTCTTTGGGGCGAAGTTCCACCTCAACAACGTCGATCTCGCTTTGCTTGCCGCGGCGAGTGGCTTGTTTATCCTCGGTCTCACCCTGGCACAGGCTCTTATCGCAGTCTTGGGGCACGCACGAACGATGACCGCCTGGCTCGCCGGCGTCCTGGTATTTGTTTTCGTAACTGCCGCAAATAGCAGCGGCCTGCTGCTACGCGTCGAACTGGGATCGATCGCGGGTGGGACTGCAGCAGTCATGATGATGACGGTGAATCTGATCTGGAAGTTGCGAGGAATCTCACATCAAAGCCTCGCGTCACTCATTTTGCAGATTGAGCACGAGCCGCTCGAGATCTGAGTTGTCCACTACGGTCATGCCTAGTGGCCTTCCACAAGGCCGACCTCGTGCGATTCGACCTCTGGTTTTCGATACCGGACGGCAGCTTCAAGGCTGGCGACGCGCAACCGCGGGTGTCATTTCCTCATCAGTCTTGAGTCCGCGCCTCGGCGCCGCTCACCGCAGATCCCTGCGACTTCAAGGGCACATCGACCACGCCGTCTTCCTGCTCCGGTACTGGATGCCGACCATGCCCCGACCCTCTGGATGGGCGCTCGTCAATGGGTTCGCTGACGTCGTCGCGCGACTGTCCTCCCTCTTCATCACGATGATGCGTAGCAGGTGCAATCTCGAAATGCTGGCGCGCGCCCACCACAAGAAGGGCTCGAACCGTAGATCGGGCGGCAGCGAGCGGCGAAGCCGAGGACTTTCCAGAGCGGCGCTCTCGCATCGTGATCGGGATTTCTCTGACCTTGTAACCAAAGCGGCCGGCGGTCACGAGAGCCTCGTACGTGTCGCCGAGGTAATCGGTCGCGAAACTCCGTGCGAACTGCTCGAGGAGTGGGCGCGCGAACAATCGAAAACCAGACGTCGCATCTGTGATCGGTACACCGGTCGCCCGACTGGCGGATGACGCAAGGATTCGCATGGTCAATCGTCGATGCGCCGATACGCGTATTGGATGAAAGTGGCTCGTAAAGCGAC
>CAAGKR010486760.1_pt1 | contig 10723 bp, 7 predicted proteins | sample 2556971 | NCBI WGS metagenome assembly CAAGKR01 (sample SAMEA5207829, study PRJEB30636) | soil metagenome | biome: forest; feature: boreal; material: soil | place: USA | collected 2011-09 | depth 1 m
CCGGCAACTACAACGGTGTCGGCCTCGTGTGGATCAGGCACTGCGCTTACATCTGTCTCGCTATCTGGCGCCTCCGGCGCCTCTTGCGTCTCTTGGGCATCCACCGTCGCTTTGCGTCCCCATAAGAAAAAGGCAGGAAGAATGGCCATCAGGCACAGCGCCATGGCGGCGAGGAATACGGCGCTATAGACGGTATGCGCAGATTGAATAATGTGCGCGGCATACCCCCGCGACCATTCTGCGAACTGCGCGGTCGTCGCCGAGAGGGGCAGAGAAGGGTAGGTCGAGACCAGTTGTTTGAAGTAGGCCAAAGCCCAGGAAGTCAACGCGGCCAGCCCCAACATCATACCCACCATACGCAGCGAGGTGACGATGGCGGAACTCATACCCGCCTGCCTGGCTCTCACCGCGTTGATGGCAGTTGTGCCAATAGGGGCAATGACCAGCCCAAAGCCAAAACCTGTTGTGACTGTACTGATCGTAATCTGATTCCAGTCAACATGGATGGGCCAGCGGCTCATCAGGTAGAAGCCGGTCGCCGTAAAGAGCAAGCCCAAAACACCTGTGAAGCGGCAGGTGATACGGCCGCAGAGCCAGCCCCCGAGCAACGCCCCCAGGGGTATCATGGCGGTGAGGCGCAGCAGCGCGAGTCCGCTATCAAGCACCGGGCGCTGCAGCACGGTATCGACAAAGATAGGAATGTCGGCCATTGCAATGATCAGCGCGGCCCCTACAAAAAGGCTCACCAGCGATGTCGCGCTAAAAGGTAAGCGTTTGAAAAGCGATAAGTCCACTACCGGCCAGCGTATTTTGCGCTCAACCAGTACGAAGGCGACCAGGAGGGCGATGGCCATGCCGATGGCGATGGGATTATTTTGTGGCGCAGGGGCATTGGCCGGGATTGGCCCCAGGTCGGTTCCTTGCTGCGCCAGGCCGAGGCTCAGGCAGGTCAGCGCTAATCCAAGCAGCGCCGCACCGATCCAGTCGATGCCCTCGCGCAGGTGCGTGCCAGTAGGGATCAATCTCCAGGCCGCGATCATCAGTGCAATAACGATAGGAACATTGAGATAGAAGATGTATTGCCAGCCAAATTGCTGCACGATAAGCGCGCCATAGAGCGGGCCAACGACCCCGCCAGCCTCGGTGACAGCGCCTATGACACCCAGTGCCAGGGCGCGCCGCTTTTCTCCATAAAAATCGCTCGCGATGGCCATAGCCACCGGCACGACTGCGCCGCCACCAATCGCCTGGACGAAACGCGCGCCAATCAGCCAGGTCAAGCCTGGAGAAGAAGTATCGATGTTGATGGCATTCAAAAAGCCCAGGTCCCACATTTGCCCAAGGACGGGAGCGAGGCCGCAGAAGATAGAGCCTATGCCAAAGATGCTGAGGCAGAGTAACAAGATACGCCGTCGCCCATAGATATCGGAGACGCGCCCCATGAGCGGCATAGCAATTACAAAACCCAACAGGTACGCGCTGATAATCCAGGCCGCGTGATCAAGTTTGGTTGCGCCGATATTCAGGTCGGTCACAATGGGCGGCAGCGCCGTCACTACCACTGTCTGATCCATTGCCGTAAAAAAGACACCGATACAGGCCATGGTCAGAGCAGCAAGGGCAACGCCTTTTTCGCCAGCTCGCGGTTTTGCAGGAGTGGTAATCTTTTTGAAAGAGTTGGTCACCTGTGTGCTCAATAATGGATGCTGGGAAAGCCCTGCTTGTGCGCCGCCCGCTCCCGCTGGAACCTGCGCAGGTGACGCCGGTGATGTGGCGTTTAAATCACGTTTGCGCAGGCTTGAAGTTGTTTCTTTGTCGTCTTCTAAAGTGTACATCTTCCCCCTCCCTTGCCGGTTACGATGAAAGATGGATAATAACTGTGTCAGACAGGAGGGGAGCAGTGATGGAAGATCAATCCTAGCAGCTCTGCGCCCTATCTGTCCGCCTGTCATGACGCTCTACGAGTAACGAATAAAGACATTGTAGTGTGCGGATTTATCCAGCACGTCTTATTGCAGTTGTGGGGCCGTAATATTCACATTTTCATTGTAGTTAGAGATTAAGAACGTGCGAGCTGTCGCTGTGGTATCGCCGACCGCGGCCTGCCCCGTCACTATCAGTTGGTACGGCAGAGAATCAGCCTTGCCAATGCAGGCGCTTGTCTGCAACATGGTACCAGACGGAACGCCACCGCCGGTGAAAAAGGCGAGATATTTAGCGTCAAGTTGACCCGTGATGCGCCAGCAAGGAACGCCGTTCACAGCATCATCCGTTGGCTGGCTGACGTTCTGCACTTTGCTGACGAGCGAAATAATGCCAGTATCAGGATTTGTGAGGGTGCGAGGATCCAGCACGCCTTTGATGACACGCCACTGCCCGGTGATGGGATCGGTGATAAACTGATTGTCGCCGACGCTGACGAGGTTGACGGTAACGGATTGGCCGGAGAGTATAACGGTGGCCTGTGCCTTGACTTTATCGGGCATAACGACATCGCCAGTGGCGGCGCGAATCTGCACCTTGTCTGCCGTTGCGGTGCCGGGATTATCTTCCTTCATCACAACGTGAAATGCGCTCACGCTGCGAAAGTTCTTCTGTAGTGCAGCCAGTAACTGCTGCGTCGTTGGTTTAGGAGCATTGGCCAGGGCAACGTTGGAATGCTGCCAGGGCAGCGAGCAGCCCGAAAAGAGTAGAGCGCTGGCGAGAAATAGCATCATAAAAAGAAGAGTACGTTCCGTTGGGATACGCGCTGAAAACATTGGATATGCCTCCCCAAATCTGGTCTATTGATTTGCCTTTCATCCCTGCTGACCGCAGGCACATTAGGTAGATGCGCTAGCTGAGCTTGCCCTGAGCACGTTCGCTTCGCTCAGTGTAAACTCAGCGAATGGGTTGCAGGGATGGCTTTCAAACTAGCCTTGCTGAAACAAATCAACGTAATTTTAGGAAGGCTTTGGGGGCACTGGTACTATATGGTACAGAATACATAGATATAAAACAGTGTGACAATCGCAGCGTGGTGAATGTCACACTGGTTTTCAAATTTTCTCAAGTTTGGCGAAATCCATGCTCAAACGTTTTTTGCCTGTCTTTCCCTTGAACTGTACCTCGACAAACTCGGTGTTCTGCTCCATCTCACTTTTGAGGATGACGCCTTCGCCGAATTTATCGTGCCGCACCTTGTCACCGGGCTTGTACTGCTGTTCCTTTGGCTTGTCGGGTTTTGGCGCGGGCCGCGGCGGCAATTTTTGGCTCGAGGGCGATGAGGGCGGCACCGTCGGCGACGAATATGAGCCGGAGCGCGGCGCCCAACTTGGCGGGATGATACGGCCCTGGCCTGGTTTTGCGGTGTTACTTCCACCATAGGTGTTGCTTTTGCCGCTGCCATATGTGCGCCCGGTATCGCTGGAGTACCCATGGTCCTGGTTGTAGTCATCGTCGTCCCAATTCGTGCCGCGGCGTCGCGTCGTACGAGTGCCTGTCTGTGAGCGCGCTCCGCCTGTCTCACGCGTACTGGTACTTGTAGTAGTTGCGGGATTGACAACCAGGTACGAGGGTATATCGTCCAGGAAACGCGATGGCTCGGTGGGGTGAGTCTCGCCGAAAAAAGAACGGCGATAAGCGCGCACCAGGTAGAGGCGGCGCATGGCGCGGGTAAAACCGACATACGCCAGGCGGCGCTCTTCTTCCAACTGCTCTGGCTTGTCTACAGAACGCGCATGCGGCAGCGAGCCTTCATCCATACCGACGATAAAGACGACGGGATACTCCAGTCCCTTGGCGGCGTGCAGCGTAATCAAGGTTACCGCGTCATTATTCTCTTCCTGGATGAGCTTGCCGTTCTCGCCTGTCTGGGTCGTATCCGCGCCGCCCACCAGCGCGACATTCTCCAGGAACAACTCGAGCGCGACGCGCGTTTCGATTTCGGAGTAGTCTTCAGCCACGCGGCGCAGTTCCAGCACGTTGGCCCAGCGATCTAAATCGCCCTCGGGCGCGCCGCGCAGTTCAGGACCGTAGCCGCTTTTCTCTGCGATTCTATCCAGGAGTTCGGGCAGCGGCAGCTCATCTATGGCATTGGCGAGGTCGGTCATCAAGCGTCCGAATTCTGTCAGGGCGGTTTTCGCCGCTTTTCCGAGCGTGGGATGCTGCTCCGCCTGCTGAATGGCCTGGTAGAGCGTGACACCTTTTTCTGTCGCCCATTGCTGAAGATCGCCAACCGTTTTCGGGCCGACCTTGCGATTGGGCACATTGATGATGCGTTTGAGGCTCAGTACATCATGGTTATTCAGCAACAAACGCAGGTAGGCCACCATGTCCTTAATCTCTTTGCGCTCATAGAACTTGCGGCTGCCGATGACCTTGTAGGGAATGTTTGCGCGCAGGAATTGTTCTTCGATGGCGCGTGACTGCGCATTGGTGCGATACATCACGGCCACGTCGCCGCGCCTGTCTATCTCCCCGCGCGCGAGCAGGCGCGTAATTTCGCGGGCCGCGAAAAGCCCTTCCTCTTCCTCGTCATATGCCTCGTAGATGGTGATTTTCTCGCCTGTGCCCAGGGCCGTCCAGAGCTTCTTTTCTTTACGCGACCTGTTGCGCCGCACTACGTTCTGAGCCGCGTCGAGAATAGATTGCGTCGAGCGATAATTCTGCTCCAACATGACGATTTTCGCGCGCGGAAAGTCCTCCTCGAATTGCTGCACATTGGCGGAACTGGCCCCACGCCAGCTATAAATCATCTGGTCATCATCGCCCACGACACAGACATTGCCCAGCCCCTCATGCCTGCTGCTGGTGCCATAGCCCAGCAAGCGTATCAGCTTATATTGCGGCAGGTTGCAATCCTGGAACTCATCGACGTGGATATACTGCCAGCGCAACTGGTAGTGGCGCAGGACATCGGCTTCACGCCGCCACAACTGTTCGGTGAGCAGCAAGAGATCATCAAAATCGACGCTATTATTGGCGCGCAGTAGTTTTTGATAGACCTTGTAGACGCGCGCCGCCACCTCTTCAATATATTTTGCCGCCTGCTCGGCCATTTGCTCCGGCCCCAGCAGGTCATTTTTGGCGCGCGAGATCAACGCCTGCATGGTTGCAGGTTTGTACTGCTTTTCATCCAGGTTCAAATCTTTGACCGCCTGTTTTACCAGCGTGGTCTGGTCATCGGTATCAAGAATGACGAAAGACTTATTGAGTCCCAGGGGAGCGAGATAGTCTGCTTCGATACGCAGAACGCGAGCGCAGATGGCATGGAAGGTGCCTATGGTCATCTCTTTGGACTCATTAAGCCCCACCAGCCTCTCCAGCCGCTCGCGCATCTCCTTCGCGGCCTTGTTGGTAAAGGTGACGCCAAGAATACGCCACGGTGAGATATGCTCGTGCTGTACGAGGTAGGCCACGCGGTGAGTGATGACGCGGGTCTTGCCGCTGCCCGGTCCCGCCAGAATGAGCAGCGGCCCCTCTATGGTTGTCACGGCCCTCTTTTGCGGCTCGTTGAGACCTTTCAGTAAATCTGTTTGTTCCATCGTCATCACCTATCTCCAGCAGAAAATATATGAGGCGCGCATGTCTTTGCGCTTGCTTGCAAATTCAATCTCTGGTATTGTATCACAGGTAATAGAAAATGCGAGAGCATCATGTCCTTCTTACCTTCCTCAGCGTATAAATTGTCGAGCTAAGCTTGCCCAGCAGCAGGTAAATATGCCAAAGGTTGACGGCCAGCATCACATCATACGCGCCTTGCCCAAAATCGGCGATAATAGTTTCCTTCTGACGCCTCATCCTGGCTACCTGCAGCAGCTCTTTTGAAAAACGCCTCGACTGTTCCTCGGTATGCTCCAGCCATTCGCTGCCAATGGATTCGCTGCTGACTACCTCTAGACCTGCGGCTTTGAATGATTCCTCAAAATACGTTGGAGACATATTCGCCGCCACAATATCCAGGGGTTCGTACAGGCGTTGTGCTTCAGCAGGCTCCATCAGCCCGGTGGCGAAGGTGTTATGGATAATTACCGAGCCGCCGGGTTCGAGCACACGCGCAAATTCCGCGAATGCCTGGCGCAGGTCGCGCACGTGCACCAGCATATCGCGACACCAGATGAAGTCAAATGTGGCATCATGAAAGGGCATGGCCTGAATGTTGCCCTCCTGGAAGGTGACCAGTTCGGTCAGCCCTGCTTGATAAGCCCTGGCGTTGGATTCCGCGAGGTTGTTCCTGGCGATTTCTAGCCCGACGACGTGACAACGGAATCTGGAGGCCAGCCCACATGTATAGATGCCCAGGCCGCTGCCCGCGTCGAGTACCGTATGCCCGGCGCTTATGCCAAGCTCCCCGGCAACGTCGTAGAGCATGTCGGACGAGCGAGGGTTGAGGCTGCGTTCTAGCTGGGACAATAGTTCTCCGCTATCGGGAGACCACATGTTGTGGTAGATGGATTCCATGCGTTTCTGGTTGTTGTTTTCGGTCATATTGTAGCTCCATTTTTCGAACAACATATCATTTCCCAATCCGCCGCGTCATCAACCTCCGATCATGATCCTCAAAACCGAACTTGCGAGGGACGTATTTCTATCATTACTCGAGATTGTGTAAATGCTGACGGAACTGAGTTACTTCTAGATATTTGCAAAAAGGAAAATGGAGGCGGAGTTTATGGCAAGGCTTTTGGGAACATATGTTATCCCGATTGTATCACCCTTTTACCCTTGACGCGAGGGCACAAACGGGGACAATAATACATATACATTGAGTAATGCTGTTATAGGTTATTATGTTCTGATCATCGGAAAGCCTGATTATGTCTACTGCAATAGTGCCACCGACCATACCTGTTTATCCTGGGCTGCCTTTGCTTGGCAATCTGCTTGAGTTTCGCTTTAGACGTCTCGAACTTATTATGCGCGTGAGTAAACAATGCGGTGATATTGGCACTTTTCAACTGGGGCCGCGTACCATCGTCATGCTGAATACCTCCGAGCTTATTCACGAAGCATTGGTAGATCATGCCTACGACTTTGAGAAGACGCCGAATCTGCGTATCTACGGACAGCCCTTGCTCGGCAACGGGCTGCTCACCAGTGAGAACGAGTTTCATAAGCGACAGCGCAAGCTTGTTGCTCCTGCCTTTCAGCATCGTCGCATCGCTTCTTACGCGGATGTTATGGTGAACTATAGCGAACGGATACAGCAAGAATGGGCCGACGGCACGACGATCGATGTTGCGCGCGAGATGATGCGTTTAACGCTCTGGATCGTCGGCAAGACGCTTTTTGACGCCGAGGTGCTGGACGAGGCTGAAGACCTGGGCAAGGCCATCACAGTGGCGATGCACCGCTTTAGCTCGGAGATGTCAACCATTGTGCATATTCCTTATGAATGGCCGATCCCCTCGAACCAGCGCGTGCATAAAGCTGTGGCTCGCCTGAATGCCACGGTCTACCAGATGATCGAGGAGCGGCGCAGCTCGGGCGAAGACCGCGGCGACCTGCTCTCCATGCTGCTGGCTGCCAGGGACGAGGATGACGGGAGTTTTATGACCGGCAAACAGGTGCGCGACGAGGCAATGACGCTCTTTCTGGCCGGTCATGAAACGACAGCCAACGCGCTGGCCTGGACGTGGTACTTGCTGACGCAGCATCCCGCCGCCTACGCGCGGATGCGCGAGGAGGTGGACAGGGTTCTGGGGGGATGTCTGCCCACTTTTGCCGATCTACCCAATCTACCTTACACCTTACAGGTATTGAAAGAGAGCATGCGGCTCTATCCTCCAGCCTTCGCCTTTGGCAGGGTAGCGATTCGTCCCGTGACTATCGGGGGATTTGAGCTTCCCACGGGGACAATCATTCTTGTTAGCCAGTACGCCATACACCGACGCCCGCATTACTTTCCCGATCCTGAGCGTTTCGATCCCGAGCGCTTCACGCTGGACGCGGAGCAGCGGCTCCCTCGCTATGCTTATATTCCCTTTGGGGGCGGCCCGCGCATCTGCATTGGCAATCACTTTGCCTTGATGGAGGGGCATCTTGTGCTGGCGACGCTGGCGCAGCGCGTGTGCTTTTCGCTGACGGCCGGGCAGCGTATTGAACCTGAACCGCTTGTCACGCTGCGTCCCAAGTATGGGATCAGGATGATGGTGAAGCGGAGGGTGTAGCCCCAGGCGCCGTTATCAGGGCGGGGCAAGCCCCACTTCTACGGCTCGCGTAGTTCTTTTCTCAATTCGCGCACGAAGCCGAATATGCCTTCGATCCAGGTCATGCGGGGTTCTCGTTTTGCCTGTTCCTGCTGCCGGCGTAGTGCCTCTTGCGCTGCCTGGCGCTGCTGCTCTTCCAGGAGACGCTGCTGGTCGTAGGCGGCGCGTTTCGCGGGGTTGCCCAGGATGTCGTATGCCTCGTTGAGGAGTTTGATGTGTTGATCGAGGGTCTGTTGATTGAGGTCCGGGTGGTACTTGCGAGCCAGGCGACGATAGGAGCGTTTAATCTCGCCCTGAGACGCTTGTGGGGATATGTTGAGGATGGCGTAGTAGTCTGTTGGCGGCATTATGCACCTGTACTTCCAAAGCCGCCGCGTCCCTGGCCAACTTCACCGACTTCGTTCCAGGTTGCGCGTGTGATGGGCACGAACATCCCCTGGGCAATGCGCTCACCACGCTCTACGGTGATCGGCTCATCGCGGAAATTATAGATTTGCAGCATGATCTCATCGCCCTCGCCACAATAATCTTGATCGATAACGCCAATGCCGTGAGGGATGAGCAGTCCTTTACGGCGCGGGGTGCTGCTGCGCAGTGAAATCAGCAGCATGAAGCCTGGAGGAGTATGCACAATGACATTCCCTGGAACCAGCCCCAGCGAGCGTGGAGCAATCTCTGTAAGCTCGCGGCAGAGCAGGTCGAAACCTACAGATCCGGGGGTGGCGTAGGTTGGCAAAGGCAAACTTGTGTCAATTCGTGTAATTGGTACCTCAAAGAGTTGCGAAAATGTCTCCATTCTGGTATTCTAGATGAGAGGCCGCATTACGTCAAGGGACAGACAAGAAGGATGAACGAATGCATAGAGATTTGAAGCCCGCCTCACAGCGACATACCTCCGCGCAGGTGTATCACTGTGAGGCGGGCTTCGGACTCTCGGGTCCAGACAATTGCTTCCCTTGCTCTCTTGCTACCCTGAGAGGGGTTGAGACGTAATACATATGTACGAGTTTACGAGGCCTGCTTAAAAACTGGCCGCAAGGACTAGAACGAAAGGGGCATTATACTGTATAATTAGAAGTGTGAAGGAATATTTTCCTCCCTGGTTTTGTTTTTAGTAGTAGAAACAAATTGACACGTCTTAGAATTCCTCCCACTCGGTACTCGGACCAGATGTTCGATCTAAGGATCGCTTTCCTTGAGTGTAGGGCCGGATGACGAAACATATATCTTGCTGTTTAAGATTTATTAGGGACTTTCATGGAGGGCGCACAATGATTGACCTACAAAAGCGTGCCATGACAGGGACAACGCTAACCCTGGATGATACCAAGCCAAAAGCTGAAGAGGAGCAGCCGTTCGATATTGTCGAGCAGTTGCTTTCGAAAGAGCTTGAATATACGCTTGAGGATGATGTAGAGGAGGGGCCATGTAAAGATGAGCAGGAGATGGAAGAGGACATACCATGTCTGGAGCCGGTCTCCCTTGAGTTGGAAGAAATGTCTGCTATGCATAAAGACCTGACTCAGTTGCCAGGCTCACCTGAACTTGAGGCTGTCTCTATTCTCGCGCTTCCAACGATAGCGGCTGACGGAGGGACGACAGTACGTCGCCCAGCTATGCGTCGTCGCCGTTCTGAAGATCATGACGAGAATACAGTCAATAATACTGATGCTGGTGAGTCGGATGCTGTAATGACCTATCTCCGCGAGATCGGGCGCGTGCCGATGATTACGCATGACCGCGAAATCGAGCTGGCCCAGCGTATCGAGATGGGCGACCGTGACGCGATGAAGCAATTTATCTTAGCGAATCTGCGTTTAGTGGTGAGCATTGCCAAACGGTACGTTGGCCGTGGACTGACATTGCTCGATTTAATTCAGGAGGGAAATATTGGCCTTATCCGCGCCGTGCAGCGTTATGACTGGCGTCGCGGTCACCGTTTCTCTACTCATGCAACCTGGTGGATTCGCCAGGCGATTAGCCGCGCCGTCGCGGATAAGGGACGAACCATTCGCCTGCCCGTCTACGTCAACACCGCGCTGAATCGTATCCGCCGTGAGCGCCAGCGCCTGTTGCAGGAGCTTGGACGCGAACCTACCGAGCAAGAATTGGCCGATGCCACGGGATTGGACCCCCTGCGCATGATCGAGCTGCAATCGGCTCCCGGCGCTCCAGTTTCTCTTGAGTTGCCCGTGGGCGAGGATGAAGAGCAAGAGTTGGGAGATGTGCTGGCCGATACGGAATCTGCCTCACCCGAAGATATAGCCACCAAGCAAACCTTGAAGGATGAAGTTCAGCGCGTCCTTGAGTCGGTGCTTACGCCGCGCGAACGGCTGGTGCTCCAATTACGCTTCGGCCTGGGCAATGGCCAGGCTCACCCGCTGGAACAGGTGGGGCGTGAACTGGGAATCACGCGCGAGCGAGTGCGTCAGATAGAGGCTGGGGCACTGGCAAAACTACGTCAACCCCCCGTCCTGGAACGTTTACGCGGATAACAAGAAGTGATACAACGAGAGGCGTGCCCACGTGGGCAC
>CAAGKR010021067.1_pt1 | contig 10720 bp, 7 predicted proteins | sample 2556971 | NCBI WGS metagenome assembly CAAGKR01 (sample SAMEA5207829, study PRJEB30636) | soil metagenome | biome: forest; feature: boreal; material: soil | place: USA | collected 2011-09 | depth 1 m
AAGACGGCGAAAGAGATTGCGGCCGTGCTGGCAAAGATACCCGGAATCACGGACCTCGCGGTCCTGCGATCGCTGGGTCAACCGACGATTCGCATCGACGTGGACCGCGTGCGAGCGGCTCGCTACGGGCTTGCGCCGGGCGACGTCAATGCGGTGGTGCAGGCGGCGATCGGCGGCCAGAGCGCCGGGGACCTTTACGAAGGCACCAGCGACCGGCACTTTCCGATGATGGTGCGCTTGGCCAATCCTTTCCGGCAGAACCTCGACGCGATTCGCCATATTCCGATCGCGGCGCCCGCGAGCACCGGTACAGGCTCCATTCAAGTACCCCTCGAGGAAGTCGCCGACGTGCGTTTGGTGTCCGGCGCGGCGTTCATCTATCGCGAACAGCAGCAGCGCTACGTGCCCATCAAATTCAGCGTGCGCGGCCGAGATCTCGGCAGTGCCGTACTCGAAGCACAGCGCGCCGTGGATGCCAAAGGTCTATTGCCGGGCGGCTACCGCCTCGAATGGGTGGGTGAATTCGGCAATCTGCAGGATGCCATCGCGCGCTTGAGCGTCGCCGTGCCGTTTTCGATCGCGCTGATCGTGCTCCTGCTCTATCTCAACTTCGGCGGCCTGCGCGACGCGTTGCTCGCCGCCAGCGTCATTCCCATGGCGCTGCTGGGCGGCATCTTTGCGCTGTGGGTGACGGGCACGCCATTCAGCGTCTCGTCGGCCATCGGGTTCGTTGCATTGTTCGGCATCGCCGCCATGGACGGCATTCTCGTGCTCTCGTACTACCACCTAAGCCTCGAATCAGGACTCGATCGCGCCAGCGCCATGCTGCAAACCTGCCGTACGCAGCTGCGGCCGGTGATGATGACTTGCATCGTGGCTTGCGTGGGACTGATTCCCGCAGCGCTGTCGAGAGGCATCGGTTCGCAGGTGCAGCGTCCGTTGGCCTTGGTCGTGGTGGGCGGCATGCTGCTCGCGCCGGTCTTGATATTGCTGGTGCTGCCCGTGCTCGTCCTGAAATTCTCCACGGCCCGCGAAATTCCCGCGGAGGAACCACGCGAGGCCAGCGAGTGAGCCGGGCGCTGCCGCGCGGCCTCGCCGCGCTTGTCGCCTTGAGCGCGTGCGCGTGCGCCTGCGTCGGCCCGAATTTTCACCGGCCGGCGCCGCCGAAAGTGCAGCGCTACACGATCGACCCGCTGCCCGCCGCGACCGCCGCGGCGGAGGGACCGGGAGGAGCCGCGCAGCGCTTCCTGACCGACCAAGAGGTGCCGCGGGATTGGTGGAAACTGCTCGGTTCGGCGGAACTCGATTCGCTGGTCAGCGCGGCGCTGCACGCCAATCCCGACGTGCGCTCGGCGCAGGCCGCGCTGCGGCAAGCCCTCGAGAACACGGCCGCACAGCGCGGCGCATTTTTCCCCACCGTGCTGGGCAGTTTCGATGCCAGCCGCAATCTCAATGCCGTCGGCGTGCTTGCGCCCAATCTTGCCTCCGGGGCGGCGCTCTACAATTTGTTTACGCCGCAGGTTACGGTGAGCTATGTGCCGGACATATTCGGTACGAACCGACGGCAGGTGGAGTCGCTCGCCGCCCAGGCCGAAGCGAGCCGTTACCAGCTCGACGCCACCTATCTCACTCTCACGGCAAATGTGGTAACGGCGGCAATTCAGGAAGCCGGTCTGCGGGCCCAGATCGCGGGCACCCGCCGCGTCATCGAACTCGAGCGCGAAGCGCTCGCAGTGCTGCGCCGCGAATTGGAGCTCGGCGCGATTGCCGAAGGCGACGTGTTTGCCCAGGACGCCGCGTTGGCGCAATTGGAAGCCACCCTGCCGCCGTTGAATCGTCAGTTGCAGCAAGCGCGTGATTCGCTGGCCGCGCTGACCGGCCGCTTGCCCGCGGATTTTGCGCCCGGCCAGCTCGAGCTCGACCAGCTGGTGCTACCCACCGATTTGCCTTTGGGTATTCCGTCCCAACTGGTCGAACGGCGTCCCGACGTTCGAGCGGCCGAGGCGCAGTTGCACGCCGCCACCGCGCAAGTCGGCGTCGCGACCGCCAATCTGTTGCCGCAGCTCACCATTACCGGCGACATCGGCAGTTCCGCCACGGCGATGGGCAATCTATTCAAAGCCGGCACCGGATTCTGGAGCATCGGCGCCAATGCGACGCAAACCCTGTTTGCGGGCGGCACGCTGCTCCACCGCAAACGCGCGGCTGATGCCGCGCTCGATCAAGCGGGTGCGATGTACCAGTCAGCTGTGTTGACTGCATTTCAAAACGTCGCGGATGCATTGCACGCACTCGACACGGATGCCGATGCCTTGAATGCGGCCAGCCGCGCGATGAGCGCGTCGCAGAAGAGCCTGGACGTGGTGCGGCATCAGCTCGAACTCGGCTCCGTCACCTACTTGGCGCTCCTCAATGCCGAGCAGAGCTACCAGCAAGCCGTGGTTTCACTCGCGCAGGCCCGCGCCAATCGGTACGCCGATACGGCAGCCTTGTTCCAAGCGCTCGGCGGTTCGATCACTGCGGACGCCGCCCCGGGCGCAATGCCTTGAGGTACTGATCGATGGATCGTGGTGCACTGCGATTCATGGCGAGTTTCCTGTTTCGATGAAGCGATCGACGAAGTTGCGCGTCGCCTGCCAAATGGTCCTCCACTCGGCGAGGACCGCGCGCCCCTGGTCGGTAATGCGGTAGTAGCGGCGGGGGGGTCCGGAGTACGAGGGCACGATGCGGCTGGTCAAGAGATCAGCGGCCGAAAGGGCGCGCAGTACTGGATAAATGGTGCCCTCCTTGAAAATCGAAGTACCGTCATTGGCGACGGCGAGGCGCTTCGCGATTTCGTATCCGTATAGATCCTCGTCGGAGCCGTTGAGGATGGCCAGCAAGACCAGCCCCACCAGGCCGCCGTTCAGGTCCTTTTGAAATTTCCGATCGCTGCTATCATCCATTAACCTATACTATATGGTAACTAATAATAGATGGCATCCAGTATAAATAGCTAATCAATAGAACTCAATCGACCCACTGGATTTCCGTTCGGGCTCGGGCACACTAAGTGGCTATCTTCAGTTAAGCGGGCGTGCTCAATGTGCGGAATCGTAGGTGTGGTTGCCGAACGCAACTCAGTCCCCATTTTGATGGAGGGCTTAAGGCGACTGGAATATCGCGGCTACGACTCGGCGGGGATCGCGGTCATCGAGGACGGACGGGTCGCTCGCCTGCGCACGGTGGGTAAGGTAAAGGTTCTTCAAGATGCGCTCGACGCGGCCCCCATCGGCGGCCACGTGGGCATCGCGCATACGAGGTGGGCCACCCACGGCGTGCCGACGACGCTGAACGCCCACCCGCACATCTCGCGCGACGGGATCGCGATCGTGCACAACGGCATCATCGAGAATCACGAGACGCTGCGCACCGATCTGAAACGCTTGGGTTACAGCTTTACCTCCGAAACCGATACCGAGGTGATCGCGCACCGCATTCATCATCACCTGGACGGCTCGGCGGATCTGCTCGACGCGGTTCGCAAGACCATCACCGAATTGCAGGGCGCCTACGCATTGGCGGTGCTGTGCGAGGCCGATCCGGAGTGCATCGTAGTGGCGCGCGAAGGGTGCCCCGTGGTCGTCGGGCTCGGCATCGATGAGAACTTCGTCGCCTCGGACGTCGCCGCACTGTTACCCGTGACACGCCGCTTCATGTTCCTCGAGGAAGGCGATGTCGCCGAGATTCGCCGCCAGTCGATCACCATCCTGGACTCGCGCGGCGCGCGCGCCGCACGCGCGATTCGCGAAAGCGATCTGCCGGCCGATGCCGTGGAGCGCGGCCAGTACCGCCACTTCATGCTCAAGGAGATTCACGAGCAGCCGCGGGCGATCGCGCAAACCTTGGAAGAACGGGTCGCCGGCGGCAAGCTGCTGGATGCGGCATTTGGACCCGCCGCCCACCAGGTATTCAAGCAGGTCAAGGCCGTGCACATTGCGGCCTGCGGCACCAGTTTCCACGCGGGCCTGGTGGCGAGCTATTTCATCGAACAAATCTGTCGTATCCCGGCGCGCATCGAAATTGCCAGCGAATACCGTTATCGCGATCCTGTGATCACGCCGGATACCCTATTCGTCACCATATCGCAGTCCGGCGAAACCGCCGATACCTTGGCCGCGCTGCGCAATGCCCGGCGAGCGGATTATCTATCGACTCTCACCATTTGCAACGTCGCGGAAAGCTCGATGGTTCGGGAGTCCGAGCTTAAGCTGATGACGCGGGCCGGACCCGAGATCGGGGTTGCATCGACCAAGGCGTTTACGACGCAACTGACCGCACTCGCAATGCTCACCATCGCGCTGGCCAGGAACCGGCACCCGGCGATCGAGGAGCGTGAGCTGATCTCGCAACTGCTGCAGCTGCCCGGTCTCGTCGAGAAGACTCTGAAACTGGACGCAACCATACAAACGCTCGCCGAGGCGTTCGCGGACAAGCATCACGCCCTGTTTCTCGGCAGAGGGCCGCTGCATGCCATCGCCATGGAGGGTGCGCTGAAGCTCAAGGAAATCTCGTACATTCACGCCGAAGGCTACGCCGCCGCCGAACTCAAGCATGGCCCGTTGGCGCTGATAGACGAAGACATGCCGGTGGTCGCGGTGGCGCCCAACAACGAATTGCTGGAGAAACTCAAATCCAATCTCCAGGAAGTGCGCGCGCGCGGCGGGCAACTGTTCGTGTTCGCCGATCCGCAGGCGCGCATGCACAGCGAGGTTGGAGTGACGGTGATCGAAATGCCCGCGCCGGTATCCGAACTGCAGGCCCCGATGGTATTCGCCATTCCCCTGCAGCTGCTCGCATACCACGTTGCCGTGCTGAAGGGCACCGATGTCGATCAACCGCGCAATCTGGCGAAGAGCCTCACGGTTGAATGAACGGCGCCTTCGACTCCGCGTACTTTCGCAAGTACTACTTCGACACGGCGACTCGCGTGACGAGCGCGGCGGAAATGCGCCGCCGCGCGCAGTTGATCGCCGCGGTAGTGCGCCAAGCCGGCATACCGGTCCGCACCATCCTCGATGCCGGCTGCGGCGTTGGGTTGTTGCGCAAGCCGTTCGCCGCGGCGCTGCCGCGCGCCCGCTATCAAGGTCTCGAGGCCAGCGATTATCTCTGCGCCCGATATCGCTGGACCAAGGGCTCGGTGGTCGATTTCACGCCGCGCGCGCCCAGCGATCTCGTGATCTGCTACGACGTGCTGCAGTATCTCGATGATCGCGCCGCGGCGCGCGCCATTGCGAATCTGGCGCGACTGACGCGGGCCGCGTTGTATGTTTCCGCGCTGACCGAGCAGGATTGGCGCGCGAACTGCGACCGCAGCCGCACCGACCGATCCGTTCATTTGAGATCCGGGGACTGGTACCGGCGGCGATTGCAAAAGCGCTTCAACTATTTGGGTTTTGGCGTCTGGCTGCGCAAGAACGCGACCGCAATCGTCTGGGAAATGGAGCGGCCCTAGGAGCCTAGAGGTTATCCAAAATCCACGATACCAGCGCGGCGTGCACGGCTTCGCCCGCGCCAAGGTCCGCGCGGCTGTGATTGATCAATGAGACGAGCACATAGGTCCGGCCGCTGCCGGCCGTGACGTAGCCGGCAACCCCGCTGACGCCATCGAGGTGTCCGGTTTTCAGGCGCACGGCACCCACCGGGCTCGTCTTCATGCGCGACCGCAACGTGCCGTCGATGCCGGCCAACGGCAAGGATGCAATAAACTCGGGCGCATACCGGCTGCGATAGGCGAAGCTCAAGATCTGCGCCATCTGCAGCGCGGAAACATGCGTGCTGCGGGACAATCCGGAACCGTTGTCGATCTCCATGGATCGATCGTCGAGGCCGCGTTCGCGGCCCCACTCCGCGATCGCTTCCGCGCCCTTCTCGAGCGTTGCCGGGCCGCCGAATCGCTCCTGGCCGATGGTCAGGAGCAGGTGCCGTGCCATCAAATTGCTGCTGTATTTGTTGGTCAGGCGCACGATCTCGCTTAAGGTCAAGGAGTCGAAGCTGAGCAGCCCCTGCGCATCCGCGGGCGCGGGCTCGACGCGCAGCTTGCCCAGGAACTCTCCGCCCAGCTCATGCCACAGCTCGACGAAGGTCCCAAACGCGTAGGTGGCGGGGTGCAGCAGCACGCGGGTAAAGCTGCGCTCGGCGCAATGCGCCGACAGGGCGCCGCTGAATACCACCCGATCCCAACCCGCCGAGGCCACTTTGAAATCGACTCTTCCGGCGGCGCCGTTGCAGCGCCCCGCGGCAAAGCGCACACGGTTGTCGATCGCGAGATTGATCGGAGCGGGGTTGGCAATGACGTCGACCCGCCGTGCATCGACGTCGGGCTGCACCCGAAACTCGATCGATTGGAAATTCACCATCAGTGCATCAGGGAGCACGTTATAGGGGCGATTCGGCCGGCCGTCGAATTCTCCGGGATCCTCCGCGGGCAAGGAGAATGCAGTGTTGTCGATGACGATGTCGCCGTGGATGGTTTTAAGTCCCTTGGCGCGCAACGCGCCCGCGAAGCTCCACCATCGCTCCAAAGTCATGTAAGGATCGCCGCCACCCTGCAGGATGAGGTCGCCGTCGAGCACTCCGCCGCGGAGCGCCCCGCGGATCGACGCTCGCGTGTGCCAGGTGTACGCCGGTCCCAGCAAATCCAAAGCGGCGAACGTCGTGACGACTTTGATCGTGGAGGCGGGACTGCGCGGCGTGTCCGGATTCTGGCCGAACAAGAGGTGGCCGGAGTCCGGATCGACGATGGCGAAACTCACTGCGCTCGGCGGCAGCCGCTGCGCGGCAATCACCGCTTCTACCGGCGCCGGCACTTCCGCGCCGGCGGCTGCCCACGCGCACGCCGGCATGCAGCCGAGCACGATGATCGCGATCCTCGCACGCATTAGCTTTCTCACGTGAGCGGCAGCGAGATGCGAGCCCAAGCACCGGACCACCATCGCAGAAAAAGTACCACTCCCAAGCAACACACATACGCCAGGGCGGCAAACCACCCGCCCAGCGCACCCAAGCCAAACTGCGGCAGCCACGACACCCAGCCGCCGCCCTGTGCAAACGATAAGCTGTGCGCCAATGGCACGAAAAGCAGCCAGGATAACGCAAGCACCATCAGGGCCGGAAGGCGCACATCCCCCGCGCCGCGAAGGCACGCGCTGCTGCTGATATTCAAGCCATCGAACAATTGATAGCCGGCGGCAATCCACAGCAGCACGCATGCCCGGGACGCCACGGCGGAGGCCTGCGGATCCGAGCGGTTGATGAAGAACGGCAACACCCACGGGCCGACGGCGGCGAGCAACAGCCCGATCACCCCCATGTAGAGCACCGCGATCGCGATGATCCCGTTGCCTATCGTGAACGCCCAATCGCGGCGGTGCGCGCCGATCGCCTGTCCGACCAACGTGGTGCCCGCCATGGCGATGCCGACGGCGGGCATGTAGCAAAAGGATGTGAGCATCATGACGATCTGCGTGGACGCGCCGTCGACCGTGCCGAGCCGTACCTGCATCAATTGGAACAGCGCAAATCCCAGAATGTCCGCGGCAATCAGCAGTCCCATGGGAAATCCCAGCTGGAGCTGGTGCAGCAGCGCCCGCCCATGCAGCCGCGTGGTGAGACGCACCCGGTAGCGTGGGTGGGTCGCGCGGCTCAAGAATAAAATGGCCGCCGTCGCCACGCCGATCATCTGCGCGACATCGGTCGCCCAGCCGGACCCGGCCACGCCCATTCCGAACTCGAACATGAACAGTTGATTGAGCAGGGCGTTCGCCACGGCCACGCCGACCGTCACCCACAGCGTGATGGCCGGACGGCCGATGCCGTTGAAGAAACCCAACAGCGACCACAACGCGATGCCGAACGGGGCGCCGAGCATGCGCGGAAACCAGTATTCGAGCGCGAGCCGCAGGGTATCCTCGGCAATGCCGAACGGGGCGAAAAGCCACGAGCCCGTCAAGCTCAGCAATACAAACAGGGGCGCCGTGAGGAGCGATGCCCACAGGGCGGTCCAGGTCGCCCGTGAGGCGCGCGTATAGCGATGGCCGCCATACGCCTGCGCCACCAGCGTCTGGACCGTCAATGCGACGCCGCCGAACAGCAGCACGCATACCAGAATCGGCCAGTAAACCGCGCCGATGGCCGACGTAGCCGCCGGGGACAACCGACCGATGAACCAGGTGTCCGTCGCGTTCAGCACGGCTTGCACCGCGCTGTTCAACATGAACGGAAATGCCAGCGCGGCCACCGCTTTGGGTTCGAGTTGAGGGCGGCCGCTCGAACTCAAACGCAGTCCCGGGAGTAGTTTTATCGGCGTGTCCATCCCGGGTAGGATGCAACAGTGAAATCAAACATGCGATGCAATTTACCGGGAGCATTTCTCACGCGTAATCTTGGGCAAGGCGGGTGGCGGCTGTCGCGCGGCGAACCCGAACCCGTCGAGGTCTTCCTGCTGGGCGCAGCTCCGCCGACGGCCGAATCTTCACAGGCACTCGACGTCCGCGACATCGACATCGAATGGCGCGCAGATTCGGTTTGGTTGAGGTTCATTTCGGACGGACGGCCCATCGCCGTCCAGGTGCAAGGCGCGATCGTGCATGAACCCCTGCCGCGCCTCTACGCGGCTCTGCCGCTGGCCCATCTCGAGGCGCCGGGGCGGCGTTTTTGGCGCCGGGTATTTCGCCTGGTCCGGATCCCCGGCGGACGGTATTTACTCGGGGTTTTGGCGCGCCGCTCGCGCGGGCGGCACTGAAATACGCGACCTGGATCACAATAATTCGCGGCTATTGTAAAGCGTTCGCCGGAGAACCCTTACCCATTACGTTGAATTGGGACACTCGTCAAGGATGCGGCGGCGCCTTTGCCGCACATTGATTCATGAGCTCCAAAATTCGCAACCGTTAGGACATGACCGCAGTGTTGGATATGAAGTCTACAGTCGCAGAGCACCCCGCCCCGGACTCCTCGTTCGACCCCTATGGCCGGTTGCTGCGAATGCTCATGCCGAGTTTGCGCGGCGTGGTCGTGCATGACGGCTTCGCCAATCTGGTTTGGGCGTCGGACGAATGGGACCTGGCAGACGAGCCCGGCATCATCAAGGAAACCATCGCGAATGCGCTGTCGGATGCCGCGGAATATTCCGGAGTCGTGCGCACCCTGGACGCCGACCGCGCCGTGTACTGTTTCGCAATTCGCGGCGAGCACATCGAGTTGCTGGGGGTCGTCAGCCTGATCGCCCGCTTGTCGGGAAAGCAATCGGAGGCGCGGCCCCTGCAGACCGTTCGCCAGCTGGTGCAGCCGGCATTGGAGTGCCTGCGGCGCGAGCTTTCGCTGCGTTCGAAACTCGGCTCCCGCGAACGCGATCTCGATGTGCGCGAACGCGATCTCGATCTCATGCTGGAAATCTCTTCGCATCAATCGGCGGCCGCGAGCGATGCCGACGAATTCAGCCTCATCATGAAGACCGGCCTCGAACGCATGGGCTGCGCGCTGGCGGCATTGTGGGTGCCGGATAAAAATATCGCGCTGTCGCTGACGCGCAGCGGTCAGCCCATGTCGCCGGAGTCGCTGCAGCGTGCGCAGCATCATCTGATGGCCTGGATGCAGCTGCAGCAGCGCACGATCGTCGTCAATCATATCTCCAAGGTGGCGAGCGACGTCGCGGCGCCGTACAAGATCTTGGCCTGCCCGGTGCGCCACCCTTCGGAACGCGTCATGGGCGTGCTCGCCCTGTTCAATCCGCCGAGTGCGCAAGATTTCGATTTGCATCAAACGCGCATTGCCGAGGTGCTGGCAAAGAGAGCGACCAGCATCATCCAGGCCCAATACGATTCCAGCACCGGCCTCATGACCCGCCAGGCGTTCGAACGCCAGGCCTCCGCGCTGCTCGGCCCGGCGGCGTCGGCGAATACGCACATCATTCTCTATCTCGACATCGACCGGCTGCACGTCATCAACGAAACCTTCGGCATGCACGTGGGCGACGATGTGATCGCCAGCGTCGCCGAATGCATGGCCAAGTCCCTGCCGGCGGGAGCCTTGTCGGCGCGAATCTCCGGCGATCGCCTCGCCGCCCTCATTCCCAATTCAAACATGGACGAAGCGGCGATCGTCGCGGAAAGAATTCGTGCGGCAGCCGCCGCCATCGCGCCGCGCGCCGGACAGGGCTCCTTCGAAGTGTCCGTGTGTCTCGGGGCCGCTCCGATAGGCCGCTCCGATAACCCGCTGGCGCACGCATTGGCCACCGCGGAGATCGCCTGCAAAGCGGCCAAGGATCGCGGCCGCAATCGCGTCGAAATATTCCAGGATTCCGACCAGAGCATCATCCGGCGCCATACGGACATCATGGTGATCGGTAAGCTGCGCGATGCGCTCGGCAACGACAGCTTTCGTCTCGATGCGCAGCCTATTCTGCCATTGCGGGGCAACTATGGCCGTCCGCGCTTCGAGTTGCTGATCCGTATGTTGGGCGATCGCGGTGAAATCATCCCGCCGGGCAAGTTCCTTTCGGCGGCGGAGCGCTATCAGCTGATGCCGACGGTGGATCGCTGGGTGGTGCGCCGCGCCTGCGAATTGCTCGGCGAACACAGCGCGTCGGTGGGCGAGGATATCGCGCGCTTCGCCATCAATCTTTCCGGCCAATCATTGCAGGACGAGTCGTTCCTGCCGTTCGTGATCGAGCAGATCAAGA
>CAAGKR010386198.1_pt1 | contig 10719 bp, 14 predicted proteins | sample 2556971 | NCBI WGS metagenome assembly CAAGKR01 (sample SAMEA5207829, study PRJEB30636) | soil metagenome | biome: forest; feature: boreal; material: soil | place: USA | collected 2011-09 | depth 1 m
CCCGGCTCGTAGCGAGAGCGCAATAGAGGAGGCGCCGAGAGCGGGATGTTGGCGCTCGCTCTGAGCCGTCGGCTGATCGGGGCGCGACTGGCAGACTGCCGCGGTGCCTGCACGACGCCGCGTCGCGATCCTCGGTGGTGGGATCGCGGGCCTCGCGACCGCGTGGGAGCTCAGCCGCCCCGAGCTCCGCGACGTCGTGGGCCCGATCACCGTGTACCAGCGCGGCTGGCGGCTGGGCGGGAAGGGCGCGAGTTCGCGCGGTGAGCACGGCCGCATCGAGGAGCACGGCCTGCACGTGTGGCTCGGCTACTACGAGAACGCATTCCGGCTCGTGCGAGGGTGCTACGGCGAGCTCGACCGGCCCCGCACCGACCCCGGATCACCGATCGGGCGCTGGCAGGACGCGTTCCGCCCTGCGAGCACCATTGGGCTCGGGGAGCTCCACGACGGCGAGTGGTTGCACTGGCTCGCCCGCTTCAACGAGAACCGGGAGCTGCCCGGCGAGCCCGACGCCGACCGCACCCCGCTGACTCCGGCCGAGCTCGTGCAGCGCGCCCTCCGCCTACTGGGCGACTTCGGCGCGTCCCTGTTTGCCGACTCCGACGGCGCGTCGGCCGCCATGTTGGGGTCACCGCTCGTGTTGAGCACCAATCCCATGCCGCCGCAGCCGTCGACCGGCAACGGACAGCCCGGACGCGTCGGGCGGTTCACCGGAGACGCGGTGCTCGTTGCCGCGCTGGAAGCGGTCAGCGCGATGAGCAGCGCGATCGCGTCGCTCGAACCGCTCGATCGCACGGCGTCCGCGTTCTCGCTGAGCTCGGTCGAAGTCGTGGTCGCGCGCCTGCGCGCGGTGCTCGCCGAACGCGTGCGCGGCGACGACGCCGCCCGTCGCATGTGGCATTTCCTCGACCTGGTGCGCGCGATCGTGCGCGGCATCCTTGCGGACGGGCTCATGACCCGCCCTGAGGGCTACGCGGCAGTCGACGGCGAGGACTACCGCGAGTGGCTGACGCGTCACGGGGCCGGGCCCGAGACCATCGACTCACCGCTGGTCCGGGTCGTGTACGACCTCGTGTTCGGGTACGAGCAGGGCGACGCCGACCGGCCGCGATTCGCGGCGGGAACGGGCCTGCTGCTGTCGGGGAAGATGTTCTTCGACTACCGGGGAGCGGTCTTCTGGAAGATGACCGCGGGCATGGGCGAGGTGGTCTTCGCACCTCTCTATGACGCGCTCCGCGCCCGCGACGTGGAGTTCCGGTTCTTCCATCGCGTCGACCGGCTCGGGCTGAGCGACGACGGGCGATCGGTCGACACCGTGGACCTCGGGGTGCAGGCTTCACTCGCCGACGGCGTCGAGGCCTACGAGCCGCTTATCGACGTCGGCGGTCTGCGGTGCTGGCCCGCCGCGCCGCGCCACGAGCTACTGGTTGGCACGGAGGGGTACCGGCCCGACGACTTCGAGTCGTGCTGGTCGCGCAAGCCCGACGCGGGCGCGGTCACGCTGCGCGCCGGCCACGATTTCGACGCGGTGGTGCTGGCGATCCCCGTCGGCATGCACCGAACCGTCTGTTCGGAGCTGATCGAGAACCCGCGGACGCCCGAGTGGCGGGAGATGACCGATCACCTGGGCACCGTCGCGACCCGCACGATGCAGTTATGGCTGCGCGTCAGCGAGGCGGCGCTCGGCTGGCAGGTGCCCGACGTTACCGTGAGCGGGTACCCGGGCGCGTTCCACACGTACGCGTCGATGTCGGAGCTGCTCGGGGCGGAGGCGTGGCCGGCCGGGGATCGACCCGAGTCGATCGGGTACTTCTGCCATGTGCACGCGACCGCCGATCCGCCGCCCGCCGACGACGTCGAATACCCGGCTCGGGAGCACGCACGATTGCGCGCCGACGCGATCGAGTTCCTCCGCCACGACGTGCGCAACATCTGGCCGCACGCCGAGCGCGACGGCGACTTCCGGTGGGAGTTGCTCTGCGACAGCGGTGGCGATGCGGCTGCGAGCGAGGCGCGCATCGACGGGCAGTACCTCCGCGCCAATGTTGATCCGTCGGACCGCTACGTGCTCTCGTTGCCGGGCACCGGCCGCTACCGGCTGCGGGCCGACGAGAGTGGTTACGAGAACCTGGCGCTCGCCGGCGACTGGATCGACTCGAGCCTCAACGCCGGTTGCATCGAGGCCGCGGTCGTGTCGGGCATCCAGGCGGCGAACGCGGTGCTCGGCCGCCCGCTCCTCGACCGGGTGGCGGGCTTCTATCAGACGCACCAGGAGCGCGCGGGCCGCCCGTGGTCAGGTGCCGAACTCGACGCCGGCGGCCCTACGCGGTCCGCTCGACCATGAAGGGAACGAGCGCGCGGAGAAACCGCAACGGTTGCGAGTCGGTGCAGCCGGCGAACGCTTCGGCAAAGCGGTCGCTTGCCGCGCGCGCCATGTCGGCCGCGTAGCTCGACGCGAAGGCGATGCTGCCGTAGCTGCGCATGAGTTCGGCGATCCGGCGCACCTGACGTTCGGAGCGGTCGTCGGGCGACTGGGCCAGGAACTTCTCGACGAACGTCTGATCGTGGGGTGCCGCGGTGCGCGCGAGATGGACGAGCATCAACGTGCGCTTGCCCTCGCGGATGTCACCGAGTAGGTCCTTGCCGTACGAGTCCGATGCGCTCACGAGATCGAGCACGTCGTCCTGGATCTGGAACGCCGCGCCGAGCGCGAACCCGTACTGGGCGATGGCGTCGAGGTCGGCCGAGCCCCACGAGCCGATGAGCGCGCCGACCCGCAGCGGCAGGATCGTGGTGTACGCGCACGTCTTGCGGAGGATCATGTCGAGGTAGTCGAGGGGCGTGAGGTCGACCACGTTGTCGGCCCGCCAGCCGATCTCCACTGCCTGGCCTTCGACCGTCCGCTCCATCGTGCGCTGGAACTCGGCCAGCACCGCGCGGGTCATGCGCGACCCGAGACGGTCGGCGTCGTCGAGCAGCGGTCGGAGCGACAGGGCGGCGAGCGCGTCACCCGCGTTCAGCGCGATCGGCACGCCGTACTCGATATGCATCGCGGATCGACCGCGCCGTTTCTCGCTGCCGTCTTCGATGTCGTCGTGGATCAAGAACGCGGCGTGGAGGAGCTCGAGCGCGGCGGCCGCGGGCAGCGCGTCCTCGCTTGTCCCGCCGAACGCCTCGCACGCCGCGAGGCACAGCGCCGGCCGCAGTCCCTTCCCCTGTCGCATCGTGAAGGCGCGCACCGGCTCGTAGAGATGGCGGCGCGGCTCGCGTCCGGAGGTGTACTTCGCGACCATGGCCGCGGTTGCGGTGCCGTAGGCGGCGAGCTGCTCGTCGACGGTGATCGCCGGTGCGCTCACTCCGTCACCCGCACCCGCACGCGCATCGAGGCGTCGGGGTCATCACCGGAGAGGATCAGGCCGTGGTACATGCCCGCCGGCGTCCCCGCGGGCGCGTCGACGAACACCTCGACCTGGCGGCTGTTCTGCGCCTCGATCGGCTGTGATGCGCAGTCGACGCGCACCTGCGTCTCCGGGATCCGGTTGCCGTCGAAGCTCGTGAGCGCGCTGCACCGGAGATCGGGCGCCGGCCGGCTCGTCAGCGCGACGTTGTGCACCCACAGCTCGGTCGACGCCGTACCCCCGACGGCGACCTCGAGCTCGACGACCTCGTGCGCGTTCCGGTGGTCGGCGCCATCCGGCGACGGATCCAACCTCGCGGCCATCGTGAGCACGCGGTCGAACACGTCCACCGACAGATCGACCGCCCGTTCGAGGTCGATACGGACTCGGCGGAGCTCGGCCTCGGAGTCGCCGGGCACCATGCGGGCAGTGGCAGGGAGGTTCCGGTACAGGTCGAGCACGCGCTCGGCCATCACCTGCGCGGTGCCGAGGCCGACTTGCCAGACGTCGCCCAGCTCGCGGAGGCCGTCCGCCAGACCGGCGGCGTCTTCGTCGGGCTGGGGTTCCGCGGGCATGGTCAGCGCCGCTCCACTCGAGCTCTTGGTCGACTACGCGACAGATCGACGCCGTCGATCATCCCCCACCGGGCGCCGCCACGCTACCCGCCGGGGTCGAGGCGGCGCCGGTCGAGCGCGATTCCCAAGCTGAGAACGCAAGTTCGATTCTCACCCGCTCCACGCGTCGGGCCTGGTCAGCGGTCCGGCGCGGCCGGAGTTCCGGCGCGTCGCTGAGGTGCTGGTCGACCAGAACCTGAACGCGAGCGAGGCCGCGATTGCATCTTGATGCAACTAGACTTGCTGCATGGAGCGGCGCGCTTACACGGTGCGAATTCCCGCCGAGGAGGCGGCCGACCTGGAAGCGGTCGCGGCTGCGGAAGGCGTCTCGGTGTCCGAGGAGATTCGCCGGGCGATCGCCGACCGCGTGGCGGCCAAGCGCAAGGACAAGGCGTTCCGGGCAAGAGTGCGAGCGGTGATCGAGCAGAACCAGCGGGTCCTCGAGCGACTCGCCGAATGACCATCGAGTACCTCGACCTCGGCGACTTCCTCGTCATCGCCGAGGAGGTGCTCGGTGTCCCGGCCGAGGATATCGCGCAGACAGCGAGGCTCGATCTCGCTGAGTCCGCGCTCCACGCACCGGCGGCCGCGTTCGGCGACGTCGAGTTCCATACTCGTCACCCGCTCCACGAAATCAGCGCAAACATGCAGGTCAGCGAGCCTCACCCGCCCGCTGATTCACGTCCGGCTCCTCACCCTCCGATTCCATCGCGCGGGTTCGCGGCCTCGACGATGATCAGCGGCGAGCTGCGTGTTTGTCCCGTCGACTGGTGGGGAGTCCCGACGACGCGATGGTGAGCGGCGACTGAGTTCAGGTGTCAGTGTCGATCTCGGCCAGCACCTCGCCAATGATCTTGGTGGCCTCGTGAGGCGGTAGCGCGTCGCCACCCTCGGCCTCGGCCACCTCGCTGGCGAACGCCTGTACCGACGGGGTGCCGCCAACGAGCACGTGACGCAGCGCTTCGGCGCTCGCGCCCGGATCCTCGAGCGACTCGACCGCCTCGGCGACGTGCTTGCGGTCCTCGGTCACCGCATGGACGACCGCCATCGCCTCGTCGCGACCCGACGCCGTCGACACGGGGTCGCCCCGGGAGGGATCCTGCTGCAGGTCCCACTTGGCGAGTGCTTCTGTGTAACCGCCCTCACCCGGGCGCAATGTCATCGTCTTGGGATCCGAGTCCACCTCGGCCTCGGGTTTGTCGTCGTCCGCGTGGCGATCGGGCGCCACAGGCACGGTCAGCGAGCCATCTTCGTGTCGGATGATGTCCATGGGGATCTCGTACCCATCGAATCCGCGACCCAACCCCCCCCCGTTGATGAGCCCTCGCTGCGCCACAGGGCGGGCGATCGGGTTGTAACACGCATCGATGCGCTGATCGACGGCGTCGTCGCCAACACCTTTGTGCGCCGCGATGCGCGCCGCAGGCTTCGTTTAACGCCGAACGTTCCACCTCTCGACCAACCGCTCGGCGGGCACGGCGGCGCGGTCGATCGCGGCGTTCACCCGTGACCACCGCGTGAGGACGCTTCGGCGGACGTTGGTGCGGTACCGCGCGTGCATTGCCCACTCGGAGTCGGAGCGGTCGAGATCCCAGGCGCTGCACAATCGGTCGAGGCTCCGCTCGTACCAGTCTTCGCTCCAGCGCAGGAGGAAGCTCGGCAGGTCGGTCAACGAGACCGGCGGGGGCGCGAGGTACCGACACGTCGCCTCGGGCACCAACCACGCTGCGGCACCGAGGCGGTGGTGGTGGAGCGCGAGGTCGGTGTGGTCGAACCACGACAGCAGCCCCTCGTCGAGGCCGCCCATGCGCTCGAGCAGCTCGCGCCGCACCGCCACGGCGTGGAACTCCGACTGCACCCGCTCGACCGGCTCGATCTCGGCGGCGACCTCGCGCCACGGGCGGTCGAGGTCGTGCTGGCGCTCACGGATGTACCGGACGCCGTCCGTCACGCCCACCTCGAGCTCGGCCCCGAGGCCGTGCACGAGTTCGCCGTTCTGGCTGTCCAGCAGGTAGACGGGGTACGCGCTCGCCGCCCCACGGGCTTCGCCGACGGCGAGCAGGCTTTCGAGCCAACCGTCGCTCAGCACGACGTCATTCTCGACGAACGCGATCCACTCCGTGCGCGCGCCGTCGGCCCCGAGGTTGCGAGCCTCGTTGGCCGCGAGATAACGGTTCCGCCGGACGACGCGAATCCGACCCGACGCTGCGCACCGGTCGAACGCGGCCGCCACTCGTCTCGGGGCCCGCGCGTCGACCACGACGACGTCGTGACGGCGGTCCGTTCGGGCGAGCAAGAGGTCGAGAGTGGCGGGGGCCTGTGCCCAACGGTCACGGGGAACCACGACGACCGTCGCGGGCGGAGTGGTCGCCACCGCCGAATGCTACCTACGGGGTTCTGCAGCTCAGACCGCGCCGATACCATCGCTGACGTGGCGTACCTGGCCTCGTTCGCATGGGGCCTCGTCTTCGCGCTCGTGCCTTTGGGCTTGCGGGCTGCATGGAAGCCCGTGCGCGCCCTTGTCCCGCGTAGGGGGCCCGTTGCTGCTGTGGCCTTCATCGCGTGCTTCGTGGGACTGCTCGGGTTCCCTCGAGCCGTCGGGCTCATCGACGAGGCCGGGTGGTTGGGGGTAGCGCTTTTCGCAGCCGGACTGCTGTGCGTCGAACTTCCTGCTTACCGCCGGATGCATGCGCGGGAAGCAACCACCCGGCGCGTGAAGTTCGAGTCCGGCTACGAGGATTCGGACTTCTCCGACTCGGCCGAGGCGGCCGCGCTCGCCGGATGGCCACGCATCGCAGAAGCTCGCGCCTTGCGGACGCGCTACTTGTCGGACCTCGAGGCCGAGGTTCTGGTGGACACCGTTCCTTCGCATCCAGTAGCCGTGAGGTGTGAGAAGTTCGACCGAGGCTGGATCTGGACAAGCGACGTCAACGCGTAGCCGGGCGGTGACGACTGAGGTCGGGGTCGAGGCCGCAAACTACCTGGACTCGGCCCGTCCGGACGCGAGCCCGAGGGCCGTGCCGGTCAGGCGTGGTCGTGTTGCATGTCTCCGGCGACGAGCCATTGCTGGCCGTCCCACCGGTTGACGTGGCCGCCGTCGGGACCGCCACGATTGCAGTGCCGGACGTCACCTTCACGAGGCGGAGTCGCCTCGAACGTGGCGAAGCAACCCTTCACAACACACGACATACGTTTCATGAATTGGACCTTACTCGCGAAAAAGAGGCCGGCTTTCCGGCACCGAGAAGATGACCGTGGCGGCGGTCAACCGTCGGGTGGTTCGTAGTGCATCGTCGGGCTGCCCGCGCCGATCAGGATGAACTCGCAGCCCTCCGGCCCGGCCGTCTCGGGTCCGTAGAACGTTCCGGCACGTACCCAGCGCACGTCGCCGGGCCGGTACGTCCCTTCGTCGCCGACGCGCATCTCGCCGGTGGTGAAGATGGAGAAGGTGTCGGCCTCGTGCCAGTGCTGCGGTTCGACGTAGTTCGGACCCTGACGCACCTGGAGCGCCCACGGTCCGTCCTCCAAGCTGTCGCCGAAGAACTTCATCCAGACGTCGGGGAACCCTTCGACCGGCTGCCACTCGAGCTGCTCGAGGGTCGTCTTGCGCCAGTTGGCCATGGTCGGCCCCTTTCGAGACGCGGCTGCGCCGCACGCGGATCTCTGGGAAGCTCATCGCGCACCACTGCTCGGCGCAAGGGGGGCCGATGATCGACTCGGCAGACGATCGTCTTGCCGGGCGCGCTGCGCTCGTCACCGGCGCCGGCAACGGCATCGGTCGCGCGTGCGCCGAACTGCTGGGCGCGCACGGAGCTGCCGTGCTCGTGAACGATCTCGGTACCGACGAGTTCGCGAACGGCACCAGCACGACGGCTGCCGACGGGACGGTCGCCACCATCCGCGCGAACGGTGGCACCGCGACGGCGAACTACGACTCGGTGGCCGACTCCGCCGGCTGCGCGAATGCGGTACAAGCCGCGATCGGCGAGTTCGGCAAGCTCGACATCGTCGTAGGTTGCGCGGGAGCGATCGTCGACGGCAGTCTCATGGCCGATGACGACACGTACGAGCGCTTCCTCGCGCTGTTCATGTCGCAGAAGTTCTGGCTCGCGCGCGCCGCGCTCCCTGCGATGACTGAACGCGGGTGGGGCCGCTTCATCACGACGACGTCGCACGGCGCAACCGGGCTTCTTGGGCAACCGATCTTCGCCGCGGCGATGGGTGGCGTGATCTCGATGACCAAGGCCATCGCGTACGAGCATCAGGGCACGGGAGTGACCGCCAACTGTCTCGCGCCCGGTGGTGCGACGCGCCTCCATGCTGTGAGCCGTCCTATGTTCGAAGACCTGCGCGCGAAGGATCGCATCTCCGAGAAACAGTGGGAGAGCTACGTCGGTACGCCGCCGCCGTCGTACGTCGCGCCGATCGTCGCGGGAGATGGACGTCGTACGAGCAGGATCGCGTCATCTATCGGGGTGACCACGCGAACACGCCGCCGTGGACGCTCGACGAACTCGATCGACTCGTTCCGACCGTGCTCCTCGGTGGCGACTGACTCAGCGAAGCGGGGGAAGCTCATGACTGGTCACAAGACCGCGCGCACCTGCACCGTCGGCGCGCTGGTGGTCACGTTCGCGCTGTCCTCGGTCACGGCCGGTACCGCGGGCGCAGCCGGGGTCTCGAAGCCGGGGCCTGCGGTACCCGGCACCGGCGTCGGCACGAAAGCCGCAGAAGACGCAGCGTTCCGTACCCGACTTTCGAGGAGTACTTGTGGCGCGTGACGTGGTCGACGACCGTTTGATCGGCGCGCTGCACGTGCGTGCGCTCGCTCGGTCCGGCTTGCTGCACGAGGTTCCGCAGGAACACGTGGTGGTGCAGGCAGGCACGGTCGCCGCACTGATGGACGGTCACTACGACGGCGACCTCCGCGTCGGTGATCTGTTGGCGCGAGCAGACCTCGGCATCGGCACGGTCCAGCACCTCGACGGCGAGCTCGTGATCCTCGACGGTGAGGCGTGGGTCGCGCACGCGGACGGGAGTGTCGAGGCCGTCGCCCCCGAGACGAAGACGCCGTTCGTCGTCGCGTGCCGATTCTCGGCTGGTGGTTCGCGTCACGCAAGCGAGCCGTTGTCGTTTGCCGAGCTCTGCATCGCGCTCGACGAGCTCGCCCCATCCGCAGAGCCCGTGGTCGCGGTGCGCGTCGATGGCCACTTCCGCGACCTGCGACTCCGCAGCGTGCACGCGCAACACCCTCCCTACCCGCCGTTGCGAGAGGTCGTCGCCCACCAGACCGAGTGGACGGTCGACGAGGCCTACGGGACCGTCGTGGGCTTCCGCTTTCCCGACGCCAGCTCCGGCATCGAGGTCCCCGGCTATCACCTTCACTTTCTGAGCCACGATCGCGCCAACGGTGGACACGTGCTCGGGCTCACGCTCGTAGCCGGCGATCTCACCGTCGACGGCGAGCACGAGCTGCACGTAGAGGTGCCCGCAGGGATCCAGCTTGGTGAACCGGGCGCGCTCGCGAGCGAGATCCGCGCCGTCGAAGGCGGCCCCAGCTAGCGGTCGCGCGCCTGCGGCGGGTTGTCGGCGAGCGGGATCTCGGGGGTCGATACGTGTTCCGCGACGATCGTCACCGTGACGCGCTCCTGTCCCGGTCGGTCGAAGGTGTAGCGATCGGCCCCCATGTAGTGGTGCGCGATCGAGTCGATGAAGGCGTGGTCCTCGTCAACTTCGAGGAGCGCCCGCCCGCGGACCTCCACGTAGCGGTTCGGGTTGTTGCGGTGCGCGACAGCCATCGTGACGCGGTCGTCGCGCAGGAGGTTGCGGTACTTCTTGCGGTCTTTCGTGGTGCTGAAGCGCACGACGTTGCCGTCGAACATCAGCGCGACGGGCGTGACCGACAACATCCCATCGGGCCGCACCGTCGCCACGAACCCGGTGGGCTTGTCGGTGAGGATGTCGTGCACCTGCTCGGGGATCGGTGTGCTCGCGGTTGCATCTGTCACGACGATCTCCTCGGATTGTCAGCTCTGCCTCCTGGCATTGTGCCCCGGTAGTCTCCGCCCGTGATCCTCTCCGACCGCTCCATCCGCGAGGAGCTCGCCGCCGGACGCATCGTCATCGACCCGCTCGACGAGCGGTCGATCCAACCGTCGTCGGTCGACCTCCACTGCGATTCGTTCTTCCGCGTGTTCCGCAACGACACGACGCCCTACATCGACCCGAAGCAATCACAGGAGGATCTCACGGAGCTCGTCGAGGTGAAGGAGGACGGTGCCTTCATCCTCCATCCCGGCGAGTTCGTGCTCGGCAGCACACTCGAACGCGTCGCACTTCCCGATGATCTCGTTGCCCGATTAGAGGGCAAGAGTTCCTTGGGCCGACTCGGCCTACTTATCCACAGCACCGCCGGATTCGTCGACTGCGGATTCAATGGACATCTCACGCTCGAGTTGTCGAACGTCGCGACGCTGCCGATCGCGCTCTATCCCGGGATGAAGATCGGTCAGATCTCGTTCCTACGCATGACGACACCTGCCGACCACCCGTACGGCAGCGACACGACCGGGTCGAAGTACCAGGGCCAGCGGGGTCCCACACCGTCGCGCTACTACCTCAACTTCGGTCCTGGTGACGACGCCTGACCTCCCGCGCTGTTCGTGGGCGGGTACCGACCCGCTCATGATCGAGTACCACGACACCGA
>CAAGKR010312671.1_pt1 | contig 10718 bp, 15 predicted proteins | sample 2556971 | NCBI WGS metagenome assembly CAAGKR01 (sample SAMEA5207829, study PRJEB30636) | soil metagenome | biome: forest; feature: boreal; material: soil | place: USA | collected 2011-09 | depth 1 m
ATGGTCGGCAACATGCTCAACCGCCTCGCACCCCCACCCGGCCCAAAGCCCTGGTCATCCAAGAAGAAGGGGAAATGACTGTTTCCAAACACCTTCTAAGACGTCTGACTCGCTGGCACCCGTGGCGGCAAGCTGTTCGCCGACCTGCTCGGAGAGACGCAGGAACACCTCGCGGCGTACCTCGACCGGAAGCTCGGGTGTATTCCAGGGCAGGAAGAAGCCAGCCGGCATCCCTTCGCGTGTGACGAGGATCACGTCCTCGGAGCGGAACATTTCTGTTGCGTGATCGCAAAAGTCTCTGACAGTCACGACCTTCATGCGGGCACCCCAGTGGTCATGGCGTCACTTTAGCGGCGCCTGAAGGTATGCCTTCAAGAAGGCATAATGTGGCTCATGGCACGCAAGAAGACGACGATCTATCTGGAGCCCGACCTGCTGACGGCGACCAAGACACTCGCTGCCAGCTCTGGCCGGCGCGAGTACGAAGTGATCGAGGACGCTCTGCGCGCCTACATGCGCAGCGACGCAGCCGCAGCCGGCCGACGTGAGCTGCGTGCGATGCTCGACCGCTGGTCAGCGCAGGACACGGGTCTTGATGAAGACGAGGCGGTCGAGCTCGCCACGCGCGAAGTGCACGCCTATCGCTCAGAGCAGCGCGACAAGCAGCAGTAGGTGCGTCTGTGCGCCCGCGTCGCGATCGAGTCCAACTTGCTGATCTCCGCGAGACTATCTCCGCACGGATCGTCGGGGCGGCTGCTCGCTGCGTGGCTTGACAGGACTCATCGCCGCCCTCTGGCTATGTTTCCGAGATGCAGAATGCGCAGAGGATCCCAGGTCAATCGGGGAACGAGCTCGTTGATCTGGCCGCGTCTCGTCTTGCGTGGAATCGCCTAGAACAAGACTTCTGGTTTCATTACACCGACCGCACCGCTGCTAGGGCGATTGCTGCTACACGGACTTACCGGGTCAGCGAGCGGCATCCCAAGGCCCCTGGCCTATACGTCACGTCTCTCCAGCCTGGATCGTGCAACTGTGCGGAGCTTCTCGATGCGCTGTTCGATGGCACCCGAGATATCGAGCGCACGCAGGCGGTGGTTGTCCTTGCGGATGCTCCGTTGAAGTTCACGCGGACAGACGCGAGCGTCTGGTGCCATCAGGCGCCGGCTGGTACCGAACTTGACCTGGGCGACCAGCTCGTCGGGTGGGCGGCGAAGGAGGGTGGCAAGTGGCTTCATTCTCCCACGCTCTACCTCCCGTGAGGCTCTCGGCCGGGTATCGTCCGCCGTTCCGCTATGCTTACCTTGCAAAGGTAGCCCAACGATAGCGGCAATGACTGACGACTCAAGACTTCCTGCGCTCCCAATCGTGATCGAAGGACCCCGGCTCCGAGCGGATCGGCAGGGGTACGTCATTGACGACGAGTACGTGCAGGGATTCGCCGATCGTTCCGATCTAAAGCAGGCTGATCGGCAGCTGATCGCACGTTGGTGCCAGAGCTTTACGCCGGACATGCTCACAGCCGAGCAGCGTGAGCTGCTAGAGCGCCGAAAGGTGCGGCTCTCAACGGTCGCGCAGCAACTCCGCGACGCTGCCATTGAGAACGCGGAGCGCGACATGCCGCTTGCGATCGATGTTGGCCTGTATGGGCGGCTTAGCAAGGACGAGGTCCGCAAGGTTCGCGAACCCTGGGTAGTCCTCGGCGAAAATCCTCCACGGGACTACCCGCTGAGCGCAGCCGAGCTGGCCACGCTCACCGGAGCGACCACGAAGCAGATTCGATCATGGGAGAAGAGCGACCTCCTCCCGGCGTACTGGATCGCCGACCGGCGCCACTTCTTCTCTGCGGCTGCAGTGCATGCTTTTGCCCTTCGAAAACTTGATCGCAACGAGATTCGCGGTGCTCGCCGAGTTCTGTCATCGGATCCCGAGGACCCACTCCCTGAGCTGGTTGCTGCTGCGGTAGAGCGATCGCGGTACACCGCGACGCCCTCCCGCCTCACGAGTCTCATTGTTGCCAAGACGCTCGCCGCTCCATCTGTCGCTCGCTCGAAAAAGCCGAAGCAGCATGTAATGGCCGATCCAAGACATTCAATGGGACCTCTCCCCGCCCCAAGGTTCGATGCACTATGCATGGTCCACGTGCCCCGTGGCTGGGGCCGTCTAGCTACTCCGCGACCTGGGATTAATCTCGGACCGCACGTATCCGTTCTAAACATCCCGCAAGAGACGTCCCATACGTGGAGTGTGCAAGCACAGCGTGCTGGCAGGGTTCCGGACACCCTCCGCGATATCGCAACACTGGCGAAGCGCCGATGAGCTTTCCCTACCAGCTCGAAGCAGCAGGTAGATCACTGTGAGTCGATCAACGCCCGATCGACTCTCGAACCCGGAGGTTGATCTTGCCTACCTGCAGGCCTCACAGCGCCCTGACGGGTATCTCGTAGAGCTAGCGGGGCTTTCTGATATTGGGCTCAGTACCGTGCTAGGCGTCCTCGTCGGCGGGACGACCATTATTGGTCGCCTTGTTCCCGAAATCGAGATGGCTAAGGTCATGGACGAGCACCTCAGTTCGCTCCTTCAGCTAGCGAAGCGGACCGCAGAAAGTACGGAGGAAAAGCAACAGCTCGCCGAAGCCGACACCAGTCCGCACCAGACGGTGGCTGAGGAACGTCAAGCCGCGAGAAAAGACATCAGGGAGCGTGTCGAAGCGGAGGTTGGTGACGGCGATATTGAGCCCACTGAGTTGCCAGAGGAGCTCGCTCGTCGTCTCGCTCAGAACTCATCTCCGCCAGCGCTGACGCTCGCTGATGCCAGCGTGCTTCCGCCGGGGGCGAAAGCCGCGATTAGCGTACCCGTCCTTCGCATAGCTATCCGGCAGGTCGGAGGCTGGTGGATCATTCCGACCGATCCTGAGACCGGCCAAGCGAGCTTCTCCTACCCTGCCTGAGAGCGGCTTACGCAAGAGCGCAGCAGCTCGCCAACGAGCACGCTGGCGTCAGCAAACGACGATCACTCGGGTAGCGCCCGGCGCAGGTCGAGTAGACCGGCAAGCTTCTCCTCGCCCATGCCTGTCTCCTTCAGCACGCGCTCGACCGTCTCGCCCAGCTGAGCGACGGCACGCCGAACATCATCCTCGTCACGCTCGACGGGGATGTAGAAGCCGATCACATGCCCGTGCTTGCTGACAGCGACCGGCTCCGGCCCCGACAGATAGGTCGTAGCGCGATCGCGAAACTCCCTCACACCGACGCTCTTCATGTGGTCACCATGTGGTCACATTAGCAGATCCGCGTATGCACCTACTGGCGCTGGCGCTCAGGTGCGCCGGGCAGCGGCCGTGAGCTGGTCTACGAAGGGGTCCGTCGGGGTGTTCATCGAGCAGGAGTTGGAGGGCCTCCTCGGGCGACTCGGCGCGCACGGTTGAGATCGGCATGTCATGGCAAGCCGTTTGATTGGAGAGATCAAGCAGAGATCAAGCAAACGCGGAAAACAGCCGCCACCAGCGATCGCCAACGAACACGCAAACCCTTGTTTTATCGGCCATTAGCGCCTGCCGACACCACCCATCGAGCCCCAGACCGCCTTTGCAAGCAGGAGGTCGCCGGTTCGATCCCGGCTGGCTCCACCATCTTGACGACAGTCGAACCGCCCCGGTCCCCAGCAAGGGGGCCGGGGCTTCGGCATTCCCAGGCGGAGAGGATCGGGTTCATCGGTTGATCGAAGCGCTGCTGCCGACTTGAAGCTGAGACCACCTTGCGACTACAGGGGTTCGTCCTTGGCCTGAACTCCGGGAGACCGGGACGACCTGCGAACCCGGCGGCGACCCTGGACGGGCTGCTGGAGGCACTGCTGGAGCCGGCAGGTCGAGAGGCCCGACGGCGAGCGGCCGAGGCTGTCAGGCGTTGCTCATGCGTTTGAGTCTCGCTGGTCGCAGTCGAGGCGCTAGTCTTTTTCGGATGGCTGACCGTACTTTTCGTCAGCAGCTCAGAGCGACTCTTGGCCTCGAAGCCAAGCTGGAGCCGCGCCTGCTCGTTCGCGTTGGCCCCTTGAGCATCTATGGCGACGTGACGCCGTCTATGACTTCCGTGCAGCAACACGGCTCGCGGCTCCCTGCGATCCAGGTCGGCCTTCGCAAGAATCAGTGGGATATCGGGAACGTCGCGGCCGGGGCCACGATCGGGGCGATTGTGGGACATGTCCCGGGAGCTGTAGTCGGAGGCGTCGTGATGTTCGTCTGGGGGGAGTGGCGGTGGAGGCATCCGTCCTGACGAGTGGGTCGAGCGTCTTAACGTCGCGTCACCGTCCGGGCTCGCGGCCTGCTTCCTGGGAGCCAGCAGCCAGCGTGGTGCATCCCGATACGGGGGTGTCTATTTGTCTCGATATCTATAGCGTCGATCTCTTCCGCGACCGACTCTACGAATCATTGACTCGGCGTAACTTCGCGTCGCACAAGCGGCATGAACCGACAGTTCATCCGCCGTATCCAGGCGCTCAAGACTTGCTCGTCAGTACTTAGGAGTTCGGAACGTCCGGTGGTGTCCCGATAAGTGGACGCAAAGTGGATCAAGCCTGCGACGTTATGATGGCCGTCTAAGCTCAGGTGCGTGGGCATCTGGGGACCGATGAAAGGGGAACATCATGGCGGCTTCCTTTAGGGATGCAGAGGCGGCGCACGGGGTCGTCCAGGATGCTGTTGTTGTGCTGCGGTGGTGCGCCGGATCGGAGTCCCTGCTCACCATCGGACAAGAACGCCGCGCGCCCGTAATGCGGGCGCGCCTACTTGGTCTTTATCGCGAGACTCTTGATCAGTTCGAGACTACATACTTTGCTCTGGCGCTCCTCACGCTGCGCGGCGAGAACCAAGACTTCCCGCTTGACCGTGTTCTTACCTTGCTCGATCTGACGGGCTGGACCGGCCCAGCTCTTGACTTCAAGCTCGCTGTCCTCGACGCGGGTGGCCGGGAGGAGGTCGTTTCGACTGCGCGGATCGGTGCAGGCCCAATTCGCCGCGTTGTGTTCCGGCGATTCGTCGGGGTCCTCAACGCGGCCTTGGGAAGCCTCCAAGGAGTCCCCGGTGTCGGGGCGATCAAGGAGCTCAAGGATTTTGTTGAGGGCGCATAGAGGCAGGAGTAAGTATTACCAGCTTGCCAGTGTGATCACGAGGCCGATGCGTCGCACAATCGGCGTCGCGAGACAGGCGCGCCTACAACGAAAGTACGCACATGCCGGTGCAGAGCTGATATCGTTCGCATCATCGTCATCGCGCGCTTGGGGGTTATCTAGTGGGGGTAATCGAAGAAGTACCTAACGTTGCTAGCAACGCTGTTAGCTGGCTCATGGACAGACGGGGCGCGTTGACCGTCACGAGATCGCACCTTGGGCAAATGCGCGACGTCGTGGAGACAGCCTTGCGGACGGAGCGGTGGCCACCGGGCGCTCGTACCGAGCGCTGGGAAAGCGCATGGTTACAGAACGGCTCGAAGCTTTCTCGGACGATGAAGAGCGACAGGTTTGCGGTGGTGGAGGAGGTATATGGGCTTGCTGACGACTTCAGGCGCGGGCTAGCACCTGGAGAGCGAGACTTCGACGCAACTGCCCTACACCCTGGCGATGACGAACATTTTTTCACCCGCTACATTGAGGCGCTTGATCGCGCCGATACGGTGCTCAGAGTCCATAAGAAGCGGTAGGAACGCCCGGCCGCGGTTAGAGCGCACGTCGCACAACCGGTACTGAACGACTAGACATAGAGCATCAAACTTCGCTTGCCAAGCTCCAAGAGAGGAATCGAACGTCTCGTCACGTAGAGAGGAAAAGCCTGCAACTTGCAAGCGGCACCTCCTAGCGGTAAAGTACGCTTATGACATCTCCCCCCGCACATACTAACCGCAAAGTATTGATTACAGGTGGCACCGGATCAATCGGGAAGATACTCGTTGAGCAGTTCGCCGCGCGGTACGAGGAAGTATTCTTTCAATACCATAGTAATGAGTCAGAGGCCCTCCGACTGGCCGAGCGGTCAAACGTGACGGCGATGCAGCTTGATTTGCTAAATGCGCCGCAGTTGCCTCGTGTTGACTTTGACATCGTCATTAATTCCGCTGCGGTTCTGCTTGCAAAGACACCAGTGCATGAGATCACTGACGGTGAGTACCTCGACTCGTTGACTATAAACACGGTCGCGCCTTTTCGGATCGTACGCGAGATTCTCCCGGGTATGGTCGCCCGCACGTGGGGACGCATTATCAATATCGGCTCGATTTACTCACTGCGCGCTACCACCAACAACGGCAGCTACAATGTCTCTAAGCACGGCCTGACAGGACTAACAAGAAGCCTCGCACTCGACTACGCACATCTCGGCATCACCGCCAACGAAGTTTGCCCAAGCGCAGTTGAGTCAGACATCATGAATAACATTGCTGTTCGCAGGGAAGGCGAAGGCAAGGGCGATAGCAGAGCGTTCCTCGATGAAGTACGTGCTGCGAATCCCGTCGGCCGTATGGCGAGTGCCGATGACATAGCTGCGGCGTGTCTCTTCTTTGCCTCGGAGGAGGCAGCATTTGTCAACGGGATTTCTCTTGCTGTCGACGGCGGTCAGATAGTCTCCGCCTGACCCAGCAATGGAGCGATCTAACCTAGAGGTCCAAGCCGCGCAGCCAATCTACGACCGATGTACCTACCTCCACCTCTGCCTTAGAAAGATGATGGTCACCATAGGTCGGGCTGCAAAACGCGAGGTGAGAAAAGCGAGATCGCAGGCATCGTTCCATCGCTGAAACTCCTGCGACCTGCAAGTCATCTTTGGCGCCAACGTACGCAAATGCTGGCACGTCCACCGTCTGCCACCACTCTTTCTCGTGGAACATCTTGATGTAGGGACTATCCAACCATGTTATCAACGCTGTGCGCACAATAGGAATCCGATAGCACTTCTCAACGGTCGCCACACCGTACTCTCTGGGGGCGGCCAGCTCAAGAGGGTCACCGACGGAGTCACCTCTGTCCTCCCCACGGAGGCGCACAAGCTGGGCGGGCAGAGTTTCGGGGAAGATGTATCGGGACTGCAATGCATAACTGTCACCAGGTGACAGCAATATCACGCCCTCAACGCCTCCACGTTCAGAGCAGTACAGTGCGATCTTCTCACACCCTGCGCTGTGTCCTTGCAACACCACACGGTGTCCACGTTCTGACAGGTACTTAGTCGCCCCACCGATGTCTGCAAGGCAGCCCTCAAAGGCCTCAACCGACCCGCCAATATATTCAAGAACTCCATGACGATAAGCCTCAACGATACATCCAGTACCACGGTTGTTTACCGCCATCAGGTTGTATCCGGCGCTTGCATATACCTCAGCAAGGATGGCTACAAATGCGTTCTCGTAGTAGCTTCCACACTTTCCATGCACATGCAGCACCGTAAAGCCACTGCCAGCATTATACAGCAACCCATTGTGCGTCAGTCCGTCCTCAGAGAGAACGGCTACCGTCTCAAGATGCACTGACGTCAGAACTCAAGGTCGACCCAAACCTCAGTCCCGAATGTGGGCTCGTCAAACAGTCGCGCCTGCTGTATTGCGATCTCGTAGAACCGCGATTCAAGTCCGACGAGTGTCTTTTTGTCAGGAAGTATTCCGAGCAGCTCTGGATAGCGGTCGGTATAGGTGGCTAGCGGCTCTGCGAGCTCGTTGTCGTCAATTTGGCGAGCACGGCCACGCAATTGGAGTCCTACCTTTGACTTAGCCCACGTCTGCGCCGTTGAATAGATGGCACATGCCACCGAGGTGTTTACGGACATAAACGAGCCATGCTGAGTTGTGGGCGGTGTGAGTATCCACAGCGCAAGCGGATCTGCTCGATACGCAAAGAAGCACGTATTTATGTGCGCCTCCGCGCTAGGTGAAACAGTCGCGAGTGCACACAGGTGCTCGGCCTCAAGCACACGCAAAACTGCACGGATCGCCTCGTCGGTATCTACGGCTTCAGAAGTGGATGTCACCTTGGCAACTTTCAACGCGGACCCTCCTTTTTTGTCTACGGTAGTACCTCGGATTGGGGAAGTCAAGCCGTCCTGACGGTGTCGCTCTCGGAAGAACGGATCATACACGTGATCTGCAGTCGAAACGTCGGAGAGGACAATGGCTCCAAAGTCCTCATACGGTCGTCCAGCGTCCCAGCACCTCTTGAAGTGGCGCCGATACGTTTCAATCCGTTCGGCGCCTCCTGCGAACGTACCCTGAATAGCCTGTGCCGTCGCGACTGCGGTCTCATACACATACCATGGCCCATACACACCAAAGTCCTCCACTAGCTGTATATATGGATCGGAGTCAGTGAGAAAGCGATGATAAGTGGATGCCGGGAGAATTCGATAGTCAAAGTAATCGGCGTTGGCGTGAAAGGAGATATAGCGCTGCGAAAATTCATCGCCGAGTTGTGTCGCCTCGTGCTCGTCATCGACAATAAAGAGCCTCCGCACATTTTGGATCTCTCGCTTTTTGACCTTGTCTTCGAACAGATGCAGATATCGCTGGGCATGCGGGACATCCTGCAAGAATGCGTTTGAGCGCAAGAAATGGACCGCGAGCAAATCGTCTGCGTGCTCACCTGTAAGACAAGACATCAAGATGTCCGTGGTGTCGAAATGCATTTGATTTACGGGAAGTTGGTCGGATGTTGCGCTAAGCCGCATTTGACGGCAAAGGCCAGTGAGACGGGTTCTGTAATACTGCAGAAAGAGATCGGGCGTAGCGCGCGCTGATTGCTCGAGAGTGCGGTGATGTGATCGCAGTTGGAGAAGAATCTCGTCAAACTCGGACGCTGGTACCCACTCGTCGTTCCTTGTGGCAAGGTGTTGGCGAAGCTCCCTAAGCTGCCGGGACGTGGTGCCACCGCGCTCAACGCTGTCTACAAGTAGCTCGGCCGCCAAGCCCGCCGTCCAGGACGCCAGCACTATCACTGCGCTGAGCGGATTGAGCACCGTCCCAACTGGTTCCGAAATGTCAATTCGCTGCCCAAGGACGGTGATATGAGCTCCACTTCTACCCAGCGCTAGAAACAAGACGAGCGGGAGTACGATGCCAAAGCCGATCGCTATAATGCAGCGTGCATATACGAACCGGCGGACGTCGGCTGATGTGTCCGGTGATGTGTCGAACATCGATGACAAGAGCATCGTCCGCCTTCCTTTACGGTCCTTGCCTGCGCAATGCTCGCAGGGTCAGCCAACCCGCGAACACACTTGGGCTGGGCTCAGGTATGCATCCGAGTTGGGCGAGAGCGGGAGCGTACGCGGTGCGAACGACCGACCATGGCCTCCCGTAGTACCACACGCCCCGAGGAGTCACAAGGTGTATGGCTTCAGCGAGGAGTCTAAGATGCCGAGGCCTGTCGGTAAATCGGCAGGTGAGGATACGTGAGAATGCTGCGATGTCGACGACTCCGGACGCGACCAGCTCGGATACAAAGAAGTAGTCGTTTGCAAAATCGTTGACCGTCTGCAGATTAAACGGGGCGCGAGAGTACTTTTCGTCTAGGCTCGCTAGCGAGCGGAGAGGATAAGGATGTGTGAGCACCTTATCCAGGAATATTCCGCCCGGGTTTAGACTGGCGGTGATTGCGGCAAAGAACTCAGGACGTTGGGCGTATGGGATATTCCCAAGGGTCAGATCGGAGAGGACCGCGTCGAAGCAGGACCTTCGCGTTGGAAGCACATCGAGCCAGTCGCCGAAGATCACATTCTCGCGCGGATTAGGTCTGATGATAAGGCCCCCAACTGCCCGATGAAAGCGCTCGCTTCGCTCGATTACGGTCACCGATGGTTGTCCAAGTTCGACGCAAAGATCCCGAAGCTCCGGGGTAGAGCCCAGCATGCAGATTTGGGCTTCAGGAGCCAGAGTCGACAGGTGCTGGCTGAAGAATGCGATATGAAAGCTGTCGGGACGCCCAGGAGGAAGCAATCGTGCCCAGTTACTCTGATCGTTCCAATGGCCGGGCGAAGTGGACGGGGGGAGAGAGAGCAAAGCTCGCATTGCCGCACAAGTATATGGCCTGAGGGTCCGAACGATCCCGCGATCACGATTCAGCGCCAAGATGGGGCGGGCACGCGATTTGCGAGACGAGAGAAATGACTATTGCGTATGCGCAGAGATGCTCGACAGCGACCCTACGCAAGATTGGAGTCGCACAAGTGCCACGTCAACTAGACGACCCGGGCGAGCGCCGTGATGCGCCCGCCCGGATGCGCTCGCTCTACAGATCGAGCCCGTCCAAGTGGGTTGCCGCGCGGGTTGGGAACACGAAGCCGTCTGTGGTGCGGTGGAGGAGCCCGGTTGCATGGAGGTTTGAGATTGCGTCGCGGGTGTCGATCTCGCGTCCGATCGTACGGATCAGTTCGTCGGTGGACCAGGGGCGCTGGTCGTCGAGGACGAGCAGCAGGCTCATAATCGTGGACTCGGTGCGGACCTTGCTCTCGGCGGGCATAAGGGTAGGCTCAGTATCGGGCATGGGAGGTTTGTCTCCTGTGTCTGGGCCTCGGCGCGGGGTATCATCCCGTGCCGGGGCCGCTCTGGTTTATGGGCTCAGGCGACGGTAGGTGTGAGCACTCTGAGCGGTCAAGCTGTGCTGCTGGCGACCGGAGCGCTTGCGGCAGAGTCGCTGCGTTATCCGAACAGCCAGAAGAAGTGTATGGCCGCTCGTGTGGGGATGACGTAGCG
>CAAGKR010177083.1_pt1 | contig 10716 bp, 9 predicted proteins | sample 2556971 | NCBI WGS metagenome assembly CAAGKR01 (sample SAMEA5207829, study PRJEB30636) | soil metagenome | biome: forest; feature: boreal; material: soil | place: USA | collected 2011-09 | depth 1 m
ATCGCGGCCTCCAGGGCGGCGCGCCGCGGAAGGTGGCCGAGCGGCTCGATCGATCGACGCTCCGCGCGCGCCTCACGGACGGCGCCGCGGAGACGCAGCCGTCGCATCTTCGAATTTCACGCCGCCGCAGCTCCCCCCAGGCCATCCGCCAGGAACCCCTCATCGGGATTGGCGACTCGGTGAGGACGGCAGCGCCGGCCCGCGCGCCAGCGCCGCCACCGTCGCCAGCCACCCTGGCCCTTGCCCTCGGTGGCGAGCCAGCTGGCGCCGCTTCGGTCGATTCGCCGATCGCCCACCCCGAGACGCTGCCTGTCACAGGGCGTGTCGCCGCGCGGACCGTACTTGTTCACGCGGTCGGTCCCCTGGACGCGGAGGCAGGCGTGCGTCGATTCGACGTCGAGCGCGACGGCCGCGCCGCGGACGATCAGACACAGCGCGCCGGGTCGGATGAGCTGCATCCCGGGCTGACCGATTTCTCGCGGGCGTCGGCGTTGCGCCCCGCCGCGGCGGCCGACGGACATGGCCCTGGCTCGACCCCCGGCGCGGTGGCCCGCCCCTCGGCCGGGTCGGAACCCGCGGAATTCGGCGCGCCCGATCCGCAGGCCGCGAGCGCGGAGGTGAGCGCGCGGACGTTGGATCGCCGCTACCAGCGTTACATTCAGGAGGTGTCACAGCGGGTGCGGAGGATCCGCGAGTTCCCGAAGTCCCTCGCGTTGCGGCTCGAGCAAGGGGAAACGATCGTCCACTTCGTGGTCGCGGTCGATGGGCGGCTGGGGGATGGGCCGCAGGTCATCAAATCTTCGGGTTTCGAGGAATTCGACGCGGCGGCCATGCGGGCCGTGCGGCGCGCGGCACCGTTTCCGCCGATGCCCGATCCCGGCGCGGCGCGGCCGCTTGCCGTGTCGCTGCGCGTGACGTTTGACAATCCTGTGGTTCGCTAGCCTCTAAAAGGACGGGAATTCTCGCTGCGCCGGCGCTAACCTTGGAAGCGCTGGGGTGATCAGCGAACATGCGCGTGACCAGCAACGACCGACCGAGATCGTCCGGGCGTCGAATCGGTTTCTGGATTGGCGTCTCGGTGCTCCTTCATGCGGAGATCGTGCTGCTCTTCGGCGTAGGTCTCTATTTGTTCGCGCCCCGCAGCGCGGACCTGGCGCGCAATCTCGCGGCGGGCGAGGAGCCGCCCTCTATCGATGTGGGTATGGTGGACGAAGCAGCAGCCCGCGAGATTGTCGCCGATCTGGAGCGTCAGGAGGAGGTGCGCAAGGCCGAAGACATCAAGAAGGAAGAGGAGACGATCCATCCGCCCGGTCAGGTCGTCGATCTTCCGGCGCCGCGCGAGGAAAAGCGGCCCGAGGACGCCCGCTTCGTCGCCGAGCACGACAGCACGGTGGCGCACGAGACGAAAAAGACCGGCCGTTTCCAAGAGAACGCGCGGCAGGGAGACGAAAACGGTACTGGCTCCGACTCGCGACCGGCGGCGCCGCAGGGCGATGGGCGGCTGGCCATGCGGACGCCCGATCTCGGACGGTTTCTGAGGGATCCGGGCACGTCCAGTGCGAACGGTCGGGCGGGGCAGGCTGGTGCGACCTACGGCGCGTTCGATCCGGGTCGGCCCGAACCGGGTGGATCGCTTCCGGAGGTGGGTGCCGACGCGCGTCCCCGGCCGGGCGGTGGCGCCCAAGGGGGCGCGGGCCTCTCGCTTCTACCGTCCGAACAGCAGCTCGCACGGGCGATCGGCAGCGGGACCGAGGACGCTCTGCCCCAAGTCGACGATGGGGACGACACCGCCCTCAATGCCAAAAAATGGCGCTTCGCGTCCTTTTTCAACCGCGTCAAGCGCCAGGTCGCGGAGCACTGGCATCCCGAGGAGGTGTACCGGCAGAGCGATCCGACCGGGATGATCTACGGCCGCAAGAACCGCTACACGTCGCTGCGGATCCAGCTCAAGCCGGATGGGCGCCTCAACAAGATTGCCATCGAGCAGCCGAGCGGCCTCGATTTTCTCGACGACACGGCGATCGAGGCATTCAAGGAGGCGGCGCCGTTCCCCAACCCGCCCTATCAGCTGATCGAATCCAACGGGCTCATCAATTTCGGCTTCGGCTTCCTGTTCGATCTGAACGGTCCAGCGGAGATGCGCTGGTTCAAGTACTGAGGCGCCTCCGGGCTCGCGGCAGACCTAGTGCGTGAGAACCAGATAGAAGACCAGGGTCAGGCCGCCCACCACCAAAGCGGAGATGGCCAGACCAACCCGCTCACGGACGCGCCGGCGCCGTTTTTCTTCGCGGAGGTGGTGTCGACCACCGCGCGCCCGCCGCCTCCGGGACGCCTCCTGGTAGTATTTCTCCCAGGCCGTCCAAGACGTGGTCAGCACCGACGCCTGGCTTTTGGGCTCGCCCATGTTCTGGCTCGGCACCTGGTCCATGCGGCACTTACATTAGTTCACTTCGGCTCCTCTGCCAATGGCGGAACGATCGCCCAGTGGCGTGGGCGTAGCCGCAGCGCGGCGGGGACTCTAGGCGCCGGCGCCGGGGTAGCCAGCGCGCCCTACCAGGATCACCGAGGTCACGAACGGAATCGCCAGGAGCAATGCGGCCAGGAGGGCTCGGGTCATGAGTTTTCCATCGACCGGTCGAGGCGGGACTTGAGCGCGATCGTGCCGGCCGGCTGTTCGGCGCGCCGCCAGGGCTTGACAGCTGAGCCCCGGCGGCGGGAGATCGCGGGAGCCATGACCATGAAAGATCGCCTTCCGCTGGTCGCCGACCTGCTCATGGACGCCGCCTACGCCGACGAGCGGCTGGAGGGCGAAGAGAAACCGATGGTCAAGCGCCTCCTGCGCGAGATCCTGGACGTGCCGACCCTGCCGATGGACATCGACTTTCGCGTCGACGAGTTCGATCCGAAGCGCTTCGATCGCGCAGCGACCGTGGCCGCGTTCGTGGCCGATCCCCACGAGATCAAACGCCGGCTGCTCGAGCTCATCGCGGCGGTCCATGCGGCCGATGGCGAGATCGATTTTGTCGAGGACGAGCACCTGCGGGCGGTCGGCGCCGGGCTCGGGCTTCGGACCGAGGATTTCCAAGAGCTGGTCGTCGACATCGTCGAGGAGATCGATCTCGGTGACGATCTCGGCCGTCTGCGGTACGGATAAACGCATCGATGTCCGCCGCCGCCACCCGCCCATTCGTCGGCCGGGGACGCGAAATGGGTCAGCTGACCGAAGCGGCGGCCGACGCGCTGGCGGGCCGCGGCCGGTTCTTGCTGCTGACCGGCGAGCCTGGCATCGGCAAGACGCGGCTGGCGGATGAAATAGCCGCGCAGAATGTCCGGGGTGGCGTGCCCGGCGTCTGGGGACGATCGTGGGAGGCGGGGGGCGCGCCCGCCTTCTGGCCGTGGCTGGACCCACTCGCGTCGCTCGCCCGAGCCGTCGACGACAGCGCGCTCGGCGAGGCGCTGGGCGAAGGGGCGCCGCTGGTCGCCGAGTTGGTCCCCGAGATCGCGGCCCGGCTCGGCACCCCGCCCGCGCCCGCCGCCGCGTCTTCTGATGAGGCGCGCTTTCGCCTCTGGCGAGGCGTGGCGGGCCTGGTCCGTCGCGCCGCGGCGCCTGCCGGGCTGCTGATGATCTTCGAGGATCTCCACGCCGCAGATCGTTCGTCGTTGTCGTTGCTCTACTTCGTGGCGCGTGAGATCCGTTCGATGCGCGTGCTCCTGATCGCGACCTGCCGCGACGTCGAGGCCCGACTGGATCCGGAAGCGGGCGAGATCATCTCGCGCCTCCAACGCGAAGGCGCCACGCTGTCATTGCGCCGACTCGACCGGGAGGCGGCAGGCGATTTGTTGCGCCGGCGGACGGGTGAGCTCGCGCCGGGCGTCGAGGGGCGGATCTACGCCAGCACGCAGGGCAATCCGCTATTTCTCGAGGAGATGGCCCGCCTGCTGGAAGACCAAGGGCCGGACGCGATCACGGCGGGGGTGGTACCGGGCGGCGTGCGCGACGTGATCCGGCAGCGCCTCGATCGCGCGTCGCCCGAGGCGCGGGCGCTGCTGGATCTGGCGGCGGTGGCGGGCGACGAGATCGACGTCGGGTTGCTGGCGCTCGCATCGGCGCGCGATCCGGGTGCGGTCCTCGCGACCGTGGCGGATGCGGTGCGGGTCGGCGTGCTCTCCGAACGGGCCGGCCGCCCGAGGTTTTCCCACGCGCTGGTCCGCGAAGTGCTCTACCGGGATCTCGAAGCCGACCAGCGCCGGGCTCTACACGGCGTGATCGCGCGTGCGATCGAGGCGCTGCACCCGCCCGGCGGCGTCGCTCCGGCCGATTCGAGCTTGCCATTCGCTGAGCTCGCCTATCACCTCCTGGAGGGGCCGCCGGCGGGTTTGGCTCGGGCGGTGGAGTTCGCGGCGCGGGCCTCCTCGCGGGCGCTCGATGTCCTGGCCCACGACGAGGCCCTCGCCCTGGTCGAAAGGGCTGTCGCGGCGGTTGACGCCGCAGGCGCGCCGCCACGCCTTCGGGCTGCTGTGCTCTTGGCGCTCGGCGAGGCACGAATCCGCCGCGGCGAAATGACGGCGGGCCGCAACGCCTGCTGCGAGGCGGCCACCCGCGCGCGGGTTGCGGGTGACGGCGAGCTCATCGGCCGCGTCGCGCTGATGTATGGGCGCGTCTTCACGTTCGGGGTGGTGGATCCGATCCTGGTCGGGATGATCGAGGAGGCGCTGGCGGCGCTTCCGGCTGGGGATAGCCCCCTGCGCGCTCGCCTGCTCGCGCGCCTCGGCGGGGCACTCCAGCCTTCGTTGGTGGCCGAGGAACCTGTGGCCGTGGCCCGCGAGGCCATCGCGACCGCCCGTCGGCTCGGAGATCCCCGGGTGCTGCTCGAAACGATGTACGACGGATTGTCGGCGCTGATGGACGTCGTCGACCCGCGCGAGCGTTTGGCGCTGAACCTCGAGAACGAGCACCTGACGCGCGCTTTCGGGGATCGGGAGCGGCTCCTGCGGACGCACCTGCGCCTCGCCATCGATCATCTGGCGCTGGGACAGTTCACCGCCGCCGACGCTCGGATCGACGCGCTCGCGGATCTGGCCGCCGAAATGCGGGCGCCCTGGACCCTGTGGCGGGCCCCGGTGCTGAGGTCGGTCCGCGCGGCCATCGAGGGGCGCTTCGCAGAGGCGGAGCAGCGGATCGCGGAAGCGGAAGCCATCGGGCGTGGCGCGCAGGATCCGCAGGTCGAAGGCGCGATGATCTTGCACCGGGAGGCCTTCCTGCGGGCCGCTGAGCGGCACGACGAAATGATTGCTATCGATCCGCAGGCGCGTCGCGAGCGGGCCAGCTTCAGCTCGGGCTCCGCCTGGCAAGCGATCGGATCGGCCCTGAGTTATTCGCGTGTCGAGGATACCGAGAAGGCGCGGCTGCATTTCGATCTCCTGCCGGCCGAGATGCGCCCGCCGGTCGACAACCTGTTTGCCATCTTTTCGGTCGGTGAAACGATTGCCTTCATCGGATCGCCCGCGCTGGCCGCGCAGATGTCCGAAATCGTCGCCCCCTTCGCCGACCAATACATGATGCTGGGGATGACGCAGATGCACTGGCAGGGGCCCGTGACTCGCCTGCTCGCGCTGCTGGCGGGGCGCCGCGAACGCTGGGAAGAGGCGCTCTCCTATTTCGAGGACGCGATGGCCCGCTGCCGGCGCCTCGGGGCCCGTCCGTACCTGGCGCGAACCGAGTACGAGCTGGCGCGCACGCTCATCGATCGCGGCGTGGCGGGGGATCGGACGCGCGTGCGGTCACTTCTCGATTCCGCCCATCAGACGGCGACCGAGCTCGGCATGCCGGGGCTGGTCAGGCTGGTGCGCGCACGGATGTCCGGTTTGGAAGCCGGGACGGCGGGCCTGGCAAGTCGGGCGTCCAGAACGGAGATCGCGCCGGCTGTCGGCGCGTCGGGGCGCGTGCCGGCGGCTCGGGAGCCCGATCGCGCGGCCGAGCGCCGAGCGCCGTCGCTCACGCTCGAGGGGGAGTACTGGACGGTCGCGTACGAAGGCGCGACGTTCCGGCTCAAAGATAGCCTCGGCTTGCGGTATCTGGACCGGCTCCTGGCCTCGCCGGATCGCGAGATTCACGTTCTCGATCTGGTGGGGGGCGCCGGGGGCGGCGCGCCCGACGGTCAGGCCGTCGACGTCGGTGATTCCGGCGAGCTGCTCGACGACGGCGCGCGGCAGAGCTACCGGCTGCGCCTGGAGGATCTGCGCGAAACCCTGGCCGAGGCCGAATCGTTCGGCGACGTCACGAGGGCCGCGCGCGCCCGCGAGGAGATCGACTTCCTGGCGACCGAGCTCGGGCGAGCCGTCGGACTGGGGGGCCGCAGCCGGCGGGCTGGGACGGCCGCGGAACGTGCCCGGAGCGCGGTGCAGCGCCGGCTCAAGAACGCGATTCAGCGGATCGGGGAAAGCGCGCCCGCGCTGGGCGCGTTCCTCACCCGGAGCGTAAAGACCGGCCATTACTGTAGCTATCGACCCGCCCCCTGAGCGGGTGCCGCCCGCGGGTGGCCGACGGAACATCGTTCCGTCCAACGTCACGCGATCTTCTTCGAACTCAAAGGAGAAGACGATGCTGACTCGAACCCTGAAGATTGCGCTGCTTGGCCTGGTTGTTTCGGGCGCCGCCGCCGGCGCCGCCGCCCCGCGCGTCGCGAATACGTCCGTCCCGATTCAGGCAGCGCCGCGTCCGACCCGTCCGACCCACCGGGCGCCCCTCATCGCGGGGTGTTTCGTGCCGCCGCCCGAGCCGGTCGTGGTGGCTCCCTGCGACGACGTCGGGGGGCCGCGATGACCTCCGCGGAGATCGCGGAGATCAAGGAGCTTTACGCCCGCAAGGCGGCTGCGATAACCCGCCGGCCGGCATTCGCGCGCAGCTCCGGCGAGGCGCGCGTCCACCTTCGCGACGGGATGGCGTGTGACGTCGACTTGGACGATCGGGCGCTGCGGGTCGATTTGTCGGCCAGCGAAGGGGGAACCGGCACCGGTCCCCATCCCGGTCAGCTCATGCGGGCCAGCCTGGGGGCTTGCCTGGCGATCGGCTATCGGCTCTGGGGCGCGAGGCTCGAGATCCCCATCGAGGCCGTCGAGGTCGACGTCGGTTGCGACTACGACGCTCGCGGACAGATGGGCCTCGCCGGCGACGTCGCGATCGGGTGGGAGCGGCTTCGGTTCGTGGTGACGATTGTCAGCCCGGCTCCCGAGGCGGAGGTTCGTCGGGTCGTCGAGACCGCCGATCGCCTGAGCCCGATGCTGGCGAACATCTCGTCCGCGGTGCGCCGTTCTCATCATCTGACGGTCCTGCAATCGCAAGCGGCCGTGGAGGCGGACCCGGTGGCGGTGGCGGTGGCGGTCGCGGTGTCGGTGTCCCATGGATAGCCGGCTGTTTCGTCGCGTACAGCGGTACGGCTGGGATGCAGCCAGCGCGGCCTACGATCGCGCTTGGGTGCCGATATTGACCTCACTGACGCGTGGCTGTGTCGACCGCGCGGGGCTTCGCGCGGGCGAGCGGGTGGTGGACGTCGCCACCGGCACCGGCGTGGCCGCGCTCGCCGCAGCGGTGGCGGTCGGTGCGGGGGGCACCGTGACCGGCGTTGACGTCTCCGAGAGGATGATCGAACGCGCGACCGAGCGCTGCCGCGCGGATGGCGCCACGAACGTCCATTTCGAACGCGGCGACATGGAGACGATCGGCGGGCCGGCCGGGGCCTTCGACGTGGCCCTCTCGGCGTTCGGCCTGATGTACGCCGCGGAGCGCAAGGCCGCAGCGGCAGAGCTGGCGCGCGTGCTGGCGCCGGGCGGCCGATTGTCCGTCGCGGTTTGGGGGCGGCGCAGCGCTTGCGGCTGGGCGGATGTCTTCCCGATCGTCGACGGGCACGTCGAGAGCGAGGTCTGCCCGCTCTTCTTTTCGCTGGGTGTGCCGCGCGCGCTCGAGATCCTTTTCTTGGGCGCCGGCTTCGTCGAGGTCGTCGAGGAACGTTTGGCCGTTACGCTGACCTGGCCGTCGGACGACGAGGCCTGCGCCGCAATGCTGGAGGGGGGGCCGGTGGCGCTCGCCTGGAAGCGCTTTTTACCCGAGACGCGCGCCGAGGTTCGGGCCGCCTACCTGGAATCGATCGCCTCGTTTCGGCGCGGGGCCGGCTACGAAGTCCCGTCCGAGGTGGTCTTTGCCCGCGCGCGGCGCGCCTGACGTTCCGTCGGGGGCCGGCAGCGGCGGAACGTTCCGCTTCAAGCGACGACTCCGGAACGTTCCGTTCCCTTCCGGGTCACGCCTTATGGATTGAAGCCGCAGCCGGGATGGCGCGGCACGCAAGACAGGCAACCGGCAACCCAAGTAGCAACCCAAAACAAGGAGAACGATCATGACCCGTACGACCAAGACACTGTCCCTGACGCTCGCGTCACTCTTGTTCCTTCCGGCCGTAACCCGCGCCGCCGAGGCCGCCAAGGGGAGCCCCGCGGCCGAGGCGCGCGCCGATATCCAGAAGACGTTCGGGTTCGTCCCGCAGTTCTTCCTCAAGTTTCCCGAGACGGCGCTGCCGGGCGCCTGGGAGGAGATGAAGACGTTGCAGCTCAATCCGGCCACCGCGTTGCCGGGGCGATCGAAGGAGCTCATTGGCCTGGCCGTGGCGGCACAGATTCCCTGCCACTACTGCATCTACGCGCACACCGAGTTTGCCAAGCTCAACGGCGCGTCCGAGGAAGAAATTGGCGAGGCCGTCGCGATGGCCGCCACCACCCGCCACTGGAGCACGTTCATCAACGGCATCCAGACCGACGAGGGGAAGTTCCGCGGCGAGATCGCGAAGCTGGTGGGTAACGCGAAGCAGGCCGCCGCCAGGCATGCCCCCGCCCCGAAGCCGGTCGCCGTCGTCGACGGCCAGAGCGCGCTGCGCGACGCGATGCAGACGCTTGGTTACGTCCCGGAGTTCATCAAGCGGTTCCCGGACGAGGCGCGGGGCGGCGCCTGGCGGCAGTTCCGCGACGTGCAGCTCTCCCAGACCACGGCCGTGGCGCCCAAGAACAAGGAGCTGATGGGCTTGGCGGTCGCGTCGCAGATCCCCTGCCGCTTCTGCATCATCGCCCACACGGAGTTCGCCAAGCTGGCCGGCGCCACCGACGCCGAGATCGACGAAGCGATCGCAATGGCCTCGCTCACGCGCGATCTGAGCACGATGCTGAACGGCATGCAGGTCGACGAACCGCAGTTTCATCGCGACATCGATCGCCTGGTCAAGAGCGCCGTCGCAGCCGCCAAGCGCGCACGGACCACCGCCGCGCGCTGAACGGTCGCGTCGGATTTTCCTGACGGACCCGAGCGCGGGGATGGACGGCGCACCTGGGCCGGGGTGGCAGATGCCGCCTCGGTTCTTTTTCTGAAACAGATTCCGCCGCTTAGCACTTCGCGGCGCGGGCCATCTCCAGATCACACGGGCGGCGGTGGCAGGAGGCGTTTGAAGGTCAACCCCTGAACGACAATCGAGAAGACGACCACGACGTAGGTCATCGCGAGTATGAGCGGGCGAGCGGCGATCGCCGGGCTCACGGAAAGGGCGAGCGCGACCGCCAGGCCACCGCGCAGACCGCCCCAGGTGAGAATCGGGACCGCGCGCGGTGGAAGGCACAGCCTGCGCGCCAGCGGCGCGAGTGTGCCGCCAACGACGATCAAGCGCGCCAAAAGGACGACCGGGATCGCCAGCAGACCCGCCGCGACGACGCGCCCGCCGAACGGGACGACCAGAACCTCGAAACCGACCAACGTGAAGAGGGCAACGTTCAGGATCTCGTCGACGATCTCCCAGAAACCGTGGAGCCGTTCCGCCGTCCGCGCAGATACGGCGCGGCTGCGGCCGAGCCTACCGAGAAGCAGGCCGGCGACGATGACCGCCAAGAGACCGGACGCGTGCACGCGCGCCGCCAGCCTGTAGAGGCCGAGAGCGAGCGCCAAGGTCACCAGAACGGCCACTTGATCGTCGTCTGAGGATCGGAGCATCCATCGCGCCAGCCATCCGAACGCGAGCCCGAGCGCCAGTCCTCCGGCGACCTCCTCGAGGAGGAAAAGCGAGATCGCGCCGGCGCCGACGGAGCGTCCGGCGGTAATCTCGGCGAGAGTGAAGAAAACGACCACGCCAACGCCGTCGTTGAACAGCGACTCGCCCGCCATTTGAACCTCGAGCCGTTTTGGGGCATGGGACGCGCGGAGCATGCCGATCACGGCGATCGGATCGGTGGGAGAGATGAGCGCGCCGAAGAGGAGGCACTCTCGGAAGCCGATCGCGAGACCGAGGAGCTTGGTGACGACGATGGTCAGCCCGCCGACGATCGCTGTGGAGACGACCACGCCGGCGGTCGCCAGAAGGCCGACGACGAGTCTTTCATCGAGCAGCGCGTCGAGGTCCACCTGCATGGCGCCCGCGAACAGCAGGAAGGAAAGCATTCCGTCGAGCAGCGTTTCGCGAAAGCGGACGCGCTCGACCAGGTCGCGCGCGAAGTCGTGTACCGGCACGCCGAAGGCTCCCGCCAGTACCAGGATCAACGACGCGATCAACGCGAGCAGGGTTACGCCGATGGTGGTTGGCAGGCCAACGAGGCGCCGGTTCAGGAAGCCCAGCAGCGCCGCGACCGCAATCAGCACCGAGAACAGGGGTAGGAGCTGCACGGCTAGCGGTCGTCATCGCGGTGGCGGCC
>CAAGKR010115853.1_pt1 | contig 10715 bp, 9 predicted proteins | sample 2556971 | NCBI WGS metagenome assembly CAAGKR01 (sample SAMEA5207829, study PRJEB30636) | soil metagenome | biome: forest; feature: boreal; material: soil | place: USA | collected 2011-09 | depth 1 m
AGGTCGGCTCCCGAGAAACCCGCGGACTGGCGAGCGAGGACCTCGCTGTCGATGGACTTGTCGAGCGGCTTGCCCTTGGTATGAACTTTGAGGATCGCCACCCGACCGCGCAGGTCCGGGCGGTCGAGGATGACCTGGCGGTCGAAGCGGCCGGGACGAAGGAGAGCCGGGTCCAGCACGTCGGGTCGGTTCGTGGCCGCGACCACGATCACGTTGGTGTTCGTGTCGAAGCCGTCCATCTCGACGAGGATCTGGTTGAGTGTCTGCTCGCGCTCGTCATGGGAGCCGCCCAGGCCGGCGCCGCGCTGGCGGCCGACGGCGTCGATCTCGTCGACGAACACGATGCAGGGCGAGTTGCGCTTGGCCTGATCGAACAGGTCGCGGACGCGGCTGGCGCCCACGCCGACGAACATTTCGACGAACTCGGAGCCGGAGATGGAGAAGAAGGGAACGCCCGCCTCACCTGCCACGGCGCGAGCCAGCAGCGTCTTGCCGGTTCCCGGGGGGCCCACCAGGAGCACCCCGCGTGGGATGCGGGCGCCCAGCGAGTTGAATTTCTCCGGGTATTTGAGGAACTCCACGATCTCCTGGAGGTCGGTCTTGGCTTCGTCGACCCCGGCGACGTCGGCGAAAGTGACTACCGTCTTGTTGCCGAGGAACATGCGGGCCCGGCTCTTGCCGAAGCTCAGGGCCTGGTTGTTCGTCCCCTGAGCCTGGCGCATGAAGAAGACGATGAACAGCACGATGATCATCACGGGCAGCAGCGTCGTGATCAGGAGGAAGATCCAGCTCGTGTCTGCCGGCTGCACGGATTTGTAGTCGACGCTCAGGGGGTCCTTGCCGACTTGGGAGAGCCAGGCCTCGATCTGAGTCTGGTCCCCGATGGCGGGATTGTCCGACTGAACCGTATAGATCGACCCGTCGGTCTGGGTGACAGTCATTGTCCTGTCGCTTCGCGCGACCGACTTGACGAGACCCTTCTGGACGTCCGACTGGAATTGGGTCAGCGAGTGAGTACCGGCTTGTGCCGGCTGGATCAGCGCATAGAGGAGGGCGCCGGTAACCACAACGAGGACGACCATGACCATCCCGTTGCGAAGGAATCGTGAGTTCAAAGTAAGAGAGCCTCCGGGGTTTAGTGGCCGGTTCGTGCCGGAGGAGCAGTATACGCCGGAGGGGCCTCGCGCTCGCAGGACGGGGTTGGCGGGCGCGTCGGGCGGTCGGTGTCGCGAGACGCACGACGGCCTCCGTTCCGAATGAAGCGCGGCCCGGGCGAGAGCCCAGGGCCGCTGGTGAGGTCGTTGGTAGCGGAGACAGGATTTGAACCTGTGACCAAGGGCTTATGAGTCCCCTGCTCTACCACTGAGCTACTCCGCCATAGCGCGGCGTAGTGTACCGGATGATCGGTCGCAGCCGCCAGGTCGGGCGTGGCCGCCCGCGACGGCGCCTAACCGCGATCCAGCAGCTCCAGGACTGGGGCGAGAAGCTGCAGCGACTCGATCGTGATCGGGTCCACCACCAGCTGTACCTCGGCGAGTCCAGCGCGTGCGTAAGCCCGCAGCTCCTCCGCCATCACCTCCGCCGGACCCTGAAGCGGATTGGGCGTGGTGTCGAGCGAGCCGTCACCCTGACGGCGGCCCTTCCCGCCGGGCATGCGCACCAACACCACCGCCGTCGCCTCGACCGTGGCCGGGTCGCGGCCCACCTTGGCGCAGGCCGCCGCCACTCGGGCATGAAGCGGAGCGACCCCGGCGGGGCTGTTGTGCGTTTCCGTGTGCCACACGTTCCAAGCCTTGACGTACGCCAGAGTGATTCCGAGCATCCGCTCGCCGAGGGAGCCGATCAAGATGGGAGGCCCGCCCGGTCTGGATTGCGGCACGAGCTGGCAATCGCGGGCGCTGAAGAACCTTCCCTCGAAGTCGATCTCGCCCTCCTGCAGCAGCGTTCGGACGATCGTGAAAGCTTCCTCGAAACGGGAGATCCGATGATCGAACGGCACGCCGTAGCCACGGAACTCGACATCGTTCCAGCCGGCGCCGAGGCCGAGGATCAGACGCCCGCCCGATATCTCGTCGACGGTGGCCGCCTTCTTGGCCAGCACCGCCGGGTTGTAGAAGCCGATCGGAGTGACCAGCGGACCGATCGATACCCGCGATGTGATGGCCGCCGCGGCGGCGAGCGTGCTCCAGGCATCCCAGGGTGCCTCGGAGGTGCCGTCGGCCATGTGGTACAGGAAATGGTCGCCCGCCCAGATCGAGTCGAAGCCCAGATCCTCGATGACTCGAATCATTGAGGCCAGCTCCGGCCACCTCACAGGCCTTTCGATTTCCGGAAGCTGGATCCCAACCCTCAGTGGACGGCGGCGAACCGCATCGGTCGCGTGCAAAAGGGGTCCGCTACCGGCCTCCGAAGAGAGCCGCGAGCCAGGCGTCGAGCGGGCTGGCCTTTTGCGCGATGGTCTGGGGCACGATGCCGATTGAGCCAGGTGCATTGGCCGCAGGCGCCGCAACGCTCGTGTCGATGGTGAAAGGAATCTCGCGCGGCAGGCCCAGCATGTAACCGTGGGCAGCAGAGGATACGAAGCCCGGGTCCTGGATCAGCTGGAGCTCGGCCTGGAGAGAGTCGATGTCCTGCTGAAGGGCTGCATTGCGCGCCTGCAAGGCTTCTGCCTGACTTGCCGCGGCCGCCGCGTCGCTCGCCTGATTGGCGAAGACGCCGACGAGCCAGATGACGACGAAGCCGGCTACGAGCGCGGCACTCCTGCGTCTGGTGAATCGCAGGCCCTGGATCGAATCGACGGAGCCGTGCGGCGCTTCGTCGTCCGCGGTTGGATCCTGGTCGGGTCCTCGCATCGCTGAATCGTAGCTGCGCGCAGCTGACGTGTCAACCTCGACACCCGCTTGCGGACGCTGCTAGTATGGGCCGACGGTTTCGCACGTACGTTCGGTTTGAGGTCTGCGATATGCGCTACTACGAACCGGCCCGGGTCGAGCGGATCCTGGAGCTGATTCTGGCGGACCCTTCGCTGACGAGCGGCGTCAGGCACCACGCGGTGGTCCCGGCCAGGGCAGCCGACGTCGTGCCCATTCCCGCCTGGCTGGATGCGCGTATCGCGGCGGGCTTGGCCGCCCGCGGGGTGCATAGCCTCTATACGCACCAGGCAGAGGCGATCGAGGCGGTTCGTGCCGGCGAGGATGTGGTGGTCGTGACGCCGACAGCTTCGGGCAAGACGCTGTGCTACTTGCTGCCGGTTCTTCAAGGTCTAGCCGAAGACGCCACGGCTCGAGCCCTCTTTCTCTTCCCCACGAAGGCGCTCGGCCAGGACCAGGTAGCTGAGTTGGGCGAGCTGAGCCGAGCTTCCGGGTTGCAGATCAATGCCTCCACCTACGACGGGGACACGCCTAACCCGATCCGGTCCTCGATCCGATCTGCCGGCCAGGTGGTCGTGACGAACCCGGACATGCTCCATGCGGCGATCCTGCCCCACCACACCAAGTGGTTCCAGCTGTTCGAACAGCTGCAGATCATCGTCATCGACGAGTTGCACACCTACCGCGGCCTGTTCGGTAGCCACGTCGCCAACGTCCTTCGCCGCCTGCTGCGAATCTGCGCCCACTACGGCTCGCATCCGGTGATCGTGTGCTGCTCCGCAACCATCGGGAATCCCACCGAACTGGCGGGAGCCTTGACCGGGCGCCAGCCCCGACTCGTGGACCGCAATGGGGCGCCTTCCGGGGAGCGGCACGTTCTTCTGGTGGAGCCGCCGTTGATCGATCCTTCGTCCGGCGCTCGGGGTTCGTCTCAGGCCCTCGCCACTCGATGGGCGCTCCCGTTCTTGCGGGCCGGACGACAGACGATCGTCTTCGGCCGTTCGCGCGTGGGCGTGGAGCTCATGCTGTCCAATCTGCGAGAGGCATTGCGTCTGGGCGAGGGGCCGCGTTCGCGCGTGCGTGGGTATCGCGGCGGATACCTCCCCACGGAGCGCCGTGCGGTTGAGCGCGGTCTACGAGAAGGCGAAGTGCTGGGCGTGGTCAGCACTAACGCGTTGGAACTCGGCGTCGATGTGGGCCAGCTCGAAGTCTCGATCCTGGCCGGCTATCCGGGGTCGATAGCCGCGACCTGGCAGCAGATGGGACGGGCGGGCCGTCGGGCCGGAACGAGCGTCTCCGTATTGATCGCCGGCGGTGGGCCTGTGGACCGCTACGTCGTGGCGCACCCGGAGTTCCTTCTCGCGTCGCCCGCGGAGGAGGCGCGACTCGATCCGGACAACCTCCACATCCTGCTCGGTCATCTGAAGGCAGCCTGCTTCGAGCTCCCGTTCGAGCCCGGGGAACGCTTCGGGTCGATGGAGGCGGAGCCGCTGCTTGCCTTCCTTGGCGAGGAAGGCCACGTCCGCCAGGCCGGCGACATGCGCTGGTACTGGTCGAGCGACAACTTCCCGGCTTCGGCGATATCGCTTCGCGCGGCCGCGGAAGAGAACGTCGTGATCATCGACACAACGGGCGACCGGCCACGTGTCATCGGCGAAATCGACATCTTCGCCGCTCAGACCCTGGTCCATGAGGATGCCATCTACATGCACGAATCGGCCCAGTTCCACGTCGACAAGCTGGATTGGGACGAGCGCAAGGCCTACGTCAGGCGCGTGGACGTGGACCACTACACGTACGCCGACCGGGCGGTGACCCTCAAGCCGCTCGAGACGTTCGCTTCGGCGCCGGCCAGGGGCGGCGAACGGGTCCACGGCGAAGTGATGGTCTCGAGCCTGGTCAGCATGTTCAAGAAGCTCAAGTTTGGTACGGACGAGAACCTCGGGTGGGGCCCCGTCCACCTGCCTGAGATCGAGCTTCAGACGACAGCGTACTGGCTCGTGCTCGGGGAGGCGGCCGAGGGATGGCGCCGCGCCGATCTGGACGTTGCCCTGCTCGGCGCAGGTCGTGCGATCCAGGCCGTCGCTGCCGTCCTTCTCATGGTCGATCCACGCGACCTCGGGCTCGTCAGCCAGGTGCGCTCGCCGCACAGCCAATCGCCGACGATCTACCTCTACGAGACAGTACCCGGTGGCGTAGGCCTTTCGGAGCGCCTATTTGAACGACACATGGAACTCGTTGCCGGCGCGGCCGAGCTGATCGCCGGCTGCGGGTGCGCGAGCGGCTGCCCCGCCTGCACCGGACCGAGGTTGGAACCGGACGTGGACGCCAGAGCGCTCGCGCTGAGGCTGCTCGCCCAGTTGGCTTCTCCGGCACGCACCGCCGAACAGCCAGTTGCCGCAGCCTGACCCGTGGACGGAACCCGGCTGAACCGTCGCCTCGAGGAAATGCGCAACGATCGACTTGCCGGCGCTCGGGCCGAGAGTCGAGGCGAGAACGACCCGGGAATCCGCCGCGCCATCGCCGCTGTCGTCGCCGCGGCCGACGACTACGGGCCGCCCCGACCGGTCTGGCGTGGAATCGGGCCGCTGGACGTGGCCTCGCAGGCGCGGCGTCTAGCTCAGGGTCTCGATGGCGACGCAATCGAGACGGAGCACGGCTGGTACGTCCGGCGCGAGCTACGTCCCGTCTTCCTCCCCGTGGATCGGTCCAGACTGGCCGATCTGCCGGGAATGCCCAGCCCCGCCACTCCCCTGCTCTGCCTCGACACCGAGACTACTGGTCTGGGCAGCGCTGCAGGTACGGTCGCCTTTCTGGTGGGCCTCGGCTGGTGGGATGGCGATCGTCTCCGGTTGATGCAACTGGCTCTGCCGGACCATTCGGAGGAAGGCGCGCTGCTGGATGCTCTTGCGGCTGAGACGCCCGACGGCGGCTGGCTGGTGACCTACAACGGCCGATCCTTCGACTGGCCACTCCTCGAAACGCGGTTCCGGATGAGTCGACGGCAGCCACCCAAGTTCGACGGCCACCTGGACCTGCTCCATCTGGTGCGGCGTCTGTTCCGCCACCGGCTACCCGATGCCAGGCTGCAAACCGTGGAGCGGTATCTGCTCCGACGCGTCCGGGCGCCGGACATCCCGTCGTGGGAGATTCCGGCGCTGTACCAAGCCTTCCTGCGGGGCGGTCCGGCAGGTCCAATCCGAGTCGTTGCCCGCCACAACGCCGAGGACGTAGTGACTCTTGGGAGGCTCCTCGCGCACCTGGACCGTGGCTACGGTGAAGGGGAGGTCCGCCGCTGGGCACCACCCGGCGATCTCATTCGGCTGGCCCGGCTGTTCCGACACGAGGGGCGAGCCGAAGACGCGATCGCATGCCTCCAGACGGCCGCCGCCGGGATGGCTGCCGGAGGTGGCGACGTGGATGCCGATGCGGCTCTGGCAACCGTGGAGCTGGCCAGGCTGCTCCGGCGTTACGGCCGACTGACCGAGGCAGGAGTCGCGTGGAGCCGGCTCGCGACCACGCCTGGTCCGCTGGCCGCGCTGGGTTGGATCGAACTCGCCAAGGAGCGCGAGCATCGCGACCGTGACGCGGCGGCGGCCTGGGCGGCGACAGATGAGGCACTGATGGCGCTATACCGCAGCCGGGGCCATGGCTCGCTTGCCCAACGACACGGCCTCGAAACGGATCTGGGGTCGCGGCGTGCGCGGCTGGCCCGCCGATTGACGAAACGGACGGCCTAGCTCGGATCGTTGGTGGCCACGCCGGAGATCTCATCCAGCCGCTCGGCCACCTGACCCGCGGTGGGCACGGCGACCAAGCCCACGCCCTCGACCACGCACGACGCTGCCGCTGCGGCGAAACGCAGGACCCGGGACGTGGCCAGTTCTCCACGAGACAGCCACGCGACCATCAACGCGGCCAGGAAGACGTCGCCCGCGCCCGTCGGGTCCACCACGGTCGTCGCCGGGATTGCCGGATACCGAGACATGCCGGAGACGCGGATGACGATTCCACCTCGATGACTGGCGGTGAGAACGATCGTGGCCAGCGGCGCAAGCGTGCGCAGCTCAGGGAGGGCGGTCCCGGCCGGCAGGTCATCGACGCTTGCCGAGAGGAGGCCCGCCGCCTCCAACAAGGACGAGGGCTTTGGGCCCACGCGCTGAACCCAGCCGTCTCCGGCGAACTCGCGCAACATCCCCTGCCAACCGATGCCTATCGCCGTTCCGGGGCGAGGCACGCTAGACCACCCCTCCGCCAGCTCTCCGGCGACGGGGGCCAGCAACCAGCCATGAACGCCCTGCCATTCGCGCGGCAGCGCGTCCGCCGGGATGGGGTCGCACTTCGACAACCAGTGCTGGCGGCGGTGTCCGTCGCTCTCCAGATTCTCGAAGACCGGGCCGCGGTCCAGGAGGACGCGCCTCAGGTCGACTCCGGACTCCTCGAGCAGCGACAGCTCTGCCGCGTTCGAGGCTGCGGCGTCCACTCCCAGCACGCAGCCGACGCGCAGTCCCAGACGGGCGGCGGTGAGCGAGCAGTATGTCGCGGAGCCTCCAAGACGCCACCCTCTCGCATCGTCGGAAGTGACGTCCCGGGACGCGGCACCGACGACCACAAGGTCCAAAGGGGCTCCGGATTGCGAAGGGTATACTCGGGGTGCTTCCACTAGAATTCTCCCATTGGAGTCGAACGTGTTCTTCTACGAGCTTCGCGAGGGCGATGACAATATCTTCGCGGACGTGCTCCTGGTGCGCGAGGAGGAGATGGATGCCGACTCGTTCTTCGAGCTGGTGCAATCGATACGCCGACGGATCCAGGATTCGTTCGAGCAGGACACACTCATCGAAGCTATCGCGGAGGAGCTCGAGCGCGACTACGAGTTCATCCCGATCTCCGATGAGCGCCTCTCGGCATCGGTCAACGTCTCGAAGCAGGACGACGACAACTACCTCGCGAGCATCGACTCCGACGATGACGACGATCCGGACTCGCCCGACTACCGTGGCATTTTCGTCGACATGCCCAGCGACCGGGCGCGCCCGAACTAGAAAGTTGTCGGCCGGGCCGGGCCTCGGGGGAGCCTGGTGTAGGACATCTGCGTCAGACGCGCTGGTCGACAGGATCGGCACCGCCGACCAGGCCCAGGGCGAAACGCGCCGCAATGGCCACCATTACAAGCTCGAGGACGAACGCCAGCGTCAGCGCGATCCCCCGGAGCAGCGTGCCTGGCATCACCGGCTGAACAGAACCTCGATCACGTCCCCGTCGCGGACCAGGTAGGTCTTGCCCTCCGAGCGCAGCTTGCCGTGCTTTCGCGACTCGGCCATCGTCTTGAGCGCCAAGAGGTCTTCGAACGGCACGACCTCGGCTCTGATGAAGCCTCGGGCCAGATCCGTGTGGATCGTGCCGGCGGCGTCCACGGCGTTGGAGCCGTCCGGGATCGGCCAGGCCCGAACCTCGTCCGGCCCGGCCGTCAGGAACGAGATCAGGCCGAGGAGCCGATAGCTGAGCCCTATGACGCGGTCAAGGCTCGATTCGGCAAGGCCCAGCTCCTCCATGAAGACGGCTGTCTCGTCGGGCTCGAGCTCGCCGAGTTCCATCTCGATCTTCGCCGACAAGGCGTCCACGAGCGTGTGCTGATGCTGGTATCGGCCGGCGATTCCAGCCACTATCTCCGACTCGCGAGCCAGGTCCGCCTCGCCCACGTTCAGCAGCACGAGGACCGGCTTCTGGGTCAGGAAGCGGAAACCGCGAACGGATTTCTCTTCGTCGTGGGTGAGCTCCACCGCCCGAAGAGGCGTCCCCGCGGCAAGAGGTTCGTGTAACCGCTGCAGCAGCGCTTCCTCGCGGTCGTTGGAGTCTCGCTCCGCCGGCGACCCGTGGTGGCCGCTCACCTTCAGGCGCTCCAGGCGCTTCTCCATGACCGACAGATCGGCGAGTGTGAACTCCAGGTCCAGGTGCTCGAGATCGCGCCAGGGATCGATCGAACCGTCCTGATGGGGCACCGCCGGGTCTTCGAAGGCACGAACTATGTGGAGAAGTGCGTCAGCCTCACGGAGCCGAGCGAGCTGATCGGCCGGCAACTCCTCGGTCCCAACCCTTCCTTCCGTCGAGGAGGGAGGCGCAGGCAGATCGAAGTAGGTGACATCCGCATGGACGATCTTGCGTGGCTTGAAGATCTCGGCAAGCCGATCCAGCCGCTCGTCGGGAACCTTGACGGTACCGACGTGGAGCTCCATCCCGCCGTATCCGCCGGTCTGGGCGTGGCCCCGGGTGAGCGTGTTGAAGACCGTCGTCTTCCCCGAGCCCGCCAGCCCAACGATGGCGATCTGCATGTGGTCCTTGCCTCCTCCGCGAGCGCGCGGCTGCGCCCCGACATGCTAACGGAACGGCTCCCTAGTACCCGGCCTCCGGGTCGACCAGGTAGTTGAGATGCTCTCCCGCACGGTAGAGGCGCAGGTTCTCGCAGAAGACCTCCAGAGTGCGCTGCACGACCGCGCCGCTCGACCAGGAGGTATGGGGCGTAACGATGCAGTTGGGTAGCCGGTAGAACGGGGAATTGTCGGACAGAGGTTCCTCGCGGAAAGTGTCGAGCACAGCACCGCCCAATAAGCCATCGTTCAGTGCACGCGCCAGAGCACGTTCATCGACCAGGCCACCTCGCGCCACGTTGACGAGCCAGCTGCCGGGCTTGGCGTGAACCAGGGCCGCCTCGTCGATGACCGACTCGGTGGCGCTCGTCAGAGGCAGAGCCAATACCACGAAGTCGGAAATGGCCATCAGCTGGGGCAGCGATTCGATGCCGCCCAGCACCTCTACCCCCGGAACCTGAGCGACGTTGGGCCGACGTCGGACGGCCACCACCCGCGGGCCGAAGGGCGCCGCGAGCTCGGCCACCCGACGGCCGATACCGCCCAGGCCCACCAAGCCAATGGTGGTTTCGCAGAGCTCAACCGCTTCGAGCGGCTGCCACGTCCGCTCCCGGCCCAGTTCGAGGAGCTGCGGCAGGCGACGGCAGATGGCGAGAATCATCGTCATCACGTATTCGGCGATCGGCTCGTCGTAGACGCCTCGGCCGTTGGTAATCGTCAGGTCGCGCAGTCGGACGCACGGGGTCAGGACCGACTCCACGCCCACGGAGACGGAGTGGATCCAGCGCAGCTTGGGCGCTCGGCCGACGAGTCGATCGAGTGGCTCGCCGCCGAGCGACCAACCGCGCAGCAGGACTTCGACATCGTCCAGCGGTTCATCCGTCAACCCCTCCGCAGAGACTCCGACAAGCCTCGTCCCCGGGGCGACCGCGAGAATGGGGTCCCTCATTGCCGCCGTGGCGTCCCGCCCGGCGAAGACGGGAGTCATGGCAATCGCGAGCGGCGATCCGCCGGGTCCGCGACCTGGTCCCGGCGACACTCGCTTGGTGTCATCGCTCATAGGTCCTCCCCTTTCAGCGGAACGCGCTTCGTCGGCATCACGCGATCCAGCCAGCGAGCCGGCGAGTCGATCTCATCGGGCGAAGGCAGTGTCTCCGGTCCGAGCCACAAAGTGCGGAGCGCCTGGGCGCCGCCGGCCGTGGCGATAGTTGCCACGAATTCCTCGCCTTTTCGATATTGCTCCATCTTGAGGTCCATCCCCGTAATCCGCATCATCGCCCGCTCGAAGCCGGTCCGTTGTTCGCGGCGGGCGTGAAATCGGCGGCTGATCTCTTCGACCCCTGGAACGAGTTCGCGTCCGACTTCGTCCATCACGTAGTCGCCGAAGCCTTCGAGCAGGCTCATAACCGCCTGGATCTCGCGGAAGCCACGGCGTTGCTCCTCGGACATCAGCCCTTCCATCCAGTGCTCGCCCGAG
>CAAGKR010021124.1_pt1 | contig 10713 bp, 7 predicted proteins | sample 2556971 | NCBI WGS metagenome assembly CAAGKR01 (sample SAMEA5207829, study PRJEB30636) | soil metagenome | biome: forest; feature: boreal; material: soil | place: USA | collected 2011-09 | depth 1 m
CTTATAATTTAAGCGGCCGCGGTCTGTGGACTGCCCGCCAGCACCGTCACGTCGGCAAAGCCCACCATCATCAGCCGGTCGCGCGCTAACCGCGTCGCCGGATTGGCCGGATCGGCGGCTACCAGAACCGCACGCTGCGCGAGCGAGGCGCAGCGCTCCACCGCCGCATCCGCGGCGGAACCCACATCGATCACCACATGATTATAACTTTGCGCCAGCGCCTCGATCACGGTCGCCAGCATCGGCGACGCGGCGAGCGACGCGCCATCATTCCCGACATTGCCGGTCGCAATCAGATGCACTTTGGAATACTGATCGCGCGTGATGATATCGCCGAAAGATGCAGTGCCGCGGACCAATTCGGCGATGCCGGGCGCGTTGGGATCGGTCGAAATCACCGACAGATTGGGCGCGCCGAATGCGAGATCGACCAATACGACATTGGCGTCTTTCGCTAATGTCCGGGCGAGCGTGATTGCGGCATAAGTCGTGCCGACATTGCGCATGGCGCCGATTATCGTAATGCGGTGGCCGGCATCGCCCGCCTGCCGTAGGCTGTGCGCAATCTGTTCCACCGTGCTGACCGCCAATGGCAACGCCGCTACAACCGCGGCCGGGACCAAGGGTGGTGACGCTATCCGCGGCATTGGCGGCGCAGTCATTAACGGCGGCGGTTCAAAAGCCGGCGCATACCCGTATCCCCTCGATGACGGCGCCGGTGCCAGCAACGCGCCGGTCACGGTAAAGCCTGCCGACAGCGCGAAGGCGGCAAAGGCTGCGATCAGCACCGTTGGCATTTTCTTGGGATAGGTCGGGTTGACGGCGGGCGTGGCGCGCGAAATAACGCGCGCTTCCGGCGGCGTGGCATTGATGTTGTCACGCGCCGAGGCTTCGCGGTATTTTGCCAGATAGGATTCGAGCAGATCGCGCTGGGTCTTGGCCTCGCGTTCGAGCGCGCGCAATTGCACGTCCTGCTCGTTGCTCTGCGAGGCGAGTTTCTTGACCGTATCGAGGCTGGCCGTCAGCGTTTCCACCCGATTGCCGGCCACGGCCGCATCATTGTCGAGCTGGCGCGCGAGACGTTCGCCTTCGATCTTAATCTGGCCGTCGGCCTCGGCGATCTGAGCTTTCAATTCCTTGATACGCGGATGCTGGTCGAGCAGCGTCGCGGATTGCTCGGCAAGCTGCGACCGTAGCGTGGCGCGTTGTTCAACCAGCCGGCGCATCGAGTCCGAATTGGCGATATCCGAGGATTCCACCGGCTTGCCCGAACGCACCTGATCGCGCAGTTGCCGCGCGCGCGCCTCGAGGTCCGCCTTCTGTCCGCGCGCCGCAGAGATTTGCGAATTTATTTCGGTGAGCTGCTGATTGGGCAGCGACGTATTGTTGGAACCGACGAACAGATTGGATTTGACGCGATACTCTTCGACCTTGGCTTCCGCCTCTGCCACCTTGGTGCGCATTTTGTCGATCTCGACAGCCAGCCAACTTCCGGCGGCGCGGGTTTGGTCTTGCTTGGCCGAGCGCTGCAAGTTGAGATAGGTCTCGGCGACGGTATTGGCGACGCTGGCGGCAAGCTCTGGATTGGCCGAGCTGAAATCGATGGCGATCACGCGCGATTTTTCGATCGCATAGACGTTGAGCCGCTCGTAATAGGAATCCAGCGTCCGCTCTTCCTGCGACATGGTGCTCGGATCCCGGCCGATGCCGACCAATCCGAGAATCATCCGGAGCGTCGACCCAGCCGAATCGAATTCCGGATTTTCGTCGAGTTTTTCTTTTTTGATCACGTCATGCGCGAGGTCGCGCGAGAGCACAACCTGGGTCTGGCTGGCAACGGCTTCCGGGTCGATCGTGGTGCGATCGCTGACGTTCTTGTCGGCTTCTGCGCGCATGAAAACGTTTTCGCGCACTTCCAGCAGCAGACGTGATTCGGAGCGATAGCGCGGCGTGATCATATTGACGACGACGAAGGCGGCGGCCGCCGACAGCAGCGTGAGGCCGAGGATTTTGGACTTCTTTTGCCACAAAACGCGACCTAAACCGAGCATATCCGGCTCGCCATTCATGGCGATCGGCATCACAACCGGAGCAGGCGCAACGGCAACTTTCGACTTTCTACGGAAGAACATCCCTACTCCAAACGCACGGCTCGGTGGCGCCCGGATGATCTCAAACTATTATGGTTGCTTCCACGTTAATCTCGGACGCTAAGTTTGATACAGTTAGGATTTGTTAACCATCCGGACCGACTAATCGCCTTCAAGATTCCGCGTCTTCCCGCTTCGCTGCGGCGGTACCGTGGTGGTGAAGGAGCGATGGTTCCAATCGATGCCGCCACTGAACATCCTGCACATCTTTCGTTCTCCAGTCGGCGGCCTGTTCCGCCACGTGATTGATCTCACCCGAGAGCAGATCGCGCGCGGGCACCGCGTCGGTTTGATCGCCGACAGCCGCACCGGCGGCCCGCGCGCCGACGAAGTTTTCCGGGAACTCGCTCCGAAACTCGCGCTTGGGATCACGCGCCTGCCGATGCAGCGTAATCCGTATCCGGGCGATATTCCGATGCTCGTCCGCATCATGCGGCAGATTGAACGATCAAGCGCCGATGTGCTGCACGGGCATGGCGCTAAAGGTGGCGCCTATGCCCGCCTTGCCCTTACGCGCAAGCGCGCAGTGCGCGCCTATACGCCGCATGGCGGCAGTTTGCTGTTTAGCCACGATACGCTGGCCGGAAAATTATATTTGTTGACTGAGCGCACGCTCATGCTGTCCACCGACCTGTTTCTGTTCGAAAGCATCTACAGTTCGGAGATCTTCCGCCGCAAGATCGGCGACCCGGGCGAGCGAATGCGCATCGTTCACAATGGCGTGTCGCGCGAGGAATTCGAGCCGGTCACGTTGCAGCCAGATGCGACCGATCTGATATTCATCGGCGAATTCCGTCCGGTCAAAGGCATCGATGTGTTGATCGATGCGCTCGCAAGCCTGCATCGCGCCGGCCGGCCGGTGACGGCGACACTGGTGGGCGATGGCCCGGACCGGGTTGCGCTGATGGCGCAGGCCGAACGTCTTGGCCTTGCGCAAGCGGTCAGATTTGTGCCGGCCATGCCGGCGCGCAAAGCGCAAGCGCTTGGGCGGGTCATGGTCGCGCCCTCGCGGGCGGAATCCCTGCCCTATGTGGTGCTGGAAGCTGCAGCCTCCGGCAAGCCGTTAATCACCGCCCGGGTCGGCGGAATCCCTGAAATCTACGGGCCGCTGACCGATCACCTGGTGTGGCCACTCGACGCTCCGACCTTGGCGCGGGCGATCCTGAGCGCGCTCGACAACCCGCAGGCGGCCGGCGAAATCGCCCAGAGCCTGCGCCAGCGCGTGGCAGCGGCCTTTTCCGTCGACAACATGGTCGATGGCGTGCTTGCCGCCTATCAGACCGCGCTCGGTTCCTAGCAAAATGCCGGCCGCCATTAACGGTATTTTGCGCATGCCGATAAGCATTTCTTGAGACTCTTTCCCTAGTAATTTCCATGAATTAGGGACAAACCGCGCCGCCGCGCTGAGGCTCGTGAACGGCCGTTTGCTAGCGCACGCCATGACCGATACTGACACGCGACCGACGATGAGCGCATCGAGCGCCGCCGTGGTGCTCGACCGCATCCGCAGCGCCGCACGCCCCGCGACCGCAGCCGCACCCGCTATCACCGGAAGCGCTGGCGGTCGCCGGACGGCCTTTGCCAGCGTCGGTCTCACCGATCGTGCTCGCCGGCGCCGTGCGCATCGCCGAATTCGTGCTGATCGTGCTGGTCGGCATAGCGATCTTCGATGCCTATCTGCCGTCCAGCCAAGGCCTGTACTGGCGCTATCAAGTGGCGACACTGGTGATTGCCGGGCTCTCAATGCTGGCGTTCCAGACCGCCGACATTTATCAGGTGCAGGCCTTCCGCGGCTACGAGAAGCAATATATGCGGCTCGCTTCGGCCTGGTCGGTCGTGTTCATGATCGTCATCGGCGCATCGTTCTTCGCCAAGGCCGGCGAAATGTTCTCGCGCGTCTGGCTCGGCGCCTTCTATGTCATCGGGCTCGCGATGCTTGTGGTCTCGCGCCGGCTCCTGTTCCTGCTGGTGCGCAAATGGACGCTCGAAGGCCGCCTCACTCGCCGCACCGTCATCGTTGGCGGCGGTGATTTCGGCGCGCGCGTGATCGAGGAACTGAGACAGCAGAAGGATTCCGGCGTCGAGATCATCGGCCTGTTCGACGACCGCGGCGACGGTCGCAGCGCCGCCGAATGCGCCGGCCAGCGCAAGCTCGGCACCGTCAATGATTTGGTCGAGTTCGGACGCCGCACCCGCGTCGACCTCGTCATTTTCTCGCTGCCGATTTCGGCGGAAAGCCGCATCCTGCAGATGCTGAAGAAGCTGTGGGTGCTGCCGCTCGACATTCGGCTTGCCGCCCACACCAACAAACTGCAATTCCGCCCGCGCTCCTATTCCTATATCGGCAAAGTGCCGGTGATCGACGTGTTCGACCGCCCGATCGCCGATTGGGACGTGGTGATGAAATGGCTGTTCGACAAAATCGCCGGCAGCCTGCTGCTCATTCTCGCGCTGCCGGCAATGGCGCTGATCGCGCTGGCGATCAAGCTAGACAGCCGTGGACCGGTGTTGTTCAGGCAGAAGCGTTACGGCTTCAACAACGATTTGATCGAAGTCTATAAGTTCCGCTCGATGTATGCAGACAAGAGCGACGCCAACGCGGTGAAGCTCGTCACCAAGGACGATCCGCGCGTCACCCGCGTCGGCCGCATTTTACGCAAGGCCAGCCTCGATGAGCTGCCGCAACTGTTCAACGTCGTGTTCAAGGGCAACCTGTCGCTGGTCGGCCCGAGGCCGCATGCGGTCAATGCCAAGGCGGAAGCGCGTCTCTATGCCGAGGCGGTCGACGGCTATTTCGCCCGTCACCGGGTGAAGCCCGGGATCACGGGCTGGGCGCAGATCAACGGCTGGCGCGGCGAGACCGACACCCAGGAAAAAATCCTGAAGCGCGTCGAACATGATCTCTATTACATCGAGAACTGGTCGGTGCTGCTCGATCTCGACATCCTGACGCGTACGCCGTTTGCGCTGCTCAAGACCGAGAACGCCTATTGATCACCGCCCACGACATGATGATTGGCAGCATGGCGATCGCCCCGGCGCCTATGACGCAGGCGCCGGCGGCCGCGTTGACCGAACGCATTCTGCTGGTGGTGCTGTTCTTAGCCGTGCTGGCGAGCTCGGTCGCCTTCATCGAACCGTCCCCGCATGACGCATTGATGGGCTTATTGGCGGTTGCCAGCCTCATCGCCGGCGTTCGTTTCGACCGAACTTTGGCCGTACCGTTCCTGCTGCTGCTGGTGTGGAACATCGCCGGGCTGATGTCGCTGTTCAATGTCGCCGGCGACGATAAAGCCATCCAATACGCCGGCACGTCAGTCTATCTGGGCGTAGCGGCGCTGATTTTCGCCTGCCTGCTTGCGAAAAACACCATGCCGCGGCTCGCCACGATAAGCGCCGCATATGTGCTGACCGCGGCGATTGCAGCACTCTGCGGCATCGCCGGTTATTTCAGCCTGTTTCCCGGTGCCTATGACCTTCTGACCTATCTGGGCCGCGCGCAGGGTTTGTTTAAGGACCCCAACGTCTACGGCCCATTTCTGACCTGGCCTGCGCTGATTGTGCTCGAACGGATGATCGCGCGCCGCATCAACATCAAAGACATGCTCATCATCGGCACTATCTTGCTTGGCCTGCTGCTGAGCTTCTCGCGCGGCGCGTGGTTTCACTTCGCGGTGTCCGGCGCCGCGATGCTGGCGCTCACCTTCCTGACGGCGCCGACGCCACAGAGCCGGATGCGTATTTTCTTTCTGGCTGCGCTGGGCGGTGCAATTCTGGCGGCGACCATCGTCGTACTTTTGTCTTTCGACTCAATCGGCGCCATGTTCCGGGAACGTGCGCATCTGTTGAATTCCTACGATGTCGGCGACGGCGGCCGTTTCCGTCTGCAGGAACTTGGGCTCGACGCCCTATTCGAATTTCCAAACGGTCTCGGGCCGTTCGAGTTCGCCCGCCTGCACGGCCTGCAGCAGCATAACGTCTATCTACAGGCCTTTATCGTCTATGGCTGGATCGGCGGCATGACCTATATCCTGCTGCTGCTGTCGACGCTTTGGGTTGGGTTTCGTACCGCTTTGATCCGCACGCCGTGGCAGCCATATTTGATCACCGCGCTCGCCACCTTCGTGGGCGAAGTCGCCGAAGGATTCGTGATCGACACCGATCACTGGCGGCACTTTTTCTTGTTGCTGGGAGTAATTTGGGGGCTATTTGCCGCCACTGTGAATCTTCAACATCAGCCAGCGCGCTGATCCAATATCGGAACCAGCCGCGCGCTATTGCGCTACCGCGCCGCTCGACGTGGTCTCTCGTGCCGATGCCCCGCCCTGGATCGGCGCAGGCTGCTCCAGATAGTCCTTGCTGAGATCGAGCGGATGCCAGCGCGCGTGAGGCGAGAACAGGCCGAAAATGTCGCCAGTGGTGAATGCCGCCGGGCGCGTATCCTTTTCGAAAAGTGACTCGCCGTAGATTTTTTCGATATCGTTGTGACCATAGCCGAGCAATTCAAGGACCGTGGGGACGATCGAGAAATGGCTGGCGTGATCGCGGCTGGCGAGCGCGGCCGCTGCAAAACGCGCGCGCAGTTCGTCATTGTCGGTAATCACGAACAGCGGCACCAGGCCTTCGCGCGGATCCGGGTCCTCGACGGTGCAATGGGTGAGCCGGTCCGGATTAAACGCTTGCCCGTGGTCCGATGTGTAGATGATCACGGTATCCTTCAACGACACCTCGGCAAACAGCCGTTTGAAGAAGCGATCGACCGACCATTTCACGACATTGCGGAACGAGTTCACGCGCGAGGCGGTCTGGTCCTTGCGCACTTCGCTCATGGTCGGCTGAAATACGCGCGCGGACTCCGGGTAGCCGTTATCGTAGGGAAAATGCGCGCCGTTCTTGTTGGCATAGATCAGTACCGGCTTGTCGGATTTGAGTTCCTTGAGCACGATGTCGAGTAGTTTGTCATCGAGTTCCGGCGATGGAATTTTCTCGTCGAGCGCGTTGAAAGCGTCGATGTCGCCGGTTTCCTCGGCCGTCATGAAGTTCTGCAACTTGCCGGGATTGCGGTTGAAGCCCGCCTGCGCATCGATATAAACGGTGCGGAAGTCCGCCTTCTTGGCGTATTGCCAGATCGTCGGATTGGTCAGCACCTTGCGGCCGAGGCTCTCGCGCGCCGCGCTGAAGCGCAAAATGGCGTTGGAATAGTGGCTGCAATTGCCACCCGATACGGCCGGCCCGAAATTCACGATTTTCGACTTCAGCCGCGCCAGCTGAGGCGTATAGGGATTGCCGGGCGTCCAGTCGATGTAGTCGCCGCGCACGCTTTCATCGATCAGCATCACGATGTGGCGAACCTGCGCCGGATTCACAACCGGCGAACCCGGCGGCTCGGTTTTCGAACGCGGCGCAGCGGCGGCGAACGGCCCGCGCCAAGTCCACGCCACGGCGCTGCGTTTCGGCAGCGGATCGATCGTACCTTTCGAGACGACAACCATGCCGACCGCGAGCGGCGCGAATTGGGTCGGCAGAACTTCCGATCCGCCACCCTCCTTGGCCAGGATGATGACCGCGATCACGGCAATTGGAAGCACCGGCACGAAGGCCAGCCGCGTCAACCAGCGTTTGAGCTTTTGCGCCGTCACGACGGGCGGGCTCGCGAGTACGACAAATCCGCAGACCCCCACAAAAATGAACCAGTACAGGTCGGCGGTGTAAAACGCCGCGGCCCGCGACGCTTCGTGACGCGCATTCCAAAGCGATAACGCGTCGAATATTCCAAGTTCCGAACCGCTGGCGTGCCGATAGGAAAAGCCGGCGGCTGCGGTGAACGCGATCAAACCGGCCCAAAAGCAGCGCAGCCAGATATTGCTCTGGAAGGCGGCAATGAGCAGCGCAACCAGCGAAAGTCCCCAGACCCCAATGAATCCGACCAGCGTGACCCAGCGCCCCTGATCGTGCAGGAGAACAATCCGTTGCACAAAACCTTCATTGGTCAGCGCCACGAAAGCGGCAATACTCGCAAGCCGGACAGCATAGGCAAGAAAGCGGGCCACGCTTAGATGATTTCCGCGCCGTTCAGATGGATCGCTGGACTTTTCCTGCACGCGCTTTCTCCGAACGTTGATGCTTCAGTGACGCCGCGCACCGTTCACAACAGATTAAAACGAACGGCCGCCGCCGCCATCCAGGTGAGGCCGGCAACACACAGCGCGCAAAAAACCGCCGCCGATCCGAAATCCTTGACCTTGCCGATCGTCATGTCGGGTTCCATCGTCACGCGGTCGGCAAGTTTTTCGATTGCCGTGTTGAGCAGCTCGACGACGAGTGTCACGAGCAGCGAAGCGATCATCGCCACATACCAACCCACACTCGGAGCGATCAGCAGGCCGATGGGAAGTGCTGCCAGGAGCACGACCATTTCCTGGCGCGGTGCCGCTTCGGTTTTGGCCGCGCAGGTCAAGCCGCGCATCGTATTGACGGTTGCGTCGTAAATTCTCATGCCTGCGCCCATCGGCGTTGATGAAATGCCGCAAAAACCTAGCGGTCCGCGATTAATTGGGGGTTACTTGGGCTTTTGAAGGCCGCTTGTGCTTTTGGCGGCCGCAAGACCAGGGTTCTCAGTTCACTGATTTATCTAGTCTTTAACCGCCCCAGCCCTATGTTCCGGCGCCGCCATCCACCCCTTTTTGGAGCTAGAGGCTTAGGCGATGACCACGCGTTGGCAACCGCGACAGGCAGCAACGGCAACTGCGCCTTTGACGCGCCCGCGCCGGGCGCTTTCGGGCAGCATGCAGGTAGCGCTTGCCGCCGCCAGCCGCTTCATCTCGATCACATACCTGTTCTTGCGCGCGACGACCGCCACCGGGGCGGTGTTTGCAGGGCTGGTCCAGACCTTTGTTTTTGCCCACATGCTCAGCCCCGAGCAGTTTTCGATTTTCGTTCTGCTAGGGAGTTTTGGAACGTCGCTCGCCCTGCTCGACTTAGGCGTCGTCAAGATTCTGTTTGTCCGGATGCGGGCGGCGTTCCTCGCCGGTCGGATCGACAATGGCATTGCCGCGCAATCGACGGCCGTCGTGGCGTTTTACACGTTCCTGACCGCGGTCAGCGTGTTGCTCTGCGCCGCGATCTTTGCGGCGCTGCCCGCCGTGTCGGCATGGAACGCCATGCAGTTCACGCTGTTTTTCTTATTTGCCGCACTCAATTTTGTCTGGTTCGCACTGCGCAACATCAGTGTTGCAATCGACGAGTTTATTTTCTTTGAGAGCCTGGAGGCGATCCGCCGCGTCGGCAATATGGCGCTGACATTGGCGCTGCTGATTGGATTTCCGGTGCTGGCGTTTCTCATTGCCATTAATCTGCTTTGGGCGGCACTCCTGGCGGTTTCAGTTGCGCGGCTTATGCAACGGGGCGCGCTGACGCTTCATCTGGGTGGTATCGCGCACAATTTGCGCAGCTTTTACCGCGACAACCGCCATGGGTTGATCGGCAGCGGCGTCTACGCGACTACCGAAATCTATGTCTATAGCTTTCCCTATATTGTGGTATCGGCCTTTTTCGGCCTCGGTGCTCCCACGATCATTCTCGATACGACCTTGAAAATTCTTCGCGGCGCGAGCCTGCTCTACGGCGCGGCCTGCGATCTGGTGGTACCGCGCCAGACCCGGGCCTTTGCTAAACGTGACGCGTCAACCTTGATCCGCGTAACCTGGCTGGCAGCCGTCTTGTGCATTGTTCCGGCGGCGATCCTGTGCGGCATTCTGGTGGTGTCCGCCGAGCGGATTTTCGCGCTCCTGCTGGGGCCCGCCGCGATCATGCCGGCAGCGGCCTCGCCCATCCTGGTTGTCTTGCTGTTCGCCAATCTCACGCAAATGGTGTCGCACTCTCTGCTGGTCCATTCCGGATTCTTCAAGGAGGTCGCCAAGCTTGGGATCGTCATCGCCGTGGCGATGACGGCGGCAACCGCCTTCGCCTTATGGACTGGAGCGGACATCGTCGGCTTCCTAAAAGTCTATACGGGCATCTATACCTGCGGCGCGCTGATCTCGGTCGTGCTGGTGCTGCGCGGACCGGTCCGGTCGGTGACGGCCTAGGGCGATGAATCGCCGGAATTTTGACAATTTTATGAGTGATCGATAAGCAATCGGTTCTACCGGTCGGGGCGTGGCGCAGCCCGGTTAGCGCACTTGTCTGGGAGACAAGGGGTCGTGAGTTCAAATCTCGCCGCCCCGACCAATAACGACCTGAAAAACAAGAATTTTCTCGCTCGGCTACCAACTAGATCTTCTGCCGTGTAACATTTGTCGGCACCGTGTAGGCACGGGCCTTAGGTCGAGGGAAACCGCGCCAACGCCGCGATGCGCGTGCGGTCAAATCGCTTTCTCTAAATACTTCTTATAAATCCAACGGCGCCCGTCCAGCCTTCGCCACACCGTTCCCCAAACGAGCCGACCGGTAATTGTTCGCCTTGGAATTATCACCGTCCAAAGGTGCCAATTTTCCACACGGGAGACTATTGGCTTCGAGTTGCTCACCTGAGGAAGGTCGCTGCTATTTACAATCATGCTCC
>CAAGKR010314691.1_pt1 | contig 10713 bp, 11 predicted proteins | sample 2556971 | NCBI WGS metagenome assembly CAAGKR01 (sample SAMEA5207829, study PRJEB30636) | soil metagenome | biome: forest; feature: boreal; material: soil | place: USA | collected 2011-09 | depth 1 m
CCGCGGCCGGACAGCCGTCGGTAAGAATTTCAGCTGACCTAACGATGACCCCACGGTTAGCGACCGCCTAGTTTCTGACAGGCGTCGCCGAAGCCGATGCGTGCGGCAGGGGATCGCGGTACATCCCATTTCTCGCAGAGGTCAAACCCCATCAAACCATCAGATGTCACCGCGATCCGGCTGTGGTGAGGAAACTGTGGCGGGTCCGCGGGATCGAGGCCGCGCGACACACCTCCAGGACCGAGACTCAAAAGCGGACCCCGCCCGGCAGAGACGCGGCCTCGGCGGTGCCGGCGACGGTAGCCTCGGCGTCAGCGGCCCCGGCACTTACCACGTCTGCGGTGGGTGCGGGCCTGACCAGACCCAGGGCACGAGCATGCCGGTCGGGGTCGTAAGGCTGCGTGTAACGCAGGCAGTAGAAAAGGACTGAGATGAGCTTGCCGGCGAGGTGACCGATCGCCACCTGCCCCGGCATGCCGCGGTCGCGCAGGCGCTGGTAGTACGCGCGGAATGGAGTGGCCCTGGCGCTGGGGGTGAGCAGCTGCATCGACCAGAGCCAGATCTCGCGGCGAGCCATGCGGTTGCCGCTGTGCCCGAGGTGGTGCTTGGAGACGCTGGAGCCGGACTCCTTGGCCTCGGCGTACCAACCCAGCATCTTGCGCAGCTGGCGGTCGTCCCGGTAGCCATCGATGTTGCCGATGGCGGAGAACAAGACCGCTTCGCGGACGGTGGTGATTCCGGGAAGGCTCTCCATCACCGCGCGCTCATCGGCCGGCCATGAGTCGAGCGCGATCGCGATCGCCTCCTCCACGCTGGCGACCTGCTCGTCGATCCGGTCCAACTGGCAGAGCAACCAGTCCTGGGCGCTGAGGATGGGCTCGATGCCCTCGGTCAGCCCGGCGCTCTCCGCAGCCGCTTCCTGGAACTCCTGGAGGCGAGGACCCAACTTGCGCATCCGGCCTCTGACCACGAGCACTTGGTACAGCCCCTCGGCGTCGGCCTCGGCGATGTCGCTGGGGGTGGGGAAGGCCCCCAGCAGCTTGCGGGCAGCGGTCCCGGTGATTGAGGTCTTGAAGAACTCCTTGAGCTCGGGGAAGAGGACGTCCTCGATGCCGGTCAGCTGGAGCCGGTAGCGGGTGCGCTGCTGGACCAGGTTGGCGCGATTGCGCACCAGCATGCGCAGCGCGTCACAGCTGCGCGGCGGCCGCTGAAGGAAGCCGCGGTTGCGCCCCATGTAGTCTCGCTCGTAGAGCAGCCGGGCGATGAGGCGGGCGTCGAGGGCATCGGTCTTGGTCTGTTTGCCGATCATCAGTTCTCTCTGGTCGTGGATGGCCCAGTTCTGTAGCCATGACACTTCGTAGCCTTGGCGTTCCAGCCACGCCGCCGCGGTCAGCCCGTACCACCCGCCAGTGGGCTCGCAGCCGACTCGGACCAGGTCTGGCGGGATGCCAGTGGCGGCCAGGAGCTGGCTCATCTCCTTGAACCCCTGGACGGTGGTGGAGATACGGCGTGCCTGAGCTTTCTCCCAGCTGTCGTTCTCCATCCGGGCCTGGGGGATTACGGCAACGACATGTGTCCGGCGTCCGATGTCGATGCCGACGTAGAGGTGCTGGCCGGCGGGAGCCGGGCCGCCCCGAGTTTCAGTCAAGGCTGCGGCGGACTGCGTGCTGCCCATGGGTCCTCCTGTAAAGGGTTTGGACGCCGGCTCCCGGCCGGGGAGACCACGATCGCGCTTCCTTGCTTGCCCGGAAAGGGCGTTTCGGGTGGGCGTTCCCTCAGAACACCCTCCTCCAGCTCGAACCGGCGCCCCCAGCGCTTGACCGTCGAGACATCCAAGGTGCCCCAGGACGTGCATGATGCGGCGCAGCTCTCCCAGCTCTCGCCTCGGTTGCGACGCCCTAGCGAGTCGCACACCACCGCCCGTGCATACCGGAGGCGCGGTACCACCTCAGGGTCGAAGACGGTCCACGCTCGGCCACACTCCTTGCACAAACGACGGACCTGGACCACCTCCCGCCGTCCGCCATACTCCCTCAGCCCACGTGGCCGGACCTGGTGGCAAACGGACTTGCCGCACCCGCATCTGGGGCACGCCGGAGCCGGAGGCGACGGTGGTAGCCTGACCTCGATTCAACCAAGGCCTTCGGAGACGCCGCAAGCATCCTCCGGGGGCCTTCTACTTGTTCCGCGAGTCTACGACCGGGTCAGCTCACCACAGACCATTTCTCGGCGACCCAATAGGGGAGGTTGACAGGCAGCCTTAAATATATATATGATGAGCCCGTGCAGGATAGGATCCAGGCGACGATCGCCTCACTCCGAGAGGCCTTCGAGGCCGACGGAGCCGATCTTGTTCTCGAAGCAATCGAAGGGGATGTTGTCCGCGTCAGGCTCATACTCCGGCCGAACGCATGTAAGGAATGCATTCTCTCGACGCACATTCTCGAGGGCATGCTTCTTGGCGCTATCCAGCAGGAGGAGCCACGAATCGGTCGTGTGGACCTGATAGATCCCCGGGTTCCAGTGACTGGCGATAGCAATTAGGGATAGCAAGGAGGAGTGAACCATGCAGATATTAGTTCCAAACGTCACTTTCGATTTCCCCATGGTCGAGCTTGCTCCCCGGCCTGACAGCCTTCGAGGGCTGGTGGTTGGATTTCTTGATGGATGGGGCCTGCAGCGGAGTGATGGTGGGTTCGACATGTACCCACTAATGTCACGAATCCGTGGTGTTCTGAACGGACAGTACAAGATTGGCGGAACTGTGTGGCAGAAGAAGCCATCTGTTTCAGCACCGGTTCCGCAGGACCTACTCGATGCGTTTGTGTCTCGGGTCGATGTCGTCGTGAATGGCGAATGCATTTGAGGGTCATGTACCTACGCGTCCGTGATTGACGCGATCGCACTAGAGAAGCTGGGCAAGCCTACGGTAACGATTACTCATGACCGATTCGAGGCAATCGCTCGGTTGCACTGCCGGAACCTCGGAATACCGGAACTTGCATTTGTCGTCCAGAATGCCCCTGCCGGTGGCACAGTCGTCGTCGGCCCGGATGACAGTGCCAACACTGCAGAGGCCGTGCGATGTGCGGAGATGGTCATCGCGGGCTTAACTACGCTAGGCCAGCGTGAAGTAGCTGGCTAACGCTAAGGAGGGACAATAGTTCGCATGGCCACACAGGTGCGATTCCAATCGAACATTGAGGAGTACGACGACTATTGGGCATGGTACGAGCGTGCATGCGGGGATGACTTGACCGACGGTCTCCCGCTAGCTCCGCCAACTGAGGAACGCGTGAGCCTGATAGTAGAGCACTTGCAGCTCGATCCGTCGACCGTCATTGGCGTCATTCCTCCGAAAATGGGCCGTGCGACGGTGGAGCAAATAGCGATCCAGTGTGCGATGGCTGGCTGCCGTCCAGAATACGTCCCGGTCGTTATTACCGCGCTTCGCGCGACGCTCGAGCCGAGCTTCAACCTCAACGGTGTTCAAAGCACCACGAGTCCGTGCACACCGCTCGTCATCGTCTCTGGACCCGTAGTCGATGCGCTTGGCTTCAACTCGAAGGATGGTTGCTTCGGCGGTGATGGGCGCGCAAATGCTGCGGTTGGACGAGCCATGCGGCTGATCCTACGGAATATCGGCGGGGCGCTATCAGGCAAAACGGACATTTCGACGCTTGGCCAATCGGGGAAATTCACCTTTTGCGTTGCCGAGAACCATGACGATAGTCCTTGGGAACCTGTGCATGTCGACTTTGGCCTGCCCGTCGATGCAAATGCCGTCACCGTTCTCGCCTGTCACTCACCTGCGCCAATGTGGGCCCAAGGCTCCGCGGACCGCCTTCTGGGCCTTCTCGCTGCTTTCTTGCCGGGCGCGTCGCTGCCTATGTTCCACTGCCCCGGCAACTGGCTGATTGTCCTTAGTCCGAAAGTTGCGCAGGAGTTCGCCAGAGCTGGATATACGAAGGCTGACGTACGCAACTGGATCGCCGAGCATGCTCGCTATGACCTCGGCTGGCTGCGCCGCTCAGGAGTCCACGTGGAAGGCAGCGCTGAAGTGTCAATGCACTACTGGGGATACGTCAAGGATAAGCCGGATCTGCGGACCTTACCCGACGAAGCGCGGCTACCGATCGTGCGGCGACCGGAAGACATTATCTTGCTCGTCGCGGGCGGGATGAGCCAGCGGTGGATGGCATTTTCAGATGGGTGGGGAACACAGGGGGGAGGTGCGATCTGTCGCTCCATTACCAGGTGAGAATCGATCCGCGAGTTAGATAAAGAGAGGTATTAGAGATGAGACTTATCCAAAGGAAATTGTGGTCGAACACGGCGCTTGCCATGGTTGCGCTGTTGCTCACGGGGTGTGGCGGTGCGGGAGGGAACGCGTCCCACCCATCGGCAACCACCGCAGCTGGGAGCGTTCAGGGCAAGTCAGTCGTGCTCGCCACGTGCTCGGCCTCAAACGGCTGGTGTTACGCGTTCACCAATAACATCCAGCAGACCTTGAGGGCTCACGGCGTGAAAGTTACGACCCTCACGAACAATTTCAACGCAGCACAGCAATCGCAGCAGGTGGACCAAGCGATTCAACAGCATCCCGATGCGATCTTGATCCTCGCTGCGGATACCTATGCGCTAGTGCCCGCAGTGCTACGGGCAAAGGCCGCTGGCATCCCGGTAATTGATACCGGAGGGGCGCTTGCCGCGACGGCCAACCCCGGCCTTGTGTTGGACATCGAGAGTAGCAATGCGCAGCTAGCAACGTTCGCGGCGCAGGAATTGGTGCAGGGCCTTAAGGAGGAGGGTCTGAAGTCGGGCAATATCATTGAGATTACGGGAACATTTTCTCAGGTCAAGGTTGTGATCCGGATAGATGCGTTTAAGAAAGAGATGGCTAAGTATCCGGAATACAAGATCGTGGCTGTGGAGGATGGCGCTTCGAGTGGGCCGAAGAGCGCAGCGATCGCGGCGTCGCTATTCACCAAGTACAGTGCCAGCGGGGGTATTCAAGGTGCCTTCGGTATGTACGACAACCAGGCTGTCGCCATCATCCAGTCCGCCCAATCAGCTGGCCTGGCCGTTGGCGTCAAGGCGCACGGCTTGGTCGTCGTTGGATCAAACTGCTATCCCGAAGGCATCGCGGCGATAGGTGCAGGGACGCAGTACGGTACGGCGACCCAAAGTCCGATTACGGATGGTATCGCAACAGCGAATTGGATCGTGAAATATCTGGCAGGTGAGTCCGTCCCAACGCCGCCGGCGCAAGTCCTTCTACCGGAGTTCGGTATCACCGCCGCCAACGTGACGCAGTACTCCGCAGTGTGCACATACTGACCGGCCAGGATCCCGCCGCCGCGACTAGTGCCGCGACTAGTGAGGTATGGTGGATGTTCGCCGCGGGCCTCGGGGCCCGCGGCGCTACCCCAGCGCCGCGGTTCGGCAGGTGACGCTGCAGGGTGACGCTGATGTTGGAGAAGCCGGGACGTCTCTAGACAGGCCGACTGAGCCGCATGCCATAGAGACCCGAGATCTGAGTAAATCGTATGGCAGCGTGCACGCGCTGCGTCACGTTTCGTGGGATGTTCGCCGGGGAGAAGTGCACGGCCTTTGCGGTCACAATGGGGCGGGCAAGAGCACTTTGGTAAAAATCCTAGCGGGTGTCGAGCGGGCGGATTCTGGGGTACTAATCGTTGATGGTGTCAGGGCGCACTTCAACAGTCCAGAAGCTAGCCAACGGGCCGGGATTGCTCTGCTAGCTCAAGAACGTACCGTCGCCGCAAACCTTTCTGTTGAGGACAACATATTCCTTGGATTGTCGGGATTTCCGCTGCTGTATCGGCAAAAGAAGTGGCACCAATTTGCCGAAGAGCTGCTGGCGAGCGTCGGACTTGAGAATCTCAGGCGCCAAACTCTTGTTAGCGATATTCCGGTAGGCAAGCGCGTACTTGTCGAGGTCGCACGGTTACTAGCTCGCGACGGACGAATCCTGATCCTTGATGAACCAACTGCGAGTCTGTCCGCGGTGGAGTCGGATCTCATCTTTCGTGCAATTCGGCGAGTAGCTGACGCCGGGCGCACGGTGATCTATGTGAGCCATCGGCTCGATGAGCTCTTCGAACTCTGCCAGCGCGTAACGGTCTTTCGCGACGGTGAACGCATCGCCACATCTGTGGTTAGTGACCTTGACCACGATTCTCTGATCCACCTCATGATTGGTGAGCGCAGCGCCGCAGCGATCGAGATGGTGCAGGGTTTGCCCAGATCGACGGCTCCAGTGCTGGACATCAGCCAGCTTATGGTACCTGGTCGCGTTCGCGGATTTAGCATCACTGTTTGCTCGGGGCAAGTGATAGGCCTTTCCGGGCAGGTAGGCTCAGGTGCGAGCGACGTCTTGCGCGCGGTTGCGGGCCTCATCCCAGAGGCGGGCGGACGCGTATCTATCAATTCGCGCCTCCTGCGACTGGGTTGGCCGACGCTGGCTGCTCGATCAGGAGTTCGTTATGTGCCACGTGACAGGTTGGTGGAGGGTCTCTTTGCGGGCCAGTCGGTAGCTATTAACCTGCTGGCGACCCGGCTTCACCAGATCCGAGGCGCCTTACGCTGGCGCAAGATTATGCGCATCGCGCGCGAGCTGGCTGACGCTATTGGCGTTGCGAAGAACCGGCTCGAGCATCCCGTCACCACGTTGAGCGGCGGAAACCAACAGAAGGTTCTGGTGGGGCGCTGCCTATCAGACGCGAAGGCATCGGTGGTGCTTGCAGACGAACCGACCCAAGGTGTGGATGTAGGTGCTCGGCCAGAGATCCATCGCCTGCTCCGTAAGATGGCAGCCGACGGGAAGGTGCTATTAATCGCGTCTACAGACGTCGACGAACTGCTGGAAATTAGCGATACGGTTGTGACTATGTTCGCTGGCGATACTGTGGCTATACGCCCGCGGCGCGAGTGCAGTGCGGCGGGTATCATCGCTGACATATCTTTGGCGCCAGATACGATGCGGCAAGCGACGAGCCCAATCTGAAAAGCCAGCGTGCTAACAATGGGCGAGAAGTCGGTGCCGGATCGCTCTGGTCTGGATTATCCAGAGTGAATTTGCGAGCGCACCGGCGGGCGGTACAGCTTGCCGGCGCGGTCGTCATTGTCGCTGCGACGGCATGGATTGCAGCGACTACCCCAGGCTTTCTAACTCTCTACAATTTCACGGCCGTCCTATCGAGCGTCTCTCTGATCGGGATCGTCGCGGTAGGGGCTACCTTCATCCTTCTAAGCGGGAACTTCTTCTCTCTGTCACTCGGCGCAACTGCCGCTGTTGCGGCAATGGTGTTCCTGGGCTCCTTACGGCTAGGCGTTGTAGCGGCTGTGCTGATTAGTATTGTGATTGGGGCTGCGATCGGAGCGATTTATGGAGCGTTGGTGGGCTGGTGGTCTGCAAATCCAATCCTTACGACCATTGCGGGAGCCGCGGTTATGCAGGGGCTCGCAACGTGGCTGACGGAGGGGCGCAGTATTCTACCGACCGGCGGCAGCGACGCGTACAAGGTGATCGCGAATACTCGCTTGTTGGATCTTCCGATTCAAGCGCTTATTTTCATTGGCGTGTGTATCGTCGCTCAAGCAACTCTACAATGGACGCGCTTCGGGCGCCGAGTGTACCTCATTGGCGAGAACAAATCCGCTGCGCGGAGCGCTGCGCTGCCTATCGGCCACATAATCACCATAGCCTTCGTGATATCCGGCATTTGCGCTGCTTTTGTCGGGATCATAAACAGCGCGCAAAATTCGGTCGCTTCGCTTGACATGGTTGGCACTTATGACTACGACGCAGTTGCTGGGATTCTCGTGGGTGGGAATCTCGTCACTGGGGGATCGGGCTCCGTGGTGCGGACGGTGATCGGCGTGATCGCTATCGGCGTCTTCTCCGATCTTCTTCTGCTACGAGGCTACCCGCTGGCAACTCAGGTGTTTGGCAAGGGCATTCTCGTGGTAGTGGCAATCCTCTTGACAAACTTCGAAATCCTCGGAGGGCGCAAGCGATGAGATTCGAATGGAAGGCTGGGCACCGCCGAGAGATCGCTCGCGGTGCTCTACCCTACGCGATCCTGCTAGTCACCAGTGCGGTGTTCACTGTCATCGTGGTCGTTAACCACTACTACTTTTCGGCTATCACTGTATACAACGTTTTCCAGGACTATGCGATCGTAGGTCCAGTTGCGACTGTCCTTGGATTGGTCATGATCGTTGGGGAGTTCGATCTCTCTGTAGCGACGATGTATGGCCTTGCGGGAGCGGTAGCGATCTTGGCCGGCCAGCGGTCTCCGTGGCTCGGCCTCGGCGCGGCAGTTGCGCTCGGGGCGGCTGTCGGCTTGGTACAAGGTAGTCTGGTGGTGAGGTTGCACATTAACTCGATGGCTGTGACCCTTGGCGGTTATTTGGCGCTTCTAGGTCTGACCTACGTAGTAACAAATTCGAACAATGTTGTGTACGGGAATCTCGCTGTCTCCCAGGCTGTGGATGCACCAGTTGGAGGGATGTTTTCGATACGCAGCTTGGTCGCAATAGGAGTCCTGATTCTCGTGTCGTTGGTGGTTGCGCTGACTCGATGGGGTCGCGATGCATACGCGATTGGTGGCGATATGCAAGCCAGCCGTATCGTCGGGATAAGCGTTGACAGGATTCTCCTAGTGCTCTTTGTCGCATCGGGTACTGTGACGGCGCTTGGGGGAGGCTTGTTTGGCTACAGCGTGGCCGCCGCAACGCCTGACGGTCTCATTAACCCGCTCATCCCAGCGGTCGTCGGCGCAATTATCGGCGGCGTAACTCTCACCGGAGGTCACGGGACGATCTGGGGGATCGCAGCAGGAGTGCTCTCGCTCGGAGTGCTCAACGCTGGTCTCTCGGTTGTCGGCGCGCCGGGCAATGTCAATAATATTTGCTATGGCGCACTTCTCCTGATAGCTGTCATCTTGGACGCGCCTGATCTCGTGACTTGGGGTCATGCGGCCAAAGGGCGGTTGACGAGTGCGCGAGGCACGCGCGCGTTGGGCTAGATTTAGCGGCCTGTGGACTTAAAGTCGGATCGCGGCGTACTTATTGTCTTGGCCGCGGAGGTACCCAACAGCCACCCCCTGGCTGGTAACACTGCAGCCGGCCGCGTGATATGGCGCACGACACCGCCTTTTCAGGTTCGAGAACTGGACCTGGCCGTTCACGGATTCGCTCATATCCGACGCTAAGTCCACAGTCAGATTTAGCTAGCCCGGAGTTTTCATTAAGGCCGGTCGACCAGTGAGTCAGATCCGGAAAAGAACTGCTCCCTCGAAATTGAGATACTGAGGATGCATTACGTCCCAGCACTCGTTCCAGGAGCACCTGACAAGTGAAGCCTACCAGCAGTCGCAGCAACCGTCTTCCCACGTCGGAGTACATAGCCTCGAAGACCGGGTCGAGCTCGCGCAGCGCGGCGTCGACGATGGGCTTGATGAGCCGGAATCGGATGATCGTCGGGGACGACCTGCTCGGGGGTGACGAGACTGAGGTGGATCTGAGGATCGTTCGGGCCGCGCATGTATGGACTTCCAGGACGTGGGCAGGGACGAAGAGGGAGGTCGGTTGCCGGAGGTCTAGAGCCTTGAGCGCGCATGCGCACACGCGCGAGGCTTCTTTCATCAGCCTGCTAGGCCGCTCCGATCGCCCGGCCTGGCCGCCGCGGTGGCCGTGAACACCAGCGCCGCCGCGATCCCCATGCCGGCCGCCATCGCCAGGTAGGCGAGGCTCGGACCGGCGGTGTCGAAGATGAACCCGGCGGCGGCTGGAGCAAGCGCCGGCCCCAGCCCTTGCCCGATCCGGACGCCCCCCAGCGCGGCGCCGATCCCCGTCCGGCGGCGCCTTGCCAGGGCGATCACCGATTCGGCGGTCAAAGCCAGCATCGCGCTCACGGCACCGCCCACCAGCGCCAGGCAGACCGCGACGGTCGGAATGCTGTAGCCGAGGAACGCGAACCCGAGGAGGCCGGCGATCGCGGTTGTGAAGCAGGCCAGCGCCGGGACCCGGACCCCGACCCGGTCGGCCCAACTCCCGGCGATCGGCCCGCCGGCGATCGAGCCGACCAGGTAGGGGATCAGCAGCAGGCTGGTCACGGACGGGCTGGCGTGGTGCCGTTCGGCGAGAAAGGGCAGCAGGTAGGTGGCGCCGCTGCCGGCGCCAAGGTTGAGTGCAGCGACGACCGCCAGTGAGGTGGCCGCCGGGATGGCCAGGAAGCGCAGCGCGGCAACGATGGACCGGGCGATCGAGCGCGTGCGCTCGGCCTGCCAAAGCTCTGGTTGGGTCGCCGTGAGGGGCAGCAAGAGCACCGGCAGGAGCGCGACGCAGAGCGAGTAGCCGTGCCACCCGAGCAAGGGCGAGAGCAGGCCGGCGAGGAGGAATCCCGTGCCCTGGCCCATGTTGATGGAGGCCTGCAGGATCCCCAACGCGCGCGCCCGTCCTTCCTCGTAGACGTCCGCGAGGAGCGCGTAGCTGGCCGACACCACGAACGGACCGCAAAGCCCGATGAAGATCTGGCCGGCCAGGAAGACCGACCCGTTGAAAGCCTGCCAGCGAAGCAGCTGCCCGGCCAGCATGAAGAGGAGGCCGATGAGCATGATCGGTCGGCGCCCGTAGCGGTCCGCCAGCACTCCGACGGGCACCTGGAGCAGCACGTTGATCAGTCCC
>CAAGKR010319453.1_pt1 | contig 10712 bp, 7 predicted proteins | sample 2556971 | NCBI WGS metagenome assembly CAAGKR01 (sample SAMEA5207829, study PRJEB30636) | soil metagenome | biome: forest; feature: boreal; material: soil | place: USA | collected 2011-09 | depth 1 m
CGACGGCGAGCGCGGCTTCCTTGACCGCTTCACTCAACGTTGGATGAGAGTGACAGGTGCGCCCGAGATCTTCGGAGCTGCCGCCGAACTCGATCACGGAGACGGCTTCGGCGATTAATTCCGAGGCCATGTGCTGCAAGATGTGCGCGCCGAGAATGCGATCGGTTTTGGCGTCGGCCACGAACTTGACCATTCCGTCGATATCCTCATTAGCGAGCGCGCGGCCGTTGGCACGAAATGGAAATTTGCCGATACGCACATCGATCCCCTTTTCCTTCGCCTGATCTTCAGTCAAACCGACACCGGCCAGCTCGGGATTCGTGTAGATGATTCCCGCAATCGCGTCGTAATTCACCTGACCGGATTTGACGGCGATCAGTTCAACGCACGCGATCCCTTCGTCTTCCGCTTTGTGCGCCAGCATCGGCCCGGCAATCACGTCGCCGATTGCGTAAATACCTTCGACATTGGTGCGGAAATGTTTGTCGACTTTGATTCGCTTTCGCTCGTCGAATTCGACGCCGACTTTCTCCGCGCCGACCCCCTCGGAAAACGGGCGCCGCCCGACAGAAACAAGCACTTTGTCGGCGTCAAACTTGAGCTCTTCCTTTCCTTTCGTCGCCGTCGCAACGGCGCGGCCATTGTCGATCTTGACCGCGCTGACCTTTGTTTCGAGATGAAACGTGATGCCTTGCGCGGTCATCGAACGTTGCAGCAAATTCGACAACTCCAGATCGAAGCCGACAGCGATGCGCGGCAAAAATTCGAGCATGGTTACTTCCGAGCCGAGCCGGCTCCAAACCGAACCAAGCTCGAGACCGATCGCGCCGGCGCCGATCACGAGCAGTTTCTTCGGCGGCTCGGTAAAGCAAAGCGCTTCGGTGCTGCTGACAATCGTTTTGCCGTCAAATTTCGCGAACGGCAGTTCGGCCGGCACGCTGCCGGTCGCGATCACAATGTTTTTCGTTTCGATTTCCTGCACTTCGCCGCTCGATGATTTAATCGAAACTTTTCCAGGCGCGCTGATCGCGCCGAGACCCTCGAACGTCGTCACCTTGTTCGTTTTCATGAGCGCGCGCACGCCGCTGTTCATCGTTTTCACCACCTTGTCCTTGCGCTGCTGCATCTTCGGAAGATCGACATGCACTTCGTCGATCATGATGCCGTGCTTCTCGGCCTCTTTTTTGGCGAACATAAAATGATCGCTCGACGTCAGGAGCGCTTTGCTGGGAATGCAGCCGACGTTCAGGCAAGTGCCGCCAAGTTCCTTGTCCTTTTCGACAATGGCGGTTTTCAAGCCGAGCTGACCGGCCCGAATGGCGGCAATATAACCGCCCGGGCCCGAGCCGATGATGACGACGTCAAATTGTTCCATGGTTTACACTAGCCGAAGACGTGGCATCGGCATCTTGCCGATGAGACATGGGCTGGAAGCCCATGCCACATGCATGTTAAAAATCGAGAGGCAGCTTTTTCGGCTCCTCGATGCATTCTTTCACTTTTACGAGAAACGTGACCGCTTCTTTTCCATCGACCGCGCGATGATCGTAGCTGAGCGCGAGATACATCATTGGACGCACTTCCACTTTGCCGTTTACCGCAATGGGTCGTTCCATGATCTTGTGCATTCCGAGAATTCCGCTTTGCGGCGGATTTAAAATCGGTGTGCTCAGAAGCGATCCGTAGACGCCGCCATTCGAAATGGTGAACGTGCCGCCCTGTAAATCCTCGATCTTCATTTTACCTTCGCGCGCTTTGGTTGCGTAATCGGCAATGTCGCGTTCGAGATCGGCAAAGCTCTTTTTGTCGGCCTCGCGCACGACCGGCACAACCAGACCACGTTCCGTCCCGACGGCGACACCAATGTCGTAAAAGTTGTTTTGGATAAAATCTTCGTCTTCGATGCGGCTATTGACGGTTGGCACAGCCTTGAGCGCTTCGACTGATGCTTTGATGAAGAAGGACATGAAGCCAAGTTTGAGTCCGTTCTTTTTCGTGAAGGCGTCCTGCGATTTGGCGCGCAGTTCCTGAACCGCTAACATATCGCATTCGTTGAAGGTGGTGAGAATGGCGGCTGTTTGTTGCGCCATAACAAGTTGGGCGGCAATTTTGCGCCGCAGCGGCGACATTTTCTTTCGCGTGAAGCGCCCGTCCGCTGATTGTCGATCTTGTTCCGCTGTAGGGGACGGCGTTGCCGTCCCAGGGAAGCCAACGGCTTCCCCTACAGGTTTTCGATTTTGCGCCGCGGCGAGAAGATCGGCTTTTGTCAGCCGGCCGCCTTTGCCAGTTCCGGATATTTTTTCGGGCTCGAGATGTTCTTCCTCAACAATGCGCCGCACTGCAGGCGACAACGCCTCTGTGGCCGATCTCTCTTTCGGCGGAGCAACTGCTTTCGACTCGCTCTTAGCCGCTGTTACTTTCTTTTCAGCCGGTTCAGATTTCGCGGGAGCAGACTTTGAATCATCAATCGTCGCCACGACTTCGCCGATTTTTACTTCCTGACCTTCGGGAACCAAGGCCTCGAGCACTCCTGCTTTTTCCGCGACGATTTCGGTGGAAACCTTGTCGGTCTCGAGCGTGAAGAGCGCCTCGCCCGTGTTGACGAAGTCGCCGGATTTTTTGTGCCAGACGGAAACGACACCGCTGGAGATCGACTCACCGACGGCGGGGATTTTGACTTCGACGCTCATGAACGCGCTTACACTATGCTCAAAGGATACTCCAGGTCATCAAACAAAAATGCAGTACTGTAGAGGCAGCCGTGTCGGCTGCGATCCCAACGAAGAGCGGGCGACACGCCCGCCACTACAGCATTTTAGATCGAGAACGCATCCGCGACGAGGCATGCCTGTTCGCGCTTGTGCACTGTGAGTGCGCCAACGGCCGGACTGGCGCTGGCATTGCGACCGGCGTAGAAAATTTCACATTTGAACATCTCACGCAATCGCGGCTCGATGAAACTCCACGCGCCCATGTTTTGCGATTCTTCCTGACACCAGACGAGCCTGGCCTCTTTTGGAAATGGCTTCAGCATGGCGCGCAGCTTTTTTTCGGCGAGCGGGTAAAGCTGCTCGATCCGAATGATCGCGGCATTGTCGATCTTGTTCGCGTCGCGATGGGCCAGGAGGTCGTAATAAACTTTGCCCGAACAAAGAATGACGCGCTTGATTTTGTTCGCGGGGCCGGTCTTGGGCCAACCGAGAATTTCTTCAAAGCCGTTGCTGGTGAATTCTTCGGCACGCGACGAGGCAAAATCGGCGCGCAAAAGACTTTTTGGCGTCATCAAAATGAGCGGCTTGATGAAGTCGCGCTTCATCTGCCGCCGGAGAACGTGAAAATATTGCGCCGGAGTTGTGACGTTGCAGACCTGAATATTATCTTCAGCGCAGGCCTGCAAAAAACGCTCGAGCCGCGCGCTGGAATGCTCCGGTCCCTGACCTTCGTATCCATGCGGCAAAAGCAAAACGATGCCGCTGGGCCGCTGCCATTTCGATTCCGCCGAGACGATGAATTGGTCGATGATGGTCTGCGCGCCGTTCACAAAATCTCCGAACTGCGCTTCCCACAAGCAAAGCATCTCCGGATAATCGAGCGAATAACCGTAATCGAATCCGAGCACGGCGGCTTCGGAAAGCAGGCTGTTGTAAACGCAAAAGCGCGCTTGTTTCGGTGCGAGATGCAAAAGCGGAATGTACGGCTCTCCTGTTTTCGCGTCGTAAAGGACGGCATGCCGGTGTCCAAAGGTCCCGCGGCGGCTGTCCTGGCCCGACAATCGCACCGGCGTCCCTTCCAAAAGAAGCGATCCGAAAGCGAGCGCTTCCGCAAAACCCCAATCGTACGGACCACCCGCTTCGAACATTTGGCGGCGCCGATCGATCAGCATCCGCTTCACTTTCGGAAGAATGTTGAAATCCTCCGGCACGCGCGTGAGGCCATCGACGATTTTCGCGAGCGTCTTCGGGCTGATGGCGGTTGATGCGGATGAGCTGGTGTATTCCGGCTGGAAAACCGCGGTTGATTCTTTGAACTTGGCCTGCTCGCCGGCTTTTTCTTTTTCCAGCGCTTTTACTTCCTCCAGCGTCATCTCGAGTCGCAGCTCAAATTCAGTTTCAAGCGAGGCGGCGTCGTCCGGGCTGAGCGTGCCCGCGTCGAGCAGTTCACGTTTGTAGAGCTGGGTTACCGAAGGGCGCTTGTCGATCTTCGCGTAAAGATCAGGTTGAGTGAACGACGGCTCATCCACTTCCTGATGGCCATATTTGCGATAGCAATACAGATCGATCACGACGTCGCGCCCGAATTCCTGACGAAAATCCAGCGCCAACTGGCTGACGAACATGACAGCGAGCGGGTCATCGCCGTTCACATGGAAAATCGGCACCTCAATCATCTTGGCGATGTCGGTGCAATACATCGACGAGCGCGCATCTTCCGGCAGCGTGGTGAAGCCGATCTGGTTGTTGACGACCGCATGCACGGTTCCGCCGGTGCCGTAGCCGTGAAGCTGCGACATGTTTAATGTTTCGGCCACAATCCCCTGCCCCGCGAATGCCGCATCGCCGTGAATCAACAATGGCAAAACTTTACGGCGATGTTCCGTGTCGCCGCGAATGCGCTGCCGAGCTCGAGCGGTTCCTTCGACCACCGGATCGACCGCTTCGAGGTGGCTCGGATTCGCCGAAAGACGAATCTCCACTTCCGCGCCCGATCCGAGCTTCCGCACCGTGCGGTAACCAAGGTGATATTTTACGTCACCATCGCCGCCAACCAGCTCTGGAATGTAATTCTCTGTGAACTCCGTAAAGATCACTTTGAGTGATTTCCTCAAGAAGTTCGCCAGCACATTGAGCCGCCCGCGATGCGTCATCCCCATGCAAATTTCCTCGATGCCGCTGCCCTGGCACTTATGCAGGATGGTGTCCAAGATCACCATGAGCGACTCTGCCCCTTGCAGCGAAAAACGTTTTTGCCCCACGTAACGCGAGTGCAAAAAGATTTCGAACGACTCCGCTTCTAACAACGCACGCAACAAAGCGATTTGAACATTTCTCGGTGTTTCGCGTTTGTTCGGCCGCGATTCGAGCCGATGCAGCACCCAGTTACGCATGCGCGTGTTTTGGATGTGCATGAATTCGGCGCCGATCGTGTCGGCATAAATTCTTTCCAGCCCGGCGATCATCTCGCGCAACGTCATTTGCCGATTGTCGGAAAAGAATTTCGAAGAAATGCGAAGATCGAGATCTTTTTCGCTGAAACCTAACTCGCGCAGCGTCAGCAGCGGATTTTCCGGACGCTTATCCGCCAACGGATTAACACGCGCGATCGTGTGCCCAAGCGTACGGTACGCATAAACCAGCCCGTCGGCGCGCGTTTGCAGCTGACCTTCGCGAACCTCCGTGCGCGGCGCAGCAGCCGCGGCAGCGCCGTTTCGCTGGGGCAAGATGCCGAGCTCGAACCCTTCGAAAAACGCCGACCACCCCGAATCGACCGTTTCCGGGTTCTGACGCCAGCGGTGGTAATTCTCCTCGATCAGGTCGAGATTTGCACGAGCGGGGATTGAAGTGCGCATTGCAGGATTAATCTGCAACCTTTAGATCGAGCGGCAAGTTGACAGTGCAAAGAGTGTTCCGTTACTTGCAGCGCATTATGACCGCGGCTGAAGTCTATGAATCGGTTACGAACGGCGGCGCGAGCAATTTCGCGGACGTCGCCGCGATATTAAACCGGAACGGGCCGTGGTGTTTGATCGGCGGGCTCGCGGTCAATTGCTATGTCGAACCAGTCTACACTATCGATGTCGATCTTGTCGTAGATGCGAGTTGGACCGAAACCTCCGGATTCGATGCTGAGAATATCGCGCCGGCGGCGTCATTAATTTGGCAACGCGCTCAGACAGCGCGTTCCACCAGCATGTTGCAAATAAATTTTATCCGTGATCCGCGCTACCAAAACTTTAGTTCCAGAGCGCAATTGAGAGCAGTCCTTGGCCAAGATGTCCCTGTTGCAAGTCTCGAAGATGTCCTGCAGGGAAAGATTTGGGCCTGGAGCGATCGCGAGAGAAGGTTAAGCAAACGCAAAAAGGACGAGCTCGATTTGATTCGAATCGGCGAGGCTTACCCCAAACTACACGAGCTGTTGCCAAAAGAGATCGCCGGACAATTGAAAAAGGGTTGAAAATGTTTCGGTTCGATCAAGCCGGCAAAGTGCTCCCGCGATTGATGATCGCGAGTTGCATCCTTCTGCCAGTGGCAAGATCGACATCTTCATTTGCGCAGGCCGATCCGGCGACCGAGCCGGCGGTCCTGGCGCTGGCAAAAGTTTTGCCGGCGGTGGTCAACATCAACACCGAGCGCGTCGTGCGGCGAACGGTGCGCGATCCATTTGAAGATTTCTACGCGCAATTTTTCGGCAACTATCGGAGCCGTCCACGCGAGATTCGCCAGACGCTGCAAAGCCTTGGCTCAGGCTTCATTGTCGATCCCGCGGGATACATTGTGACCAACCAGCATGTGGTCGAGCGCGCCGCGGATTTGAAAATTCAGGTGACGACGAACGACGGCAAGACTTACAACGCGCATTACATCACGGGCGATGACAAAACGGACCTGGCTTTCATTAAAATCGACGCCAAAGCTGCCTTCCCATTTATTAGTCTCGACAATATTTCGCCCAACTTGCTCGGTGAAACGGTTATTGTGGTGGGCAACGCAGTCGGTTACGGCAGCTCGATCAGCCGCGGCGTTCTCAGCGCCACAAAACGCGATATCACCATCGACAACATCGAATACAAAAATTTGGTGCAAACGGATGCGGCCATCAATCCCGGTAACAGCGGCGGCCCGGTCATTGATCTTTCCGCGCGGCTGGTCGGCATCAGTTCGGCCAAAATGGCTTTCACTCCGCAAGGCATCCCCACGCAAGGACTCGGCTTCGCTATTCCGGCGGAAGTTGTGCGCGACAGCGTTGCCCAATTCAAGAAAGTCGCGCAGAAGCAACCGGAGCCGAATAAACAACTGGCGCCGAATGAAACATCGACATCGTTGGCGGAGCGACTTTTCGGCATGCAATTGCAGGATTTGAGCGAGGAATTGACCGATGCGCTCGGTTATGCTCGAGGCCACGGTGTTCTCATCAGCGCAGTCGAACCGGACAGCCCCGCCGATCAAGCGGGGATTGAGCGCGGCCTCGTTATTTATCGCGTCGGCAAACAGGATGTTAATTCCATGCGACAGGTGGAGAACTTGCTTGGGGCCGCGCGGAGCGGGACGAGCGTGGACTTTACCGTGGGCGTGGTGCGGACCGACGCAGAGGGACAACGGGTCGAAACGGTTACTTTGGCCGCGCGTTGAGCAATTGAGAAAATTTTGGCAACGCGCTGGCAGTTAGATTGTCTGATGAAATGATTCGCCATGATTAAAGTCGAAAATCTTACGAAGCGCTACGCCGGACAGACCGCGATTCGCGATCTGAATTTCGAGGTCGGCCAAGGTGAAATCATGGGATTTCTCGGCCCGAACGGCGCCGGTAAAACAACCACAATGCGAATTCTGGCCGGTTTCATGCCCGCCACCTCCGGTCGCGCTTCAATTGCGGGATTCGATATTTTTGAGCAATCGCTGCAAGCGCGCACTCATCTCGGTTACATGCCGGAGCATGTGCCGCTCTACAACGACATGCGCGTGACCGAGTATCTCGATTACCGCGCCGCGCTCAAAGGCGTTCCGCATCGTCGCATTGCGGAACGGGTGGGCGATGTGAAGGAACTTTGCGGCGTGAAAGACGTGGAGAAAAAATTAATCGGCGCGCTTTCCAAAGGTTACCGGCAACGCGTTGGTCTGGCCGATGCGCTTTTGCATGAGCCCGATCTTCTTATTCTCGACGAACCAACGATCGGCCTCGACCCGAATCAAATCCGGCAGGTGCGCGAGCTGATCAAAAACCTCGGACGGCAGCACACCATTTTGCTTTCGACGCACATACTCCCGGAAGTCGAAATGACATGCAGCCGCGTCATCATCATTCACAAGGGGCGAATCGAAGCATGCGACACACCGGAAAACTTGCTCGGCCAACTCCGCCAGGCCGGCGGTGTCGTGCTCGAGGCAAAAGTGGGAAAAGATAATGGCGCCGAAGAACTAAAGAGAATTTCGGCTGTGCGCGATGTCACGACGGATGTCGATGGGGAGTGGAACGTCTTTTCGTTGCGTGTCGAATCCGGCGCCGACGTGCGTGAAGAAGTTTTTCGGCTTGCGACCACGCGGCGTTGGACGGTGCGCGAGCTGACGCAACGCCGCGCGACGCTTGAAGACGTGTTCGTCGAGATCACGCACGCAGACGAAGTGTAGCGATTGTCGATCTAACAAGTATGAGAAAATTTTACACTCTCCTGTCGCGCGAAGTGCAGAGTTATTTTTACTCGCCCATCGCCTACATCGTCCTCGTTTTTTTCCTGCTCGTGAGCGGGGTCGATTTTTATTTCCAGATCTCGTTTATGAACCAGCGGCCAGTGCCGTACTCGGCCCAGGAAGCGTTTTTCAATTCCGTGTTCTTCTGGTTTGCGTTCGTTTTGATTTTTCCGCTGATCACGATGCGCCTGTTCGCGGAGGAATTTAAGCTCGGCACGATTGAGCCGCTCATGACCGCCCCGGTGCGGGACTGGCAGGTTGTGCTTTCAAAATTTTTCGGTGCGCTTGTTTTCTATATAATTCTTTGGGTTCCGACGGCGTTTTATTTTGGAATTTTTCAATACACCACTGGTCATCCGGCGGCCGGGTCGAGCGGCGCCTATTGGGGCTCTTATTTAATGCTCTTGCTCGTGGGGATGTTTTACCTCTCGGTCGGATGTCTTGCCTCGGTCGTGACGAAAAACCAAATCATCGCCGCGATCATTTCCTTTTGTGCGATCACGTTGTTATTTTTTCTCGGACTCGTTCAATTCATTCTGCTCGACGTCAGTTCGTCGACGCGCGACTTACTCGGTTATTTCTCCGCCCTTGAGCACATGGGCACGTTCTCGCGCGGTGTGATCGATACGCGGCCGGTGGTTCTCTATCTGAGCATGACCGTGGTGATGTTGGCGCTTACCCATCAGGCATTCCAATCGCGCAAGTGGAGACTGTGACAATGGCCGAAGAGATGCAGCAACCCCCGCCGAAAAAAATTCACCGCGTCCAGATCGGGGTGAGCGTTCTCCTTCAAGTCGTGCTCGTTCTGTTTCTCGCCGCGATGGTGAATTCGCTCGGCTTCAAGCATTACAAACGCTGGGATTTTTCGCGCGACCAAAAATACGCGCTCTCCGATAAAACGAAGCGCTTCCTCGATACGATCAAAGGCAAAATGCGCATCACTGTTTTCTTTGCGCCGAACACACCGATCACCGGGGACGTGCAGAACCTGCTGACTGAATATCAATACGCGGCCAAAGGTAAGATCGACATCGAGAACATCGATCCGGAGCGCAATCTTTCGCGCGCTAAAGAGATGTTCGACAAATACAAGGTGGTCAGCGACGAAAGTCTGCTCGTGATCGATTACAGCGGGCGCAATAAAACAGTGAAAGCCTCCGAAATGGCCGATGTCGATCAAAGCGGAATGGCCTTCGGCGAAGGCCCACGCGTCACGGCCTTCAAAGGCGAACAAGCCGTCACCGTTGCGATGATGGATTTGGTCGAAGGCAAAAAGAACACTCTCGGTTACGTGCTCGGACACAAGGAAGCGCCGATTTCCGGCACCACTCCGATCTCGGTGCTAAAAACATTCATCGAAAATGAAAACATCAAGTTCCAGGAGTTGAATCTTTTCGACGTCGGCGCGATTCCGCCGGACTTGAAGGCGATCGTGATCGCCGGGCCACAGTACGATTTCTCCGATCGGGAAATGAAATTGCTGCGTGATTTCTGGGAAAAGCAGGGACGCGTTCTGCTGCTCCTCGATCCTGGAGCGAAGACATCGAAGCTAAACGCATTTCTGAGCGAGCTCGGCCTGAAGGTGAACGACGACCGGTTGATGGTTTTTTTGCAGACGGGAATTCAGGAGGTCGCGCTCACGCGCGATGTGCAAGCGCATTTTTTGAGCGGCAGCCCAATCACAAAACGGCTGGCTGACGTGCGCGCGTTGTTTTTTGGCGGAACCTCATCGCTCACGCTCGAACCGGAACGGGTGCGTGCCGCCAACATTCGGCTCGAGCCGCTGGCTCAGGCGGAGAAAGGGTATTTCGCCGAGACGGATTACAACACGAGCGATCAGGCTAAACTTCAGGCCGACGCCACGCGGAATCCTGGCACTCCGTTAACGATCACCGTGTCGATTGAAAAAGGTGGCAGCGCGGACGAGCGCGTGCAGGTCGATTCGTCGCGCATGGTGGTGGTAAGCAACTCGACGTTCATTCAAGACAACGCGCTCACGCAGGACCAACAGGCGCTCGATTTCATCTCCGGCAGCGTGAACTGGCTGCTCAGTCGCGAACAGCTCATCGGTATCTCGCCAAAAATTCCCAAGACACTTACCTTCACTCTCACGGAAAGTGCATTGAGCCATGTTCGCTGGCTGATCCTTGTGCTGATGCCGCTCATTCCAGCGGTCATCGGCGCCGCGGTGTGGTGGCGGCGTCGCGCCTGATCCTTTAATCGCCTTATGAAATGGAAGACAACGCTCGTTTTGCTGACGATTGCACTCGCCCTGGCCGTCTACATCAAATTCTACGAAAGCAAGCGCCC
>CAAGKR010307444.1_pt1 | contig 10711 bp, 7 predicted proteins | sample 2556971 | NCBI WGS metagenome assembly CAAGKR01 (sample SAMEA5207829, study PRJEB30636) | soil metagenome | biome: forest; feature: boreal; material: soil | place: USA | collected 2011-09 | depth 1 m
AGGTGGCGAGGTCTATGGACGCAGGTCGCCCAACGGGCTATGAAGACTGATGGCCGCTCCCGGCTGCACCCGGTTTCGTGCTGCCTGGGCCGAAACCGTGTCCCGAAACGTGTCCCGAACTCCGCAAATCTGAGGTCATTTCGGGACATGTTTGGAGGCTGGAAATGGCTTAGGTAAGCCAAAACAGGTGGTCTTGGGGCAACTTTCAAACCGCAGGGCCGCGGGTTCGATTCCCGCCGGGCGCATCGTACGAATCTCGCTTGGATAGAGGCGGTTTTGCGACTCAGCCCTGACCCGCTCGAAGGCGGCTCGCGTGGGTCTCCGCGACGTGGCTGAGTCGGCCGAGCACGTCGGTGGTGGGGGCGACCTTGGCGTTCTCGTAGTCGGAGAGGCGGGACGCGGAGGTGCCGGCTGCCTGGGCGAACTGGCGCAAGGTCATCCCGCACTGGGTGCGCCAGGAGCGAATCCGCGCGGCATACTCCGCGCGCCCCGCGAGGGTGATCTCCTCGCGCGCGCGACGAACGGCGCCGCTCATCAGCACATCGACGCCGTAATGCTCACCCCAACCGGTGACGGTCTCGGTCGTGCGCGCGGCGGGCCCCCAGGGTTTGCGGCGGATCGTCTCGGCGAGCCGACGCCAGTCCGACAGCGAGCCGCGGTCGATGAGAGTCTCGATCGCCTCGGCGGGCCACTGGTCCATCGGCTCGGCGGTGTCGAGGTCGAGGTTGCGAAACCGCACCGTCATCGCAGCATCCTTTCGGCGAGATCGGCGAGCACCGCCGTGACGGTTGACCAGTCGTGCCAGCGGGGGTCGAGCGCCTTGTAGCTCGCAAGCTGGGTGGTGACCTCGGCGTCTCGCGGGCGAGGGTCCGCGAGCTGTCTGACGAGCTGTGTGGAGACGGCCTCGGCGCGATGGTTGATGTCGGCGTAGTAGGCGTCGATGTCTCGCAGCACGCCGGCTGCCTCGTCGAGTCCGATCCGGTCGGCGAGCGCCGCGATGTCGAGGTAGTCCCGTGTCTGGTTACGGCTGAGGGCAAGCCACGCCTCGATCCGCAGGATCTCCGAGGCGGTTGGCACGACGAGTCGCTTGCCCCGCACCTCTATTTCGGCGGTCTCGAGCGGCCGGGAGCGTAGCAGCTGTCGTACCCCGGTCTCGATCCCTCCGAGTTCACCGAGGATGATCTTCCCGGGCTGTGCCCGTGTCATCGACCAGTCCCCGAGCGCCTCCAGGTTCTCGAGGATCGTGTCGAAGCACTCCGCCAGGTCGATGACGACGTGGTCGTGATCGAAGGACTGCCGGTGGTGGACGTAGAGCGCCGCGGCGGACCCACCGACCAGCACCGCGCCGGGGACCGATTCCTGTAGCTGCGCGGCCTTCTCCAATACAGTTTCCAGCGAAGGCTTCATCAGCTAATATTATCAGATCCGATAACATGCCGGGCGGGCGGCAGATAGCGAAAGCCCAAGAAATGAGCGAAACCTACGTCTCCGCCACCGCCCGCGCCGCGATCTCGCTGCCGGCGAACGGCGTGATCGCGATGTACATCACATAGTCGACAAGCTCAATCACACGCCCCGTGCGCCCGTGCAGGATGTAGTCGTGGAGCAGCTCGAAGATGCCGCCGACCGACGCTTCGCGCATCACCGGGGGTGGCATGTTGGGGTAGCTGTCGTCAGGGCCGATGTCCAGCAGCTCGATGTATGAGAAGTTGGCCTCGTTCACGCGGCCCGCTACGTGCGGGTAGGCGATCAGGATGTCCACGCACGCGAGCCTTGCTATCGAGGGCTCGGAGGCGAGGAACTCGAGCAGCGCCGTCAGGCCGAGCCTCACATTCCGCGCCCAGCTCAGTTTCAGGTCGAGCGAGCGGTTGATCGCGGCCGTCGCCTTGGCGTGTCCCATCTCAAACGTCGCCAGGAACGCGTCCTCCTTGTTCTCGAAGTGCTCGTAGAACGTTTGCAGCGAGATCGCCGCTTCGGCCACGATCTCCTCGAGGCTGAGCGCCGGATAGCCCTTCGCGGCGGTGAGGTTGGCCACAGCGTCGAAGATTCGTTCGCGCTGGTTGTGCGCCACGAAGCCCTTGGGCAGGTTGTGCTCGCCGCGCGGCAAGCCCCTCGGGGCCCATCGCGGCGAGGGTGAGAGGGTGCCCGGCGCCCTGCCCCCCTGTAGGTGACCGTGGCGGCGCGGGCGGGGACGCTCGGGAATCTGCGGTGGCGTCGGGTAGAACGCGGCGATCCACGCCACGAGGTCCGGGGTCAGCTTCTGCAGCTCGATCTTCAGCGAGCGGCTCGAGCGCTCGCGCCGCACGCGCGAGTAGAGGACCGTCCGCAGCGCGCCCACGATCGCCCTCGCCACCGGCGCGGGGACCGACCCCTCGCCGGGCGCCTGCTCGAACACGGCCACGATGAACGCGGTCAGCCGCTCGGCGTCGCGCGCCCAGCGCTCGATCCCCACGGGCCCGGCGGCGCCCATCTCCACGCACACCAGGCGCGCCGCGTCCGGGCGGTCGCTCGAGGCTTCGAACAGGGCACGCACGATCGCCTCGATCTGATCGATCCACTCGTCCTTGGGGTCATATGCATCGACGATCCGAGCCGTCAGCCGTTCGATCAAGGCGTCATACGTGGCAAGCAGGCACTCCTCCTTGTTCTCGAAGTGCTCGTAGAAGCTGCGTCGCGAGACCCCCGCGCCGGCGACCAGGTCGGAGATCGTGGTCGCCACGAACCCGCGCTCGTTGACTGACTGGATCGTGGCTTCGTACAGGCGTTCGCGCTGGTCGGCGGCGACCTGCTCGGGGGGCAGCGCCTGTGGGCCACGTGGCAGGCCCCGCTCGCGCGGCTTGCGAGGTCGGGTGCGTTCAGCCATCCCTATACCTTAGCTCTTGACAAGCTGCGTAAAGAATGATTTATTTGTTTTCTTCACTGGATGTCTCCAACTCACTGGGAGGTCACTGACGTGGGCGACATCAGCGTCTTGAATCCTATGCAAACAGTAGTTGCAGCATGTGGTCAAGGGAGATTCTGCGTCAGGTGGGATGCCGATAAGGTACGTTCTTCCTGGGTTTCATCTGTATACGCTCCTGTAAGGATCGTACTATCAGTTGTGCGTTACGGCAAACGGGGGATGCGCGGGTTGGACGGCTTGTCACATCGTCGAGCCGCTTGGTCCCCATCCCGGCGTAGTCGGAACGGTCGCATATGGACCTCACGGCTTGGAGCCGGCCGTGCACGGGTAGTCGAGCGCACCGGACCTCGAGGAGGAGCAACGATCGACGAGGTGCGCCGTTTTAAGGGCTGGATCGACACGGAGGTCGAATTGACATGAGAGGACTTGACTGCGAGCGAAAGCTGATGGTTCGCGCGCTCCATCCCCGCTGGCCGTATCGCCGCTCGCACTGTAGGCACGACTTTCACTGGCTCGTCCGCGTGCGCCCTCGTCGACGCTGGTGCTCGCACGGTAGGCGCCACTCGGTGGCCGGTTTCCCGCCTCGGCGGCGGCGACCCTACGTCGACTGAGGGCCGGCGCCCAGAGGGACTCGATCGCTCCAGTGCCCGCCCCACCGATGCGGCCGACCCTCGGGACTCCACCTCGGAGGGTCCCGCCGCTAGGATCGCAACCAATGGCGGCGATCTCCGAGTCGAGCAGTCCGCGGGCCTCCGCGCCTCGCTCCGAGGATCGCGACATCCGCAAGCTCTCGATCGACACAATCCGCGCGCTCGCGATGGATGCGGTCCAGAAGGCCAACTCCGGGCATCCCGGCACCGCGATGGCGCTCGCGCCACTCGCGTACACGCTCTACAAGCACGTCCTGCGCCTGAACCCAGCCGATACCACCTGGCGCGACCGCGATCGCTTCGTGCTCTCCGCCGGGCACGCATGCGTGCTCCAGTATGCGCTCACCCACCTTTGCGGGTATGAGTTCTCACTCGAGGATCTCCAGAGCTTTCGCCAGTGGGGCTCGCGCACCCCCGGCCACCCCGAGCGCGGCCACACGCCAGGCATCGAGGTCACCACTGGGCCGCTCGGCCAGGGCGTCGCCAACGCCGTCGGCATGGCCATGGCCGAGCGCTTCCTCGCCGAGCGCTTCAACCGTCCCGGGTATGAGGTCGTCGACCACCACACCTACGCGATCTGCTCGGACGGGGACATGATGGAGGGCGTCAGCCAGGAAGCCGCCTCGATCGCCGGCCACTTCGGCCTCGGCAAGCTCGTCGTCTGCTACGACGACAACCGCATCACGATCGACGGCACCACCTCGATCTCCTTCGACACCGAGAACCACATCGCGCGCATGCACGCCGACGGCTGGCACGTCCAGCGCGTCGACGACTCCGAGGACGTCGAGGCTCTGCACGGCGCGTTGCTAGCCGCGCGCGTGGAAACCGAGCGCCCCTCGTTCATCTCGGTGCGCTCGCACATCGCCTATCCGGCCCCCAACGCGATCGACACCGCCAAAGCCCACGGCGCCCCGCTCGGCGAGGACGAGGTGCGCGCGACCAAGCAGGCGATGGGCTTCGATCCCGAGCTCAACTTCCACGTGGACGAGCGCGTGTACGAGCACATGAATCTGGGCGCCACCGGGGCGGCTGCCCAGCAGGCGTGGGAGCTGCACGAGGCCAAGTGGCGCGAGCGCTACCCAGAGCTCGCACAGGAATGGGACCGAGCCTGGTCCGGGCGCTTGCGCGAGGGCTGGCAGGCGGCGTTGCCGAGCTTCGAGGCGGGCGAGGAGATCGCGACACGTTCCGCGGGTCAAAAGACGATGGCGGCGCTTGCGCGATTCGGCCCGACGATGGTGGGCGGGGCCGCCGACCTCGTCGAGTCCACCAAGACGGTGTTCGAGGGAGCCGGCGAGTACTCGCGCGCGCACACGGGTCGCAACATCCCCTTCGGCATCCGCGAGCACGCGATGGGCGCGATCGTCAACGGGCTCGCAGCGCACGGCGCGATGGTCAAGCCCTACGGCTCCACGTTCCTGATCTTCTCCGACTACATGCGCCCCTCCGTGCGCCTCTCGGCGCTGATGGGGCTCCCCGTCCTGTGGGTGTGGACGCACGATTCGGTCGCCCTCGGCGAGGACGGACCCACCCACCAGCCGGTCGAGCACTATGCGGCGCTGCGCGCGATCCCCCACCTGTGGGTGATCCGCCCGGCCGACGCCAACGAGACCGCTGTCGCGTGGCGCGTGGGCCTCGAGCGCGAGGACGGCCCGGTCGCGCTGTTGCTCTCACGCCAGAACCTGCCGGTGCTCGCGCGCACACACGGCGCATCCGACGGTCGCGCCGGCGATGAGGCCGCCGAGATGGTGTGCGCGCCGGCGGACGGCCTCGAGCGCGGCGGCTATGTGCTGTGGGACTCGTCCTTGCCTGGCGGCTCTGTGGTGAGCGAGCACGGAGGCTCCGGCGATGGGCCCTCCTCCGAGAGTGGCTCAAAGCCGGGCGGGTCGGCCGGTTCGACCGACGACTCGGATCGCGAGCTGGTCCTGATCGCCACCGGCAGCGAGGTCGCGCCCACACTCCAGGCTGCGCGCGAGCTGGCGGCGCAGGGGACGCGCGTCCGGGTCGTCTCGATGCCGTGCATGGAGCTCTTCGAAGCCCAGTCGTCCGACTATCGCGAGAGCGTGATCCCGCGCGATGTCCCTGCCCGCCTCGCCGTCGAGGCCGGCGTCAGCATGAGCTGGTGGAAGTGGGTCGGCGACCGGGGAGAGGTGATCGGGATCGATCGCTTCGGCGCCTCGGCGCCGGGTACTACCGTACTTGAGAAGCTCGGTTTCACCGCCGACTCGATCGCTGCTCGCGCCCGCGCCCTGCTCGAGCGCGGAGATTGATGGCGAACGCTTCCTTCTTTACTCCGGAACGAACAGCTATCCAAAATAAACCGAACACCACCAGCTCCCCTGGAGGCAAGATGCCGTCTCCCACCCTCTCACCGCTTCACCGCCTCTCCGCTCTGGGTCAGAGCGTGTGGATCGACTCCCTCTCCCGCGACTGGATCAGGGGCGGGCACCTCCAAAGGTTGATCGACGAGGACGCTGTCGTCGGCGCCACGTCGAACCCAACGATCTTCCAGAAGGCGATGAGTGCGGGTGACGCCTATGACGAGCAGCTGCGTACCCTGAAGGGCACCCCCCATGACGGGGGGCACCCTGAAGGGCATACCCTGAAGGGCACAGGCAAGCAGGCAAGCGAGCTGGGCACAAGCGACGTCGAGCAGGCATTCTGGACGCTCGCCGAGCAGGACATAAGGGAGGCCTGCGATCTCTTTCGCCCGACCTGGGATGGGGGGCTTGGGCGCGACGGATATGTATCGCTCGAGGTAGATCCCCGCCTGGCGTATGACTCGCTCCAGACATTCCGCGAGGCGATCCGCCTACACGAGGCGGTAGACCGGCCCAACCTGCTCGTCAAGATCCCCGCCACCAAGCCGGGGCTCGCCGCTATCGAGGACGTGATCTCCAAGGGCCGCTCGGTCAACATCACCCTGATCTTTTCGCTCACGCGTTACGCGGAGGTCGCCGAGTCCTACATCCGCGGCCTCGAGCGGCTGATCGCCGAGGGCGGCGATCCTTCCAAGGTCGCCTCCGTGGCGAGCTTCTTCGTCTCGCGCATCGACACCGAGGCCGACCGGCGCCTGGACGATTTGGATCCCACCAACCCCGGACACGACGAGCTCAAGGGACGGCTCGCGGTCGCCAACGCGAAGCTCGCCTACCGCCACTACCAGCACATCTTCCAAGGCCCCCGCTGGGACTACCTCGCCGGCAAGGGCGCCACCCCGCAGCGAGTCCTGTGGGCATCCACCTCGACCAAGAACCCCGCCTACCGCGACACCATGTACGTCGATGAGCTGATCGGCCCCGACACGATCAACACAATGCCCGAGGAGACCATCCGGGCCTTCCAGGACCATGGCTCGCCGCGGCCTGCTCTGCACGAGGGGCTCGCCGAGGCGCAGTCCGTCTTTGACGAGCTCGCCGCGGCCGGCGTCTCCTACGACGACGTCACCGACACCCTCGAGCGCGAGGGCGTCGAGAAGTTCGAAGACTCATTCCGTCAGCTGCTCGACTCGCTCGGCGCGAAGCTGGGCACCCTCACCGCTGCTTGAACGTGACCCGACCGGCGGTGCGCTCGGCCCGTACGTGTCAACCTTGATCGTGTGAACACAGTGGAGCAGCTCGACGCCAACGTTCCCCGGCCTGGCTCTGAGTGGGGGGCATGGGCCACGGCTATCGCCCTCGGCTTGCTCGGCGCCGGTGTGCTCGCGCTCGTCCTGGGCGGCGTCATCGGGGGCGTCTCTTCGGGTGCCCGCGCCGCGCCGCCGCCCGTGCTTGTCGTGACTCCGACGCCTGTGCCCGCCCCAGTCGCTGCGGCCGGCCGTATCGCGGCGACCCAGGGTGGCAGGCAGGTGGGGGGAGTGTCCACGGAAAGGGCTGCCCCACGCGCGCGCGGGGGTGTTCGTGCCATCGTTGGAGGGGTGGGTGGGACTCAATCCCCGCAGGCCCACCGCGACCTCGCCGTGTACCAGGCCCAGACCGCCACCCACATACCCGCGCGCTGGATGCAGGGCTTCTACCCGATCTACGCCGTCGCGCAACGCACGTTCGGGGTCAGCTGGCTCCTGATCGCCTCGATCCACAAGCAGGAGTCGGCCTTCTCGACCGCGCCCGGTATCTACCAGGGCCTCAACTTCGCCGGCTGTTGTGGCGGGCCGATGCAGTTCAACGTCACCAACGGGGGGGCGGGCATCCCATCCACGTGGGCTTTGGTCAATGACTCCTACCGCTACGGCGCGCGCCCGGGTTCCTACGATCACATGACCGCCAAGCACCCCTCGATCTACGACGACTTCGACGCGGTCATGGCCGCCGCTCACCTGCTCTCCTCCGACGGCGCCGGCCCCGCGCTCGACGGCTCCGCCTGGAACGCCGCCTACGACTACTACGGCCACGACGCCACCGGCGTCACCTACGCCGACCAGGTGCTCGCGCGCGCGATCTCCTGGTCCCAGCACGGCTTCTGCATTAACTGCGGGACCGAAACGGCGCTTGTGGAAGCGGTGCACGGCGCCTACGGCGCGCCGGTGGCGGCCACGTTCGCGACCGCCGTACCCAAAGGGCACACGGCCGTTGCGCGCGCCAAACCGTCGAAGCACGGCAAGCGCTGAGGAGGAGCGGTCACACCCAAGCGTCCTCACGGTCGGAGGGCAAGCGATGCAAGGACGCACCGACCGAAATGTGCTTCGCACATGAGGGAGGACGCCGCAGCGCGCCGCCATCCGACCGTGAGGTCAGGCCGCGTCCGCTTGGGCGATTAGCTCGCCCGCGACTCGGTCGGTCGCCGCGGCGGTCCCGCCGAGCAGGCGCCTGGAGAGCTGGGCGCGACGGAAGTACAGCGGCGCGTCGTGCTCCCACGTTGCCCCGATGCCGCCGTGCACCGAGATCATCGTGCGGGCGCCGTAGTCGAGCGCCCTGCCCGCCACCGACCGGGCCGCGCTCGCCGCCAGCGGGAACTCCGCCGGCGCGCCGTTGCGCGACCAGCCCGCGTAGTAGAGCAGCGAGCGCCCGTTCTCCAGCTGGCGCAATACCTCGGTGAGCGAGTGCTTCACAGCTTGGTAGGAGCCGATCGCGCGCCCGAACGTGTGGCGCTCCTTGGCGTACGCGACTGACATCTCGAGCGCCGTCTCCACGCTGCCGAGCGACTCGGCCGCGATCAGAGCCTGCGACAGGTGCCAAGCGCCTGCAAGCGATTCTTCGGGGGCGTCGAGCAAGGTTGCGGGCGCCTCGTTCAACTTGACGTGCCCGAGCGAGCGGGTGGCGTCGTAACGGTGCACAGCGTCGATCGACACGCCTGTCGCGGACGCCTCGATCGCGACACCGACGGGACGTCCGCCTGCCTGCGCCCCGCTATGGGGTGTGCCCCCCTGTGGGGTATCGAGCAGCGCGACACCCACCAGCAGGTCGGCTCCCGGCGCGTCGGGCACGAACCCGAGCATCCCGCTCACGAGCGCCCCGCCCTTGCCGTCGTCCTTTGCCAGCGGGGCTGAGGGCCTCGTGCTGCCGTGTGCCGGATCGACACACCACCCGTCGATGAGGTCGTTCGGAGGCATAGTCGGCAGGTAGGCGGCCCTGCGCTCCCCGCTCGCGAGCGGCGCGAGCAACGCCGCCCCGGCGGGCGCGGCGCTCAGGATCGCGGTCGCCGGCAGGTGCCCGAGCAGCGCCACGGGCGCAAGCACGCGCCCGCACTCGCTCAGCACGAGCATCGCGTCGAACACGTCAAGCCCTGCGCCGCCGTGAGCCTCGTCGATCAACAGTCCCGGCCAACCCGCCTCCCGGGCGGTCGGCCACATGTCGGGCAGCGCGCCCTCGGCGCCGTCCATCGCCTCGCGGGTCGCCTCGAGCGTCTTTGTGCGCGAGAGCGTGCCCCTTGCGGCCTCGCGCAGGAACTCCTGCTCGTCTGAGAGTGCGAGATTCATACTGTCACCCCTTCCTTAGAGCGCAGCTCAGAGAATGGGATTCCCTTGTCAAGGCGCGGCTCGGGGGGCAGCCCGAGCACGCGCTCGCCGATCGTGTTGCGCAGGATCTCTTCGGTGCCGCCCGCGGACTTCAGGCCGGGCAGGAACGAGATCATGTACGCCCACTCGCTGTCCTCGCCGAGCGTGTCGGGGCCGAGCACGTCGGCGATTAGGTCACCGGCTTTGATGGCGCCGTTGACAATCGTCACCTTCGCGAGACCGGCCTCAGGTCCAGGTATCTGGCCTTTCTGCAGCATCGTGAGCGTGCGATATCCGGTGAAGCGCACCGCGAGCAGCTCGCTTGCGATCTCGCCGAGCTGCTTGCGCACCTCCGGGTCGCGCCGGCCGTGCTCGTCGGACGCGATGCCCTTGGCGAAGCGCACCGAGTTGTATCCCAGCCCCTCGCCGCCGAGCCCGATCGTCACGCGCTCGAACATGAGCGTCGTAAGCGCCGTGCCCCACCCGTTGCCCACACCGCCGACGACCGCGTCCTCCTCGAGCTTCACGTCGTCGAGGAACACCTCGTTGAACTCGGCCTCACCGGAGATCTGGCGCAGCCCCCTGACGGTCACACCCGGTGCGTCCATCGGCAGGATGAACATCGTTAGGCCCTTGTGCTTGTGCTGCTCGGGGTCCGTGCGCGCGAGCAGCAGGCCATAGGAGGAGAACTGGGCGTTGGTGGTCCACACCTTCTGGCCGGTCAACCGCCAGCTGCCGTCGTCGGCCTGACGCGCACGGGTCTGCACCGCCGCGAGGTCCGAGCCGGCGGCGGGCTCTGAGAACAGCTGGCACCAGACCTCGTCGCCGTGCAGCATCGGACCGAGGTAGCGCGACTTCTGTTCCTCGGCGCCGTGGGCGATGATCGTCGGGCCGAGCATTCCCACACCGATCGCGTCGAGGATGCCGGGCACGCCGGCCTTGGCGATCTCCTGGTTGCACACCACCTGCTCGATCGGGCCCATGCCCTGGCCGCCGTACTCCTTCGGCCACGTCACACCGGCGAGCCCAGCCTCGGCGAGCTTGCCCTGCCAAGCGCGCCTCGCGGAGACGATCTCCGCCTCGTCTGCGATCGCGCCCGGTCCGCTCAGAACGGGTGCCTCTCCCTTGTGCTGCTCGAGCCACGCGCGCACCTTGGCGCGGTGGGCTGCCTGCTCGGGCGTGTCGTCGAGATCCACTATTTCTCCCTTGGCTGACTGGCCAGTCAAT
>CAAGKR010073248.1_pt1 | contig 10707 bp, 9 predicted proteins | sample 2556971 | NCBI WGS metagenome assembly CAAGKR01 (sample SAMEA5207829, study PRJEB30636) | soil metagenome | biome: forest; feature: boreal; material: soil | place: USA | collected 2011-09 | depth 1 m
CCACGCCCTGCTGGCGGTGGTAGGCCATGGTCAGGGCCTCGGCATAGCGCTTGGCCTCGTCGTAGACGCCGCGCGGGCCGATCGGGTTGACGTGACCCCAGTAGGACTCGGACTGGGGATGCTCGAGGGGATCGCCGTAGACCTCGCTTGTGGAGGCGATCAGGAAGCGGGCGCGGTGGCGCTTGGCGAGGCCGAGCGTGTGGTGGGTGCCGTAGGAGCCGACCTTGAGCGTGTGCAGCGGCAGGCGCAGGTAGTCGATCGGCGAGGCGGGGGAGGCGAGGTGGTAGACGTAGTCGACCGGCTCGTCGATCTCATACGGCTCGATGATGTCCACGCTGACGTGCCTGAAGCGCTCGGGATCGCGGATGTGCTCGATGTTGGCGAGCGACCCCGTCTCAAAGTTATCGACGCAGATCACCCGGTGCCCGCGGGCCAAGAGCTCGTCGCACAGATGGGAGCCGAGAAAGCCGGCGCCGCCGGTGACAAGGCAGGTGGGCACGGCTGGGAGGATATCCACTGCATATGATCCACGCAGCCACCGAGACATGGCCCGAGAGTGTGCACATACATCAAAAATGTGCGATTGCCTATAGTAGCTACATATTGTAGCCACTATTAGCAACCACAAAAAAAGCGACACATATCCCCAGCTGAGATGCCTCATCCCCAACCCGCACAACCTGAGCCGGACGAGCGCCTGACGGTGGCCCCGATCGTGGGGCCCGAGGACCCACGCCGCTTCACCGACTCGGGGATCGAGATCAACGCGCTGTACAGCGAGGAGGATCTGCCCGACGACCTCGCCCTCGGAGAGCCGGGGGATTTCCCCTACACCCGCGGGGTGCACCGCGAGATGTACCGCAAACAGACCTGGACGATGCGCCAGTACGCCGGGTACGCATCGGCGAAGGAGTCGAACGAGCGCTACAGGTACCTGCTCTCGAAGGGCTCGACCGGCCTGTCCATGGCCTTCGACCTGCCCACGCAGTTGGGCCTTGACTCCGATAACTCGCGCTGCCTCGGCGAGGTCGGTCGCACCGGCGTGGCGATCGACACGATCGACGACATGATGACCGCGTTCGACGGGATCCCGCTCGATCAAGTGTCCACCTCGATGACGATCAACGCTCCCGCCGCGTGCCTGCTGCTGCTGTACGAGCTCGTCGGCGAGGAGCAGGGCGTACCCTCGGAGAAGCTGAGGGGCACCACCCAGAACGACGTGCTCAAGGAGTACATCGCGCGGGGCAACTACATCTATCCGCCCGGGCCCACGATGCGGCTGACGACCGACCTGTTCCAGTACTGCCAGGAAAACGTGCCGAAGTGGAACACGATCTCGATCTCCGGCTATCACTTCCGCGAGAAGGGGTGCTCGGCCGTGCAGGAGGTGGCGTTCACGCTCTCCTCGGGGATCGCCTACGTGACAGCGGCGATCGAGAAGGGACTCGACGTCGACGACTTCGCGCCACGCCTTGCGTTCTTCTTCAACGGCCACAACAACGTCTTCCAGGAGGTCGCCAAGTTCAGGGCGGCGCGGCGCATGTGGGCGCACATCATGCGCGAGCGCTTCGGGGCCAAGAATCCGAAGTCGACGATGCTGCGCTTCCATACGCAGACGGGCGGCGTCACGCTGACCGCGCAGCAGCCGGAAAACAACATCGTGCGGGTGGCCTTGCAGGGTTTCGCGGCGGTGTGCGGTGGAACGCAGTCGCTGCACACGAACGGCTTCGACGAGGCACTCGCCCTGCCGAGCGAGCACGCGGCGAAGATTGCGCTGCGCACTCAGCAGATCCTGGCGCACGAGTCGGGAGCGGCCGACACGGTGGACCCGTTCGCGGGCTCCTACTTCGTGGAGTCGCTCACCGATGAGATCGAAGCGCGCGCGAACGAGCTGATCGCAAAGGTGGACGCGCTCGGCGGCTCGGTCAACGCGATCCAGTTCATCACCGGCGAGATCGACGAGTCGGCCTGGGGATACCAGGAGCGCTATCGCATCGGCCAGGACATCGTGGTGGGGGTCAACAGGTTCGAGGAGGAGGACATCGAGGTGCCCGATCTCCTGCGCGTTGACCCCGAGTCCGAGCGCGAACAGGTCGGCCGCTTGAAGGCCTTCAAGGAGAACCGCGACCAAGAGCTCGTGCAGAAGCGCTTGGAGGAGCTGCGCGAGACGGCGCGCGGCAGCGACAATCTGCTGCCGGCGATCCGACAGGCGTTGAAGGACAGGTGCTCGCTGGGCGAGGTGTGCGGGGCGATGCAAGACGTGTTCGGCAAGTACGCGCCGACGTTCTAGAAGACCGGCCCACATGTGGGCCGGTCCGGGAAGGTACATGTACCTTCCCGCCGTCGGCGCATGCGCCGACGGTACAGGGCCGCATGCGGCCCTGTCACGGGGACGTGCATGCACGTCCCCGCCGGACGACGTATACGCCGTCCGGGCTCAAATAGTCACATGTGCGGCTCCGTCCATGTTGGGGTCTCCATTTTGGGGCGCCCCACGCGCACGCGTGGGGCAAGGTCTTTTTGAGACTCCAACCCCAGCCGCGCCGCGTTCCGTCCCACCCCGTGAATAGGCTTCACTGCATGCTCCTGGCTGTCGCTTTCTTCGATGTCGTCCTGGCTGTGCACATCATGGCCGTCGTGTTCGCCTTCGGCGCCACGCTCGCCTACCCGGTGCTCCTGGGGGTCATCGGCAAGGCCGACTCGCGTGCGCTGCCCGCCCTGTACAAGGCGCTGCACGCGATCTCCACGCGCGTGATCATGCCGGGGCTCGCGGTGGTCCTTATCTGCGGGATCTACCTGGCCTCCGACCACAAACTGTGGAGCGAATTCTTCGTTCAGTGGGGGCTCGGCGCGGTCGTCGTCATCGGCGCGGTCGAGGGCATGTTCCTGAGCCCCAACGAGAAGCGACTGGTCGCGGTCGCCGACCGCGACCTCGCCGCCTCCCCCGTTCGGGGACCCTCCATGACGGAGGACAGGCAGGCAGGCGACCGCCCGTTCGCGCCGAGCACCGAGCACGACGGCCTGGTCCGCCGTATCGGCGCCATCGGCGCCACGATGGACCTGATCGTGCTGCTAACGATCCTGTTCATGGTGGTAAAGCCCTAGAGGGCCGCCCCACGCGCGCGTGGGCGCGCGTGGGGCGTTCGCTTTTCGAAGGACCATCCGCCACACCCGGGCGGGGTGTGGATGGCGCGCCGACGATACCCTGGACGAACCATGAGCGAGGGATACAGAGTCGCCGTCGTCGGCGCCACAGGGCAGGTCGGCACACTGATGCTCCAGCTGTTGCGCGAGCGGATGTTTCCGGCGCGCGAGATCGTGCCGTTCGCCTCCGAGCGCTCCGCCGGGCGGCAGATCGAGGGCGTCGGCGCGGTGCAACCACTCACCGACGAGACGATCCAGGGCTTCGACCTCGCGCTGTTCTCGGCCGGGGGGACGATCTCGGACGAGTGGGCGCCCCGCTTCGCGCAGGCTGGCGCCGTTGTGGTGGACAACAGCTCGCGCTGGCGCATGAGCGATGAGGTGCCCCTCGTCGTGGCCGAGGTCAACCCGGAGGCTTTGGCGGCGCACAAGGGCATCGTGGCGAACCCGAACTGCTCCACCATGCAGATGGTGGTCGCGCTCAAGCCGCTGTATGACGCCGCCGGCATCGAGCGCCTCGTGATCTCGACGTACCAGGCCGTATCGGGCACCGGCAAGCAGGCCGTGGACGAGCTGCTCGACCAGTCCCACGCGCTACTCCATGAAATGGCCATAGAGCCACCCCGGGCCTACGCCCACCAGATCGCATTCAACGCGCTCCCTCACGCCGGGAGCTTCGCGCCCGGCGACGACCACACCGACGAGGAGCGCAAGCTCATCGACGAGACCCGCAAGATCCTCGGCGACCCGTCAATCAGGGTGAGCGCCACGTGCGTGCGGGTGCCCGTCGTCAACGGTCACTCCGAGGCCGTCAACGTGCAGACGCGCGAGGATCTGAGCCCGGAGCGGGCCCGCGAGCTGCTGCGCGCCGCGCCCGGCGTCACGGTCCTCGACGATCCGCACGCGGCCCTGTATCCGTTGGCGACGCGGGCTACGGGCCACGACGACGTGTTCGTCGGACGCATCCGCCGCGACCCCGGCCACGAGCGCACCTTGGACATGTGGATCGTCGCCGACAACCTGCGCAAGGGGGCGGCCACCAATGCGGTCCAGCTCGCGGAGTTGCTGCACGAGCAGGGCCTGATCGCACCGCGCGGCGCACAAGCCGCAGCATAGAGGGTGGCGCAGCCGGCCGATAGGCCGGTGAGCCGGGCCCCTCTACTATTAATCAGAAGGACTCTCGCCGCCACGCTCGAACCTGGAAGCGATGAGCGTCTCGACCGAGGTGCAACGCACCCTTGTGAAGTCTCCGCCCGAGCTGTGGGCCGAGTTGAGCAGCCCGGAGACGCTGGCCCAGCACCTCTCCGAGCTCGGCGAGATCCGTATCACCGGCGTCGAGCCGGAGACGAAGGTCGAGTGGGAGGCCGAGGGAGCTAGCGGTGTCGTGCACTTGAAGCAGTCGGGCTGGGGCACCAAGGTGACGCTGTCGCTGACGCGCGAGACGCCCGCGGCAGAGGCCCAGCCCGAGTCGGAGTCAGATCCCAGTCCGCTCGCCGAACTTCCGTCCCAGCCAGAGCAGGTCGCGGAGGCCGAGCCCGAAGCGACGGTCGAGCCAGAGCAGGTCGTGGATCTGGAGCCGGTGGGCGAGTCCGAGCCGGCGCGGGTCCTAGAGACCGGGCCAGCGCTCGAGCCAGAGTCGCGATTGGGCTTCTTCGGCCGCCTGTTTCGCCGTCGTAGGGGGAGACCGACCGAGGCCGTTGAGCCGGAATCCGAGCCGGAGACAGCGCTAGAACCCGAGCCGGAGTTCGTGGCGCTGGCGGCGCCCGAGCCGATATACCCCGCCCCACTAACCGAGCCCGCGGCGGACCTTGCCGCCGAACTGCAGTCCGTGGAAGCGCAGATGACGGAGGAGACGACCGAGTTGTTGACCTGCGTGCTCGACCGCCTGGGCGCCGCGCACCACCGCCCGTTCTCGCGCGGATAACATCCGCTGCATGCGGAGCAAGGCCCCGGAAACCTACGACGAGAAGCTCGCCGAGCTACAGGAGTTACGCGTAGCTGCGGTCCACTCGGCCCCCGAGGCCGAGGAGAAGCAGCACGCGCGCGGCAAGTACACGGCGCGGGAGCGCGTCGAGAAGCTGCTCGACCCGGGCTCGTTCCAGGAGCTCGACACGTTCGTACGCCACCGCACGTACGACTTCGACATGCAGAAGAACCGCCCGTGGGGCGATGCGGTCGTGACCGGCCACGGCACGATCGACGGGCGCAGGGTGTGCGTGTTCAGCCAGGACTTCACCGTCTTCGGTGGCTCCTTGAGCGAGGTGATGGGCGAGAAGATGTGCAAGATCATGGACCTGGCGGCCAAGATCGGGTGCCCGGTGATCGGCATCAACGATTCGGGCGGGGCACGCATACAGGAGGGAGTCGTCTCGCTTGGGGCCTACGGGGATGTGTTCGTGCGCAACGTGCGCTCCTCGGGGGTGATCCCGCAGATCAGCCTGATCATGGGGCCGTGCGCGGGCGGTGCGGTGTACTCGCCAGCGATCACCGACTTCGTGTTCATGGTGAAGGAGACCTCGCACATGTTCATCACCGGGCCCGACGTGATCAAGACGGTGACCGGCGAGGAAGTCGGCTTCGAGGAGCTGGGCGGAGCGATGTCGCACAACACGAAGTCGGGCGTGGCGCAGTTCGCCTCCGAGGACGAGGACGCGTGCCTCGAGGATTGCCGCTACCTGATCGGCTTCCTGCCCCAGAACAATCTCCAGACCACCCCGCGGGTACAGCCGAGCGACGACCCGCTGCGCATGGACCCCGAGCTCGACCACGTTGTGCCGGACAATCCCAACAAGCCGTACGACATGCGCGACGTGGTGCGCCCGATCGTGGACGACGGGGAGTTCTTCGAGGTGCACGAGCACCACGCGAAGAACATCGTCTGCGGCTTCTCGCGCCTCGACGGCCACGCCGTCGGGATCGTGGGGAACCAGCCCAGTCAGCTCGCGGGGGTGCTCGACATCGACGCCTCGGCCAAGGCAGCGCGGTTCGTGCGCACATGCGACGCGTTCAACATCCCTCTGCTCACGCTCTGCGACGTGCCGGGCTTCCTGCCGGGAACCGCCCAGGAGTGGGGCGGGATCATCAGGCACGGGGCAAAGCTGTTGTACGCGTTCGCCGAGGCGACCGTCCCGAAGATCACAGTGATCACCCGCAAGGCATATGGCGGGGCCTACGACGTGATGTCATCGAAGCATCTCGGGGCGGACTTCAACTTCGCCTGGCCGACGGCGGAGGTGGCGGTGATGGGACCGGAGGGCGCGGTCAACATCATCTACCGGCGTGACATAGCTGGGAGCCCGACACCGCAGGCGCGTCGCCAGACCCTGATGGATGACTACAAGGCGCGCTTTGCCAACCCATATACGGCGGCCGAGCGCGGGTACATCGACGACGTGATCGTCCCGCATGAGACGCGCCCGAAGCTGATCGCGGCGCTCGACACCTTGCACACCAAGCGCGAACCGGGCCCCAAGCGCAAGCACGGCAACATCCCGCTCTAGGGATGGTCAACCGTCGCCCCAAGCTGGAACTGATCGCTCCGTCGGCCTCCCCCGCCGAGGCGGCGGCGATCGTGGCTGCGCTGGAGCGATTTATGCGCGACACGGCACCGCCCACCGCCCCTCCGGCGCAGGGCGTGGACCCATGGACGCGCGCGGCTATGCTCGAAGGCGTGGAGCGCGGTATTTATGGGTCCCACCCACCCGGCGAGCCCGATCCTTGGATAAATACCTAAAAGCCGCTAGGCTTTACGCCCAATCCCTCTGCCGGTCGCAAACGATTAATCCGGGATCCGCCCACCTGTGGGCCCGGACCAGGAGGTTTCGCTAGATGGAGCCAGTATCGATACCCGCCCAGCGGCCCGCGAAAAAGGGCTCTCTCGAGGACCCGGAGATCCTCCAGAACGTTCCCGGGCACGTGATCCCGATCCTGCAGCGGGAGTACGACGACTTCAAGACCGAGGCCACCAAGTTCCTCGACGGCGGCACGCCCGAAGACGAGTTCATCAAGTTCCGCCTCCGCCAGGGCGTGTACGGCCAGCGTCAGCCCGACGTGCAGATGATCCGCGTAAAGCTCCCCTTTGGCGGGATCACGCCCGAGCAAATGGACAAGTTCGCAGACGTCGTCGAGACGTACACCCCGCTTCGCAAGGGCCACGTGACCACGCGCCAGAACATCCAGATGCATCACATCCCACTGCCGGAAATCGAGCAAGCCATCAGCGAGCTCGGCGAGGCCGGCCTGTCGAGCCGCGAGGGCTGCGGCAACACCGTGCGCAACGTCACCGGCGACCCGTGGGCCGGCGTTGCGGCGGACGAGCTGTTCGACCTGACGCCGTATGCGGGGGCGTATGTGCGCTACTTCGTCAGGCATCCCACCACGCAGGGGATGCCACGCAAGATCAAGACATCGTTCGACGGGAGCCCGCGCGACAGGGCGATCAGCGGCATCCATGACATCGCCTTCAGAGCGCGTTTGAAGAAGGACCCCACCCACCCCGACGGCCGCGAGGTCAGGGGCGTTGAGATGCTCGTGGGCGGCGGCACCTCGATCATGCCGCGCGTGGCGCCTGCGTTGTACGACTTCGTCGAGATCGACAACGGCGACTACCTGAAGATCTCCGAGGCCGTGTTCAGGATCTTCGACCGCCAGGAGTGGCTGCGCGTCAACCGCGCCCGCGCCCGCATCAAGGTGTTCGTCGACAAGTACGGGATCGACGAGCTCCGCAACCAGGTCGAGGAGGAGCTCAAGGGCGAGTGGGTCCGCGAACGCGACTTCTCGATCGAGCATCGCCTGTTCCTCGACGATGAGCGCGAGGGCGCCCCGGCCCCGCCGACGAGCTATGGCAGCCCCAATGGGGACGTGTCCGAGTTCGAGCGCTTCAGTCAGGCCAACGTGGCCGCCCAGAAGCAGGACGGATACGTGACCGTCGAGGTGAAGATCGTGCGCGGCGACCTCTCCCCCGAGCAGTTCAGGGGACTCGCGCAGATCATGCGCGAGTACTCAGGTGGTTATGCGCGCACGACCGTTCAACAGAACTTCGTGTTGAGATGGGTGCGCGAGGAGAGCGTGTACGACGTGTGGCGTGCGCTCAGCGCCCTGGGGCTTGGCGACGCCGGATCGCGCGAGGTGAGCGACGTTGTGTCATGCCCGGGCACCGACTCCTGCAAGCTCGGGATCACGAGCTCGATGGGTCTCAACCAGGCGGTGCAGGAGCGCATCGAAACGATGGGCATCGACGATCCGCTTACCCGCCAGATCCACATCAAGATGAGCGGCTGCCCGAACGGGTGCTCACAGCACCACGTCGCCGACATCGGCTTCTACGGGGCATCGATCAAGGTGGGCGAGCACACGATTCCGGCCTACATCCCCCACGTGGGGGGCGTGTACGAAGGCGGCGAGGTCAAGTTCGGCAAGCGCCTGAAGCAGCGCCTGCCCGCAAAGCGGGTGCCAGAGGCGATCGAGCGCTGGATCCGCCACTACGAGGCCAACCGCAACGAGGGCGAGCAGTGGGGCGCGTTCGTCGAGCGCGTCGACACCCCCGAGCTCGAAGCGCTCGTGAAGGAGCTCTCGCTGCCGGTGGACTTCGGCCTGGAGACGATGAACACATTCATCGACTGGAACAGGGACGTGCCCTTCCAGGTGATCCGCGGCGAGGGCGAGTGCGCGGTCTAGATGACATCCCAACCGATGCGCTCGCAAGCGGGAACGACCTCAGCCACAGTCTGAGCGACACCCTACGCGAGGCGGTCGAGCGCCACGGCGAGCGGGTCGTGCTGCTGTGCTCCTTCCAAAAGGAGGAGTCGGTCATGATCGACGAGCTGCTGCGCATCGGCGACGGGCACACGCCCGTGCGGATCGCGACGATCGACACGGGCGTGCTCTTCCCCGAGACGTTCCAGACCTGGAAGGCGTTCGAGGAGCGCTACGGGATCGCGGTGGAGGTGCACGACGCGAGCAACGCGGCAGCGCCCTGGACCGGGCCTGAGCACTGCTGCTCCGTCGCGAAGGTGGCGGCCCTGGAGCGCGCGCTCGGTGGCGCTGAGGGTTGGATCACGGGCATCAGGCGCGAGCAGGGTCCCACACGCGCGGACACCCAGCCGATCGAAGAGGACACCAAGCGCGAGTTGCGCAAGTACAACCCGCTGGCACCGTGGACCGAGAAGGACCTGTGGCAGCGGATCTTCGATCGCGACCTCCCCTACAACCCGCTGCACGACCAGGGCTACTCCTCGATCGGGTGCGCACCATGCACAAAGCCGGGCTCCGGGCGCGACGGGCGCTGGGCAGGCACCGAGAAGACCGAGTGCGGGTTGCACGTGTGATGCTTGGGATAAGCCCCGAGATCGTGCTGTTCGGCCTGGGCGTGGGCATCCTGATCGGCCTCACCGGGATCGGCGGCGGGTCGCTGATGACGCCGCTGCTCATCATCGTGCTCGGCATTCACCCCGTGGTTGCGGTGGGCACCGACCTGACATACGGGGCGATCACCAAGACGCTCGGCGGGTACAAGCACCTGCGCAAGGGGACCGTCGACCTCGGAGTGTCCAAGTGGCTGGCCTACGGCGGTGTGCCGGGAGCCCTGACCGGGGTGCTGCTGGTGGATCGCCTGCACCATGCCTACGGCAAGAGCTTCGACAAGGTCCTGATCGGATGCATAGCTGGGGCGCTTGTGATCGTGGCAAGCGTGGTGCTCGTGCGCACACTGCTACTCACCCACCTCGCCGAGCGAGAGCGCGAGAGCTATCGCTTCACCAGACGCGCCGGTATCGCCGCGATCGCCCTTGGGTTCGTGCTCGGGACGATCCTGGGCATGACCTCGGTCGGCAGCGGCGCGCTGATCGGGGTGGCGATGATCGTGATCTTCAAGCTCACCCCGCAGCGGGTGGCGGGCTCCAGCGTGTTCCTCGCGGCGATGCTGCTGTGGGTGGCGGGCCTCGCACAGGTGGTGAGCGGCAACGTGGACTACAGCCTGGTGGGCAACATCCTGATCGGCTCGATGCCGGGGGTGTGGATCGGGGCGCACTTCGTCGACCGCGTGCCAGACCAGGCGCTGCGAGTGACGCTTGGAGCCGTGCTGCTCGGATCTGCGCTGGCGATGGTGAACAACGCGGGCGGCAAGGTGCCGATCGGTGTGATCTTCGGCGCGCCGATCGCGGTCGGCGTGGTGGGCTTTCTGCTGCACCTGCGCACGCGTGGAGGGCACGACGACTTGGCAATCGCGCCGACCGGCGGGGCAGGGGTCGCGACGGGCAAACCAACCCTGGCGCCCGGCAAGCCGGGCATCGCCGTGTCAACTCCAGGCATCGCCGCCGCCCCCGCGGCCATCGTCGCAGGCAAACCAGCCGGGCTGACGGCATCGGAGCGCTCGTGAGCGTCGCGCAGCGCCCCCAGCCTGGAGGCCGACTCAAGAGTCGGCCTCTAAGCCACCTGCGGGCGCTTGAGTCCGAGGCGATCCACGTGATGCGCGAGGTGGCCGCCGAACTGGAGCGGCCGGTGCTGCTGTTCAGCGGCGGCAAGGACTCGATCGTGCTGCTGAGGCTCGCCGAGAAGGCGTTCAGGCCC
>CAAGKR010248371.1_pt1 | contig 10707 bp, 3 predicted proteins | sample 2556971 | NCBI WGS metagenome assembly CAAGKR01 (sample SAMEA5207829, study PRJEB30636) | soil metagenome | biome: forest; feature: boreal; material: soil | place: USA | collected 2011-09 | depth 1 m
CACGGAGCGGGGGCTATGGACCCTGAAATGGTCCTTTGCCGGCCTGTTCGTCACGGCGTGCCTGCAGGCGGTCGTCGTCGCCCTCTCGGGCAGCGTGGCGCTCCTGGCCGACACGATCCACAACTTCGCGGACGCGGCGACGGCCATTCCGCTTGGCATCGCGTTCGTGCTGGCCCGGCGGGGCGCGACCAGGCGGTTCACGTACGGCCTCGGCCGTGTGGAAGACCTCGCGGGATTGGTGATCGTGGCGACGATCATGACCAGCGCGCTCGTGGCCTGCTACGAGGCCATTCGGCGCCTCGTTCACCCGCAGGCCGTCGAACTCCTCGGCGCCGTGATGGCGGCCTCCGTGATCGGGTTCGTGGGCAACGAGGTGGTGGCCATCTTCCGGATCCGGGTGGGCCGGCAGATCGGCAGCGCGGCCCTGATCGCGGACGGCTACCACGCGCGCGTGGACGGCTGGACCAGCCTCGCCGTGCTCATCGGCGCGATCGGCGTGTGGGCTGGGTATCCGCTGGCCGACCCCGTGGTGGGCCTCCTGATCTCGATCGCGATCTTCGGGATCGTCTGGCAGTCGGCGCGCGCGGTCCTGGGCCGTGCGCTCGACGCGGTGGAGCCGGGGCTCGTCGAGACGATCGCCCACGCGGCCGGTCACGTCGCTGGCGTCGAGGGGGTCACCGAGGTCAGGGCCCGATGGATCGGCCATCGCGTGCACGCCGACGTGAACCTGACGGTCTCGGCGGATCTCTCGGTCGGCGAGGGCCACCAGATCGCCAAGGAGGTGCGGCACCAGCTCCTGCACCACTTGCCGCACCTGGGCAGCGTGATCGTGCACGTCGACCCGCACGGAGAGGGCGGCGAGCGGCACCACCGGATCAGCGAGCACTCCCACGACAGCCTCCCGTCCCACTCGCACGAGTAGCTACAGGGCGCGTCGCCCCTTCAGAACGGCATCAGGCTCGGCTCGAAGACGGCGGTCGACCTTTCGCCGTCCGGGAAGGCCTGTCAATGCAGCCGATCGCTCTGCACGACTGCATTGCTCGGAAAGAAACCCTTGTGACGCTCGATTTGGATCCCGCACCCTGGCATTCAAGACCCCGATTTGACCGCGCATCCCCGCTCTGGCAGGATCGGCGCAAGGTGGGAGGGGGGTGATCCGCGCGCTGTGACAAGGCAGACCCGGGGGGAAGCCCCTCGGGCGAGGCGGGCCATGACTGACAATAGACTTTATGTCTACGCTCTACGATGTGGCGCGTTGACGGGGCCGGAGCGATGTGGTCCAATCCACCCCGGGCGCCGCTTCATGAATGAGTTCGCTGATCCCTGCGCATGAGTTCTCGCCGTTCGCGCCGGCTCGTTCCCCCGAAAGCACCCTCGACGAAGGCTGAACCATCCGCCCGCGCCCGAGCGCTAATCCTGCTGCTTTTCACGTTCTCGGGGGCGACCGGTCTCATCTACCAGGTTATATGGGCGCGCGAGGTCACGCTGGTCTTCGGCGCCACGAGCCCGGCGATCACGACCGTTCTTGCGGCATTCATGCTGGGGCTAGCTCTCGGCAGCCATGCGGCAGGCCGGTGGAGCAACCGCTGGCCGAGGCCGCTCCGGGTCTACGCGGTGATCGAACTCGGAATCGGCGCGTATGCGATCGCGTTTCCCTTGCTGCTCTCGCTGCTGAGCTTCGTTCACGTGCCGTTATTTCGCCTGCTCCTCGACGCCCCGCTGACTCTCGGTGTCGTACGCGTGGTCCTCGTCGGGGTCCTATTGCTGCCGCCGACGGTGCTGATGGGAGCTTCCCTCCCGTTCCTCGCGCGGACCCTGATCGCGGACTCTTCGACCGTCGGCCGCGACGTCGGGCTTCTCTACGGGCTCAACACGCTGGGCGCAGCCGCCGGTGTCTACGTCGCGACGTTCTTCCTGATGCCGACCGCCGGACTTGTCGGCGCCTGTCTCGTCGCGGCAGCCATCAACGGGCTGGTGGCGGCGTTCGCCTGGTGGTGCGATCAGAGCTGGCGCCCCGCGCCGGTCGCGGCGGGGGACGTTACAGCCGCGCCCGCGCCCACGTACCCCTGGGTGCTGGCGGCGTACGGCTGCTCCGGCCTCGCCGCCCTCGGATTCGAGGTGGTGTGGACGCGGATCTTGATCCTGCTGTACGGGAGCTCCGTGTACGCTTTCGCGGTGATGCTCGCCAGCTTTCTGCTCGGCCTGGGCCTGGGCAGCCTAGCCGGGGCGAGACTCGCCCAGCGGACCAGCCGGCCGTTCCTGCTCGGAGCTATACTCCAGGTGTTTATCGCGAGCGCGGTGGTGGCGGGAGCGCCCTGGTTCGACCGTCTTCCGCGACTTTTCCTCGCGGCGTTTCGTCTGACCGGCGGCGAGTGGTGGTCGTTGACGACGCTCGAGTTCCTCATGTCGCTCGGCATCATGATCCTCCCGACCATCGCCATGGGCGCCACGTTCCCCCTGATCACCCGTCTGCTGGCGCCGAGCGCCGACGTCGCACGCATCGTGGGCGAGACCTATGCCGTCAACACGTGGGGAGCCATCGTCGGGGCCCTGATCACGGGCTTCCTGCTCGTCCCATGGCTGGGTTTCCGTGGGAGCCTTCTGGTCCTGGCTGGCGTCAACGTGCTCGCTGCGTGCCTGCTGCTCGCTCGCGCGCCGGCGGGAGCGCCGAGGCTCCAGTGGGTGGTTCCGCTTCCTGCCGTGGCGATGCTGCTTGCCGCGATCGCGCTGCCGGCATGGAACGCCAAGCTTCTGTCGAGTGGTGTGTATCTGTACGCGGATCACTATGCGGGCGGGCAGTTCCGAGAGCTGATCGATCAGCAACATCTGCTGTTCTACCGCGAGGGGGCCACCGCCACGGTGGCCGTCATCGAAGGCCGGTACCGCTTCCTCAGGATAAACGGGAAGACGGACGCCGGCGACTCTCCGGACAATCTCACCCAACGCCTCCTCGCCCACGTCCCGCTCCTGGTTCATCCGGACCCGCACTCAGTGCTGATCGTCGGGCTCGGCACTGGCGTGACGCTTGGTGCCGCGCTTCTCTATCCGATCGAGCACGCGGACGTCGTCGAAATTGCGCCGGAGGTGGTGGAGGCCTCCCGGTTCTTCGAGGCCGCGAACGGGCACGCCCTTGAGGACCGGCGTGTGCGGCTCCGGATCCTCGACGCGCGGACGTGGTTGCTGGCCGCCGATGCGCGGTACGACGTGATCATCTCCGAGCCTTCGAATCCGTGGCAGACCGGGAATTCGACGATCTTCACGCTGGACCACTTTCGGCTGACCAGACGGCAGCTTCGGCCCGGGGGCGTATTCTGCCAGTGGTTGCCCCTCTACCGGATGGACGAAGCAGACATCAAGGTGGCGATCCGAACGTTCCAGGAGGTCTTCCCCGAAACAACCGTGTGGCTATCGGGCGCCGACGCCCTACTGGTGGGAAGCCTCGAACGGGTGAACCTGGATCCGGCGACCCTGCGCACCCGCACCTCGGCCGACTCCATCTCAAAGAGCTTCCGGTCCATCGGCATCGCCGACGCCCGGGTCTTGCTTGGGCGATTCGTGCTCGACCCGGAGCGCACTCGCCGGTACGCGGGGAGCGGCCCGCCATTTCACACGGACAACAACCCCGTCTTGGAGTTCTCAGCGCCGAAGACTTTGTACCGCGAATCGGCTCCCCAGATACTCGGGGCGCTCGCGCGCTTGGCCGCCCAGTCCGTTCTGCCTTTGTCGCGAGCCGCCGGGGCGGAATTGGCGAGGGTGTACGAAGCCGTTGGCCAACAACGCCTCGCCCTCAAGATGCCGGAGGCGGCAGCGGTCGCGTTCGAGCAGGCCGCGCTCAGCGACCCGTTCTCACCGGGCCTGCGGCGACTGCAAGCCCTCGCCTGGAACGAAGCAGGCGTAGACCATCTCAAGCAGAAAGACGCAGAGGGGGCGCGCAAGGCGTTCGAGCGAGCGCTCCAGCTTATGCCGGACATGGTTGAGGCGTACGTGAATCTCGGGGCGGTCGCGGTCGAGGCCTTCGGAGACCTGCGGCGCGCCGAGGATGCCGCGCACGATGCGCTCAGGATCCGGCCGGGCTATCGCGACGCGCTCGTCCTCCTGGCGAGAATCATGGAGCGCCAGGGGCGGTGGGATGCGGCGACGGTAGTTTGGCGACAGCTTCTCACGATCGATCCAAAGGATCCCGAGGCGCGTCAGGGACTTGACACCGCGGTGCGTGGCGGCTCCGGCTGATTCTCAACACGGGCACGAGGTCATGACCTCCCAGACTCGGACGCCGGCCGTCTCAGGAGCCGACGGCACAGCTTACAGGCCTTCTCCGGCGCACGTTTTTAGTTTCGCGGTGTTTCGCTACGCTTGTACGACTTCTGCCCCAGCCCAGACGCTGCGGGTACCATCATGCTCTCGCCGGCTCGGCTGTCGCTCGACGCCACGCCCGCGCTACGGCTAGTAGTGCAGTCGCCGAGGAAATGAAGACGACAAACAGAGCCGCCGTCGCACAGGAAATGGAGGCGCGCGCGCAAATCATCAGGGCGAAGCGCGCCGAGATCGCCGCGGCAAAGTGAGGCCCGCGTCGTCGGGGTGACCGGGGCGGTTCAAGACAGGTCGGCCCTCAGAAGGGCATGAGGCCGAGCTGGAAGACGCGGTCGACGAGCCAGAAGGTACCCAGAAGCAGGATCGGCAGCGAGCCCACCCGGACCAACCGCCACTGACGCCGTTCCCGTGCCTTCTCGTCGGGCGCCCTCCGGATCAGGGTGAGCACGGGGAACACGACGAGCAGAATCGAGATCTGGCCCAGCTCCACGCCGAGATTGAACGACACGACGGGTATCACGATGGACTGAAGATCTTGCAGCCGCTCGCGCAGCACGCTCGAGAAGCCCAGCCCGTGGACCAGACCAAACGCGAACGTGAGAACCCACCGGTAACGTCCCTCGGTGATGAAGTAGTTCTCCGCGGCCACGTAGACGATCGACGCCGCGATCAACGATTCGGTCACCGCTCCTGGCACACGGATCACATCGAGAGCCGCGAGCAGCAGCGTGATGCTGTGGGCAACCGTGAACGACGTCACGACGCGCACCATATCGCGCAGCCGCTGCGCCGCGAGGAGCAACGCCAGGAGGAACGCGATGTGGTCGTACCCGACGAAGATGTGATGCATCCCCCACCAGATGAACTCCACGGCGGTGCCCAGGATCGTCGGGTTGAGTCGAGAGGCGGTTAGGTCGAGCTGGTACGGACCGTACTTGTTGTAGACTTTCTGCACTCCCCCCCACGAGACGATGACCGCCGCCTGGTGGTTCCTGATGACGGTGAAGAAGAGCGCGGAGGAGAGCTGAACGCGCTTCACCTCGGCGGTCGAGGGGAACCGGAAGTGCTGTCGCGCGTACGAGATGTACTTCTGGCCGGTCGCGCCGGTGGCATAGACCGGCTCCAGCGCGCCGGCTTCGGCCTCTACCGAGTTGCCGTTGATGTCGACCTTGAGACATTCGTGCAGGTAGGCGACGATGTCTGATTTCGAGTCCTGCAGCTGGGCCTCGGTGAGTTCGAGCTCACCGGCCGGAAGCCTCACGACCTTCTGGAGGCCCGCCACTCCCACGTCCACCGTCCAGAGAACCTCGTTCGGCTTGATCTCCACCTTGGAGGTGGAGAACCTCTCGTCGTGGGCCGAGGCGACGGACCCGGCGAAGAGGACCAGCAAGACGGCGAGGACGAGCGAGCGCGCTATCGAATTGATTTCTCGATCCAGGCGGACATGAGCCGCCCTCCGTAGTCGGGCCCGATGTTCGGGCCGAAGTCGATGACGTTCGGCATCCACGCGGCCACCACGCTCGGCGAAGGGCCGCAGGCGTAATAGACCTGCTGGGAGCAATAGCGCTGGATGTCGTATACGATGTCCCGGCGCGCGCTGTCTTTGAATGTGCGCCGCTGGCGCTTGATCATCTCCGTGAGCTTGGGGTCGTTGACACCGGATGCGTTGAGGGGGTCGCCCGGCAGCAGCGCCGCGAGATATGAATCGGGGTCAGTAGGGCCGTCGCGCACGGCCAACATCATTTTGTCGAACTTGCCGTAGACGGAGCTGGAGACGAAGGCTTCGTAGTCCTGCACTTTGAGCTCCGCCTCGATGCCAGCGGCCTTCCAGTTCTTGAGGGTGACCTGGACGGCGTCCATCCATTCGGGTCCGTACCCCGCCGTCGTCTCGACAGGGATCTTGATGCCGCCAGGATGGCCGGCCGCGGTGAGCAGCTGCTTAGCGCCCGCCGGATCAAGGGGCCCATAGAGCTTCTGGCCTTCGGGCGGCAGCTCCTTGATCGGGACTGACCATTCCTTGAGCGCGGCGGGGATGATTGGGTCGGGCGCGCCTTGCCCCTGCGCCAACGGGTTGTGTTCGAGGATCTCGCGCCAGTTGTCAGCCATGGCTATAGCCCGGCGAACCCGCACGTCCTTGAGCGGATCCTGGTCGAGCTTCATGGCGGCGATCCTGCCGGAGGGCACGAGGAACTCGCGGGTTTGCAGCGGCAGCCACCAGTGGCCGATACGCTTCTTGGCGACGGCCACGTCGCCCCGGCGGATCGTCATGCCGTACTCCGGGCCGAAGTCTAACTTTCCCGCCAAGAACGCAGCGAAGGCCGCGTTCGGATCGGGGTTGATCGTGAGCTCCACCGAGTCCACGTACGGCAGGTTGGAATAAAAGCAGTTCGGGTTGCGGACGAAGCTGAGCCTGGCGCCCGGCTCGTAACGCTCCAGCATCCACGGGCCGGTGCCGACGACTGATTCCCATTTCTTGAGGTCACCGTACTTTTCGACGCATTCCCTGGCGATGATCCAGGTCGACGTGGAGGCCAGGCGGTCGACGAACCAGGCATTGGGTTCCTTCAGCGTGAACTTCACCGTGTACTTGTCCGGAGCCTCTACCTTGTCCACCATCCCCAGGAGGGTCCGGTTCGGGTTGCCCTTCGTCGCCAGGAAACGGTCGTACGTATATTTCACGTCATCGGCGGTCAACTCGCGCCCGTTGACCGGCGGCTTGGGCTGCCACCGGACGCCCTGTCGTAGCTTGAAGACGTAGACCGTATCTCCCTGACGGTTCCAGGATTCCGCGAGGTCGATGTCGAGGGGCTGCGTGCCCGGTACGATGGTCGAGCCGGGCTTGATCATGACCAGTCGGCTGTACGCGAACGATAGTGGCACCATCGTCGAGTAGGCCGCCGTCTGGTGGGGATCGAAATGAGCGGGCGACTGCGCCATGCGTATGCGGAAGGTGCCCCCGCGATCTGGCTGCTTGACATTCAACGGAGGCGGGTCGCCGTCCGCGAAACTTTTGCCCGGCCGGAAACCAAACGTGCCCACAGCGGCCGCAGCGCCTCCCAGCTTGAGCAAGTTGCGGCGGGACAAGGGTACGGTCACGCGTGACACCATGATTGGATCCTTCTCGGCGCCATGCCGGTCATGCCCGCTGCGGCGATCGTCATGCGACCGATGTCAAGGGCTTGAACATGCGCGTGATGCGAGTTGGCAACACCGAGGCATCCTAACATAGGAACCTTAAGAAATCCTGAAGATCACCCCAGAAACTCGTGATCGGATCCCTCATCGCGCGACTGGGTGGGACGGCGAATGCGACCTCCACCATCGTTCCGCTAGCCAGTAAACGGCAGGCAGCGCGAAGAGCGTCAGTAAGAATTCCATGCAGAGGCCGCCCACGACAACGGTGGCGAGAGGGCGCTGGTTATCCGACCCGATGCCCCGCGCGAGCGCAGCCGGAAGCATTCCCGACCCAGCGACCACGATGAGGATCAGGCGCGGGCGAAACTGGGCTCGGGCACCTCGGATCACCGCATCGAGCAGTGGCGTATCCGGCACTCGCCGACGGGCGTTGATTTCCGAGATGTAGAGGAGACCGCTCATGACCGCGGCCCCGAACAGCGAGATGAACCCCACCGCGGCCGGCACGCTCAGGTGAATCCCCCTGAGGTACAGAAGGATCAATCCGCCCGCCAGTGAGAACGGCGCAAGGCATCGGCTCCGATATTTAGCACCCCTTGGCGACCGTCGTCGTGGGGGGCTCATCGCGACGCTCGCCCTGACGCTCCTCGTGCTTCCCGCCGTCTATCTCTTGGTCGAACCCTTCCGGCGATCGTAGCTGACCGAGGACGCCCGAGGGACCAAGAGAATGCGGCGACCTCGCGGCTGCCACAACGTGGCGCATTCTTCCGAGCAGGTTATCCGTTCGTCGCGTACCTTGGGGAGAATCATGTCCATGAAGGACGACAGGAATGGGCACTGGTGGGCCGTCTTACCGGAATCTTCCTGGCCGCGGTGGTTTCCATGACCACCGTGGAGTTCGTCGAAGTTCAGAAGCTGTCCCCCGACGACCGTCGGACTCGATTCGGGCTCCCCTCGTCGGGCGATCCGACGGTGACAGCCCTGGCGACGGATCCGTGGGTGAAGCTCGTAGCGGTTGCTATCGACTGTCGGGCCAAGCCCGGGGGGATACCTCCGCCGGCCGCGCCGAGCGACCGCCAACCACCGTCGCGTCCCGGGAAAGGATCCTAGACGAGGGTCGGGGCGAGCATGCCCGATCCTGCGACGAACAGACACGGTGGAACCCAGTCTTCAAGAAAACAGCGCACCGCCGCTGGCTGAAGGGCTGCGTCGATCTCGGAAAGTCCGCATCCGGACTAGCCACTGAGGTGAGCATCAGATGACTCGCGCATCACACCGCATCGTTCGCCCACGGAGGCCGGGCGCCTCCGTGGGACTTCCAAAGGGCATCTTCGCCGCCCTCCGGCGGCAGCCGCCTCCAATCCGCGTCGACCCGATCCTCCTCGAGTCAGCGTCCCTGGCGGCCGATGTCGTGTTTCAGCGGCTCAAGAGTCGCGTGACGGGTCTCACCGCAAGCGAGGCCGAAGGGCGGCTCGCCGAGCACGGTCCCAACATGGTCGCTGCCGAGGGACGCAAGAGCGTCGGGCTGCTCCTCTGGCACGCCGTCATCAACCCGCTCGTGCTCTTGTTGGCGGTCCTGGCCACCATCTCCTTCTCCACGGGCGACGCGCGCGCAGGCATCGTCATGTCCCTGATGATCGCGCTGGGCGTCAGCCTGCGGCTCATCCAGGAGCGAAAAGCCGACACCACGGCGGCGAAGCTGAAGGCGATGATCTCTGTGACCGCGATCACCCTGCGCGATGGCCAGCCGCAGGAATTGCCCATCGCGCAACTGGTGCCGGGCGACGTCGTGAAGCTGGCGGCCGGGGACATGATTCCGGCGGACGTGCGGATCGTCGCCGCCAAGGATCTCTTCCTGATTCAGGGCGCACTCACGGGCGAATCGTTTCCCGTCGAGAAGTTCGAGGTGGACACGGGCCCGCCGGACAGGTCGCCCATCGAGCTGGCCAACCTTGCGTTCCTGGGCACGAGCGTCGAGAGCGGCGCCGCGATGGCCGTCGTCGTGGTGACCGGACGACAGACATACCTCGGCAGCATGGCCGAGTCGCTCGCGGAGCAGCCGACCGAGACCGCGTTCGACAAGGGCGTGGCGCGCTTCACGTGGCTCATGGTCCGCTTCATCATGATCATGGTGCCCTTAGTGTTCCTCATCAATGGCCTGACCAAGGGCCGTTGGCACGAGGCCTTTTTCTTCGCCCTTGCCGTCGCCGTTGGGCTCACCCCCGAGATGCTCCCGATGATCGTGACGGTCTGTCTGTCCAAGGGGGCCATGGCCATGGCCCGCAAGAAGGTCATCGTCAAACGGATCAACGCCATCCAGAACCTCGGCGCCATGGACGTGCTCTGCACGGACAAGACGGGCACCCTGACGCAGGATCACGTGATCTTGAGCTCCCACTGCGACGTCGTCCTGAAGCCGGACAATGGCGTGCTGGGGCTGGCGTACCTCAACAGCCACTTCCAGACAGGCCTCAAGAACGTGATGGACCGGGCCGTCCTCGCCCACTCAGAAGCAACCCACCACCATGCGCACATGCCCGACTACGCCAAGGTGGATGAGATCCCGTTCGACTTTGAGCGGCGGATCATGTCGGTGGTTGTCCGCACCCCCGAGGGACGGGATCGGATCATCAGCAAGGGCGCTCCCGAGGCGATCTTCCCGCGCTGCACACACTTCGAGCTCGATGGCGAGCTCTCACCGATGGAGCACGTCCGCATCGACGAGCTCCGTCACGAGTACGAGCAGCTCGGTCGGAACGGTTTCCGCGTGCTGGCGATTGCATCGAAGGACGCGGAGCCGAAGGACGCGGGCTACGGGCGAGGCGACGAGAAGGATCTGATCCTCAACGGATACCTCGCGTTCCTCGACCCGCCAAAGGACACGGCAGCGGCGGCCATTCGCGCGCTCCAGCATCACGGCGTGTCCGTGAAAGTGGTGACCGGCGACAACGACCTGGTCGCACGGAAGGTGTGCGCCGACGTCGGGCTGCCCACCGAGCATACGCTCCTGGGTGCGCAGATCGAGGAGATGACCGACGAGCAACTGGCCGATGCGGCCGAGCGCACGACGCTCTTCGCCCGCGTCTCACCCGCGCACAAACAGCGCATCATCCACGCGCTTCAGTCGCGCAGGCACACGGTCGGGTTTATGGGGGATGGGATCAACGACGCGCCGGCCCTGCGAACGGCGGACGTGGGCGTGAGCGTGGACACGGCGGTGGACATCGCGAAAGAATCGGCGGACCTGATCCTGCTCGAGAA
>CAAGKR010259639.1_pt1 | contig 10707 bp, 9 predicted proteins | sample 2556971 | NCBI WGS metagenome assembly CAAGKR01 (sample SAMEA5207829, study PRJEB30636) | soil metagenome | biome: forest; feature: boreal; material: soil | place: USA | collected 2011-09 | depth 1 m
CGCCCGCCTAGCGAGTGCGCACACGCGCATCGAGCTTCGTGTCGGCGGGGGGGCCCTTACGGTCTTTCATTACTGGTTTAGTTTGGCTCCGCTCAAATCACGGGAATCGCCGTGAACGGTGAAGGCGGAAATTGCCAAAAGGGGGCCGACCTACGGCTTGGAGGCCGCGGCCGGAGTGGGCTTCGGAACCGGGGTGGCAGAGGCCTTGCCGCTCGCGGCGTTCATGGGACCGCCCATCTTCGCGCCGGGATGCTTGAGAGCTCCCGTCTGCTCCATCAGCTCGATGAGGTTTGCGTAACCCCAATGGTGAAGAACTTTCCCGTCTGGGTTGGCCTGCGTGATGTCCAGCCAGTGCCAGCCGGTGATGGGCTTGCTGGACGGCGGGAGCGGCCCGAGGTTCCCCTTCTGCGTTCCCGCAACCGTCGACTCCACGATCGCGAAGCCATCAACGCCCCACGCGTTCGATACCGTCCACTTCTGATCGGGTATCGTCTTGAACCAGGCCTCGATGCCCTTGGTCATCTCTTTTTTGCCCTTGGCCGCCGGCATGCGACTGATGTTGATCCAGTCGTCACCATCGTCCGCCATCAGGGCGATCGCGGCTTTCGTGTCGGCCTTGCTGAAACTTTCGTCGATCCCTTTGCCCCAATCCGCGAGCTTGTCCTCGTCCGGTGTGCCTTTCGCGATGTGCACATCTGGCGGATTGGTGGGCAAAAGCGGAACCGCGGGGGCGCCGGGCTTGCCTTCGATCTGCGCCATCAGGCCGGCCCCATCGGCATACTGGTGGACCTCCTTCACGAGCCCGTCGTCGCTGAACCAGGCAACGTGGACGCGCATCTGTCCAGCGGGCTTCTTGGTGGCTTTCATCCCCATGAAGTCGCCTGTCATCGTGGCGCTCCAAACGAGCTCCGAGATCGCCACGTTGCCCTTGATCCACACGCGCGTGGCGGCCGATTTGGCGTCGCCGAAGGTGTCGAAAAGACCCTGAAGGGACTTCTGCACTTCGTCCCTGCCGTGGGCATCCGGCTCGCCGTAGCCCAGGACGACGCAGTCTTCCGTGTGGAGACTGGCGATCTTTTTGGCGTCGTGGGCGTTGAAGGCCTCCCCGAGACCTTTGAGTGTTTGCCCCATGAGGTCAGCGAGGCTCGGCTTCGGAGGGGGGGGCGGGGTGGTGTCCGCGGGAGGAGGCGTGGCGGCCACGCTCGCCGCGGCCGACGGCGCCATCGGAGGCGGCGGGGCTTGCGGCGCGGGCTCCTCACCACCGCATGCGGCAAAAAGAATCGTCGACGATAACAGCGCGGCCAAACGGATCGATCGCATCATGAGCTCCCAGGTAAATTCCCCGGCAAGCCTCTACTCGGTTTAGGGGGAATCGTGAAGGGGGAAGGTTCAGGAGGCGCTCAGCTCTTTGCCCCCACGGCACGGCGGAGCTAAGGAAGCGTGGCATCGTGCGAATTCGAACTCTTGGCAAGTCGGGCCCACGCGTCAGCGAAATGGCCTTGGGCACGTGGGGCTTGTCCGGCGACGGGTACGGTCCTGTCGACGACGCGGAGCGCGAACGCGTCATCGGGCGCGCGCTCGACATGGGCTTCACCCTGATCGACACGGCCGACGCGTACGGCAGCGGGCGGATGGAGCGAGTGATCGGACGGGCCATCGCGGGCCGCGACGACGTGATCGTCGTCACCAAGGGGGGCACCGATCGAACCACCTTGCCGCCGCGAAAGCGCTTCGACCCGGAGTATTTGCGCCTCTCCGTCGAGCGGTCGCTCCTTCGCCTCGGGCGCGAGCGGCTCGACGTTTACCTCCTCCATAACCCCAGCGAAGGGGCGCTGACCGCGGGAAGCGCGATCGAGGAGTTGGGTGACCTGAAGAAGGCCGGCAAAATCGGACAGTGGGGTGTCAGCATCGGAGACGTGGCTGTCGGCCGTGCCGCGCTGCGCCGGGGAGCGGAGGTCATCGAGCTTCCCTATAGCCTTTTGCACCCGGCGGACCTGCACCAGCTCGCGGGCGAGGTGATGGTGGCCGGCGCCGGGGTGCTCGCGCGCTCCACGCTCGCCTACGGGCTCCTGGCCGGGCACTGGTCCAAGGACCACCAATTTCTCGCCGGTGACCATCGCGAAGCCCGGTGGACGAGGCCAGAGTTCGAACAACGGATCGACCAGCTCGATGCCGTTCGTTTCTTGGTGAACGGCACGGTGCGGACGTTGCCCGCGGCGGCCATCCGGTTCGTGCTTTCGAATTCGCTCGTCGCGAGCGCCGTCCTCGGGCCGCGGACGGTGACGCAGCTCGAGGACCTCGTTCGGGAGGTAGGCATGGGCCCCGTCTATCTTCGCGAGACGGACTTGGCGCGGCTTCCCCGCGCGCTCGACGTGGCGGGCATCGAATCATGAGCGAGCTCGGCGACGCGGCCGAGGTCGTTCTCTCCGCCGCGCGCGAGGCGAGCCAGATCGTGATGCGCATTTACGCGACCCCGTTCGAGGTCCACTACAAGGTCAAAGACGATCCCGTCACGCGCGCCGATCACGAAGCCAACGCCCTCCTTTGCGATCGACTGGGCAGGGCTTTTCCGGGCATGCCGATCGTGGCCGAAGAAAGCGATCCGACCTCTTACGAAGGATTCGAGAATGCGGACGCGGCGTGGTTCGTCGATCCGCTCGACGGGACGCGTGAGTTCGTTGCGCACAATGGCGAGTTCGCGGTCATGATCGGCCTCGCAGAACACGGGCGCGCGAAATTGAGCGTCATGGTAGCGCCCGTATGGGGTCGGGCGTTCATCGGAATCGTCGGCGAAGGGGCTTGGGAAGTGGGCGACGATGGGGCCAAGACGCCCATCCAGGTCTCCACGCGATCAGCGCTCGCGGGGTCGTCCATTCTGGTCTCGCGTTCCCGCACGCCGCCCCAACTCGCGTCGCTCGCCGCGAGCCTCGGCGCGTCGAGGGCTGTGATCCACGGTAGCTCCGGGCTCAAGGCGGTGCTGGTCGCCACGGGCGCCCACGACGTGTACCTGCAGCAAGGGTCTGCGGGAATGCGCTGGGACGCGTGCGCGAGCGAGGCCCTGGTCATCGCCGCGGGCGGCGCATGCACGGAGGCGGACGGGTCGCCGTTCGATTACGCGAACGGCGAACTCGCGAACGCGCGCGGGCTCGTGGCGACCAATGGTCGCGTGCATCAGGAACTCATCGACGCGCTGAACGCGTAGATGGCCCGCGCGAACGCGCGTCTAGCTAGCTCCCGCCGCCGGGCACGCAAACGCCCATCGCGCATTGGCTTGCCGGCACGCAATCGGCGGCGCTTTGGCAGGGGAATGCACACTTTCCGTATTGCGTGTTGCAACGATGCAGGCCGCAAGTGGCATCGCTCTGGCAGGGAAGCGCGAGCATCCCGGGCGTCGCCATCGTACCGGAGGGGCTGGGGGTCGGAGGGGCCATCGGTGCGGGCGCGGGGGCAGGCGCGTACGTCGCTACCGGTGCTGCGGGGGCGGCGGGCGGCGCGTATTGCGGGTACGCGGTTGCCGGAGGCGCCGATTGCGGCCCAGCATACCCCGCCGGATAGTTGGCCGCCGGATACCCTTGGGGCGGAGCGCCAGGCGGAGCGCCCTGCGGCGCGGCATACCCCGCCGGATAATTGGCGGGCGGGTAACCCTGCGGCACGGTGCCCGGCGGCGCGTATCCAGGTGGATAGGCGGCGTAGCTTGCCGTCGGCGCAGCCGCTTGCGGCGTGTTGGCGTTCTCGCAAGCGGCATTGAAAAGGAGCGGCGTCACGAGAACGACAAAGGCAGCGAGTGCACGCATGGGAAAAGCCCTCCGGGCGGCATGGGGAGCATGAACGAGACACGAAACGTTCGACGTTTGGGGAGGCGCCTCCCACGAGACCTGACTGGAAGCGACCTGCCGAGGCGGCAGCTCTCGAGAGAGCGCGGAGGCTACTACCGTCGGTCGGCTCGGGTCTACGTTCCGGGTGACATTGTTCGCCCGAAGAAAGGCTCGTATGTTCGGGCACCCTTGGACCGATCGGCCCAGCAGCTTGTCTTCGACGTGGGCGGCACGCAGCTGCGCGCGGCTGTCTGCAACGGCGCCGACGGATCGCTGGCGGACACGCGGGCCACGGCCGCGCCAAGTTACCTTCGGCATCCCACGTTTTCGTGGGACGCGCTCCGAAAGCAACTCATTTCCGAGATGTCGAACCTTCGGCGGGAGCTCGATCCGCGCGGTTGTCTCCGGTCGGCGATCGTGGCGTTTCCCGGTCCGATCGATCGAGCGCACCGCGTCCTGGCGGCTCCGACCCTATGGGGTGGCCGCGGCACGTATCCGTACGGACTGGCGCGTGAGCTCCACGACGAGTGGAAAGACACGCGTGTGAGCGTGGTCAACGACGTCACGGCAGCCGGCTATCGGTACATGCGCGACGCGGATGACGAGTTCTGTATCGTTACGTTGAGCACGGGCGTGGGTAACAAGGTGTTCGTTCGCGGCCGGCCATTGACGGGGGCGGCGGGCGCGGGTGGCGAAATCGGCCATTTGCGAGTCGATCGGTCGCCCGATGCGGCGGTGTGCGACTGCGGCGGCACGGGGCATCTGGGCGCAATCGCTTCAGGACGAGGGACGGCCGCGCGGGCGCGAGCGAAAGCCGAGGACGCACCCGACGCGTTTCGTGCGTCCTTGTTGGCGACGAACATGGGCATGACGCCGGCGACGCTGACGCCCGAAGCCCTCGCGTCCGCCTATGGCCGACTTGACCCCTGGGCCACCAACGTCGTTGAGCGCGGCGTCAGCGCCCTCGCGGACGTTTTCGCGGCCATTCACCTCGCGACCGGCGTCGATCGCTTCGTGCTCGTCGGCGGATTTGCTTTCGGCCTGGGCCCGCGCTTTCGGGATGCCCTTAGCGCCGCCACCAACGCGCGATGTTGGGACGGCGCGGGCAATGCCGTTTCGGTGGCGCTAGGACAACCCGATGGAGCATGCGCGCTGATTGGCGGAGGGCGCGCCGAGCATTTGGGACTTTTGGACTTTGTTCGTTGACCCGAGGCCACCGAACGTTTCCTTATCCGATATATTCCTACGATGTATGTGGCGTACAGCCACGCCGGCACGCCACGCGATGATGCCCGCGGGGTGCCGCGTAAGCCGTGTTTGACACTTCCGCCTGCGGCCTTGTACCGTCCGGCCCGCGGTATCGCGCCATGGGGAATTGGCCGTCCGTGAAGTGGCGCGCGACGCCGCGCTGCGGCGCGCACAACGGGAGAACTGAAATGAAATCCGTGCATACCCTCTGCTGCACGCTCCGCCTGCTGTCATTGGTCCCGGCCGTCGTGGCCCCCGTTATCGCCGGGTCGACTCTTGCGGCGACGCTGCTGGCTTGCGACGACGAGAATGATCCGAAAACGTGGGTGAAGCGACTGGACGACCCGGCGCAGCGTGCGAATGCGATCAAGCGCCTGACGCAGTTTTTTGAAGACGACATGACGAAGGCGAGCAACGACGCCGCGGCGCCCGATGTCAAGGATCTGCTCGACAACATCGTGGAGCCGCTCACGAAGCAGTACACCGCCGCGGATCTCGACGACAAGACGCGGACCGACCTCATGAAGTTTCTCGCCGAGACGCACGACCCGCGCACCCAGCCGGCGCTGGCGAAGTCACTCAAAGACTTCGAAATGGGCAAAACGGATGACGAGGTGCGCGTCGCGTGCGAATCGGCCAACGCGATGGCCAAGTCGGGTGTGAAGCTCGACCCGGCGCTGGTCGAAGAGCTGTGGAACGTCTTTGCCAAGTTCCACTTGTCGAAGACGACGAGCCAACGCCTTTACCAGGCGCTCCACAACGCTATCGTGACCGTGCACGATCCCAGCTACGGCGACAAGGCCATCGAGAAGCTCAAGGCGCCGGTGATCCCGGAAAGCGTGGACTCGCAGAAGGACCAGATCAACTGGTGGCAGCTGACGTCGGTGCAGGTGATAAGCGAGCTCCGGTACACGAAAGCGATCCACCAGCTCATCTTGGTTCTCCTCACGCCGACCAAGATCGACTTGAACGCAACGGTTCGAACCACCCTCCTCAAGATGGGCAAGGACGCCGAGCCCGAGCTCATCAAGGCGCTCGACGGGACCGACCCGGAGTACGCGAAAGCGGGCGAGGCCTACAAGGACAAGACCAACCTCGCGATCGTGGCGGACACGCTCGGGCTAATCTCTCGCCCCGCGGGCCGCGACGCCATTCTGGCAGCCCTGCCGGCGGCCGATACGGACACGGCGCGAACGGCATTTGCCCAGGCGCTCGTTCAGTTCCCGAAGGTTCCGCAGGTCGAGCCGGCGTTCATGGCCGTGTACAAGAAGCTCACGTGGAACGCATCGGTCGACTTTCTCGGACCGCTGAAGCCTCGCGCGGCGCTCGCGCAAGCCTCGGCCAACTTCTACGACCCGAGCTTGACCGACTGGCTCGTCAAGGAAACCGGTGGCGCTCCGGACGCGGCGAGCAAGCTTTTGCCGATCGAAGCCGCCCTCAAGCTGATGCCCCCGGGCAAGCGGGGCGACGTCGGTGCGGCGCTGCAGAAAGTGCGCAGCGAGTTGCCGAGCGACGTCTTTCAGGCCAGCGAGCAAATGTTCAGCTTTGCCGGACAGGTTGTCGACAAGTGCGGTACGAACACGAACTGTTACATCTCCGTGCTCGACGAGCCGATCCCGACATCACCGACGACCGCGAACTGGCGCGCGGTCAAAGCGTCGTGGATGACCGTCATCTACGGCGAGGGCACGCCGGACGCGACGCGCGGCGAGCTCCTCAAGCGAGTCGACAAGGTCAAGGACCCCAGCGCGCGACTCGCGCTCGTCGAGGCGATCGACGAGCTCGCGCCAAAGGGTGACGTGGCCGCGGCAAATACGCTCGACAAGATGGTCGCCGACGACACACGGGGAGGCGACAAAGGCGTGCTCATGGCGGACGATTCCGTAGTGAAAATCGCGCTTCGGTTGCGGGCCCGAAGTTTGTAGTCGCTCAGTGCACGCGCGCTCCTCCCGTCCCCTAGCGCTCGCAGCAGGAAAGACGCTCGTTTCACCCTTCGCGTGTCCGGCCAGGCGGCCTCGAGCTCAATGCCTCGCGATGCCTTTCGTCCTCACCGCCCAGCTGCATGAACTGGCCGGACGTCGGGTCGTAGTCGAACACGTCGCCGGTCGCGATCTTGAAGACCCATCCGCTCATCTTGAGTGTGCCCGATTCGAGCCGTCGCGCCACGAACTCGAACGTTCGCAGATTCTCGAGCTGGACGAGAACGTTCTCCTGAACGGCGGCGGTCATCCGCTGTTCGCCGTCGAGGTAACCGTACCGTTCTTCGATTAGCTTGGGAATGCGCGACGATTCGGCCAGCCATCGCGCGACGAACGGCAGATGCGCCACGCGGTCTGGACGAAGAATCGCGGCGATGGCGCCGCAGTGGGTGTGGCCGCAGACGATGACGTGGCCCACCTGCAGCACTTCGACGGCGTATTCAATCGCGGCCGACACGCCGCCGAGGACGCCTCGTTCGACGGACGGCACGATGTTGCCGACGTTGCGCACGATAAAGAGGTCGCCAGGCGCCGCGTTCGTTATCAGCGTGGGCACGACCCGCGAGTCGCAACACGTGATGAAGAGCGTCTCGGGGCGCTGGCCCGTCTCGGCGAGCTGTTCGAAGAGGGTGCGGTTCGACGCGAAATAGGTGGCCTGAAAGTGGTGGATTCCGGCTTCGAGTTTCTGCACGACGGGACTCTACTTCGTCTTCCTTTTCCGGTTTGTCGCCAGAGTTCTCAATTGGTCACAGAAATCCAGCGCCGGTCGCGTGAAAGACGACGATATCGGCGAACGAAAACCAGATGGCCGCCCCGAGCCCGACGGCCATCCACGCGGCGTAGCGGCGAGCGGCGCCGCTTTTGCGACCGCGACGCGAGGCCGCGAAGAAGCCCCAAACACCGCCGGCGAAATGAAAAACGACGCAGCCCGTGCCGAACAGATACGCGACCCCGCGCCAAGGCACGCCGTGGGACGTCGACGACAAGTCATACGCGAGAAACGTGGCAAGCTCTCCGCCGTCCAGCGGTGCGCCGCGCGTACGGAATCGGAGTTCCGGCAAATGCATCGCGAGAAACGCGAGGGCGAGCACGCCCGTGGCGCGCATTGCACGCCGGATCGAGGCGCCGTACGGACTCGGCGTCGTGAGGGGCTTATTTGCGAGGATGAGCCAAAGGCCGAGAAGCGCGTGCAACCCGAGCGGCGCGAAGATGAGCAGCGCCTCGACCCACCCCAACGCGGGAATCCGCTGGAGCGCACCGACGGCGTCCGCGAAGGCGAGGCTACCCCGCACGCCATACACATTGATGGCCAGGTGTGCGAGCAGAAATGCACCCAGCGGGATGACCCCAGAGAGGGATAGAAGCTGCCGCGGGAACGGAGCGAGCGCGTCTTCGCGCGATGGGAGGGCGGGGTCGGACACGCGGCGTGATAGGGATGATACCGCATGTGGGCTCTCCATCGCCCCGCTTGCGTCGCGCTGGCGGCGTTGCTCCTAGCGCCCGGATGCGGAGGCCGCCCGGCCGAGCCGAAGCCTGTCGCCACGCTGGCGTCTTCCGTCGACGCAGCCTCCGCGTTCGACGCCATTCGCAACGCGTGGGGCGACGCCGACGGGACGAATGGCGCCGTGCTCCGTGGCATGATCGAGGGGTTTCTAACTCGGTTTCCACGCGACGGGCTCGTCCCGTTGGCGCGAATCGCACTCGCCCTTTTTGCGCTGCAAACGCAAGACTTCGCTCTGGCGGACGCACAGCTGCGACTCACGCAGGACCTGCCGCCGGGCAGCGCGCACGACCTGTGGACCGTCGCGCGGGCCCGCAGCCTCCGCGTTCGTGGCGAGCCCGAAGCCGCTCTCGGCCTCCTTCGTCCGCTGGTCGGTAAGGGGGTCGATCCGCTCGGCCGCACACTCTTCGCCGAGGAGCTGACGCTTTCCACGCTCTCGACGCATCGTGAGTACGAGGCAATCTCCTATATGGACGCCTGGCTTCGGGCGACCGCCGACGATGACAAGGCGGCCGTAGTGCAGCGCGTTTCGGCGATGGTCGAGCAGCTCCCCAAAGACGTGCTGGTGGGCGCTCTCCAGGCCATGCGCGCGCAGCGTGCGAGCTTCGGCTACGGCGTCGAAATCGAGCGAATTTTGTCCGATCGCCTCGTGCAAATCGCGACGACGAGCGGCGACACAGAACTGGCGCGCATTCTCCTCGATGCAGATGCCGGCGTCGCCATCAGCGAAAACGCGGGCGCAGCTCTCGACGAGCTTGCGACGAGCCGCCGCGGGCTAAACGTGGTCGCCGGCCGCACCATAGGTCTCCTCCTTCCCACCGAATCGCCTGGCCTGCGCGACGAGTCCGCCGACGTGCTCCGCGGCGTGATGTGGGCGCTTGGTTTGCCCCGGGGGGTGCGCAAGCGGCCGACGGGAAACCCGAACGCGGAGGACGGTGGGACGGGAAAGGAGCCCGCCGCCAGCGTGTGTGCTCCGGCGGAAAATGCCCCGACGCTCGAAGAGCCCCACGCGTCGGACGGGACGCGCTTGGTGACCCGGAGTGACGCCGGGAGCGCCGATCGCACCGAGCTATCGCTCGACGAGCTCGGCGGCGAGGGCGCCGCCATCATCGTCGCAGGGCTCGACGCGAAAACGGCGACCCGCGCATTGCGATGGGGAGAGGACCACGGAGTGGCCGTTATCGCGCTCGTTGCGCCGGACGAAGGTGACGAGCCTGACACCGGCCGCGCATTTGCGTTCTTGCTCGGCGAGCGCTTGGACGAAGTCGTCGGCGTCCTCGCGCGCGCCGCGCCGGCGCTTGCGACCGAAGCGGTCATCCCCGTGGTCGATTCGAGCGACGTTTTGTCGTACCCGCCCGCGGGGGGATCCGGCTTGGGACTTACGCTGGGCCCTCCCGCATCGTGCGACACGCAGGCCACGCGGGCCGGCGACCCGCGATTTCCGATCGCACAGTGGGATCGCGAGCGCGCGCACGCATGGCTGGTGACGGGCTCACCGGGCTGCGCCAAAGACGTCGTCGCCCAGCTCTCGGACGCGCATGCGACCGGGGTTGTCGCGATGACGCTCGAGGCGGCGACGCAGACCACCCACCCGGCAGCCCTCCGCGTCGTGAGCGCACAAGCGGGGGTGGTGCCCGCCTGGTCTCCCACGGACCCGCGTGCGGAAGAGGTCTTACGTTTCTCCACGACGCTGGGTTCCGTCGGATGGTGGGCAGCGCTCGGACGCGACGCCGCCACGCTCGCACGCATCGCGGTGCGAGATCTCCCAACGGACGAAGTGAGCGATGCCCACGCGGTCGTGACGCGTCGTATCACCGCCCGCGATCGGCTCGCTTCCGCCAGGGCTCCGCTCTGGACCACCGAGAAGAGCGGCTGGGGCGGAGGCCGACTCATGAAGCGCACGGTCTGTTCGCTCAACGCGCCAGGAAAAGAATAGCACTGGCGGATTCGCGCGACGGGCGGAAGAAAAGCAGCGGTCCCAACGTTCGCTCATACCAACACAAGGCCAAATAGCGATCGACCGATGACGCGCCACCCAACCCCTACCGCGCGAACCCCTAGCGCCGAGCGAAGCCGAAGGCTGAGCGAGTCGCAAAAGTCCGGCCGAACGACGCGCCCCCGCAGCCGTCGAGCAAAGCGAGACGGGACGCAGTCCGCAAAAGCG
>CAAGKR010416704.1_pt1 | contig 10707 bp, 9 predicted proteins | sample 2556971 | NCBI WGS metagenome assembly CAAGKR01 (sample SAMEA5207829, study PRJEB30636) | soil metagenome | biome: forest; feature: boreal; material: soil | place: USA | collected 2011-09 | depth 1 m
AAAAAAACACCCAAAGAATTAATTTTCAGATAGGTTCTTATTATTGATGACAGTATATTTTATTCTAAGAGATTTGTCAATCCAGCCATTTTACCGCACCCTTCTTTTCCATTCATCCTTCAACTGCAGCTCGCGCGGGCTGTCGCCCGAGCTCAGCGCCAGGAAATCGGCCACCAGGCGGTTAAACTTGCTGGTTTCGTTGATCATTGGAAAATGACCGGATTGGTCAAACGAGATGGCGTGAATCATGTACGGCAGGTCCGTTAATTGGTCAAGCCGCAGTGGACTGACTGCCGGATCATTCTGTCCATTGACCAGCAAACAGGCTGTTTTGATATCCTTCCATAGAGCCTGCAAATTAACCGATTTAAGGCTGTTTAATGAAATTTGAACGGCCTGGGGATCCGTTTTAGGGATTTCAAGCCGGACAGCATCAACCAGGGGGGCGCGGCTCAGCAGCCAATCCACAATTTCCAGCGAAGGTGCGCCGTTGATGCGCGGGTTGAGCATCGAATCGTCCAATGGACAACTCACTGCCATCACCCGGTCAACGATCTCAGGATGGCGATGAGCATACATCAACGCAAGGATTGCGCCCAGCCCGTGTCCGATGATTGCCAGGCGGGCAATCCCCATCTCTTCCAGGAATGAATCCAGGAGCTGAAGCTGGCGGTCCAGGCTGTAGCGGAGTGGATCCTTAGCCGTGTCACCGAACCCCCACAGGTCAATGGCATAGGTGCGAAAACTGCTCGAAGCTGGCTGCATCACCGGAATCCAATATCGCCAGCTTCCAACCCAGCCGTGCAAAAACAGGGCGGGGCGGCCGCGTCCAAGCACCTCATAATGAACAATCGCATTTTCCAGCAGGATAGCGCTCATACGGCCTGGTTAAGGTTTGCCAAATTTGATCAAGAGTTCCTTGACTTTTTCACTCAATTCCATCGGCGCAAAAGGTTTCAGCAGGTATTCCGCCGCACCCACCGAAAAACCGGCCTGCATCTCAGATTCCTGGCCCTTTGCAGAGAGAAAAACGACCGGGATGTTCTGGACGCGCGGATCAGCCTTGATCTGCTGGCAAGCCTCATAGCCGGTCATGCGCGGCATGCGTACGTCCAGCAGGATCAGGTCAGGCATTTCGAGAGGCGCCGCTTCTACTGCCTCGGCGCCATTCCCAACTGCCACCACTTCATGCCCCGCAAAACGCAGCGTGAAAGCGATCAGATCACGAATATCACGCTCATCTTCAGCAATTAATATCTTTGCCATGAATCAGTCCTCATCTTTTGCTACCGGTAGGGTGAATGAGAATGTGCTCCCCTCGCCGTGTACACCCTTACTGGTAAACCAGATCTTTCCTCCGTGCATTTCGACCAGAACCTTGGAAATGGCAAGGCCTAATCCGGTGCCAGCAGTTTGAAGGACCATCGGATCCTCGCCACGGAAGAAACGTTCAAAAATACGCCGACCATCTTTATCCGATATACCAATTCCATCATCCTTGACATCGACCTTGATCTTATCCTCATCCGCATTCAATGTGATATTGACGTGGCCTTCATCCGGGGTATAGCTATAGCCATTGTTCACCAGGCTGGATATAATCTGACGCAGCCGTATCGGGTCGGCAGTGATCTGTGGTAAGTCAGCAGCAACATCCAGTGAAAAATTAATCACCCGCCCATCATCCCGCGAGCGCCGTTTATATTCTTCCACAACTTCACCGGCCAATTTTGATACGTCCGTCGGCTGCATATCCAGAATAAGCCGGCCCGATTCAATCCGCGAAACATCCAGAATATCGTTCACCAGAACATTCAATCGTTCCGTGTTGCTTTTTATAATTTTCAGGAAACGCTCTTGCTGCGGGCTTAGTTGGCCGGTCACACCCATCAACATCACTTCTACGTAACCTTTAATCGAAGTCATGGGCGTTTTCAGCTCGTGACTCACATTGGCAATAAACTCGGACTTTAATCTGTCCACCTGGACTTCGTGCGTGATGTCGCGGAAGATGGAGACCGTTGCTAGGAACTCATTCCGGAAGAAAACCGGGGCCAGGGTTACAGCAACCACCCGCCCATTATCCAGCTCCAATCGTTCGGCAAAGGTTTCTAGCTGATATGCCTTGGGATCTTTTGACCATTTTTGGATCGTTTGCAGCCAGGTCTGCGATGCCCTCTCGAACAGGCCGGAGAACTGCTCCAACGGCTGCATGAGCACCTGATCAGCTTTGAGCTCCAGAATGCGTTCTGTCGACGCGTTGCACAATGTGATCCGGTTGGCTGCATCTGTAACCAATACACCGTCAGCAACCGATTCCAGGATGGCGCGGCTGCGGCTGGCTTCCATCTGCTGGGTGCGCAGCATCCCTCCCAGATTCTCAGCCTGGTCTCGGATCAGTGATAACAGCTCTGCATTGTTGAGGGTGATGCTGAATTGGCGGGCAGTGGCTTCTACCAGGTTGATTTGCTCGACAATAAAGGAATTGCTCTGTTCGTTTAACAACAGCAGGGCTCCCAGGATTTCTTCACCGAGCACCAGCGGGACAGCCACTACGCTGTGGAAGGTCACAGGCTCAGCTTCGTGGTTTTTCCAGCGGCTGTCCACTGGCAGGTCATCCACCAATGTCGGGGCCCGTCGCCGGATAACCCAACGGGCAATGTCCTGGGCAATGCTGGAAATACCGCCGTTACGGGAGGTCGCCAGCGGCATTCCAAGCTGGTACGTGCGCTTGTTTTGAGACAGGTAAATGAGGCTTTGTTGTGCCCCAATCGATTCATTTAAAACGGTCAGGGCCCGGTTGATGACCTGGTCCAGATCCAGGCTGTTCGACAGCTCGGTGATAATGCGCAGAAGAGTCTCGGTATTGTTATGTTCTCGCCGGAGTTCGGTCGTTCGTTCTTCAACCCGCTTTTCAAGATCCTCCGTGAGGTGGAGCGTTTCTTGATACAGGCCCGCGGTTTGAATGGCAACGGCCGCCTGGTTGGTGATGATCATCAACAAGCGCAGTTCTTCCTGCGTGAACACTTTGCTGCCATCTTTATGGTTGGATGCTTGCAAATAACCCAGCATGCGCCCGCCGGAGGTCAACGGGATCAAGATGGTATCATGCAGGCTCGCCGCCTGAGCCAGAAAAGAAAGTCCCAGATTCTCCCATTCCTCCGATTCACTGGCGTTTTCCGTAATGATAACGTCCTGGTTGAGCAGGGTTCTCTCACCAGCACTGCCGGGAATGATCGAAGCGCGGTAGAGCTCAATAATTTGAGAAGGCAGGCCGCTGAACGGCTCCTGGCCTTCCAGCATCCGGTTTGATTCGTTGTAAATCAAAAACCCCAGAATTTCGACCGGGATCAACGGCAAGATTGACTCAACCAGGCGAGAATAAATATTCTTTGGATCACGCACCACGCTGAAAGACTGAGTCAACTGGGCCAGGCCTGCCATTTCGGCAGTCCGGCGTTGTTCCGACCGGTAACGAACTGCATTGCGTATGACAACCGCTGCCTGGCCTGCGAGCAGATTGAGCAAATTGAGATCGTCTTGTTGGTAAGCCTCTATCTCTAACGACCCCAGTTCCAGGGTTCCAACTAACTCGTTGGAAACTAAAAGCGGCACCCCAATATAAGAGCGAATTGGGATTTCGTTGTGGTCAACCGCCGGCCGAAGATCGGAACGAAGGTCTATATTCCCAACCAACATCGGCGCCTGGGTACGAGCAATGGTTCCGGAATAGCCTTCACCCAGGTTGTATCGCTGCCGGGATAGTTCCAGCTTGCGCTCGGCGCCGGGTAGGCCTACGAAACGGTATGGCGCCAGGGTTTCACTGGATGGGTCCCATACCGTGATTTCAAGAAAATCTGTGGGGATCAGTTTTTCTACACTTTGCTGGACCGCCTGTAAAGTTGCATCGAAGTCCAGGCTTCCGGCCATGGTTTGGGTCAGCTCACTGAAGATTTGCAGGGTTTCAGACCCGCCTCCCTTTGGGCTGCTTTCCAGGTCTGCCGCCAATTCCAGAAAGCGCAAGGTCAACAACATCACCGGATTCTGGCCGATGTTCATACAGTAAGAAAGAGCATCGACCAAGCGGCCTGAAAGCACCAGGCGGGCCTGTCCCTGGTGAGCACACAGGCTTAAAAAAGTCTCGCTTGGCCTGATTTTACGCGCCAACCGTTCGAGATTGGGGACGTCGTCCGCATCCAGCGCAAAAGCCTGGCGGGCGCGGCGCGTCAGTGTGACAATCTTTCCCCCTTTCCGGACAACCAGGATGGCATCCTGGCTTTCTTCTGCTTGCACAACCTCAACCTGCGGTGAAACCTGCAAGCCGGATGGTGGTCCACCGGCCATGCTTAAAAGCAAGAAGCGTGCCAATAACCACAAGCCAGCTCCAATCACAACCAATAACAGGCCAATTCCTAACCAATCACTGAATACCATGCTCAGGTTTTAACTCTATTAGCTAGCGAGATTGACATCTTTACGGCGCTCTTCGGCCGCCAGCTCAGTGATTTCGCGGATATCTGCAAAAAAATGAGTTTGAGGTGAAACCATACCAACCGAAGCCATCATCAAGGGAACTTTCTCCATCTTTCCGTTTCCATCGGGCGCCAGAATAAAGCCTTGCTGCCTGTCCATGAAGTTGTAATGGATCTGCACTTCGCTTGTGAAGCGATTCTTGATTGTTTGAGTAATTTGTTGGGCCACTTCAGGATTGGTGATAATTACAAAATTCTCACCCTCGGCATGGCCAATGAAATCGCCCGGGGTGCCGTATTTATCCACCACTTCACCCAGTAGCATAGCTGTAAAGCGCAAGACATCGTTGGCTGCGATAAAACCATACACATCTTTAAAAGAATCAAAATGGCTGATTTTAAAATCCAGGAACGCCCAATCCTTCAAACGGATGATCCGGCGAAGCTGGTCTTCGATCAACCGACCCGCCGGGAGGCCAGATTGCGGATCGGTCAGACTTTCGCGCTCTGAACGAGCCAGCGAATTCTGAACGTATAATTTCAATTCTTCGATATCAAACGGCTTGGTAATGTAATTATCGGCCCCCAGTTCCAGGCCTTTAAGCTTATCGCTGCGCTCGTCTTTTTGGGTCAGGAAAATGACCGGGATGTGACTGGTGCGCGCATTTTTCCGCAGGTTACGGCAAACCTCGTAACCATCAATATCCGGAAGCATAATATCCAGCACAATTAAGTGCGGCATCACGTGGCGTGTCTTTTCCAGCGCTTCCATACCACGGTAGGCCGAGTCAACCTCATATCCCTGGCTGTTAAAATAGATGCTCAGCATGGTGTTAATATCGATGTCGTCTTCGACGATTAAAAGGCGGGGTTTAGCCATTCAGCCCTCCTCGACTTAATGGGTTTGATGTTAATCTTATGCCAAAGAGCCACATATGACAACAATCCCCCAATAGCAATTTCTTTACCATGATTCCTGACCTTTTTCTGCCGGGCGGGGATAAAGCCGTTTATGCTGGCCCGAATCCTTGAAATGGTGGTGATCGCTCTCTTCGAAAAACACATCTTTTTCGATCACCAGGCGGTCCTTGTTGGCGACCAGAACAACGTCTGATTCGATCATGCGGGCCGGGTAGATGATCAATCCGGAACCAATGCGAACGTTGTGGCCAATACAACTACCCAGCACCGGGCGGTTGGCAAGCTTCAACTGGCCGTCCGTACCCCTGGCCTTGATAGGCAGGCTTACCAGGTTAAAATCTGTAAATGTGTTGCCGGCGCCGATAAAGCTGTTCCGGCCCACCACACACATTTGCAGACATGTATTCTGGGCCACCATGCTGTTTTCCATGATGGTAGTCATAAACAGTGAGGCCCGGAAGGGCAAAAAAGTGCCGTCTCCAACTACGGAAAGCATGAGCGAGCAGCTCTGCGAGATGTTGACATTGTCACCAATGATGCAGTTTTCAATCACCGCCCCGGCTCCAATGGTAACATTTTCCCCAATAGTGGTCGGACCATGAATGGTAGCGGAAGGATCAATCACACAGTTCTTGCCAATCTGAACCACCCCCGAACTTTCGAGGAGCTGCTTGCCTTCATACAGCGCTTTTGCCAGGACACCCAGCTTAAACAGCGGGTCTTTGTTTAACTTGTCCTCAAAACGGGCCCCCCTGCCAAACAGTCCAAACACAGTGTCGGCAATAAAAATATGAACCCAGCAGTCGATTGCAATCAAGGTGCGCAACGGTACCTGGTATAACAGGTCCCCCTGGTCGGCCGCCATGTAGGTTGGAATATGATAAAACCCAATTTTTCGAGCCTGTAAATCAATCACGCATGGTTCGCAGCCAGGTTCCGGGCCATATGGGTAGTACCACAGGTCAGCCAGGTAAAGATCACCATCCGGCGTATAAGAAACCGCAAGAGGCAGGCAGTGTTCTCGAAAAGCAGCATCTTTGACCGAAAAGGCTGCCCTGACCGGCACATCCCGCCGCAAGGCTTCCCGTAAAAAGACTTCAATATACTGCTGGTTGAAATATAGATTATCCCGGTAGACAAGGCACGGCTCGTGCGTTTGGGGCATCCGTTCACCCGGCTCCAATTCCAGCTCGCGGTTGCAGTAAGGCGCCAGCAAGTCACGCTGATTCAGCCACAACGGCTTATTCTGAATGCGCAAATCACGCGCCGGTTCGTTAAATGGCGGGATTGAACGGGTGTTTTTGAGGACAATCTTTAGCATGGCATTGTGTCAGTGGTCTTTTACTATTCGAACGGTCTCAGCTGAATCCTGATCACACAGGCAGTATTTCCCATCGCCAGGCATTCCTTTTCCTGAAAACGAACCATTTTTCCGCCGCTGGCCCAGATAAAGAATTCTAGCAAGAAACCGACCAGGAAAGCACACTCTGGCTCTTTTGATTTGATTTGCAATTCCTCTGCCACCCCGCTTGCCGTACATCTCTTCCAAAGCCAGTTCAATGGCACTTAATTCGTTGAAAGGGGATTCTCCAACGGCAGGATTACCGATATTTGAGCTTTGAACCAGGTTGGATAATTCCGCCGCATTTAAGACAGCGCGCACCCCTGGCCGGCCCGTGATCTCTTCCACCCCCACCAACACGATCTGGCTTAACCGACTGACATTCAGGTTATTCGTATCATCTATCATTGATTAGGTACAGCAGGTTGGTCTAGAAAATTTTTCAATTTCTCTTTAAAAAGGTCAGGCTCATCCAGCATAATAAAGTGGCCTGCGTTTGCAAATCGTTCTACCTGGGCAGTCGCAATACCTTGAATTAGAGGCTGCCACTGGCGCGGATTGACAATATTATCCCGGTCTCCAAACATTCCCAATACCGGGACGTGGATTTTATTTAACTCGGGCCGCAAATCTGTCTGGCGCAGGGTTGCAATACTTACCAAAAAAGATTCTAGCGTGGTGCGTGATAGATCGCGATCCATCATGGCGGGGAAGTTGGGGTCTCGGCAGATTAACGGTGACATATAATGCATCCCCAACCGGAAAGCGCCAAAAAAGCTGAACAACATCCAGGCAATCGAACGGTAACCAGCTGCTTTCAACAGTGGCGCTAGCGATGATCCGTGCACCGGCGAGCCGATGATCACCACTTTTTCAACCCGCTCCGGGTACCGGATAGCCACGGAAAGGCTGACAGTTCCACCCATGCTGTGTCCCACCAACGGGGCTCGATCGATACCCAGCTTATCCATAAATTGGTCAACCATGCTGATGAAATCCTGCACCCGGTAGGTATCCAGTTTTCGCCCTGATTCGCCGAATCCCCAAAAATCCAGGGCATAGGTACGGTAATAACGCCCCAAATAGGTCATCGTGTCCTGCCACAACCCCCAGGAACCCAACCAGCCGTGCAGCAAGATCACCGGGTGGCCGCGTCCAAAAACTTCGTAATGTAAGATACCTTGATCGGTTGTGATGGAAGACACTTTTTACTATCCCTTATCCAGACGATTGATCCATCTCGGCCAGGATGCCATACAGCAGTTCAAGCAGCACACTCTTTACCGGTTCTTTACGTGTGGCCACGCACGGCAGAAGCTTGATTTTCTGATCCAGTCTGAGGGCCACCCGCAAATCGTCTAAATCCCATGCGTCCGCCTTATCCTGCTTATTGGCCGCGACGACGTATGGGGTAGGCGCATACGCCCGGAAGGTCTCCAAAATGCTGCGCGCCTCGCGGAAAGTTTCAGGACGAGTGCTGTCAACGATGACGATAAATCCCAGCATCCCTTCAGAAAGGATCTCCCACATAAAATCAAACCGCCGCTGGCCCGGTGTGCCAAAAAGGAACAGGATCAGGTCCTCATCTACAGTAATCCGACCAAAGTCCATCGCAACTGTGGTCGTTTCCTTCACTTTTTCCATTTCGGCGCTGATCCTGCGCTCGGTAGATACGACATCAATTTCACTGACCGAACGGATGAATTCTGTTTTGCCAGAGTTGAAAGGTCCCGTAACCACAATTTTGACCGTTTGCATGAAGGTGTCCTGGTTGAAAGTGATAATTACTAAGGTTCAGCAGGTAATTAGATCCATTATTTAACCGCAATCAATTAAAGCCCGCGGATGCGGTTAATCAGCCGATAAAGCAAGCCTTTTTGTTCTTCCCGATTCTGGGTGGGGAACATGCGCGGCGAAGGCGCAACCGGAGTGGCTGCCGGCCGGATGATTTCAATTAACCCGGCTTGCAGTAAGCCAAACACCACCCGGCGGATTTCCAGGTTATTCATTTTAGTGGCCTTCCCAATTTGCCGGATGCTGTTCTTGGGATTCACGTAAGACACCACCCGCCATTCTTCAACGCTAAGGTTAAGTTTGCGCAGATTGGTTCCCGGCCGTTCGGAAAACTTGAGTGCCATATCCAGGCTGGGGATTTCACCCTGCAACTGCTCCCATTCACGAATCTGCCGGGAGCCTTCAATGATCAAGTTATCCAAATCGATGCGAACACTGATTTTCCCCTCCGGGGCTAATTCATCTGGCTCAAACCTGAAAAAACCTTCCACCCAGGTGAATAAACGCCTGACAATACTCAAAAAGTACTGCTGCAAGCTCGTGATAATGTCAACTTGAGAAACGTAGCCGGCGTTAATCAGCAGAAGCCCCAATTCCTTATCGGACATGGTTGCAGCTCGTTCCTTCAGGATGCGATATTGACCGGCCGAAATTTTATTATTGCGCTGCAAAACTGCGGCCAGGGTGTTATCTTCCATCCCAATTTGGGCGAATGCCAGCTTTCCTTCTCGAAAAGTGATCCGTGCAACTTCACCAGGCCCCTCGACGACAAGAGACCCTGTTTTCTTGGCAAGGTTAATCAGATTCAATAACTGAGTAATTGTGAAATCGCGTAAATTACCCTTTAATGCCATAGGCCGTCCTCATTTAAATTCAGGTTCGGGAGTTCTAAACAAATTATACCTGTAAGGAATTTAAGCGTCAATTAAAAGAACTGCACCTTTCAGAATCGTGGGTGAATTACAACTAATCGTTTAGAATAAGTATAGTATGCCAGATCTCATTCAAACCCTGGAAGGTGCCGATCTCGGCCTGCTCCGCATGATTGCAGGCGCCTGGGGATTAGATCTCACTGCCCCAGATGCCCATGCCGCCCTGCCGCTGCTGGTTGAATCCTTGCATGATGCCGAACTGGTGCGCGAAATCCTCGATGTCCTTCCCCCTGAAGCGCTCCAGGCGCTCCAACTGCTGCTTGCAAGCGAAGGTCACATGACCTGGGCCATGTTTACCCGTCGTTTTGGCGACGCGCGCTCGATGGGCCCCGGCCGGCGCGATCGCGAGCGGCCAGACAAAAAGCCCGCTTCCAATACCGAGATCCTTTGGTATCGTGCCTTGATCGGCCGGGCTTTTATGCATTTTCCACCGGCTGAACCCCAGGAATACGCCTACATACCGGATGACCTGCTGGATTACTTACGACCTCTCGCCACCCATTCCCTGCCGCCGCTGGGCCGCCCGGCCTCCCCTGCAGAATGCAGCCATGAAACCCTCGCCAGCGATCACATTCTCGACCATGCCTGTACCCTGCTGGCTGCCCTGCGCCTGGGTTTCAAGTTGGCCGATCTTGATGACAGTTGTTGGGAAATCTCGGCTCCACTGTTGACCCAATTGGTTCAGGCGGCGGGGCTGCTGGATGCCAACTTGCAGCCCCAGCCAGAACCTGCTCGCAGCTTGCTGGAGGCCCCCCGCCCGGCCGCCCTGGCCTCTTTAGTACGGGCCTGGATGAACAGCCCTGATTTTAACGATCTGCGAGGGCTGCCCGACTTGAAGTTTGAGGGAGAATGGGCAAACAACCCTCTGCACGCTCGCCAGGCAGTCCTGGACCTGCTCAGCCAGGTACCTCCGGTAACCTGGTGGAGCCTGCCAGCATTTGTAGCCGGAATCAAGGAACGCCAGCCGGATTTCCAACGCCCGGCAGGTGATTATGATTCCTGGTTTATCCGCCGTAACAAGGACGACAGTTACCTGCGCGGCTTTACCAGTTGGGAAGAAGTGGACGGCGCCCTGGTTCGTTTCTACATCACCGGTCCCCTGCATTGGCTGGGCCTAGTAGACCTGGCAGCCCCGGCGCCGGATTCTGAACCAACGGCTTTCCGCTTCAACAGTTGGGCCCGCGATTTGTGGCAGGGCAGCGCCCCGCCCGGCCTGGCCTCCGAAGAATCTGCCCAGCTCAAGCTC
>CAAGKR010457341.1_pt1 | contig 10706 bp, 8 predicted proteins | sample 2556971 | NCBI WGS metagenome assembly CAAGKR01 (sample SAMEA5207829, study PRJEB30636) | soil metagenome | biome: forest; feature: boreal; material: soil | place: USA | collected 2011-09 | depth 1 m
AAAGAATCCCGTCATCCGCAATGAATGCCATGAAGGCTTCCCGTGTTCCTTTTTCTTCGGAAGCCCTGGTGAAGGCTCGTTCAGTACTCACGAGAGATTCCAAAGCCGAACTTTCGTGAGCTTTCTGTGCCAACCCGGGCGAGACAATTGTCAGCAGAAGCGTCAAGCAAATTAACTTCTTCATACGTTCAGTTTCCCAGTTGCGATTAAGAGTTCTGCGTTGAGGATGGCGGCCCCCGCGGCTCCTCTTATAGTGTTATGGCTCAGGGCGACGAAGCGGTAGTCAAGCACGCTGTCTGGCAAAAGACGGCCGAGGGTGACACTCATTCCCTTTCCGGCATCGCGGTCAAGACGCGGCTGCGGGCGATCTGATTCTTCGCGGACAATTATCGGGCGCTCCGGAGCTGATTGCAGATGCAATTCCTGAGGCAACGCGGTGAATGAAGCAAGCGCTTCCCTCACTTCATCCATACTAGCGGGACGAACCAGTTTCACCCGCACTGACGCCATGTGGCCATCGGTTACATTCACCCGGTTGCATTGGGCGCTTAAAGCCATCGGCGCATCTTTTATTTTTTCGCCCGTCACCTTACCAAGAATTTTCAGTGTCTCCTGCTCTATCTTCTGTTCTTCGCCTTCGATAAAAGGCAACACATTGTCGCTGATGGCAAGGGACGCAACTCCCGGATAGCCCGCGCCGGACAACGCCTGCATCGTTGTTGCGACGACGCTTTTCACACCAAATTTTGAATGAAGCGGAGCGAGTGCCAGCGCCAGCATGATCGTAGAGCAGTTTGGATTCGTGACGATAAAACCTTTTTGTCCGCCCCACTTTTTTCGCTGATGATCGAGCAAGGCCAGATGATCGGGATTCACTTCGGGAATCAGCAAGGGCACGTCCAGATCCATGCGATAGGCTGATGAATTGCTTATTACCGGATAACCCGCCGTGGCGAAACTGCCTTCAGCGTCGCGTGCAATGTCACCGGGCAGACTCGAAAAAATTAGTTGACACTCCAGCGGCGGCTGCGGAGCCGCGACCGCCATCGATTTCACGAATGCGGGCATCTCACCCGCAAGGCGCCAGGTGCATGCCTCCTCAAAACTCTTGCCTTGCGAACGATCCGAAGCCGCGAGAGCTGTAATCTCAAACTGGGGATGGTTCTCCAGCAATTGAATGAAGCGCTGTCCGACGATGCCCGTAGCGCCGAGAATTCCGACTCTTAGTTTCTTACTCATTGTCCTGTCTGAATTCTCCAAACTCCGCCTTTGTGCTCCGCTATACGGAGAGGCTTCCCGCTCTTGTGGCCTCGCTGAGCCGAAACACTGCGCTTCGCGGCTTGCCGGCTTCCATTCGAAAGCGCGCGCGCTTTTGCGGCTTGGCCGCCTGATGTGCGGAAAGGCTCTGCCTTTCCGTGACATTAGACTGGTTCTGTAGGCTACGCCTACGCTTCGCGAGGCGCAGCCTCGCATGATTTTGGCAATTAGGCCACCCGGAAAGGCAGAGCCTTTCCGCACATCAGGCGGCGAAGCCGTTAATATGAAGTTTAGTGCTTCTCCAATTTTTTCAGCGCCGCACCCATACGCGCAACGCCTTCCGCCAGCACCGGCAGATCAGCGCAAAACGAAACGCGCAAAAATCCCTCTCCTTCGTTGCCAAAGGCGCTTCCCGGAACGGTTACAACACCCGCCTCCAACATTGCCTCCGCAACTTCCATCGACGAGCCATAAGGACTGATATCCACCATCGTATAGAAGGCGCCATCGGGAGTGACACAACGCAAGCCGGCTTCGCCGTGAATCAGCGGTATCAGGTGATCTCGCCTTTCCCGGAAGATACGGCGATGTTGATTGAGTGCCTGTTCAGCCTCTCTCGTCCAGGCAGCTAGAGCAGCTTTTTGAGAAATGCTTGACGCGCACGTCGTCACGTAACCATGAAGCACCAGGGCACTGCTGATAACGGCGTTGTCACCACATATCCAACCCAATCGCCAGCCCGTCATACTCATCGATTTTGAAAGCCCGCTAATAACGATCGTTTGCGGGTAAAATTCCGATATTGAGGCCGGGCGCTCCGGCGTATAGTAAAGCTCGCGATAAATTTCATCGCTGATGATGTAGGCACCCGAGCCACTCTCTTCTACAGCGCGCGCGATTTCGCGTAAATCCTCTGTCTTGAGCGCACGACCCGTAGGATTTGAGGGGCTGGTGCAGATAACGACTCTTGTCCTGGAAGTGATGCGTCTCTTGAAGTCCTCAAGATCGAAGCCAAAATCTTTTTTTGCAGGCAAGCAATAAAAGATGGAGCGTCCTCCGGCCATCTGAGTGATCGTCGGATAGGCGACAAACCCCGGATCCGGAATTAATACTTCATCACCATCCTCGACGAGCGTCATGAGCGCTAAATAAAGCGCTTCCTGCGAGCCGGCAGTGATGACGACATCATCCGCCGACAAATTCATGTGTGCGTAGTCCGCCGCAACACGTTCACGGAGGGCCGGCAATCCAGCCTGCAAAGTGTAGCCGTTCTGCGTCTCAGTAATGACAGACACCGCAGCGCGCCTTATGACATCCGGCGTAGGTAAGTCAGGCTCGCCGAGACCCAGACCGATGCTGCCCGGCTTAGCGCGATCCGAGATCCTACGGATCACGCTCTTTTCGATGCCGCGCAGCCGGCTGGCAGGGACAAACTCAGTCAACTCGGATAATCCTCAGGCTATTACTGGGAGCGGCGACCTCTCGTCCGCAAATGGCTAGGCACAGCCTCGCCATTGGTAGTTGGGTTGCCAGGCCGGAAAGGCTTAGCCTTTCGCACTGAAAGCGGCAAAGCCTCGGACACGCGATGAAAACAAATTCTATACTGCTCACCGCAGATAGTCTTCCAATTGCACAGCTCGCTCAGTCTTTTCGTCGCGATATTTCACGATGACAGGTGCGTAGAGCGAAAGTCCCCAGGCGCGCCCGCATTCGCCTCGAACGCTTCGCGAACCAGGCACAACTACTGCGCCAGCCGGAATCTCGAGTGGCGCATCTGGTGTGCGCTGATAGATTTTCTCGCGCGCAAGATCGTAAACGGGAGTCGATCCGGTCAGGATGGTTCCGGCGGCCAGAACGGCCTGCTCGTGAACAATCGTTCCTTCGTAGATTCCGCAGCCACCACCTACCATTACATCGTCTTCAATAATTACCGGCACGGCTCCGACCGGCTCGAGCACGCCACCAATCTGCGCCGCTGCGGACACGTGCACGCGTTTGCCAATCTGCGCGCACGATCCAACAAGCGCATGGCTATCAATCATGGTGCCCTCGTCGACGTACGCGCCAACATTCACGTACATCGGCGGCATGCAGACTACGCCGGGCGCGATATAAGCGCCGTCACGTATGCTCGAACCGCCGGGCACAATGCGTACATTGTCTGCAACAGTTGTGGGCCGCACGGGATAGGTGTCTTTATCGAAGAAACGAAGACTGGGCGACGCAGACATATCCCTAAGTTGGCCCATGCGAAAGCCGAGCAGAATGCCTTGCTTCACCCAGGCGTTGACGTGCCATGTGCCGTCGGCCGAGCGTTCTGCGGCACGAATGTCACCTTTGTTCAGAGCCGTTTTGAACTCGTCAAATAAAAATCGATCCTCGGCCGTAAAGTCGCTCCCCGTTCGCGCGGCGAGCGCTTCGATCTGTTCACGTAGTGGCATGCGAGGATTCCTTCAAGAGACCGAGTTCAATCAGGACGACGCGCAGGAGCTCGCGACTGCTTTCCTGGATTGGCACCAGCGGCAAGCGGTAGTTCTCTCCGATCAAATTCATCATCGCCAGGCCCGCCTTCACCGGACCGGGGCTCGACTCGATGAAGTTGACCTCCATTAAAGGCAGCAAACGATAGTGTAGCTCACGAGCTTCGTTCCACTTTCCATCGAGCGCGAGATCCACCATGCGCGACATCAATTCCGGCGCTTCGTTTGATGCCACTGAGATTAATCCATCCGCGCCCAGAGCAATCATGGGAAACGTCAGTGCATCATCGCCTGAAAGTACGCGAAAGCCTTCAGGCCTCTCGTTCAGAATCTCCATTATTTGCGACAAGTTGCCCGACGCTTCTTTCACCGCCACGATGTTTGCGCAGTCGCGAGCAAGTCTAAGAGTCGTCTCTGCGGCGATGTTGCAAGAGGTCCGGCCGGGCACGTTATAAATTACAATTGGAAGATCGACGGCCTCCGCAATGGCACGAAAATGCGCATATAGGCCGTGCTGGGTCGGCTTGTTGTAAAAAGGAGCAACTACGAGCACAGCATCGGCGCCGAGGGCCTGTGCGATTTTTGAATTCTCAATGGCGACAGCGGTTGAGTTGCTGCCTGTTCCGGCAATAACGTGGGCACGGCCGCGAGCCAATTCGATTGTTCGCTTGATGACGCGTTGGTCTTCCTCTTCCGTCATCGTCGCGCTCTCGCCCGTGGTGCCGCATGGGACAAGCAACTTCACTCCGCCTGCAAGTTGATACTCGATGAGGCGTGTCAGACCGTCCTCATCGATGGCGCCATCGGGCGCGAACGGCGTGACCAACGCAGTGGCACAACCTCGCATCCAGTCGATTCTTTTGGTCATCTTAGTACCTCCAGGGGAACGGCGGATCCCAAGCAGATTCTTCGCTCATTCCCATCACTCATCACTCGTGACTTCGTAGCATTTCATCAATCACCTCCGAAAATTCATAAACACCGTGGCGGCCGATAATCCAGCGCGCGGCAATCAACGCGCCGGCGGCAAAACCCTCACGCGAGCGCGCCATGTGAGTTAGCGTAATTTGGTCCGCGGCAGAGTCGAAACCAACTCGGTGAGTACCAGGTATGTGGCCTGCTCGCGTCGATGCAATAGGAATGTGGCCACGCAGATGTTCGGCCATCAACTCCTTCAGCTTTACCGCTGTGCCAGAAGGAGCATCACGCTTTCGCGAATGATGCGCCTCTTCTATGAAGCCTTCATAATTATTCAGACCACTAAAAAGTTTTGCTGCCTGCGATACGATTCGGTAGAAAACGTTGACACCGATCGAGAAGTTAGCTCCATATACAAGCGCAGCGTCGTGTTCTTTGACAATTTGCCGCGCTTCGGCCTCATGCTCTTTCCAGCCCGTCGTTCCCTCCACCAGAGGCACTGCGGCGAGCGCGCACGCCCTAACATGTGTAATCACACCGGTGCCAACGCTAAAATCGATCGCTGCATCATGACCGCGTAATGAAGACGCAAGGTCATTCACACTCTTTGAAGCATCGCGCGACGTTAAGGTCACTCCAATCTCATCGTTACTTGCGCGCGCCTGGCTAGCGCATAATTGACCCATCGCTCCATATCCAATGAGCGCCAACTTCATTTCGACGCTCCTTCCGCCGACTCGCTGAACTGTTGTGCGTCTCCTCTTGCAAGCAGCGCACGCACGAGTCGGACGTAAAGACCTACTGCCTCGGAAAGTTCCCTCTTCTCGATGAACTCGTCATCGGTGTGGGCATCAAGAATTGATCCAGGGCCAAGCAAAAGGGGTGTTCCCCACTGTGACAGATAAGGAATGTCGGTAGTGAAACGCACAACACAGCGCGCGAAGCCGGCAACCGGCATCAAGTGAACGGGCTCATGTTCGGACAAATATTCAACCTCAGCGCGCCCGTCAATTGCGCCTTCAAGAATTGACTTTACGGGGCGGGCTTTCCCTACAAGGCGTAGCTGGAGCTCAGCAGATGCTTCGGCAGGAATAACATTCGCTCGCGTGCCGCCGCTAATCACGCCGATGTTGCATGTCGTTTCGCCGAGCGTTTCATGTTCCGGCCATTCGCATTCGCGAATGCGGGCAAGAATGTTCAGCAGCTTTTCGATCGCCGACTCACCCCGCTCCGGATAAGCTGAATGTGAAGATCGTCCGGACGTCTTAATAGTTAACCTTAGCGAACCCTTGGTGGCAATGGCTAACTTATTATCAGTTGGTTCCCCATTGATCAGATACTGAGGTGCGTGCGCGGGTTTGTTCAAATTCGCAACTTGCGCGCCCCGGCTTCCCAGCTCTTCATCGACGGTAAATAACAGGCCTATCTCTTTCATGCCATCGCTGCGGAGGCGTTCGGCCGCGGTAATCTGCGCCGCAATAATCCCTTTCGCATCACAAGCGCCGCGCCCGTAAATTCGTGCTTCATCTTCACTGGAAGCAATCTGCGGCGGCACCGTATCCATGTGCGTTGAGAGTACGACGCGAGGCGCCGCGTCTGTAGTGGCAATGACATTGCAACGATCTTTTTCTACCTCTTGCAACTTGACGCTATAACCCAAACCTTCCAGGTGCGACGCGAGAAAAGCGCCGACGCTCTTCTCATTACCGGTCACAGATGCAATATCGATTAGTTTGCGTGTTAACTCGAAGAGGTCCATAACTCAATCCAACATCCGATTTCAGGTGGTTCGACGTGGGCGTCTCGTCAGTAGCGCCCAGGGTAGTGAGCGCGTATTCGGTTCAAACCCACCTGCTACCGCAGGTGGTACTGACCTGTCGCGTCCCCGACGATCAATGCCCGAACGCACTTCAGCAATAGCTTTGGCAAAAACCGCAAAGAACGCAAAGTTTTGTCCTTTGCGTTGAGAATTACACTGATCACCTCACGACCTGGGCCGGTCTTTCAACTTCCGAAGTCGCACCCGCTACAGTCGAAGTCTCGCGATTTGCATCTTCAAAGAATTCCTTATGAAGCCTGATCACAGCCTCCCGGGCGCGTGCCTCCTCAACTGCAAAAGTGAGATTTATCCTGGATGCGCCCTGCGAAATCAATGAAACGTTGATGTCGCTAATCGTCGAGAAGACACGCGCAGCAATCCCTGGCGTGCTGCGCAATCCTTCGCCTACGATACAGAGGATCGCTTTTTTCTCTTCGACACTCACGGAGCCAAGTTTTTCTAACTCCTCAACGATTCCTGGCAAGGCGCTGATGTCGTCAAGCGATAACGAAACGCTGACCTCAGACGTTGTCACAACATCCACCGCCGTGCGATACCGATCAAAAATTTCAAATAACGCTCGCAAGAATCCGTATGCACCGAGCATTCGTGCCGAGGTGACCTGAAGAGTGGTGACGCCGGTTTTATGTGCGATGGCTTTTACCGTCTGCGGGGACTTTTCTGTCTCCGCCACGACCAGCGTGCTTCCGCTCTCCGGAGCGCGCGAGTTGCAAATGCGCACTGGAATGTTCCGCTCAATTGCCGGTTGAAGAGTTTTCGGATGAAGCACTTCGGCCCCGAAGTAGGCGAGCTCGGCTGCTTCTTCGAACGATAGTTGAGGAACTGTGCGAGCCTTTGGCGCCAGGCGAGGATCTGCTGTGAGCACACCCGGTACGTCGGTCCAGATTTGAATCTCCTCGGACTCCAAAGCCGCTCCGATGATAGCGGCGGTATAATCCGACCCACCACGGCCCAGGGTCGTCGTCTCGCCGGTCACGGTGGATCCAATAAAACCTCCGAGCACCGGAACGCATGACGATTCGATCAACGGTCGCAGCTGTTCTTGTGTATTGCGAAAAGTTTCATCCATCAAGGGTGCAGCGCAGCCAAAGTCGTCATCAGTGATGATGCACCGACGCGCATCGACAGCCGTGGCCGATACTTTGTTGTCTACCAGCACAGCGGCGAGCATCGCTACCGATAGTCGTTCACCATAAGAGGCAACCACGTCAGCAAGAAGTTTGCGTCGCTTAGGATTCTGACTCTCTTCGGCTGCCACTGCATTCAACAGTTCTCTAACCTCATTGCGGCTCTGATCTACCAGGTCGCGCAATCTCGGAGCCTGTTGAGACAATAGCGCGTCAATTACCCTAAGGTGTCGCTCGTAATGCTTGGCGAGTGAAGCCAGGCCGTGGGCAGGGCTCACATTCGACGCTTCCCTCACACTGCCAAGAAGCGCATCGGTAAAGCCGGCCATGGCGGAGACAACTACAACCGGCCGCAGAGCCATTCGCTCGGAAACAATGCGAGCGGCATTCTGGAACGCAGTGGCGCCCTCCAGCGACGTGCCGCCAAATTTCATGATTGTTGACATTAAACGGTCTTCAGTCTGCGTAGTCTGGAGTCTTGAGTCGAAATCTCGGAGTCCTGGGGTCGGAGTCAGGCAAAGTCAGATGAAAGTTGTTTGACTTAAGACTCCAGATTGCAGACTCAGGCATTCAATAGAAAAAGGCCGGCCGTGAGCAAACACGACCGACCTCCCACAAGGAAATCAAAATTCGAATACGTGCCGCGAAGCACGCGTCCAAATCTATTCGTCGTAGCTCTCCACCGAAATATTCGGTGACAGTCCTGAGGATTTAGCCTCAGCAACCAACCCGGTCATGAACGAAGGAATCACAGCCTGGCTTCGGCAACCTTCCCCTTTCATACACCCCATAGAATCCTTCGTATATGGCCAGGCAGGAATGCCTGTTCCCGAGCGTGTCTACTCTTGGAGGTCGCGCCTCTACCCGAATGAAAAGATCAACAAAAAACAGAACGGCACAACTTAGCCACTCGAGGTTTGCTTGTCAAGAATATTGTAGTCTCACACAACCTGCGTCTTCCATTTTCCTCTGCGAAACACTAGGGCACTAACAATTGCCAGCGTTGAAAACGCAATCATAATTGCGAGGAAAACGCCTCGTGGTCCAATTCCAAAAACGATTGCCAGCACGTACGCGAGCGGAAGTTCCCACAGCCAGAAGACAAACAGGTTAATGATCGTTGGGGTCCAGGTGTCGCCTGCGCCATTAAACGATTGCGTAATAACCATTCCCCAGGCGTAGAAGAGAAATCCGTAGGCAACGATGCGCAAGCAATCGACGCCATAAGGCAACACATTCGGGTCGGTGGTAAATAATCCAATTATCTTTCTGGCAAGAAGAACAAAAACCAGGCCTATGGAGCCGAGGAAGATCATGTTGTAGAGGCCTGCTTTCCACACGGCCTGCTCGGCGCGCTCCGGTTTCTTCGCTCCGAGCGCCTGTCCCACCATGGTTGCCGCGGCATTGGACATACCCCATGACGGCAACAGCGCGAAAAGGATGACGCGAATTCCCACGATGTAACCTGCAACCACGTCAGTACCAAAACTGGAGATTGTGCGCACGAGGCCTATCCAACTTGCCATGCCAATAAATACCTGGAAAGTTCCGGTGGCGGAGAGTCGCACCAGTTTCGCCATGATTGCAGGCTCGAGTCGGAAATGATTGTGGCGAATTTCAACCCGTCCTCCTTTACGCACCAGCCGGCTAAAGGCATACAGAGCCCCGGTGCCGCGCCCGATGTTTGTCGCCACGGCGGCACCCAGAATGCCAAGCTTAGGAAATGGACCAAGACCGAATATGAAACAGGGTCCGAGCACAATGTTGATGGCATTAGCCAGCCACAAGACACGCATCGCGATTGCGGCATCGCCCGCTCCCCGGAAGATGGCGTTGATCATGAAGAGCATCATGATCGTGGCATTGCCGGCAAGCATGATCCTGGTAAACCCCGATCCATGTGCAATCACCGACGGCGATGCGCCCATCAGCGACAGGAGCTTCGGCGCGAGCGGCGCCCCTATCAATGCAATTACGATTGCCACAATCAAACCTAAGGCGATGGCCTGCACGGCCGCACGCGCTGCTCCCTCGGGATTGTGTTCGCCAATCCGTCGCGCGACCGTCGCGGTTGCTCCAATGCTAAGACCGATCGCGATCGCGTAGAGCAAAGTCAGCAGCGATTCAGTGAGACCCACCGTTGCCATTGCGTCAGCGCCGAGATAAGAAACCCACTTGATGTCGGCTACAGCAAAGATGCTCTCCATACACATCTCGAGCACCATCGGGATCGCTAACAGAATGGTTGACCGGCCAACTGGTCCAACTGTGTAGTCGCGATGACTGCCGCGCAGAGACTCCCGGATGGCGGACCAGAAACCCTGCTCTTCGGCGACTGTGGCCCTGGAATCCCGAGCTGCAGCGAGTGCCTTACTTGATTGATTAGTCTGCACTGCTTCGAAATCTGACATTGATTCTCTTCACTATGGTCTACGACTGCGCACTTGGATCGTTTCCTTTACGCAGTAGCGGTCCGTATGGTTTCCGGCAGGTGAAGCCCCGACCAACAGTGAGGATTGCGCGGCTCTACGGCCTGGATGTGCGGTGGCGCCGCAAGTAGTACTTTAATCATTAAGTCTCAAGTGCCATGACATCGTTTACACCGAGAAGTGCCACGACATCGTTTACACCTAATGTTTACAGATAGTAATTACTTTAAGTTTTCTGGGGCCGCGGAAGGAGCCCGAAGGGCGACTGGAGCAGTCCCAGAAAACTCCGTGCGCCGCTCATCTCAGCGCGTAATCAAACTCCGCTACAGTCATTTCAGCGATACTCACACTCAGCTTTTGGCGTGTCACGTCGACAGTCGCCACCGCATATTCGTAGACCGTTTCCGGGGGCAGGCGAAACTGTTCGCCAAAGACGTCCAACCGCGCGTCACTTCTAATGAAACGAACCAAGTGGTAGTAACCACTCTCTGGTTTAGGCAGCGGGTAGCGCGGCGCTTCCGCCGCTGCCGGAAAGCAGATCTGCCGCTGGCTCTGTTGCAGTGCCGCCTGCGGGGTGCGCCCGCGCAGCTTACTGTAACGATAGCGGCTGTTGTGCTTCTGCTCAAAGACCAGCGAGGCAGGGCCCAACTCAGTG
>CAAGKR010040727.1_pt1 | contig 10703 bp, 7 predicted proteins | sample 2556971 | NCBI WGS metagenome assembly CAAGKR01 (sample SAMEA5207829, study PRJEB30636) | soil metagenome | biome: forest; feature: boreal; material: soil | place: USA | collected 2011-09 | depth 1 m
CGTGGGTGCGGGCGCTGCGCGTCGACACCTGTTGGCCGAGCACGGCTCTCATGGCGAGCTCGGCCGGGTCGACGGTGCGGGGTACCCGCCGGCCCGGCGCCTTGGCCACGAGCGGAGCGAGGACCGCGTCCTGCGCGAGGTGCGCGTCGACCGCGACCGGGTCGGCGTCGAGGTCGAGCAGCCGCCGGCATCGGTTCACGGCCGCGGTGAGGTCGCGCAGGTCGCCGAGCGTCAGCCGGCAGCGAACGTGGTCGACGCGCGGCACGAGCTCGACGATCCCGTGACCATGGGGCAGCCGCAGGGCCCGGCGGTACGTGCCGGTCTCCGGCACGTACTCCTCGACCCCCGGCACCGCGGTCGCGACGAGATGTGCGAACACCCCCTCGACGTTGAACGGCTCGCGCAGCGGCAGGCGCAGATCGATGCCACCCGCGACCGGGGGCGTGCCGCGGTCTCGGGCACGACCACGGGCTTGGTCACGGGTTTGGTCACGATGGCGCGCGCGGACGCGAAGCTCGCTCGGTGTCGTCGCGAAAACGTCACGCACGGTCGCGTTGAACTGACGCACGCTCGAGAAACCGGCAGCCCAGGCGATCGACGCAAGATCGAGCGCCGTGGTCTCGATGAGGATGCGCGCGGTCTGTGCCCGCTGCGCGCGCGCCAGCGCCAACGGGCCCGCACCGACCTCGGCGCGCAGCTGCCGTTGGATCTGGCGCACTCCGTAGCCGAGCCGGCTCGCGAGGCCGGTGACTCCCTCGCGGTCGACGACACCGTCGGCGATGCAACGCATGGCGCGCGCGACGAGGTCGGCGCGAACGTCCCACTCCGGCGAACCGGGGCTCGCGTCGGGACGGCACCGCTTGCAGGCGCGGAAGCCGGCCTCCTGCGCCGCGGCCGCCGTCGGCAGGAACCGGACGTTCTCGGGCTTGGGCAGCATCGCCGGGCAGCTGGGCCGGCAGTAGATCCCGGTCGACGTGACGGCCGTGACGAACCATCCGTCGAAGCGGGAATCCTTGCTCTGCAGCGCCCGGTAGCACCGCTCGAAGTCCTCGATCACCCGTGTAGCAAACCACGACCGGCGGCTCCTGGCTGGCGGGAATGCGACATCGACGCAAGCCGCTCGACGGGGGCCACCGGCAGCCGCCAAACTGGGGAGCTTCACGGCAGGTGGAGCACCGACCGCCGCGTCACGTAGGGGCCTCTCGCACATGATGCTCAGCTGGGATCAGGCTGCGGTTCTGGCGTTGCTGTTGACCCTCGCGGGCGTGCTCGTGCGGCCCATGGGCCGGCCCTGGCTCGCGATCGCGACGGCCGTATGCCGCGAGACCGCCCTGGTGCTGGCGCTCTTCTCCGTCTGGCAGCTCGCCGGTCGGCTCTCACTGCTGCAGGTGAACGGGGCGAGGGGCCACGCGCTCTGGCTCTGGCACGTCGAGCGGGCGTTCCACCTGCCGAGCGAGGTCACGCTCCAACGGGTGTTCCTGCCTTACCCGTTGATCATCAAGGCGTTCAACGTCTACTACGCGACGATGCACTTTCCCGCCCTCATCGTCTTCCTGATCTGGTTGTTCGCCCGGCACCGCGAGCACTACCCGCCGGTGCGCAACACGGTCGCGATCCTCACCGCCGCGTGCCTGATGATCCAGCTCATCCCGGTCGCGCCGCCGCGCATGTTCGGCCAGCTCGGTTTCGCCGACACCGCGCTCCGCTACGGCCAGTCGGTGTACGGCGCGGTGGGGAGCGGATTCGCCGATCAGCTCTCGGCGATGCCGTCGGTGCACGTCGGTTGGGCGGTGCTCATCGCGGTGTTCGTCCTGCAGATCAGTCGGAACCCGTGGCGGTGGCTGGTGCTCGTGCACACCGGGCTGACCATCCTCATCGTCACCGTGACTGCCAACCACTGGTGGCTCGACGGTGTCGTCGCGGTGATGCTCTTGGGAATGGCAATCGTCGCGGAGCGGTGGAGCCGCGCCGTCGTCACCCGTCTGCGCGCCCGCACCGTGTTGACACCGGTGATGGTGACCGCGCGATCCGTCGCACCGGTGCACGAATGACCGCGCCGCGATGGGAACCGTCGGCGTACGTGGAGGCGGTGCGCGTCGAGATCGGCCGGATGGCCGATGCCGTGCGCGGCGTCCACCCCGCCACCGTCGTTCCGACCTGCCCCGACTGGACGATCGCACAGCTCGTGCGGCACACCGGCACGGTCCATCGCTGGGCCGGTCAGATGGTGCGCGATCGGGCGACGGAGCGGTTGGACACGCGCACGCTCGATCTCGGGCTCCCCGACGATCCGGGCGAGTACGCGGAGTGGCTCGCCGCCGGCGCCGCACCGCTCGTGGCCGCGTTCTCGGCCGCCGACCCCGACGCGGCGATGTGGGCGTGGGGCGCGGATCAGCACGCGCGCTTCTGGCCGCGGCGGATGCTGCACGAGACGACCGTGCATCGCGTCGATGCCGAGCTCGCGACTGGCGTCGCGCCGCGGGTCGACGGAGCGGTTGCGGTCGACGGCATCGACGAGCTCCTCGAGAATCTCCCGAGCGCGGCCTACTTCCGGCCCCGCGTGGCCGAGCTGCGCGGTCACGGTGAATCGATCGGGTTGCGCAGCAGCGACCGCGACGATCGGTGGCTGATCCGTCTCGAACCCGACGGCTTTCGGTGGGAACGTGGTGACGGTGCTGCGACGGTCACGGTCACGGCCGGAACCGGCGATCTCCTGCTTCTCGTCTACGGCCGCCGCGCGATGCGCGACGACCGGTTCGAGCTCGTCGGTGACGTGCCCGTCCTCGAACGGTGGCTCGAGCGCGCCGCGCTCTGATCGGGGCCGGAGGTGCGATTCGAAACCGTGCAGCCGGAGCGTGGCACGATCACCGCATGAGCACGAACGGAAGACTCGAAGGGAAGGTCGCAGTCGTCACCGGAGCCGGCGGGGGGCTGGGCGCGGCGATGAGCACGCGATTCGCGGAAGAAGGCGCGGCGGTGGTCTGTCAGGACCTCGACGAAGCCGCGGCGCGGCGCACCGTCGACGCGATCGCCGGGCGCGGTGGCCGCGAGGCCACCGCGTGGGCGTGCGACGTGTCGGACAGCGGCGCGATCGAGGCCATGTTCGACGCGGCCTCGACGCGGCACGGTGTGGTCGACGTGCTCGTCAACTGTGCCGGGATCGACCGCACGCCCGGCGACGGATCTCGCGAAGGGAACACCGGACTCGACGTGCAGGTGGCCGTCATGAGCGATGCCGGCTGGCAGCGGATGCTCGACGTTCACCTGAACGGCGCGTTCTATTGCACCCGCGCGTTCGTCGGCCGGCTGGTCGAGGCCGAGCAGGGCGGCTCGATGATCTGCATCTCGAGCATCGCGGGGCTCGCCGGGTGGGGGCCCGTCCACTACGCGACGGCCAAGGCCGGCCTGCTCGGGCTGGTGCGCAGCGTCGCGCGCTTCTGTGGGCCGCTCGGCATCCGCGCCAACGCGATCTGTCCCGGTGTGATCGACACCCCGATGAGCGCGTCGGTCGCGCCGCAGATGATCGCGGGCCTCAAGATGCTCACGCCGCTCGGCCGCATCGGTGAGCCCGCCGACATCGCGGCCGCCGCCGTCTACCTCGCGAGCGACGAGAGCGGCTTCGTGACCGGCCAGACGATCTCGCCCAACGGCGGCCTCGTCATCGGCTGAGCGGCGAGATCAGTGCGTGGACCCGCTGGTGGGGCAGTCCTGCGCGTGGCGTAGCAGCGTGGTCTCGATGACGATGCGACCCTGCCCGCGCGAGATGACCTCGGTCCACGGCCCCTTCGAAGGGCCGACACAGCCCGGGCCGGAGACGATGCTCCACGCCGGCGTGTAGCGGACCCGGATCGTTGTGGTGCCCGCGCCCGACGCGTCGACGACCATCTGGTCGGGATGCAGCGACACGAGGTGCGCGGGGCCGGTCGTCATGCCCGGTGAGCCGACCACCTTCCACAACCTCCAGTGCGAGTTGTGCCAGACGAGCTGGAGGTAGCTCTGGTTCGCCTCGATCAGTCGCGCTTCGGCGCCCGCCGAGTAGTCGAGCTCGGTGTCGGACAGCGCGACCCAGCTGACCCCCGATTCGTCGAGCCACTTGTGGAAGCTGGCCGCCGTGAGCAGATCGGTGTTGTAGAAGAGCGGGTTGTCGTTCATGTCGAGCTGCCGCTCCCAGCCGCGAGCGAGCGGGACGTGGGGTGCGACGTACGCGGCTTCCCAGTGACTGCTGGTGAAGGGGATCTCCACCCGCCCGATCGCCGGTTGGTGCGTGAGCTCTGTGATGAGCGGTTGGTAGTAGGCGAGCGTGCTGGCCGACTGGTTGTGATTGCTGGCCACGATCGCGGCCAGCGCCGGGCTCCACTGCCAGATGAGGAGCGGCACCGTGAGCACCAAGAGTGCCCGCCGGCGGTAGAGCGAAGCGAGCGCGACGAGCAGCGCGGGCCCGAAGCTCACGGTGAGGCGGACGAGATTTCCGCCGATCGGGTTGGGCACGCAGAAGACGACGATCGCGGTGATCCCGTAAAGCACGAGACCGGTTCTCAGGGCGCGGTGGCGCACGGGGAGCCAGGTGAACCCGATCGCACAGATCGCGACGATGAGCGCGAGGTCGATGCCGAGGAAGGGGAACGGCCCCGAGCTCGGAAAGGCGATCCTGAGCACCAGCAGCGGCGCGGCGGTGATGACGACGAGCGCGACGAGCGCCGCCCGCCGGCCGCGTGGCATCGCGAGTGCCCACGCCATGAGGGCGAGCATGAGGAACGCGCCGGCGACCGGGCTCACGAGCGGACAGGCGACCGCGAGAACCACCGCGGCGACCGGCTTGCGGCGCCGGGCCGCGAGGAGCGCGAGCAGCCCGACTGCCTCACCTCCGAGGAACGGGAGCTGACCGATCGCGATCGGTCCGGCCGTTCCGAGCGCGAAGAGGATCGCGGGCGCCATCGATCGTTGCCCGAAGTGGCCTTCGATGAGCTTTCCGAATGCCCACGCGGCGACTGCGGCGCTCAGGGCCGCCGCGCCGTAGAGCCCGATCAGGGCTCCGATCGGCGGGAACAGCACCGAGTACGGCAGTTGGTAGTGCCCCCCGTACCAACCGTTGTCCCACAACACCCAGCCGTGCGTCCGGAACAGGGAGACCCGGTACACCTGCGCGGGGACGTCGGGACCCCGCCATCCGAAGAACCGGACGACCGCCGTGCCGGCGAGCGCCACCGCGGGCGCGGCGAGCGAGCGGCGGGCGCGTAAGCGCGTCCGCCACGTTGGCGTGATGGGAACGGCGAAGGTGGTCATGGGAAACAGCTCACTGGGCGGCTGGGCGCCTCGGGTCGGGCGTCCGCGCGGCCGGCGCAGTCCGCACGCGCCTTGAGGGCCATGGTATCTCGCCCCCACAGAACCGAGGTCGGAATGGGAGACTGGGCCCCACGGGGCCCGGCCCGGGCGGGTCGGCGGTGCTCAGTCATAGGCCATGGTCGAGATGCGAACCGGCCGGACGCGCAGTGCGACGCCGCTCGCCGCGGTCGTAACGAGCCCGGCGACGATCGGGAGGGCGACGACGAGCGCCGCCACGACCTGCCACGGGAAGACGAGGGGGACGTTCCTGGTGTCGGTCGCGGTGAACACGGCAACCGGCAGGAAGCCGACGGGAATCGCGAGCACAGCACCCATGAACGTGAGGAGTAGGGCCTTGAAGCCGTTCGCTCGGCGCAGTGATCCGGGGCTCGCGCCGACGATGGTGAGCACGTCGCGCTCGTCACGGGTCTCGGTTGCCGAGAGCGCGAGGTTCACCGCCACGACGAAGAGCACGAGCACGAGCGCGATGCCGAGAAGCACCCACTGGATGAGCAGCGGGTCGACGCCGCCCGGGGGTGTGTAGTAATTGACGTTGGCCGGCAACCCTCGGCCCGCCGCGCTGTCGAGGGCCTCGGCGAACACGTTGGTGACCTGGTTGCGAAGGTCTGTGGTGAGCGCGTTCTTGGTCCGCAGGACCACCGTGCTCGCTTGTGGGGTCATGCCGAGTCGTCTTGCCGTCGCCGGTGTGAGGAGCAGACTCGGCAGCGACCCCAACGGGTAGTTGCGGCCGTCGACAAGCGCGGCCTGAAATTCCCGGGGCGGTGGTGCGGCGACGTTCGGCGCGACGTGGGTGATGAGCGCGATCACGACGCGACCGCTCAGAGGTCCGAGCAAGAGCGCGCCGGCAGCCGTGAGCTGCTCTCGATCGTGACTGCTCAAGCCGTATTCGACGACGGTGGATCGGTCGGCGATGGCGGCCGAGACATCGCCGCCCACGATGTCGTTGGCGCTCGGGTTGCTGCCGGTGTGATCGGGGACGACCCGTTGAATCGACCACGAGGTATTCGCGAGGGTCGCCACGGTGAGCTGGAACCTCACCGAGTGGGGCAGCACCTTCTGCTCGGCGGCCACCAACGATGCCGGTGGCGCGGTTGCGTTGTCGGCACCGGTTCCGCATATCTGCACGTCGTTCGGGCGTATGTAGCGGGCCGCGCGGTCGTTCTTCACGTGAGCCGAGAGCACCAGGGCCGACGCCGCGATCGCGAGTGCGCTCGTCGCGGCGATGGCCGACACCACCGCGCCCGTGCGCGTGCGTTGGCGCGCGAGGCTGCGCATCGCGATGCGGCCCGAGCCGCTGGCGCGACCCGCGGCCGGCTCCAGGACACTGACGTACGCCGGGGCGATCGCGCACGCGCCGAGCAAGACGGCTACTCCGCCGGCGATGGCGGTGAGCGCCCACACCTGCCAGTGTCCGGCCCGAACGCTCGAGCTCCTGCCGTTGGCACCCAGCACTGCGAGACCGAACAGGGCGAGACCGCCCGTCGCCACGCACGCGCCGGTGATCGGGAGCCAACGAGGGACCCGCCCGAGTGGTCGGCGTCCGGCGATCGCGCTGAGCACCGGTATCCGGCTCGTCGTGCGGGCGGGGAGGAGCGCAGCGACGGTGGCGGTCACGAGTCCGAGCACGAAGATCGGGATCAGATCGGAAGCCGACACGGTGTACGGCTGCAGGTCCTTGCCGAAGATGCGGTCGATGTGCGGTGCAAGCGCGGCGAGCGAGGCTGCACCGAGCCCGAGCCCGAGCAGCGCACCGGCGAATCCGGTCCACGTCCCCTGCAGGAACAGCACCCGGCGCAGCGTCTTCGGCGGGGCTCCGTTGGCCGCGAGCTGCCCAAGGGTGACGAGCTGACGCCGCGCGCCCGCCGCGAACGCGGCGGCGATGACGATGCCGGCGACGGTCAGAACGAGCGCGCCGACGACCCAGCTCCAGCGAATCTTCCGCGCGGTGTCCGCGGTCGTGTAGATGTCTGGTGGCGACGCGACGAGGGCCGGCGAGACCTGCAGGCTCCAACGGGCGGCTTCGTGGCTCGCGAGGAGTCGGGTCAGCTGGACGGGGCGGACATTCTCGGGCAGGTCGACGAGCTGCACTTTCGCCTCCGGGCCGAACGGGAGCGGCTTCCACGGAAGTTGCACGCCGGTCGGGAGCACCATCTCGCCCCGCCCCCAGTCGCTCGCCATCTCGCCGACACCGGTGACCAGGAAGGAGTGCCGGGCCGGGCGCGCCAATCGCAACGTGTCGCCCGCGCGGACACCGAGCTGGCGAGCGGCGACCCGGGTGAGGAACACCTCGTTGCCGCCCGCCGGCGGCCGACCCGACATCATTTGAATGATCCCGTGCGTGATCGGGTCGGACATCGGCAGGCTCTCGATCGTCAGATTGCTGAGTCGGGAGTCGACCGTGCGCAGCAGGCGGCCGTCGACGTAGTACGTACCCGCGACGATCCTGCTCTTGGCGAGCAGCGTCGCGACCCGACTCCGCCCGGTGGGAGGCGCGTTGGTGTACGACACGACCGCGTCGGCCATCCCGTACTGGCTCCGCCAGAGTTGGAGTGGTGTCTCGTGCTCGGTTCTCACGAGCACGTCGGCGACGAGCATCCCGGCTACGGGCATCGCGACGAGCATCGCGACGAGCAGCGTCCGGCCGGGTCGACGGAGCACTTCGCGTCGCGCGAGTCGCGTCGCCAGCCGGAAGCCGACGGCACCACCGCTTCCGCGACGCGTCGGTTCTCGAAGCGTCATCTCGCGCCGGCCGGGATCGCAGTTTGCTCAGGATCCGGCGCGACCGCGACCGAGACGATCCGCCCATCGCGCATCGAGACGATTCGATCGGCCCACGCCGCGTACCGCGGCTCGTGGGTCACGAGCACGATTCCCGTGTCTCGCTCGGCGGGGAGGTTGGCGAGCAGCTCGATGACCGCATCACCGGTCGCGGTGTCGAGCGACCCGGTCGGCTCGTCGGCGAGAATCAGGCGCCGTGTGCCGACGATCGCACGCGCGATGGCGATGCGCTGCTGTTGGCCGCCGGAGAAATCGTCGGGATAGCGGTCGAGGCTCTGATCGAGACCGACGGCGTGGAGGGCGTCGATTGCCTGTATCCGTGCCACACGGCGACCGACTCCGTCGAGCTCGAGGGGGAGGGTGACGTTCTCGACGGCCGTCAGCCCGGCGACGAGGTTGAGGCGTTGGAACACATAGCCGACGTCGCGACGGCGCAGCGACGACCGCTCCACCGCCGACATCGTGTGGACGTCGCGCCCGTCGACGAGCACGCGGCCCGCCGACGGATCCTCGAGTCCGCCGGCGAGGTGCAACAGCGTCGACTTGCCACAGCCCGATGGGCCGCGCACGGCGACGAACTCACCGGGCGCGACGGCCAACGACACGTCGGTCACCGCCCGGACTTCGGCCGCGCCGGCTCCGTAGCTCTTGACGACGTCGACGAACTCCAGCATCGGGATCATGCCCGTTCCTTCCGGGTGGTGCGCGTGCGTCCGCGCTTCGTGTCCGGTTCTCCGTCGGCCCCACGGACGTTGACGGGGTCCTTCGGCGTGATCAAACGCTCCTCGCAGAGGTCGAGCCATCGCAGATCGGCCTCGGCCCGCACGATCAACGCGTCGCGCACGAGATCGTCGACAACGGGGTCACGGCTCTTCGACGCTCGACGAGTCATCGACCGGCGGTGCTGCTGGAGCAACATGAGCAATGAGTCGCGTTGATGGGTGATGACGTCGAGTGCGTGCTCTCGGTCGTGCGCGATCGCCAGCAGGACCTTCACGGTGAGCTCGTCGCGCGGTGGCGGCTCGTCGCCCGGCACGGCCTCCCACCAGGCACCGAGCTCGTGCGATCCGGCCGGGGTGATGCGGTAGGAGCGCTGGCCGTCGCGCTCGACCGACGTCACGAAACCGTCGCGTTCGAGCCGGTCGAGCGTCGCGTAGACCTGGCCGACGTTGAGCGACCACATGCCGCCGGTCGCCGACTCGAAGCCGGTCTTCAGCTGGTAGCCGTACGCCGACTCCCGGTCGAGCAGGGCCAGCAGCCCCTCGCGAACCCCCATGTGGCCCCCTTCGAATGCATACTGAGTATGCATACTGAGAGGCCCACGGTCAAGACTTGATTCGCCCGGGAGAACCCCGGCGAGATCTAGGCGAAGAGGGGTGGTGGCGAGAAGCCGCCGAGGACCGTTTCGGCGATGCGCGCGCCGGCGATCGCATCACGGTCGCGCAGGTAGGCACCGACCATCTGCATGCCGACCGGAATGCCCGCCTCGGTGCGACCGATCGGGGGCACGGCCGACGGAAGGCCCGCGATGCCGATGAGCCCGGTCCATGACACGAGCTCGGGGTACGGGCGCGGCTCGCCGTTGATCGCGATCGTCCGGGTCATGAAGTCGTCGTCCTGTTGGTGCGCGAACGCTGGCGTGCTCATCACCGGGCAGAGCAGCAGGTCGTAGTGCTCGAACCATTCTGCCCACACGCGACGAAGCGCGATGCGCCGCTCCTCGGCGCGCAGCCACTGCCGGTGGGTTCCCGAGAGCACCTCTTGAAGATCGTGGTCCATGGACGGCGAGATCGCCGGCAGGATCATCGTGGTGAACAGCTCGACCTGTTCCGCGAAATCGACGGGTGGGTGCGCGTCCTCGACCTTCGCGCCGGCGTCGGCGAGCCGGTCGGCTGAGGCGCCGAGCAGCGCGCGGTACTCGCGATCGATCGGCCCGGCGTCGTGGTCGAACCACACGCCGACGCGCAGGCCGGCGGGGCCGTCGAAGCGCGCCGGAGGCAGCTGGAGCCGCCAGCCAACCGCCTCTTCGTCGACGGGACCCGCGATCACGTCGAACAGGAGGTCGAGGTCTCGGGCGCTGCGCGCGATCGGACCGAACACGTTGATATCGGCGTCGGTCGTCCCGCCGCCGACGTGGTCGAGGTAGCCGCGCTGGGGCACCACGCCGAAGCTCGGCTTGAGCCCGAACACGCCGCAGCAGTGCGACGGGATGCGCACCGAGCCACCGATGTCGGTGCCGATCTCGAAGCTCGTGAATCCGCACGCGACCGACGTCGCGGCCCCACCCGACGACCCACCGGGTACACGGTCGAACGCCCACGGGTTGTTCGTCGTCCCGAAGATCTCGTTGTAGGTCTGGAGGTCGCCCGACCAGCGAGGCACGTTGGTCTTGCCGAATACGATCGCGCCCGCTGCCTTGATGCGCGCGACCGCGACCGCGTCGGTGCTCGGAACATGGTCGGTCAGCTCGACGGCGCCTCCCGTCGAACGGATGCCCTCGGTCGCGATCGCGTCCTTGATGGTCACCGGCAGGCCGTGCAGGGGCCCGACCGCGTCGCCGCGCGCGAGTGCCTCGTCGGCAC
>CAAGKR010356733.1_pt1 | contig 10703 bp, 8 predicted proteins | sample 2556971 | NCBI WGS metagenome assembly CAAGKR01 (sample SAMEA5207829, study PRJEB30636) | soil metagenome | biome: forest; feature: boreal; material: soil | place: USA | collected 2011-09 | depth 1 m
GCCGCCGGCTGGTCCCACTCGGCCTTGATGAGCGTGAGCGCATGACCGGCCGCTTCGGGATCGGCATGCAGCACGGCGACGAGATCGTCCTTCTCCACCACCGTCACGCCGCTCATGGCCTTCGCCTTCGACGTGTCGAGAGACTTCCGTTTCGCGCCGTGCACCGGCGGGCGCAGGATGCGCGCGTAGAGCATGCCCGGGAGGCGTACGTCGCCGGCATATTTCGCGCGCCCGGTCACCTTGTCGTGCCCGTCGAGGCGCCTGGCCGACTGCCCGATCAACTTGAACTCCTTGACCATGCGGAGGGCTGCTTTCTCGTCGACGAGGCGGGCGATCTGCTTTCCTTTGGCCAGCTCGCCGTACGTCACCTTACGCGAAGCGTCGCCGGCAACGGAGACGACGCCGTTCTCCACCACGAGTTTGTCGCGTTCGACCCCGAGCTTCTTCGCCGCGAGGTTCATCAGCACCGTGCGCGCCTCGGCTGCCGCGGCGCGGACCGCGGGGCCGAACAACCGCGTCGACTGCGATCCCCAAGTCCCCTGGTCCCACGGGCACTGATCGGTGTCGCCCATGACCATAGTCATCGAGTCGAGCGACACGCCCAGTTCCTCGGCTGCCATCTGCGCCAGCGACGTGTGTACTCCCTGGCCCATCTCGATCTTTCCGGAGAAGAGCGTCACGCGCCCGTTCTCATCGATGCGCAGGTAGGCGTTCAGATCCTCCGGGTACGTGCGCCGCTGCGCGAACAGCGTCGCCGGTTTGGTCGTGATCAGTACGACGATCCCGCCGCCCACCAGCTTGCAGAACGAACGGCGGTTGAACCCGCGCCCCACGGTTGTCGTGGCGAATGTGGCGTCGGACGCGGAGAAGAGCGCCGCGCGATGAAGATTGTCTGCATCAAAGTCTGCATTGCGTTTTCTCATCGCGCGCCTCCCTTCCCAGCCGCTTCCTGAATTGCGGCGATGATCCGCTGATGCGCGCCGCAACGGCAAAGGTTGCTGTCCATTTCCTGCACGATGGCGTCGCGCGAAGGGTGCGGCTGTTTTTGCAGAAACGCCCAGGCGTTCATCAGCATCCCCGACGTGCAGTAGCCACACTGGAATCCGCCGTGGTCCATGAATGCCTGCTGCAGCGGGTCGAGATGCCCGTCGCGCTCGAGGCCTTCGACGGTGACGACGTTCTTCCCCTGCACGGCGGCCAGTGTCGTCTGGCATGAGCGGACCGCCGCGCCGTCGATGGCGACCGTGCAGGCGCCGCACAACCCTTCGCCGCAGCCGTACTTCGTGCCGGTGAGATCAAGGTCGGTGCGCAGCACCCAGAGCAGCGACCGTTCGTCGTCCGTGTCGAGCGCCACGGGTTTCCCGTTGAGCCGAAATCGAATGTTTCGTTTCAAGCAGCCCTCCTCACGACCGAGGATCGTGCGCGGAATTGTATTGCACGGAGGGAGCGGCGGCGAACGCTCTTCACTCGGATGTGCTGAAGACCACCCGCTCGAGACTCACCAGTGGTCGCGCTCTCACGCAGCGTGCGCTTGAGCATTCGACTTATCGGGCGTGGACTTTGTCGACATCCCAGTCTTTGCCGACGCCGTGGCATGTGGCGCACGCTTCCGCCGAATTCGTGCCGCCGAACGTGGTCGTGTTCAGGTATGCGTGCGCGGCGGCATCGCGGTTGTCATGGCAGCCGAGGCAGGCGGCCGTAGCCGGACCTTGCGGCGAGAAGTAGTCGCGGAGTGTATTCACCGAGTCGATGCCCGTCTGGAGCGGCAGCGTGTACGCACCGGCAACGTGGCACTTCGCGCAGTTGCGGCGGTCGCCGGGGAAGCGGACCCCGTTGAAGTTGCTCGCGGTACCACCGCCGCCGTAGATCGTCCACTCCTGCGTCAGATTCTCGCCGCTGTGGATGCGGTGGATATGGCGCTGGAACGAAATGGATTCCGGCTGGCCGGCAGATGGCGGACGCCCCGCGCCATCGTTGTTGGTCGGGTTGTGGCAGATGACGCACTCCTGCGTGTTTCGCCGCTGGCCACCATGCAACGCGAGAGTCTCGTGGCACTGGTTGCAATTCGTTACAGCCACGGCTGTGCGGCGCGGCGTGACGGAGCCGGTGACGGCGACATATTGGATGGGGTTGAATGCCGCCTCACGAACGGAGATGTCGGGCTTGCCATCGGCTCGCTTGAGACTGACGTTCCGAGAGATGTCCGCGCTGATGCTCCACGTTCCGGTCGCGTCGCTCGGAATTCCGTTCGTCAACGTGTAACTTGTCGTGCCGGACGTGGCGTCGTACGTGCCCGGCGTCTTTCCGGTAGCGAGACCGCTCTCTCGCCAGAAAGTCGTGTAGCTCTTGGTCGGGCCGGCGAGAATCGGTGCAAATGTATTGAGCTTCGTGCCGTCGACCGGCGTGCCGTCAGCGTTTTTGATCGAGAACACGACCGTCGGCTTCTTCCCGGGACCGACATTGGTGACGCTGGCGATGGTGGCGCTGAGACCTTTCAGTTGCTTTGATTTCAAAGGATTCGTGTGCGCGCCCTGGATGGAGGCGTCGAATTCATCGCCGCTCGGCTGGTGACACTTGGCGCATGCGGAATCGTCGGCCTGCGCGCCGGCGGGGTGGTTCGCGCCGGTGGTGAAGTCTACGTCGTCATGACAGGATCCGCAGGCTTCGCGGCTCGGCCGCGTATACCAGATCGCGCTCTCGGCGGCGGTCGGATCGTGACACGTTGTACAGTTCCGGATGTCCTGCGGGAAGACGACCGTCGACCAGTCGCCGCCCTGGACGAAGGGCTTGCCGCCCTTGACGCTGGGAAGGTTCTCGCCCATGTGGATCTTATGGAAGAAGACCCTCGCGCTGTAAGAGTTGCCGGTCGCCGGCTCGATGTTCTCATTGGTGTGGCACATGACGCATAGCCTGACGTCGCGACGATTGCCACCATGCTCTGCAAGAGGATCGTGGCAGCGGTTGCAACTGTTGGCGACCGCCATGCCGTTCCATGTGGCTGATGGCGTGGCACCATCCGGACGGAAATCCTTGAAGACGTTGTCAGCGAAGTAATCCTTCCCGACGATGTCGATCAACGTGCGTTTCGCCTGAGCGCCGATCGTGAGCGTCTTCGTCACGTCGAGATTCGCCGGCATCGCAGTGGCGAACGCGTATTTGTAATGCCCCATCTCCAGGTCGGTGTACGTGCCGCCGGCATCGAGAAACGGTGTGGTGCTGCCGTTTCGCGTGCGCGTAGTGAATGAGTGGTAGTACCGCGTCTCGGCGTTCCATTGGCCGAGGACGAATCCGGGAGTGACCGGGCCTGGCGTCACCTTTCCGAGGCGGTCGAGCGGCTGATCAAAGCTGTCGGTGAGGTAGAACTCGACGACCGGTTTCTGTCCCGGGGCGACATTGGTGACGGAAGCGATGGTCAGCTTGAGGCCAGGACGGATGTAGGCGATTCCGTCGTCGCTGAGGTATGCCTCGATCTGGTTCGCAGCGAACCGTGTGGCCGTCGGCGGTGTGGGCGCCACGGCCCGCCGCCGAGACGTGTTCGCCGGCAATGCTGGGAGCGCGAGCGCTCCGATGCTAACGATCGCTAGAAACCCGCTCCGCATGGATCGCATTGGATTTCCTCCAATATCAATAGTTGTCGTCACATGACCGATATCGATCTATGAGCGCGTCGGGTGCCATGCGTTGCGAACTGTGGGAATGAAGTGATGTCGTTCAGCAGCAAAGGGTTTAGCTGTTTGACGGCAGGTCCGAGGCGAAGAGAGTCGTGCACTCCTGCAACTCGGTGGGAAGGCGGACATTGCGAGGTTGCAAAACGGTCGCGCGCTCACCGCGTGGCCTTTTCGGCTGCCGGATGCGCGTCCGTGGAGGCACTCCAGGTCTCGTGCATGAAGCGGATCAGCGCGGCGAGCTCCTCAGCCGTGAAACGCGGCCATGGAATCCGACGGTCGCTCATTCGCGCCCACATTTCGGGAGCGTGGTTCCACATCCGGCGTGCGATGTCTTCCTTTGTCTCCGCGCCGACGAGACGCGACAGCGGCGGTCCAATCCCTCCCTCGCCACGCAGTCCGTGACATGAGGCGCACCGCTTTTCGCGATACACCTCGAAGCCGCGGTTGGTCGATGCGTCGACCGCGTCGTATCGGGAGATGAACAGATAGGCGAAGACATCGGCCAGTTCCTCGTTCCGGAAGATGGGTGTGGCGATGCCCATCGACTGCATGGCGTCCGACATGGCCGGCCAGTGATTCCACATTCTCCCCGCGAGCTGCGTGACGCTGCCGCGGAGCTCGACGCGTCCGAGGTCGGGGCCGATGGTTGCGCCACGACCGAATACGGCATGACATCTGACGCATCCCTTGGCCGCGAACATTTCCTTTCCCTTGACCGGATCGCCGGCCGACTTGAACGCGCGCACGGATCGCCGCTGTCCCTGTGTTCTCAAATAGGCGAAGAGGTCGATGATCTCGTTTCCTCGAAAGGTCGGCACTTCGAGACTGCGCGCATGCATGGTGGCGACCATGACCGGCCCGTGATTCCAGAGATCCTGGGCGATCTGCAGCGGCGGCATGCCGCGCGGCAACGTGTCGAGCCGCGGACCGGTGCGCCCTCCCTCCTTTCCGATGGCATGACACTCGATGCAGTGCTTCTCGGCGAACAGCGATTTTCCGCTCCTCGGGTCGCCCGGTTCGTCGAAGTAGTTCAGAAAGTAGAGGAACGCGAGGAGGTCGGGCAACTCACTTCCCTCAAACCGCGGGCGCGTCAACCGCAGCTCCTTCATCTTTTCATCCATCGTCTGCGCGTGGTTCCACATCGCCGCGACGATCTCGTAGAAGGATCCCTTGACCGAGCTGCGGCCGAGATCGGGTCCGATGCGTCCGCCGACACCGCGCACGGCGTGGCACTCCACGCAGCCTTTCGAGACGAACAGCACCTGCCCTCGTGCCGGATTGCCGATGACGCTCGCGGCGCGTCCGTTGACGCTTGCCAGGAATGCGCAGAGGGCGGCGATGGTGATCGCTCTATTCATGGCTCGCTCCCGGCAGATAGCTCAGCACGCGCGTGGTCACTTCGCTGACCGAATGTTCGCGACCTTCGCGGATCTCCCAGATCGATACGATGGGAAAGAATTTCGTGAACAACGCATACAGGAGGATGAAGATGCTGATGAACGCGGCGAAGAGTGACCATTCCACCCATGAAGGCACGTACGACGCTGCGGTCATCGGCAGGCGCGGACTGGAAAGGCTCGGTACGACGATGAGGAAGCGCTCCAGCCACATGCCGATCTCCACGGCGATCGATGCGGCCACAGTTCCCCACACTTTCGTGCGCGTGCGGTGATTCGCCAGAAGCGCAAAGGGAATGACGAAACAGCACAGCACCATGGTCCAGAACAGCGGCGAGAACCTGCCTTCCGTCTTGGAGAGAAAAATCACCATGTGCATCGGCTCGCCGCCGTAGTACGTGGTGAGGAACTCGGCGAAGGTGAAGTAGAACCACAGGAGGCACATCACCAGGAGAAGTAGACCGAGATTGTTGAAGTGAATCGGCTTCAGATAGTCCTCGAGGTGGTATGCCTTCCGAATGAGGGCCATGGCGAGGATGATCGCGGCGATGCCGGAGAAGATCGCGCCGACGACGAAGTAGGGACCGAAGATCGTCGAGTGCCACATCGGCTGGACGGTCATCGCGAACACCCACGAGACGACGGTGTGTACGCTGACGGCGATCGGGATCACGATCACGGCCATCACAGCGATCGTGCGTTCGAGAATTCGTTTCTGACGCGGTGAGCCGCTCCAACCGAGTGCAAGAGGGCGATAGAGCCAACGTCGCGAGGGCATGCGGTCGCGCAGAATGGCGATGTCGGGGATGAGCGGCAGAAAGAGATAGATCGTGCTCGCTGTCAAATACGTGGCCACCGATGTCACGTCCCACAACAACGGCGAGGTGAAGTTGCCGTGCAGCAGCACGTTCAGCACGCGATCGGGACGTCCGAGGTCGAGAATGACGCAACCCATCCCGAAGAAGAGCACCAGGACCGTGATCACTTCCGCAGCTCGTGTGATCGCGCGCCGCCACTCCGCCTGAGCGAGTCGGAGAATTGCGGAGATGAGTGTTCCTGCGTGGCTGATGCCGATGAAGAACACGAAATTCGTGATGTACAGGCCCCAGTAAACCGGGACATTGAGTCCGGTCACGCTGAGGCCGCGCCGCAATTGCGTCCACCATGCGAATGCGCCCCAGAGACCGATGGCGAACAACGCGCCGATGAAGACCCAGAACCGCGGCTGCGTCGTCTCTATGGGCGCGAAGAGCCGTTCGTCCTGATCGAGTTCAGACGTCGCCACCCGATTCTCCTTTCGACAGGTAAATCACCTTCGGCTTCGTTCCCAGCTCGTCGAGGAGCCGGAAGGCGCGCGGACTCGCCGACATACGAGTGACGATGCTGCGCGGATCGTCGAGATCGCCGAAGACCATGGCCTCGGCGGGACAGCTCTCCACACAGGCAGGCAGGTAGTCGCCGTCACGCAACGACCTTCCTTCCATGCTCGCCTGGTCGCGCGCGCGCTGCAGCCGGTGATTGCAGAACGTGCACTTCTCGACCACGCCGCGCGGACGGACCGAGACATCGGGGCTGAGCGCCTGCTCCATCGGCTCCGGCCATTGGGGAAGTTTCCAGTTGAACTGCCGCACCGTGTACGGACAGGCGGTCGTGCAATAGCGACATCCGATGCAACGCGCGTAGACCTGCCCGACCAGACCTTCATGATCGGGGTTCGTCGCGTGCACCGGACAGACCTTCGTGCATGGCGGGCGCTCGCAGTGCATACAGAGAAGCGGCACGAGATGAAGTCCCGGACGCGTGCCGTGCTCGCCCTCCTGGAAAGGAACCAGTCGGAGCCAGGCGATCCCGCGTCCGCGCTCAGAGTCGCTGCGGTCGGCGGGCGGGATGTTGTTCTCCATCTGACAAGCGACCACGCACGCCTGACAGGCGGTGCAACGGTCGAGATCGATCACCATTCCCCAGCGCGTCATCGGTCAGGTCCTCTTCACTGTGCTCTGATCGGGAGGCGTGGCCTCGCTGACGAGGACCTTCGCTCCTCCGAAATCGGGAAGCAGCGAGAACGGCTCGCGCGCACCGTCGAGAAGGCGCAGCGGATTCGATCCGATCCCTTCGGACCATCGGCCGCCGGCCATCTTTCCCAGTCCCACCGGGATGGCGATGGCGCCCGGCACAATCCGGTCCGTCACTCGCGCCCGGACGAGAATCGCCTGCCGGGCCGAAGCGACACGAATCAGCGCGCCGTCGCGGATGCGGAGAGACGAAGCTGTCTCCGGATGGATTTCGCCCCAGGTCTGCCATCGCTCTTCGTGGCCTGGATCGAGCAGCGCCTGGAGGGACGGCAGCTCCGCGCCGGTACCACCGGCGATCGGGAGAGGCTCGAAGAGGATCAGAGACAGCGAGCCGGCACCTTCCGCCGGTGCTGAAGTGCTCTCGGCGAACTGGCGCACGATGTCAGGGCGGAAATCAAAACGCTTGGAGGCCGTTCGCAGGACGCGCCCCCAGTCTCCGTGATCGTAGAACGGATCCCACCATCCGCCCGATTCGAGCGATCGTTTCCACAGCTCCTCTGCTGTCGAATAGCCGGGCGCCCACCATCCCGCCCCCTCCATCATCCTTACCCATGCCGCGTCGAACGACGTTCCCATGATCGCGCCGCGCCGCGCCTCGAACAGGCGATCGACTTCGGCGTGCATGAGTGCCGGCACGTCAGGCCAGGGAAGAGCGTGTTGAAGTCCGATCCGCCTGGCGAGATCCAGGAACACGTCGCCTGTCGAACGAACGTCGTGCAGTGGCTTTGGCAGAGCAGGAGAGCCGAGGCTGACCATGGGGAACGCGACCGACGCAGGCGATGTGTGAAGACTCCACTGTTCGAGGAAGTGCGGCTCGGGAAGGACCCAGTCGGCGTACAGCGCCGTATCGTTCGGAATCGTCGCAAAAGAGACGACCAGTGGGACATGCTCGACCGCAGCGGCGAAGCGGTCGTGCACAGTCGAGGCATACAGCGGGTCGGCTGCGACGATGAACAACACCTCCGCGCGATACGGCTGTCCCGTGGCGAAAGCCTGCGCCAGTTGCTCCGGATCACCGGCGATCAGCGAATCGCCGCCCACGCCGTCCAGGCGCGGCCGACGATGACCTGCGGCAGCGATGGCGTCGCGCTCGCTGGGCGACACTTCGAGCTGCACATCCTCGGCGACGAGGAGTCCGCCTGGCTGATCGATGTTGCCGGCAACGGCGTTGAGGATGTGAACCGCGAGATGGTCGAAGGCTCGTCCACCGAGCAACGGTCCTTTGTTCGGAGCGAGCGCCAGTCCCTTTTGCGCACCCGCGAATTCGCGCGCGACGCGGAGGATAACGTTGACGGAGACGCCGGTCTCGGCGGCGACCTTCTCGAGCGGAAAATGCTGCTCGAGGATGCCGCTCAATCCGCCGCCCGGTCCATCGTCGAATCCGATGCTGTTGTCGCCGACGAACTCGCGGTCATGCAGACCTTCCGCGATCATCGCCCCGGCGATGCCGAGCGCGAAGGTGGCGTGCGTACCTGGATGAATGTGGATCCACTCGTCCGCGGAGGCGGCGGTGATGGAGAGTCGCGGGTCGACATGAACGAGCTTGCCGCGGCGCGCAGCATGGGCCTGGCGAAAGTCGCCGTAGGCGCGAGTGGTGTACACGGGAGACGCTGACGCTTCGAGCATCTCCGACCCGAGGGAGAGGATGAAGTCCGCAGCGCGGATGTCGCTGGCCGGCGTTGCGCGAAGGCCCTGCGTGAGGAAAAGCGCGGCGGCGCTGGCTTCGCTTGCGCGGTCGAATGGGATGTCATTTGGTGAACCGAACGCATCGATGAAACGCCGCGCCACGCGCGTTCCGATTTCGCCACCGGCGCCGCGGATCAGGACGACCGATTCCGGTCGCTGTTCTTCGCGGACGGAGCGCAAGCGGGCGGCAATCTCACGAAGCGCGGTTTCCCACGTCGACGGCCGGAACGAAGCAAGGGCTCCCCGCGGTCCGACGCGGCGCAGCGGAGTGCGGACGCGATCGGGGTGGTAGAGCGCCTGAATGGCGGCCTGTCCTTTCAGGCAGAGGCGGCCGCCGCTGATCGGATGGAGAGGATTTCCTTCGATTTTCACGACGCGATTCCCGATTCGCCGTGCTCGAATTCCGCATCCACCGGGGCAGGCGTTACAGACCGACAGAATGAATTCCTCTGGTCCGCGCGGAGGATAGATCGGCTGATTCGCAGAGAGCAGCGCGTTGCTGAAGAGGCGGCCCCCGGGCAAACCGATCGCTGCGCCGGCTGCAGCACCTGCCATCAGACCGATGAATTGACGCCGTGCGATCGTCACCTCAGTTTCCTCCTCTCATCGGTGGCAGGTCGTGCAATCGACCGGGACGCCGCGCTGCTCGTGACAGTTGATGCAGTCTTGCATCTTCAAGCGTGTGACCTGCTGCGGGGGTGATGTGGTCATGGCGATCTTGCCGTGGCATCGCTCACACGGAATCTGTGCTTTCACCACATGCCGGCGATGGGAGTAGAAGATGTGTGACGGCTGGCGAAAGAGGCTGGTCCAGATCAGAGGCCGCCCTTCGTGCAGAAGTCGGACGAGCTTCGCTTCCTCGGCGCTCTTGCCCTGCGGCTGCTCGTGACAGGTCGCGCACGTGTCGGCGTCCGGCAGGCCGGAGAACGTTTGGGTCTCGTAGAACATGTGGCATGTCGAGCAGCCGATCTGATTCTCCACGACGTGCTTGCGATGATTGAAGGCGATCGGCTGGCCGACCGGACCTGAACCGGCGCGTTCGGTCACGAAGCCGATGGCCACCGCTCCGCAGAACGCCACGACGAATGTGGCAATCGCCAGCCGCCTGTCGGGAGCGCCATCTCGTTTGTCGGGTGCCATGCTGTTTCGATCGTTGCTGGCCGCGGCGGTTCTATTTCGCGGCAAAGCTGCGGATGAACTTCACCATGTCGCCGATTTGCTCGCTGGAAAGCTTGTTGCTGAACGAGGGCATCTTTCCTTTTCCCGAGGTGATGATCTTCTGAAGGTCGGCATCGCTTTGTTTCTGCACCTCGGGAGATCCGAGTGCCTTCGCGCCGATCTTCTTTCCCATCGGCGTATTGCCGCTGCCGTCCGCGGCGTGACACGGCGCGCACTTGGACTTGAAGATTGCGGGCGCATCGTCGCCGAACGCGGCGCACGGGATGGCCATCGCCAGCAGGAGTACGAACAATCTTGCGAACTGCGTTTGATGAACGTTCATCTATTTCTCCTTACACGAATTCAGGGGGCGATCCGGGGCACCTTCAACGAGAGCGTCGTTTCAATGACCTGGTGCAGCGACAAGAGAAGCTCGACCGGCGCCTCGCTTTTCGACTGCCACGCCGAGGCGGTGAGATAGATCGTCAAAGCCAGCTCTTCGACATCGGCACGATCGGTCATCGGGCAACGTTCCAGAGTTTCCCGAACGCGGATGTACAGCTCGCCGAGAAGTTCATGGTCGAGCTGCGCAATCCCGAGCCAGTGTCGCAAGTCCTCTTCAGCGGCGCGCATGATGCGGCGTGCGAGAAGGTCGAGCGTTTTTGGAGGAAGATTCATTGACCGATTGCCGCCTGGCTCCTTGCGCAAGCGGAATGCCGCGC
>CAAGKR010451444.1_pt1 | contig 10696 bp, 8 predicted proteins | sample 2556971 | NCBI WGS metagenome assembly CAAGKR01 (sample SAMEA5207829, study PRJEB30636) | soil metagenome | biome: forest; feature: boreal; material: soil | place: USA | collected 2011-09 | depth 1 m
CCGCGAAGAAGCGCGCCAGCACAATGATTATAATCAATTTAACCAATTCTGACACCTGAACAAGCTCTCCCAGAGCCGGGATGTGAATCCAGCGCTTGGCGCCGAAATGGGTGCGCCCGACCAGAAGAACCGCGACGAGAGCTGCGAGCCCAACGAGATAGAGGATCGGAGCCTGATCGAGAATCAGATGATAGTCCAGGCGAGAAAGCACGAACATCAAGAGGAAGCCGATGACCAGCCAGCGAATCTGCTTCGTGTGCATGCCCGCAAGCGAGCTACCGTGCGTGGCGGAATAGATTTCGATCACGCCGAGCGCGCAAATGGTTGCGAGAATGGCCAGAAGCCACCAGTCGTAATCGCGCGTTCCGGGTGCGTCTTTCATTTCGCTCTTCTAATCTCCTTACGTTACAAAGAGAAGAGAGGTCCCTAGCTTCGATCGGTTCGAAAGAAAAAATCTGTTGTCCCTGCCTAATCTGCTTTTACACAGGTCTCAGCGCTGTTGTGCGGACCGTGCCGGGACAACCGCGTTGTCTTCCGGCTTCAAAGCTGCCCGCGGAGCAATCGCTGCTGCGGTTGCGGAGCCATTCCCGGGATCAGACCGCTTGTTTTCTGCGGTGACCTGACCCTGGGTCTTCTTGTTCTTCTTGTCGTAATAGGCTTTGATGACGTCTTTGACCACGGGCCCGGCAGTTTCGCCACCATGCTTTCCGCTTTCCTGCACCAGCACGGAGACGATAATTTCCGGGTTGCGGCGCGGCGCGTAGCCAACAAACCAGGCATTGTCTTCGAATTTTTTCTGTTTCCCCATTCGCTCGCGGGTCGCGTAACCGATGACTTGCGCGGTTCCCGATTTTCCGCTCACTTCGATTCCCGGCAGCCTGACGTTTCGCGCCGTGCCTCCGTCCTCGTTGACAACGCCGTACATTGCGTCGGTTATTTTCTCGACGGTCGGTTCGGAAAGCGCGAACCGCTCTTCGCCAACGTTCGGAGCGTCCTTGAGCAGGTGCGGTTGTTTAAAAACGCCGCCCATGGCGATCCCACCAATCGTGTGCGCGAGCTGCAGCGGAGTGGTGGTGACGGCGCCCTGACCGGTGGACACCGAGATCGTCTCACCGGCATACCACTTGCGATGATAGACGCGCTCGGCCCATTCCGCGGAAGGCATCAGCCCGGGCTCCTCCGAGGGGAGATCGATTCCGGTCTTATGTCCTAAGCCCAATTTAGTGCCGTAGTAGGAAAGGCGGTCAATGCCCAAGCGCATTCCGACGTTGTAGAAAAAAATGTCGCAAGACACAAGGATCGCTTTGTGCAAGCTCACCACACCGTGACCGCCCTTCCCGTAAACCCAGCACTTAAACTGCCGGCCGTAAAAGGTGGCGTAACCCGGGCAAAACGTCGTGAAACTTTCCGGAGGATTCTTGTCCTCCAACATGGCCGTAGCTGTCACGATTTTGAAAACAGACCCCGGCGCAAGTTGCGCCTGAATCGCGCGGTTGAGCAATGGATGTTCCGTGTTTTCGTTGAGATTCTTCCAGTCCTCCGGCGAGATGCGTACAGCGAAATCGTTGGGGTCCAATGCGGGATGGCTCACCATCGCCAAGACTTCTCCCGTGTGCGGGTCCAGTGCGACTACCGCACCAGGGCGCGGCCCCAAGGATTGTTCCGCGATCTGCTGCAAGTCGTAGTCGATGGTCAGCTGAATCTGTTTGCCGGGAATGGCTTCTTGAGTGGACAGGCGCTCCACTTCTTTGCCAACGCTGTTTACGACCACGCGCCGCATGCCGTCCGTGCCCTGAAGCAGGTCGTTGTACTGGCGCTCCAGGCCGGTCTTGCCGGCGAAGTCGCCGGGGCGGAGCTTACTGTTGCTCGCTTCGATCTGCTGCTCGCTGACTTCACCGACGTAGCCCGCAGCGTGAGCGAGGAAGCCGCCCGGCAGGTAACGCCGCCGGGAAACGGAAATCATTTCCAGGACCGGAATGTCCGAACGATGTGATTCGATGAAGGCGATGTCCGCCGGCGAAGCGTCGGGTTTGATAATGATCGGCTGGAATTTCGGGAGATTCTTTGTATTCGTGAGCTGGTCCCGCAGTTCACCCACAGGGATTCCCAGGCCGTCCGAGATACCGGGGAGATACTTTTCCACCAGAGCTGGATCGTCGCGAAGGAGGAGCACGCTGAACGCCGGTCGGTTGTCCACCAGCACGCGGCCATCGCGGTCCAGCATGCGGCCGCGGGGCGCAATCACGGGAATGTAGCGCACGCGGTTGCGCTCGGCCATCGAGCTGTACTTGTCGGCGTCGATGACCTGGAGTTTCCAGAAGCCGAGCAGCAACACGCCGATCATTCCCACGATGATGTAGGAAGCCACGGCCAGCCGCCCTTGCGGCAATCGATTGTCGTTGCGGAACCAGTACGACACGAAAACCCCGCGCGCGAGTATTTCCAGGGCTTTTGGCCCGGTCCGGCCCAATTTGACTAAACTGGCCGGACTAAACTCGCGTCACGAAAAAATCCACAGCGTGGGTTTCGAGTGGACCCCACATAACCGGGGCCTAGCCGAAAATGTCCGTCGAAAATTTCCTCGAACCTGGGCTACGAAAAAATCTCCCGGAGCTCCCAAATGCCACCGGACTAAAGCCGCGTGAAGCAGCAAAAGTCTTTTTAAACGTACCATCTGCCTGAGCGAGCCGCAAGCCGTCCCAGAGGACAGGTTCCAGATTGGCACTGACTTACGCGCGGTCGCGGCGGCGCGCTTGTTGCCGTGGTTGTGGGTACCAAGCTATCGTAGGTAATTCACTTATGAACGCTGAAACGAACAGGGAAAAGCCGCTGCGACTGGCACTGATCGGCATGTCTGGTGCCGGGAAGACCTTCTGGGCAAAGAAGTTAGCCGCAAGCCGGTATCCCGCGGTTTCTTGCGACGACCGCATTGAGCAAAAGCTCGTGCCGCGCCTGGCCGCCGGCGGATTCGCGGGCATCAACGGCGTGGCCGCGTGGATGGGCTGGCCGGACTCCGCGACGTACACCGAACGCGAGTCCGAGTACTTGGCCGAGGAGATTCATACGCTGGATGAAATCTTGACGGAACTCGAGAAGCAGCCGGAGAAATCCCTGGTGCTCGATACCACCGGAAGCGTTATTTACACCGGGAACAATTTGCTGATGCGCTTGCGGCGCCAAATGACGATCGTGCATCTGGCGGCTTCCGCGGAAGAGCAACAGCTCCTGATCGAAAGATATCTGAACGATCCCAAGCCGGTTTTGTGGCGCGGCGCGTTCCAACCGAGGGCGGGAGAAAAACCACGCGAGACAGTGGCGCGTTGTTATCCGGCGCTGATTGCCGCGCGGCGGCAAAGTTATGAAGCGCTCGCGCATTGCACGCTGCAAGTTGCCGCGTTGCGCGATGGATCGCTGGACGCTCCGGCGTTTCTGAAAATGATTCCGGACAAAACGGGAAGTCCGCGATGAGTGCAATTCATTGAGATACCGGAGCACATCGCGGAAGGCCCCGCTCACCTCGCTTCGCGGCGCGGTGCTGCGCGGGCTTGCGCCCGACGGCGGGTTGTACCTGCCGGTGGAGATTGCGCGGCATTCACCCGAGGAACTGGAGGAATTTCGCGGGCTGCCGTTTACGGAAGTGTGTTTCCGCGTGGTACGGCCGTTTGCCACCCCGGATGTTCCTGAAGAAGTGCTCTGGCAAATCGTGAGCGAGGCGATCAACTTTCCCGTGAATCTGGTTTCGCTTTCGCCCGGGCTGCACATCCTGGAGCTGTTTCACGGGCCGACGCTGGCGTTCAAGGATTTCGGCGCGCGCTTCATGGCGCGGCTGATGGGCTATTTCGTACGCGGCGAAACGCGGTCGTTGACGGTGCTGGTGGCGACCTCCGGGGACACCGGCAGCGCCGTGGCACACGGTTTCCTGCAGGTGCCAGGAATCCGCGTAGTGATTCTCTATCCTTCGAAACGCATCAGCGAGGCGCAGGAGAAGCAGTTCACCACGCTCGGCGAAAACATCACCGCTCTGGAAGTGGCGGGCACGTTCGATGATTGCCAGCGGCTGGTCAAACAAGCTTTTACCGACGAGGAGCTGAACAAACGCACCTGGCTGACTTCCGCGAATTCCATCAACATCGGGCGGCTTCTGCCGCAAATGTTTTATCATGTGGCAGCCTATCGGCAGTTGCCGGTTGCTTCGGTTCCGCTGATCGTATCCGTGCCCAGCGGAAACTTCGGCAATCTGACAGCGGGAATTTTCGCCAAGCGCATCGGTTTGCCGGTGGCCAAGTATGTGGCCTCAACAAACGCCAACGATGTGGTGCCGGAATATTTGCGCACCGGAGAATTTCACCCTCGCGCGGCGCAGGCGACCTATTCGAATGCCATGGATGTGGGCAATCCAAACAATTTTCCGCGATTGCTCGATTTGTGCCGCAACCGCCTCGAATACGTACAGAAGGAAATCTGGGGCCACGGCGCCACGGACGAAGAAACGCTCGCGGCGATGAAGATGCTCCACGAAAAGTTCGGCTACATCGCCGATCCTCACACCGCCGTCGGCGTGCTCGGCTGGGAAGCCTACAAGCGCGAACATCCCGATCCCGCCCAGGGCTTGGTCCTGGCCACAGCCCATCCCGCGAAATTCGCCGACGTCGTGATGAAAGCCATCGGCACCGCTCCGCCGTTGCCGGACCGACTTGCCGCTTACTTGAAACGTGACAAGCTTTCCCTGCCCATTTCCAGTTCCTACGATGAATTTAAACAGTTTCTTCTCGCCCACTAAACAACGAAGAGTTCAATCAGCGGTGCAATGGCCAGCAGAGTGTCACGAACCGCTAGTTCTTGCGGAGGCGGTCGAGCAGAAGGAAGAGGAACACCCCGACGAGCGCGTTGACGAGCGCCGCAACGATGAGGTGCATGTTAAACCAAGGCTCCGGCTGCGCCAGGAGAATGCGCCGCGTGAGAACCATCACGCCTTGATGCGTCACGAAAAAAGCAGCGGTGAGCGCAAACCGCGCCGCGGGATGCTCCGTATCGAGCCTCGCACCGATCGAGGAAGCGAGATACCCGATGATGGTTTTCGCGATGCCGTAAAGCCCCAGCGGAACCGTGGGGCCGCTGAGACTGTCCTGCAGCAGACCAATAAACATGCCCAAGAGAAGTCCGGTGGAAGGATTGCGCCGGCTGAGGCCGAAATAAATCGTCACCAGCAAAGGCAAATCGAGGACGGCGACCTTTGCAAAATGAATCGGGAACGACGCCTGGATCACCAGCGCCAGCAGCGTGGCGATGATGATCGCCCCCCCGCGAAACTTGTGAACTTCGATGTGCGATTCGCCGCGGATATCAAACGCGTCGTTCATCGTTTTGCCGCCGGAGGCGGATTCGCTGCGCCGGGCGCGGGCGGCGGCGCATCCACAGTATTCTCTTCGTTTTTCATTTCGAGAGGACGCAGCGACAGAAGAACCAGCACTTCTTCCAGACGCTCGAGATTGGCAGCCGGTTTGATGCGAATCTGCTTGAACGGATTGCCGGGCTTGATTTCCGCGACAGTACCCACAGGGAGATCGCGCGGGAAGATGCGGTCCATGCCGCTGGTAATGACACGTTCCCCGAGATTGACCGTGTCGTCGTTCGGGACGTATTTCATGACCAGCAGAGGCTCACCCTGCCCCCCAACGGGGCTCTGGATGCGGGAATCGGCCAGCATCGCACCGACGCCGCTCTCCTTGTCCGTCAGTAGAAGCACCAGCGCTGCATTTGGATAGGATTCGACGACTTTGCCGACCACGCCGTCCGGAGTGATCACTCCCATATTTTTCCGAATGCCGTCGCGTTCGCCGCGGTCCAGCTGAATCGTCAGGCTCGCGGTTCCCGCACCGGTGGCAATCACCCGCGCGGCAATCATGGGGACGTCCGCATGCGATTGCCGGAAGTTCAGCAATACCGCTAGGCGGTCGGCTTCCGCGGCTTTGCCCTGAAGCTGTGAGATTTGTAATTTCAGCGCATCGTTCTCATGGCGAAGCTGCTCGTTTTCCTTCGTCGTGTTTTGCAGCGCAAAGTAGTGGCGCCAGGTGTCGTGAATCCAGCCGAAGCCGTGGGAGCCAGCCCGCTCAAAGGGCGAAACGGCACCGACCGTCCAGACGCGGATGAGGCGTCCCTGCGAGGGTCGCTTGATCTGCACGGCCAGCATAAGCACCTGCAGCACGATGACTCCTGCGAGCAGGACCAGCGATTTGTGGCGAGAGGGAATGGCTACCATGTAGATTCCGAAATTGGAAACTCGAAATTGGAAAATCGAAACGCAAAACCTGGCTTCATTGCGAATCAAACTCCAGGGGGCGGCATGTTGTGTCCTTACACCGGCAGATTCTCAATCGATGCAAACCTGGCGCAGCAGCTTGAAGTCGCTCAGCATTTTTCCCGTGCCGAGCACCACCGACGCCAGCGGATCATCTGCAATCGAAACCGGCAAGCCGGTCTCTTCGCGAATCCGCTTGTCCAGATTCTTCAGCAGCGCGCCGCCGCCCGTCAGCACGATGCCGCGGTCGCTGATGTCGGCGGAAAGCTCCGGAGGCGTGCGTTCGAGGGCCACGCGCACGGCGTTCAAAATGGTCGCGACACATTCGCTCAGGGCTTCGCGAATTTCGCTGTCGTCGATGGTCACCGTCCGCGGCACACCTTCAATGAGGTTGCGGCCCTTCACTTCCATCGTAAGCGGTTTTTCCAGCGGGTATGCGGAGCCAATCTCCATCTTGATCTGCTCCGCCGTGCGCTCTCCAACGAGCAGGTTGTACTTGCGCTTCAGATACTGCATCACCGCTTCGTCCATTTCGTTGCCCGCTACCCGCACCGACCGCGAATAAACGATGCCGCTCATGGAGATGACCGCGATGTCCGTGGTGCCGCCGCCGATGTCCACGACCATGTTGCCGGAGGGCTCTTCAATCGGCAGCCCGGCACCAATCGCCGCAGCCATGGCCTGTTCGACAAGAAAAACTTCGCTAGCGCGCGCGCGATACGCGGAGTCCTGCACGGCGCGCTTTTCCACCGGCGTGATCTCGCTCGGGACGCCGATGACGATTCGCGGATGCACCAGCACGCGCCGGTTATGCGCCTTCTGGATGAAATAGGTCAGCATCTTCTCGGTGACTTTGAAATCCGCGATGACCCCGTCTTTCATCGGCTTGATGGCCACAACGTTGCCCGGCGTGCGCCCCAGCATCTCTTTTGCTTCGCGGCCCACGGCCACGACTTCTCCGGTGGATTTGTTGATTGCCACGATCGAGGGCTCGTTGACGACAATGCCTTTGCCGTGCGCGAACACCAGCGTGTTTGCAGTGCCCAGATCGATGGCGAGGTCGGAGGAAAACAGACTGAACACCGACCTCAGGTTGTAACCGTTCTTAGTCATCCCTACATCCCCCTGCGGAGAAAGACTCTCCGCGGCCCGGCCGGCAATAGCGCTGACCTCACCCCGGCCAGCCCCGGCATCTATTGTCTCCGGACACCACGACCAGCGCAAAGGCGCTTGGGTCTTTACTTCGGAACTCTTACTTCGGAACCACGATGGACACCTGTTTCATCGCCGTTCCGCCCCGGCGATTCGACCCGATAATCGAAATCGTGTGTTGTCCCGGATCGAGCGGTTCGGTGAAGTGCCGGAAAGCTCCATCCGGTGAGACGTTCGGCACCGATTGGCCGTTCACGATCAGCGCCGCTCCCGGTTCCGTCCGGCCCACGATCTCCGCCACGTGTCCATGCAACTGGGTTCCGTCAATCTCCAGCAGCATGGCCTGCGACTTGCCTTGCGCCACGAGCGTAAATTTAAAAATTTCGCTGACTTCACTGGTCTGTTTTTTTCCATCCGTCGCCGTGACATTCCAAAAGTAGTCGCCGGGATCGAGCCCGGTGATCTCCACGGCCGTTCCGCCGGCCTTCGCTTCCTTCACCGTCTTCGTGAACATCGCCGTGGTGCTGATCCGCAGCGTATAGGATACGGCATCCTGAACGGGCTTCCATTCGAATCGTACCGGCGAGATCTTCGGGTTTTCCGCGATGATCGGCGCGAGGTTCAGCGGCTCGACGAGTTCGGGAGGCGCCAGCACATTTGATTTCTGAATCAGCCCGCCACTGGGAATCGTGATCTTCTCCCACGGCGCGAGGTCGATCTTTTCTGCGCCACGATTCACCTGCGCACTACCGGCTGAAACCACGATCTCGCTGGACTTGTTCACCGGGTCGGCCTTCACCTGCGCACTGCTGTTCGAATGCAGTTGCGCGGTAGCGTCCTCGACGCTCACCGCCGCCTTCGAATCCGGAAGTTGCCAGTTTGGGGTTTTCAGATCGACCTGACCGACATTTATACGCACGGCGACGCTGGTAGGCTTGTTGCTCTCCGTGGAATTCTCCTCCACGGTGACCAGCGTATCGGGTTTCACCGTGTACGTCGTGCCTTCGCCGAAGGTGATGCGCGCGTTGGCGTCGGGCCCCGTTTGCACCAGGTCGCCCTTGTCGAGCACAGTTCGGTAGTCCGCTTCCACCCATTGCACCGAATTCACTTTTTTCACTTGGACTTTGCCGTCGAGATTGACGAACTTGGCGTGTTTCTGGTCGTCCGCTTGCGCTTCGTTTTCGGGGTCGCTCACCGCCGTGTTGAGTTTCTTGAGCACCACCTTATATAAATCGGGTTTGGCCAGGAAAAGCCCGGCCGAAACGATCGCCAGGACCAACAGCACGTAAGCGATCACCGTCTTATAGGTGACCGCCTTCCAGTACACTTCAACGCGCGGCCCCTTTTGGTGGGCCTGCACGTGTTTTGGATCGCTGGGTGTTTGTGTCGTCACGGTTGACTGTGCTGCGAAAGCTCCAATTTTTCAATCTAGCACAGCGGTTTCCGTATGGATGAATTGCGGAGCCGCGCGTAGTCAAATTGCAAATAGCACAGCCGCACCCGGCCCCATCGCCCTTCGCCTGTCCCTTGGTGCAGGTCACTCAGCGAACCTGTTGCTGCTCTTTTTTCCGAATGAAAAAGTGCTGCTTGTCCACCCCTGCCCGCACCGCCACGTCGAAAAAGCCCACCATCATTTCGTCGTAGGTCTGTTCGCCCCAGCGCACCTCTGCATCCGCATCCGGATTGTGCGCATTGGCCTTCGAGTTGTCGTACCAGGCGACCGCTTGAAGTTCCGTTCCCGCTCTTAGGAACCGCGGCTCCGCCAGCCGGTAGCTCATTTGCCAGTGGAAGTGATAGTTGACGCGCAGCAACGGCTCGATTTCATACTCCGGCTTTCCAGCAGCGCTCCCATTCTTGCGAATCACGTTGTATTCGAATCGCTTTCCACGCAGGTGCATGTGCGGCAAAAAACTGAGCAGCGTGGCGTCATTGGGAAGCGTGCCGCGCGCCTCGACCCGGTAGTCCGGCGCGCCCGGCGGTATCACGAAATGGTCGTTCGTGAGTTGCAGGGTCAGCACGCGCTGCTCGGGCGCCTGTTTCGAAAAAACCAGTCCGACGCTTGATCGATCGGAGGCCGTGCGGCCGCTGGCGGTGTAGTGCATCTGAAAAACAAGGTCGGAACCCGCGGGAATGAATTTCGCCATTTTTTCCGGCCACGCATCCGGCGAGCTCCCCGGTGCATAGACGAGCAGAACGTCGCTGTCCGTCCAGTGAGCGCCGCGGCGGTCTTCCGGATCCGATAGCGTCGAAGCGGTGAAGGGAACACCAACGGGCGCGTGCCGCAGCCAGTTAGAATCCGGCGGGCGAACATACACAACGGCGTGATGCACGTTCGAACGCAGCGCCGGCAGAACTTCCGCCATCTGCACCCAGCGATCTTCCTTGAAATTCGTGGGAACAATTTCAAAGGTGTACTCGATGTCACCGCTCGCGAAAAGCGGCACAGCCTGCGGCATCTTCAAGACCAAGTCTGGCTTGGGGATACTCCAGCTTTCCGCCCAGCGCGGTGAGGGCGGCGCATTCTTTGTTTCTCCAGTCGGCGATTTCGCTTCAGCCCACGCCGCGAGCGTGCCGATCTCCGCCGGCCTCAGCGATGGGTCGTTGGAAAACTGCCCTACTTTCGGATCAGCGAACCACGGCGGCATGGATTTTTCCTGCGTCGCGCGGCGGATCGCCTCGGCGAATGGCCGGGTCTCTTCGTACGTTTCGAACGGCATCGGCGCGATGCCCCCGGCGCGGTGGCAACTTTGGCAGTGCTGCTCCAGGATGGGCAGAACGTCGCGATAAAATGTCGGTGGATTCGTTGCGGGAGCAGACTGCGCGAACGATCCGCTCATCCCCAACACCAGCGACGCGAGGACGCCACCGAAAACAAGGAACACACGAAGTGTTGGAGTGGCGTGGATCGGCATGTGGTTACGATGGGCGGCCTCCGTCTGCGGTGGCTCGCTTCTGCCAGTCTACTATTTCACATATTGCATCGTTGGACCGAGCCGGGCGAATGCCCAATCGCCGATTCTGGAGAAGCCCCGGACCTGGCGGGGGCGGACGATTGTATTTGTGACCCGTGCCTATATCTCCTATAATCCTAAGTTTGTGTACTGACGTGGGAGACTCATCGGATGGCTGGCGCAAAAGATAAAAGCAAACTTGGGTACCGCATCCTTCTGGGGGTTGTCGTCCTGGTCCTGGGAGGCAGCATGCTGCTCTACCTCGTTCCTCAGTCGCCGGGCACGGGCAGTGGCG
>CAAGKR010129539.1_pt1 | contig 10695 bp, 14 predicted proteins | sample 2556971 | NCBI WGS metagenome assembly CAAGKR01 (sample SAMEA5207829, study PRJEB30636) | soil metagenome | biome: forest; feature: boreal; material: soil | place: USA | collected 2011-09 | depth 1 m
CATCGCCCCGCCCTCCAACCCGTACACGCCGGCGAGCACCCTGGTGCGGGTCACCATTGCGGCCAGGGCGCCGGCAAGGAAGCCGGCCTGGTCCTCTCGAAACGTCATGATGGCCAGGTTCGACTGGCCGGCCGGGAGGACCAACGGATCGACGAGCAGGAAGCGGGTTGCCGGACGCTCACGAGCCACGATCGCAACGGCCTCGCTGAGGAGAAAGCTCCCCGCGATCACCAGGTCATCCCGGCCGGCCAGCGTCTTGAGGTTGGCCTGGTAGGTAGCCGGTTGAGTCGAGCGGAGGATTTCGGCCCGCAGGCAGGCTCCCTGATGCACCGCCGCCTGGACCCCGGTCCAGGCATCCGCGTCAACCGGCGAGTCGAGGCCGCTGACATCGGTCACGAGCCCGACTTTGAACACGGACGCGCATGACGACGACGCAGTGGGCCGGTTCGCCGCCAGGCGTGCGCCGGGGGGTGTGGACTGGAGCAGGAGGGCGAGGGAGGAGAGCACGAGGACGAGGGATGCGAGGATCAGGTACCGAAGAGACGGTCGCCGTAGTCGCCCAGCCCGGGCATGATGTACTTCTGGGCGTTCAGCTGCCGGTCCCTGGCGGCGGCGAAGACCCGGACCTCCGGGTAGGCCTCCTCCAGCGCCGCGATGCCCTCGGGTGCCGCGACCACGCACACTAAACGAACGCTCCCGGGCTGGTATTCCTTCAAGATTTCCACGGCTTTGCGGGCGGTGCCGCCGGTGGCGAGCATCGGGTCGAGGATCATGACCGCCTTGCCACGGATGTCCGGCGGCAGCTTGACGTAGTAGCGGGAAGCCACCGCCGTCCGCTCGTCTCGCTCGAGGCCGATGTAGCCGACGGTCACCTCCGGGAGGAGCTCGAGCACCGGGCCGAGCAAGCCGAGCCCGGCCCGGAGGATGGGCACCGCGACAACGCGGTCCGCGATCGTGTGGCCCTCGGTTTCCTCCAGCGGCGTATGTATCGGGAAGGTGCGACTGCGCAGATCGCGCGTCGCCTCATACAGCAGCAACGTGATAATCCGGTCCGAGAACTCGCGAAACTGATCCGGTGGCGTGTCGCGATCCCGCAGGCGGGTGAGGTAATGCGCCACCAGCGGATGCTCAACCAGGTGCAGGGTCATGCCGGTGCCTTGAGGCGCTTGAGCTCCGGTGGCAAGGAGGCCAGGCCCGCCTCACTCATGCGCCCCTCCTCGAGCAAGCGCTTGATCCGCGCCATGTTCGATGCGGACCAGCTGCTCCCAGGTCGCCGTGGCGTAAATCGGCCCGCGTAGGTTGCCTCGTCGATGGTCTTCGTCTGGCCGTCGATCCAGCCATAGCAGAGCGCCTCCTCGACCGACTCGTCGTACGTGATTCCGCCTTTGCCGGAGGTCTTCTTGTTGTACAGCAGCCAGATCTCCTTGCTGCCGGCATGCCTGGCCAGCCAGCGGCGCCAGTCGGCCCGCGATCGCACGCTGAGCGTCTGGCCGATCTCCATTAGTGAACCGGGGTGCGCGTGCCGAGCGCGGCGATCGCCACCTGGAACATCGGGGCGAGATCGAGCGCGGCCACGCGGGAAGGGTCGATGTCCGCCTCCCCTGGTTCGTTGACCACCGTCAGGATGGCCCCGCCGCGCAGCCCGCGAAGCGTGCAAAGCGTGAAGATGGTCGACGATTCCATGTCGTTGCAGAGCACCCGGGCCCGCTGCCAGACGCGCAGCGCCTGCTCCAACTCCTCGCGGCGGGGCATCTCGGCGGCGTGCAGGTCTGGATACAGCGCGTCGTGGCTGCGCACGATCCCGGCGTGGACGCGGAAATTGCGGTCGCGGGCCGCCTGGAGCATGCCCTGCACCAGTTCATGGTCGGCGACCGCCGGGTAGGCTACCGGGACGTAGGGCGGGGTCGTCCCTTCGTCGCGCACCGCCGCCGTCGCCACCACGAGGTCGCCGAATCCCATACCCTTTTGGATGGAGCCGGTCGTGCCAACCCGGATGAACGTGCGCGCGCCGACGGCCGCGAGCTCTTCAACCGCGATCGCGGTCGAGGGCGACCCGATGCCCGTCGAGCAGACGGAGATGGGGCGCCCATCCACTTCGCCGGTGTAGGTGGTGAACTCACGGTTGCGGGCGATCAGCCGCGGTTGCTGGAACAATCGCGCGATCGACTCGCAGCGGCCAGGGTCGCCGGGAAGGAGCACGGCTTCGCCGACATCGCCCGGCTTGCAGCGGATGTGGTACTGGAGGTCGGCCATGGCCGAACTGCAGTCTAAATCAAGCCGCGGCGCCTCAGTTCGACCAGGAACTGGCTTCGCTTGTGGTGGTGAAGGTGTCGCCCATGAAAGCCCGCAGCAGTGGCGAGCTGATCGGCTGCCGGTAGGTGACGGTCACGTGGATCGGGGCGCGCTTGCCGCGCTCGACCAGGCGTTCCGGGGAGACCTGAACACTGACCATGGTCATGTCGATATTGCCAAGGTTCTCGACCACGGTCTGGCAGATGCCGGCGTCGGCGTAGCCCTGGGGATGGGTCAGGCCTCCGGTGACTGCCCAGCAGGGCGTCTCCGAGCCGGCGGCCGCCTCCAGGCTGCTCCCAGCGACGTAGGCGGCTTCCTGGGCGGCGTGGTTGACCTTGGCGCTCGCCAGCGCGAGGTCGAGGAACTGGACCGCCGTGAGGCCCAGGGCGAACAGAAAGGCGAGCACCATCGCGAACTCCGCCCCGACCTGCCCCCGCTGCTTCACGCCATCAGCATCGGCCAGGGCGATTTCGGCGGGCCTTACGCCTCCAGCCGCTCGATTCCCGAGACGGTAACGCGTCGCAAAAGAAGCGGGCGCGCCGGAAGGGTGCCGCCGATCGAGAAGGCGGCCGCAATCCGGGCCGCAACCTTCTGCGCCTCGCCGGCGGTTCGGGCGTGCGCGATGGCCAGGGGCTCGCCCGTCTCGACGTGATCGCCGACCTTCTTCTCCAGGACCACGCCCACCGCCAGGTCGATGGCGGCGTCTTTGCGATCGCGTCCGGCGCCCAGGAACTTGGCGGCCATCGCGATCGCCAGGGCGTCGATCGTCACCACCGAACCCCCGGATGGTGCCGGGATCGGCTGCTGGATCGGCGCCGTCGGGAGCCGTCCAGGGTCCTCGATCACGGAGGGATCGCCGGATTGCGCGCTAATGAGTTGCGCGAACTTGCGTAGGGCGCTGCCGTCAGCCAGCTTCTGGCGCAGATCCACCGGTGGGGACCCGGCGAGGCGGAGCATCTCGGCCCCGAACCGGAGGCAGAGGTCCCGCAGGTCTGCCGGCCCGCCTCCGGCCAACGTCTCGATGGCTTCCTTGACCTCGAGGGCGTTCCCCACCGCCCGGCCCAGCGGCTGCTCCATGTCGGTGACATAGGCCACGGTCTCCCGGCCGGCACCCGCGCCAAGCGCGACCAGGGCGCTGGCGAGCGCCTCCGCCTCCGCCAGGCTCTGCACGAACGCCCCGCGGCCGCACTTCACGTCCAGGAGGATGGCGTCGGCGCCGGCGGCCAGCTTCTTGCTCATGACGCTGCTGGCGATCAGCGGGATGGAATCGACCGTTGCGGTGGCGTCGCGTAGCGCGTAGAAGACCTTGTCGGCGGGGACCATGTCGCCGGTCTGGCCGGCGATCGCGATGCCGATGCGCCGCACCTGCTCGACGAAAGCCTCGACCGACAGGTCGACCTGAAAGCCCGGGATCGCCTCCAGCTTGTCGAGGGTGCCGCCGCTATGGCCGAGGGCCCGCCCGGAGAGCTTCGCCACCGGGATGCCGGCGGACGCGACCAGCGGAGCCACGATCAGCGTAGCCTTGTCGCCGACTCCACCGGTCGAGTGCTTGTCGACTTTCTTGCCGGGGATGGAGGAGAGATCGAGAACCCGGCCGCTGGCGGCCATCGCCAGGGTCAGCGCTTTGGTCTCGGACTCGGTCATGCCCCGCAGGCGCACCGCCATCAACCAGGCGGCCACTTGGTAGTCGGGGATCGATCCATCGGTTGCCCCGCGCACCAGGAAGGCGATCGCCTCGTCGGAGTGCGCCGCCCCATCGCGCTTCTCGCGGATGATGTCGAGCGCGGTCACGGAGGAAGTTTAATTAGCTCGTTGATTCTCAAGCTGGTCGGCCTCATCGTGCCGCTTGGCCTGGATACGTTTGCCGTGGCCGCGGCCCTGGGCGTCAGCGGGCTGCAGCGGGATGCACGGTTGCGCATCAGCCTGCTGTTTACCGCATTCGAGATGGGGATGCCGTTGGTCGGGTTCGCGGCCGGCGCGGTCGCGGGGCGGGTGGTCGGCAATGCGGCCGACTACGTGGCGATCGTGATCCTGATCGCCCTCGGCGCCTGGATGCTTCGTCCTGGCGCCGACGAGGGCGAGGAGGTGCGGCTTCGCATGCTGCAACGGACGCAGGGATTCGCGGCGATCGGCCTGGGGATCAGCATCAGTACGGACGAGCTCGCCATCGGCTTTACCCTGGGCCTCTTGCGGCTGCCGATCCTGCTGGTCATCGTGCTGATCGGGGTCCAGACGTTTGTCCTGACCCAGGCCGGGCTCCGACTGGGCGCCCGCGTTGGAGAGCGGATCCGCGAGGGCGCGGAACGGGTGGCGGGGGTGGCGCTGGCGGTGTTGGGACTGGTGCTCCTGGCGCAGAAGCTACTTCACTAGGAAGGAGTTCACGCCGGGCGCCGGGGCGAAGTTCTTGTTGTACTGGACAAGGAGTGCCGGCGTGCCCATGCCGATGCCGGTCGGGCATGACGGGGGCGTCCCAGCCGTGTTGCCGAGCACCGTGCCGTCGTCGATCGTCAGCGTGAAGCCGATGAACTCGCCAGTCACGGCGTACTGACCCGTCGACCCAGGTCCGTTCGGCGCGGCGTCATCGGTAGGCGTGAAGTTGTGCGGGCCCAGCTCGACGCCGGTCAGCGTCATCCCGGTGCCACCCTGGGTACCGCCGTTGGCCGAGGAGTCGAAGACGCTGCCCCAGATCTGGTAGCGCGGGGCGTTGGATGCCTGGGCATTGAGGGTCTCGCTCCAGGGGTTCGCATAACTGTTGGTCGAGGCGATGTAGAAGGCGATGTGGGTGCTGCCGCTCGGCACGAAGGAGGGAGAGACGAAGAAGACGCTTCCGGCATTGCTCGACTGGCCGTTGTCCGCCGAGTAGAAGCTGCCGTTATCGAAGACGAACTCGACACCGTCGGTCCCATCGGCGGCCGCGGGCAGGTCGGTCGCACCGACGCCCGCCACGTAGTGAGGGAGTCCGGTGCTCGTGTTGGAGATGTTGCCGCCGTGGCTCACCAGGCTGGCGCCGTTGGTGAAGAGGTACAGCCCGTTGGCAAAGACGTAGAGCCCATTCGACGAGTCAAGGTTGGCCGAGTTCGGAACCACGATGTTGTTGCTCGCCCCAGAGTACTTGCCCGGGTAATAAATCACCACGTCACGGGTGGTCCCGGTGTTGTTGTAGACGGTGATGCCGTTTGAGGTGAAACTGCCGCCGGTGACGACGTTCTTCAGCTTGGCGCGGGCGTGGGCGGTGGGGACGGACGACGTGTCCGGCACCAGGTAGTTCGGCTCGGGATCCTGGCCGGTCGCAAACGGGGGTTGGGTGACCCAGTACTTAGCCATATGCTGGTTGTCGTTGGCCTGGTTGATGAAGACATTGCCGTTGATGTTGATCACGCCCGGGTAGCCCGTCGGGACGTGGAATTTGGCGTTGCTGATGGTCTCGCCGGATGGGTTGCCGCTGCAGGCGTCGCTGCCGTCCTGGCCGTTGTCGACCTGCGCGTAGCCGCCGCCCTGGATGTTGATCGTGTTGCCGGTCCCGATCCCGCCGTAGGCAAAGATGGCATAGGTCTTGGCGTTCGTGCCGGCCTCAGCGGTGGCGGTCGCTACGATGTTGATGGAGTTGAAGCCCAGGATCTGGGCGAACGTCCCGGTTGCGTTGTAGCTGGCCGTGACCTGCACCTGCTTGCTGTTGTAGCCGGTGGGCGCGACGGTCGTCACCGTATAGCCGCCCTGCGTCTGGCTCACGCTCGGCTGCTGGTAGGCCGCGTCGTCCGGGTTACCGATCGCGGGCAGACCAAAGACGGAGAAGCTGTCCTGCTGACCGTGGTAGAGCGCCTTCGCGGGTGTGCCGTTCGGGTTACTGATCGTCCCAACCAGGTCCTGCGCCCCGGCGAGGGCGCCGGCGTCAACCGCGTCCTGCATCAGGCGTCGCTCGAAGTAGAGACGGCCGGCGTCGATGGCGAGCGCGAGCATGCCGCAGATGGCGACCATCGCCAGCGCCATGATCACGATCGCCTGGCCGGAACGGCTCCGGCGAAATCCTGTGATCCGCATCAGTACTCGGCTCGCATCGATGACCCGGCGGTCATCACGAATTGGGCGCCGACGATGTTCGAGATCATCCCGGTCAGGGGGGCATACAGGTAGCTGATTCGAACGCTGACCTCCTGGTTCCCGGTGCCGCGGTTCGGCGTGATCCAGATGTAGCCCGTGTTTGGCGTTGTCGGTGTCGAAGGAGACGCGCAGGTCGGCAGGCATGGGTCCTCGGTCAGGACCATGCCGCCGCCGCCAATCTTGGCCAGCGTGGCATTGATGATCACCGTGTCGGGCGGCGAACTGTTGTAGTTGGATCGGAGGACGAGCTGGCGCGCGCCTTCGTGGGCAGCCTCGGCGATGTTGATGTAGATGGCGATCGCCCGACCGAAGTCGAAGATGCCCATGATCATCACGAAGAGAAGGGTGGAGAGGAGGGCAAACTCGACCATCGCCTGGCCCCTGGACTTCCGGCGCATCAGTAGTTCGTCCTCATCTGAACCGAGACGCTCATCGTGATCGTGCTGCCCACCAGTTGCTGCATCAACGGGGTGTAGAGATGAAAGTCGTACTTGACGTTGACCGTCATGTAGTAGTTCTGGTCGCTGGAATCCCCATTGAGCCATTTGTCGACCCGGTTGCTGCTGTCCGGGCAGCCCGCGGTGCTGGCGGTCGAATCGTGGGGCGGGCAGATGGTGATGGACTTGGGTGTGATGGCGCTGTACTGGAGCTCGGCATTCACCGCGTTCACGATCGCCGCGTCCGACTGCACCGGGCAGGTGGCATAGCTGTTGGAGGTCGAACAGGTCGGGTTCTGTGGCCCGGTATAGATGTCGAGGATCGCGGTGCGGGCGCCTTCCCGCGCGGCGTTGGTCACCGAGACCTGGAAATAGTACGCGCGCCCGAAGTCAACCAGGCCGAAGGTCAGGAAGGTCAGGATCGGCAGGACCATCGCCATTTCGACAAGGGACTGGCCTAGGCGCCGACGCATAAAGCTGGCTTTCATCATTTCGTTACCTGGTCCTAATGGCCCGTCGCCCTACTGCAGATAACGCAAACGGTAATGGCCCTCATCTCGATTCCCGATCACGGGTTGTTACGAGTCCCGTTACGACTTGTGCCCCAAGGGTCGCGCGCGGATGAAGGGGAAAACGAGCGCCCGTTTGTGAACGCATGTTCCGTGTTGCGGGTTGATGTCGGTCTGTCTAGAGTTACCCCTGCGACCTGTCAGAAAGCCAGTTAGAGAAGGAAACAACTCTAGTGGGTCGCCGACGAGGGATCCGCAAGGATCCCACTCTCGGACCGCAAGGCCCGAGGGCCTGGCCCGAAAGGGCTGGGGAATCGGATGTCGCAAGACGACCGGTTCTGTCGGTGACGAAGGTCTGGCCCGCAAGGGCTGGGCTGGGCGGCGGGATGAAGGCTTGTTGGATAACACCGGCGAGTTGTAAACCGTAACGACGGGTCGTATTCTTTTTCCCCCTCCCCGAACCCTCCCCTGGGAGGCGCGCTCTCGGGCTAACGGGAGCGGACCGCCTCCGGAACCAGGATCCCCTCTGTGGCCGCGGTCATGATGGTTGTCTCGCGGGGTAGCCGGGTCTTGGTCTTGAAGGAATACGTCGCGTCCGGCAGGCGCAGCGCGTGCCCGAGTGCCGCCTCGCCTTCGATGCCCGGTCCGACCGCGTGGAAGATCCGGCCGAACAGGAAGTACAACGAGAATCGCTCGCCCGGCGCGGCCAGCTCGAGCATGCCGGAGGCACGGTACTCGGCGAGGGCCCGCATCAGGTCGGGGAGGGAGGTCAGCGCCAGGGTGCCACGGGAGACGTTCATCCGGGACTCCTCCTGGAGCCGGGCCAACTTGGCCAGTCGTCGATGGTGCCGAACTCGCCGGACGACCAGCAGGACCAGGCAAAGGCCGCCGATGCCGGCCGCGATCGGGATCGAGGGATTGACGAGTGGATCAAGCATCCGGCCATCCTATCCGCGGTCCACGGGCGATTTCCATCAAACCCGCTATCCGGTTTCGTGATCTCAAGGGGGGAAGGGCAACGGTAGAATCAACTCGGATGGAGGCGGCAGCCAACGCCCGGTTCGACTCGCTCCTCAAACGGGGCGAGCTGATCGAATCCGTGTCCGAGATGACGCCGGACTACCTGCGGGAACTGAAGCACACGCTCATCGTGTCCGGCGATACGGAGTTGATCTCCGCTCCGGCCTATTACCTGGCGGCGCGCAAGGCACCCAGCGTGAATGCCTTTATGACCGGGATCGCCATCATCCAGGACGAGCTGGCCCACGCCCACATCGCCTACCACATCCTGGAGGAGCTCGGTGAGAGCCAGGAGGCGCTGATCTTCAAGCGCGATCCGAAGGCGTTCCGGTATCCGTATGCGTTCGACGTCCCGCTCGAGAGCTGGACCGAGCTGGTGGTTGCCAACGCGATGTACGACCAGGCCGGCTTTTGCCTCCTCGGCGACATCCACGAGCAGTGCTCATATGGTCCGTGGAAGCGGGGCCTGGTCAAGGTGATGGCCGAGGAGAACTTCCATCTGCGCAACGGGCGGAACTGGTCCAAGCGGATCAGCCAGGCCGGCGGCGCGGCGCGTGAGGAGCTGCAGCGGGCCGTCGACTGGATGTTTCCTCTCACCGTGGAATGGTTCGGCCTGCCCGACAACTTGAAGCAGCACAGCGCCCAACTCGATTATCGGCTGAAGGGACTGACGAACGACCAGCTGCGCCAGCAGTGGCTGTCGACCGTCGTGCCATTCATGGAATCGATCGGCATCCGGGTGCCGGCCCACCAGGAGGGCAACGGGTACGTCCTCGACTATCCGTTTCCCTGCACTTTCGATGCGGAGGCCAAGCAATGGGATTTCAACGACCCGTGCACCTGGGACGCGGTCATGGCTCGCTGGCGCGCCCGGGGCCCTCGCAACGCCGAGATGGTCGCGCTCTTCCAGGAGAGCTTTTCCAAGTTCCAGGTTCACGCGTGACCACCGCGGCCGAGCCGCTCGAGACGCGGGTCTGGTCCGCCCTGGCCGAGATCGACGATCCCGAAATGCCCATCAACCTGGTCGACCTCGGGCTCATCTATGGCGTCGAGGTGGGCGAGGGGACGGTGCGGTTGCGGCTGACATTCACGGCGATGGGTTGCCCCGCGACTGACATGATCATGGGTGACATCCGGAGCCGCCTGCTCGCCGAGCCGGGGGTCGATGACGTCGTCATCGACGTGGTCTGGGACCCGCCGTGGTCATCAACCAGGCTGACCCCGGACGGCCGCGAGGAGCTACGCGCCTGGGGGCTGTCGGTCTGATGGGCTACACGCGCGTGCATCGTGAGGTGCGCGAGTACGTGGTGTTCGCGCGCAAGGTTCGGGTCGAGCCCCTCCGCCAGGTGGGCAGTGTGGTTGCCCCCGATGACGAGCTAGCCAAGGCCTACGCCCGCGCAACGTACGACGAGGAGCGCTGGGTGGAGATGATGATCGTGCCGAAGGATGCCGTCATCAGCCTGTGGGCACCCGGTGAGGAATCCGACTGAGTCTTTACTCCCTCGTCAAGAGCCTGGCCGACAACAAACAGCTGCTGGGGATGCGCTACGCGGAGTGGTGCACTGCCGCGCCCAGCCTGGAGGCCGACATCGCGGCCGCCGCCATGAGTCTGGACGACATCGGCCACAGCCGGGTGCTCTATGGATCCCTGCGCGAGCTGGGGACGCCCGAACCGGGCGCTGACGATCCGGCGGTGTATCAAAACGTGCCCTATCTCGATCGGCCCTGGACCGAGTGGAGCCAGTTTGTCGCGGCCAACGCGGTGCTCGACGGGGCATTCTCCCTGATGATCGAGGCGCTCGTGACCGGGAATGTCGAGGTGCTGCGCAGCCGGTTGAAGAAGATGCTGCAGGAGGAGCATTACCACTACCTCCATGGCCGCAGCTGGATGCGCGAGACGAACGCCACCGACGCGGTCGCCGACGCCTGGCGCGAGGCGATCGCCTGGTTCGGCCCGCAAGGTGGCGATGTCGACGCGCTCCATCGCGAGGGAAAGCTCGGCATGGGTGTCGAGGACCTCTGGCGCCGGCTGGAGGAGCGGCTCGAGTCGCCGGCCCCGCAGGTCGCGATCGACTGGTCGTCCTGGAACCCGATCCGGCGTCGCACGACCGACGGCGGGATCGACCAGCAGACTTCGGACATGCTGACCGGTCTGGCGGAAAAGCGGTACATGCCCAGCAGTGAGTGACCCCCCACCCAAAAAGGGGGCGGCGGAGCCGGGCCGGCCGAAGCCGGTGTGTCCCTTCTGCAAAGCGACGGATGTTGAGGTGATCTCGCTGTTCGGCAGCCAGGTGATGACGATGCAATGCCGCTGTCGCCAATGCGGCAGCTACTTCGAG
>CAAGKR010221461.1_pt1 | contig 10694 bp, 8 predicted proteins | sample 2556971 | NCBI WGS metagenome assembly CAAGKR01 (sample SAMEA5207829, study PRJEB30636) | soil metagenome | biome: forest; feature: boreal; material: soil | place: USA | collected 2011-09 | depth 1 m
AGCTGCTCCAGAACGTGAGCCACGAGCTGCGCACGCCGCTGGCCAGCATCCTCACCGGCGCGACGGTGCTGCTCGCCCGCGACGACATCTCGGAGACGGTGCGCGACGGGCTGGCCGGCATCGTGACGCAGTCACGCCGGCTCGATCGTTTGGTCGGGGACATGCTCGACCTCGCCCGCATCGAAGGGCACGCGCTGGAGTTGCGTCTCGAGCCGACGGATGTCGCTGCGGCGGCAGAGGCGGCAGCCGAGCGCCTCCGTGCCGCGAAGCCCGCACGGCAGGTGACCGTGGTGACCGAGCCGGGCTGGGTCGAGGCTGTCGCCGACTGGGATCGCCTCGGCCAGGTCCTCGACAACCTGCTGGCCAACGCCGACAGATACGCGCCGGCGGGGACGCCGATCGAGATCCACGTGGCGCCGGGCGTTCGCGGCACCGTGGTGACGCGCGTGATCGATCACGGCCCGGGCGTACCCGAGGAGATGCGCGACCGTGTCTTCGAACGCTTCGTTCGGGACGAGCAATCGAGCACCGAGGGAACCGGCCTCGGGCTCGCGATCGTGAGCGGCATCGTCGAGGCTCATGCCGGCCGGGTCTGGCTCGACGATCCCGAGGCGGGCGGCGGCGCCGTCTTCGCCTTCACGCTTCCCGCCGCGCCTGCCGAACCAACCGAGGCACCCGAGGTTGCAGCCGTCGCGCAGGATTAGGCGGCGTTCACCTCGTGCGGGTTCGGGAGGACGTGCACGTCAACGTCGGTCAGCAGCTCGATGAGCTTCCGCAACGTGCCGCGACGTCCGCGACCCCGCGTGACCACGATCTCGGTGGCGAGGATCTTTCGCGCGTAGTGGGTCAGCGCTGTTGCCGGGTCCTTCTCATAGAGCGTGATGAACGTCCCGTCCGCCTGATGAGTGAGCGCCGCATACGTCCCGAGCAGCTGCATCTCGTGGGGGGAGCGCTTCCGGTCGCGCACCGTGACCGCGGTCATCTTGCCGTCGAGCCGTGCCGCGAGGGTGGCCGTTCCGGCGATGACCTCCTCCATGCCGGGACGGGGCGGGACGCAGAGCATGACCCGAGCCTTCACCTCCCATGGCGCTTCGATGCCCCGATCGCGCATGTACGCGACGAGGCGACGGTCGGTGTGCTCGGCGAGCAAGCGGAACGCGAGCTCGCGCAGCGACGCAAGCACCTCGGGCCGGAACGCCCGCGCCCGCGCCTGTGCCGCTTCACTCGCGGGCACGATCTCCCCGCGCCGGAGGCGTTCGTCGAGGAGCGAGGGGGTGATGTCGACGATCTCGAGCTCGGTGACGAGGTCGAGGAAGTCGTCATCGACGACGTGCCCGGGGCGGTCGCCGAGCATCGGTCCCATCCCCTCCACGGTGCTGCGCAGGTCGGTGAGGTGGAGCGTCGCAATCAACATCATCCCAGCCCCGAGAAGGCGAGGAACCGAGTCAGTGATGGGGCGCCCCTCGGTGTCGAGTGCGGCGAGGTCGTCGAGACAGGCCACCTCCGGATTGCGCCGCAGCAGCGCGTCGACGTCGACGTGGCCGCGCGCGGCTGGGGAGCTCGGTCCGCCGAGGATCTCGAGTCCCTCGAGCGCGATCTCGCAACGGTTGCGACCGTCGGTCTTGACCGCGGCGACGACGACATCGGTGCCGCGTTGCCGCCGCCGTGTGGCTTCGTCGAGCATCGCGATCGTGGTGCCGCAGCCGCGTGCATAGCCGAGATAGGCGCGCAGCCCGGCGCGGCTCGCGCTCGCGTGCAGCGCGCGGAGCAGCATCTCCGAGTCGGGGCGCTGGTCCTGTGCGGTCAACGGGCCGCCTCGCTGTGCCACCGACGGCCGCGCGACGACGTGGACGCTCACATCCGGGAGCTCCGCGATGAGCCGGTCCACCAGGCCGCGGTGGAGCCTTCCGCGCATGCTCTGATGCGCAGCCTCACCCACGACCACGTGTTGCACTGCCAGCTCACGGGCGACGGCGATGACCGAATCGGTGATCTTGCCGGTACGCTCGATGAAGCCGCACTGGAGCAGCTCGGCGAGCTCCCGTGACTTCGCCTGCCCGCGCTCCGTCTCCTCGTCGTGCCGCTCGAGGACGACGAGCACGGTGCAGAACCCGCCGAAGCGGCGCGCCACGCGGCTCGCCCGGCGGATCAGCGGCCCGCTGCTGGCGCGTCCGCTGACGGCGACGAGCACGTCCTGCGGCGCGGGTCGGATCGCGCCGCGCGCGCGTCCAACGGTCTGCGCCACCAGTCGGAGTGCGATCTCGCGCAGCGCCGCCAGGTTTCCCGGGCGGAAGAAGTTGGCGAGCGCGGTGTCGATCTTCTCCGGGGCGTAGATGTTGCCGTGACGCATGCGCTTGCGCAGCGCCTCGGGCGAGATGTCGATGAACTGGATCTCGTCAGCATTGTCAAGAACCTGATCGGGGAGGGTCTCACGCACCGGAATCCCGGTGATGTGCTCGGCGAGATCCTTCACCGATTCGAGGTGCTGCACGTTCACCGTGGTGACGACGTCGATCCCGGCCTCGAGAATCTCCTCGACGTCCTGGTAGCGCTTCGCATGACGGAGTCCGGGGACGTTGGTGTGGGCGAGCTCGTCGACGAGCACCACCTGCGGGTGCCTGCTGAGGATCCGGTCGAGGTCCATCTCCTCCATGAGCTTTCCGCGGTACTCGATCTCGAGGCGGGGGATGACCTCGAGGCTCCCGATCGCCTGCTCGGTCAGCTTCCGACCGTGCGTCTCGATGTAGCCGGCGACGACGTCCTCACCCTGCGACCGCCGATCGTGCGCCTCGCGCAGCATCGCGAAGGTCTTGCCGCTTCCGGGCGTAGCGCCCAGAAAGACACGAAGGTGCCCGCGTTTGAGCATCGCCGCCGGTGCGGCCGGCGCCGTCTGGCCTGCGATCGTGTCGGTCATCTCTCTAATGATGCGCGCGCTCCATAGCGCCGAAACGCGTCAGCCCGCGAGGCCTGACTGCTGCGCGTCGAGCGCGAGGTTGAGCTGGAGCACGTTGACCACCGGCTCCCCGAAGACCCAGAGAATCCGGCCCTGCACCTGCGCCTCGACCAGCGCCTTCAGCCTGCCCTGGTCAAGACCGCGAGCCGAGGCCACCATGTCGACCTGCGCGAGGGCTGCGGCCTGGCTGATGTCCGGGTCGAAGCCGGTGAAGTCCGACGTGACGAGGTCGATCGGGACCGGAGCGGTGACGCCCGCAGCCTCGTACGCGGCCACGGCCGCCTTGGTCGTCTCGAGCAGGAGTGGGTTCGACGGGCCGAGGTTGCTCCCCGCCGAGTTGGCGGCGTTGCACGGCTGCAGCGCGCCGGTGGATGCGTTGTACGTGTACGAGAGACGGCCCTGGAAGTACTTGGGGTTGACGGTAATCACCATGCTGCCGTCGGTTGCGAACTTCTCCTGCGGGCAACTCTGGCCGATCGCCGTCGAACCGACGACCTTGCCGTCGACGGTGATCAGGCTGCCGTTGGCGTTGCCGTTGAACGCAACCTGTGAGATCCCCGTGATGACGAACGTATACACGAGCGCGAGTGCTGCGACGAAGACGGTGAGCCGGAGCCCGATCAGCAGTTCTTTCGGCCAGCTGCGTGGATTCATTGTGTCTAGACCAGGTGGAGGGCGTTGACGATCAGGTCGATGACCTTGATCCCGATGAACGGCGCGACGAGGCCGCCGAGGCCGTAGATCAGCAGATTGCGGCGCAGCAGTGCCGCGGCGCCGACGGCGCGGAAACGCACGCCACGAAGCGCAAGTGGCACCAGCGCGATGATGATCAGCGCGTTGAAGATGACGGCGCTGAGGATCGCGCTGTTGGCCGACTGCAGGTGCATGACATTGAGCACCGACAGAGGCTTGAGCGCGCCGTAGGCGGTGAACATCGCCGGGATGATCGCGAAGTACTTGGCGACGTCGTTGGCGATGCTGAAGGTCGTCAGCGCACCGCGCGTGATCAGCATCTGCTTGCCGGTCTCGACGATCTCGATGAGCTTGGTGGGGTCGCTGTCGAGGTCGACGAGGTTGCCCGCCTCCTTGGCCGCCTGCGTACCGCTGTTCATGGCGACACCGACATCGGCCTGAGCCAGCGCCGGCGCATCGTTCGTGCCGTCGCCGGTCATCGCAACGAGCTTGCCGCCGGCCTGCTCCTGCTTGATCAGGTCGAGCTTGTTCTCCGGCGTCGCCTGAGCCAGGAAGTCGTCGACCCCCGCCTCGGCGGCGATCGCGGCCGCGGTCAACGGGTTGTCCCCGGTGATCATCACTGTGCGCAGCCCCATCCTGCGAAGCTCGGCGAAGCGCTCGGCGATGCCCGGCTTGACGATGTCCTTGAGGTGGATCGTTCCGAGCACCACGTGGTTCTCGGCGACCAGCAGCGGCGTACCGCCGCTCCGCGCGATCGTCTCGACCTGCGCCGTCACCTCGGTGGAGACGGCGCTGTTCCCCTGGGCGTCACCGCACCATCTGGCTACGGAGTCGCCGGCGCCCTTGCGGATGCTGTCGCCGGCGCGGTCCACGCCGCTCATGCGAGTTTCTGCCGTGAATGGCACGAAAGTCCACTCCGCGCCCTCGGTCTCCTCGTTTGCTCCGAAACGCCGCGCCAGCGCGACGATCGACCGGCCTTCCGGAGTCTCATCGGCGCGGCTCGCGAGGTCGGCAGCCCGAACCAGCTTCTCCATTGCGATCCCCGGAGCGGGAAGGAACTCGGTCGCCTGGCGGTTGCCGAGCGTGATGGTTCCGGTCTTGTCGAGGAGCAGTGTGTCGACGTCACCGGCCGCCTCGACAGCGCGCCCCGACATCGCGAGCACGTTCTTCTGGAGGAGCCGGTCGATACCGGCGATGCCGATCGCGCTCAGGAGTCCGCCGATGGTGGTGGGGATGAGACACACCAGGAGCGCGATGAGCACCGGTACCGAGATTGACGCGCCGGAGAAGATCGCGAACGGCTGGAGGGTGACAACGGCGATGAGGAAGATGAGCGTCAGGCTCGCGAGCAGGATGTTGAGCGCGATCTCGTTCGGCGTCTTCTGACGCGACGCGCTCTCGACGAGCGAGATCATCCTGTCGAGGAAGGTCTCTCCCGGGTTCTGGGTGATCTCGATCACGATGCGATCGCTGAGGACGCGCGTGCCACCGGTGACCGCACTCCGGTCACCACCTGCCTCGCGAATGACCGGCGCCGATTCGCCGGTGATGGCCGACTCGTCGACGCTCGCGATTCCCTCGACGATCGTGCCGTCACTGGGGATGACGTCGCCCGCCTCGCAGACGACGATGTCACCCTTGCGCAGGTCGATCGCCGGTATCGCCGACTCCTTACCGCCGACACCGCCCTGCAGCTTGCGTGCGATCGTCTCCGTCCGCGTGCGCCGCAACGCCTGCGCCTGGGCCTTGCCCCTGCCTTCGGCGATCGCCTCGGCGAAGTTCGCGAAGAGCACGGTGAACCAGAGCCAGAGTGCGATCTGGCCGACGAAGCTGCTGTCGCTCGCGCTGCCGACCAGGCCTGCGATGAAGGCGTAGGTGGTCATCACCGCACCGACCTCGACGACGAACATCACCGGGTTGCGAGCCATCGTGCGTGGATCCAACTTGACGAAGCTCTGGCCGATCGCCGGGATGAGGAGTTCGGGATCGGTGACGCTGCTGCGCCGGCGCTTGGGGCGGTGAGCGGATGCGAGTGCCATATCAGAATGCCGCGATGAGCTTGAAATGCTCGAGGATCGGCCCGAGCGAGATGGCGGGGAAGAAGGTGAGCGCCGCGACGATGAGGATCGTGCCGATCAGCAACGCGACGAAAAGCGGTCCATCGGTGGGGAAGGTTCCCGCGCTGGCCGGGACGATCTTCTTCTTCACGAGGTTGCCGGCGAGCGCCATCACCGGGATGAGGAAGAGAAATCGACCAACCCACATCGCGCCCGCGAGCATGAAGTTGTAGAAGTTGGTGTTCCCGGTGAGACCGGCGAACGCGCTGCCGTTGTTGCCGGTCGCGGACGCGAACGCGTACAGGATCTCCGTGAGCATGTGCGGGGTTCCCTGCGTCGCAATCGGGCCTGCCTGTCCTCCTGTGGTGAGCACCGCCACGGCCGAGAATCCGAGGATGGATGCGGGCAGGATGAGGATGGCGAGCGCCGCGAATTTGACATCGCGCGCCTCGATCTTCTTGCCGAGATACTCCGGCGTTCGGCCCACCATGAGTCCGGCGATGAACACCGCGACAATCGCGAACACGATCATGCCGTACAGACCGGAACCGACATCGCCGGGCGTGATCTCACCAAGCTTGATGAGCACGAGTGGGACGAGCCCGCCGACGGGAGTGAGACTGTCCATCGACGCATCAACCGAGCCCGTGCTGGTCCCTGTCGTCGCCGTGTTGTACAGGGCTGACTGGATTGGCCCATAACGGACTTCCTTGCCTTCCATGTTGCCCCCGGCAGAGAGGCTCGACTCGACCTGCGAAGCACCGGTACCAACGAGCGCCGGGTTGCCCTGCTGCTCCTGCCATGCGACGACCCCGAAGGCGCCGATCAGGATGATTCCCATCACTGCGCCGAGCGCAATGCCCTGCTTCACCTTCCCGACCCACTTGCCGAACGTGATCGTCAGACCGAACGGGATCAGGAGGCAGGTGAAGATCTCGAGGGAGTTGGTGAAGCCGTTAGGATTCTCGAACGGGTGCGCGGAGTTGGCATTGAAGAAGCCTCCGCCGTTGGTGCCGAGGTCCTTGATCGCCTCCATCGAGGCGACGGGGCCCTGCGCGATCGTCTGCAGACCGTTGGTGAGCGTGTGCACCACCGAGTACCCGCTGAAGTTCTGGATCGCGCCGTTGGCGACGAGAATCAGCGCGATGACGGCGCTGATCGGCAGGAGGATGTACAGGATGCCGCGCACCATGTCCGTCCAGAAGTTGCCGAGCGTGCTCATGGTTCGCCGCGCGATGGCCCGGATCACCACGACCGCGACCGCCATCCCCATCGCCGCGCTGAGGAACTGGTGCAGCACCAATCCGACGATCTGCGAGAAGTAGCTCATCGTCGCCTCGCCGCCGTAGTTCTGCCAGTTGGTGTTGGTTGCGAAGCTGATCGCCGTGTTGAAGGCGAGTGGCGCGGGCACCGCGGGGAGGTTCTCCGGGTTGAACGGGAGATGGTCCTGGAGGCGGAGGACCGCATACGTGAACGCGATGCTCACCAACGTCACCGCGAGAATCGAGATGAGATAGGCGACCCACCCCTGCTCGTGGTCCTCGTCGGCGCCGATGACCTTGTAGGTGAACTGTTCTACCGGCCGAACCACCCGGCTCAGCCAGACTCGCTCACCGCGGTACACCTTGAGCATGTAGCCGCCGATGAACCACGCGCCCACGCCGACGGCGGCGTAGGTGACGACCGCGGCGATGATGTCGAGAATCATCAGAACCGCTCGGGCGCGACCAGCGCGACCAGGAGGTAGATGGCCGCGATCAACGCGATGACCGCCGAGACGATGTAACCGGTGAGCCCGCCCACCTCAGATCCTTCCCAGCCCGACCGCGAGCAGGTACGCAGCAAAGAGCATCGCGGCGAAGGAGATCAGGACGAGAAGGTCGAGCGGCATATGACTGGAGTATCCGGCGGCCACCGTCAACACAACGTCAACGCCCGTACCGGCGCTCGGTCAATGAGTGAGGCTGACCGGCACCGGCTCGCGGCCCAACGCACTGCCGGCCTGGTCAGCGAGAGTCACGGCGGCAAGAAGTTGCTCTCGCGTCACCTTGGTTCCGGCTTCGGCGACCAGCACATAGCGTCCACGGCGTCGCTGCTGATTCTCGACGATGAGCGAGATCTCCTTGCCGGGCAAGCCCAAGGTCTGGATCCCCCACCAGAAATGTCCCCAGCTGACATCGCCGTTGCGTTCGATCGTGGGACCCGGCGCCGCCGGAAACGTCGTCTCGAAACGGCAGCTGCGCAACCCGAGCAGCGTCTGGAGTTCGACGGCAACAGCGGCGACGACCTCGTCGCGTCCAGCTCCCGAGGCCATCAGTTCGGCAATGCCCTGGATTCGTCCGAGGTCGAGGCTTCCCTGCACGACCAGGCCCCTGTTGGTCCGGTTGCGAGCCGAGAGCTGTCCGACGATCAGGCCTCCGATCAAGAGCAGCACGGCCGTTTCGACATCGGAGGCGTTCGATATGGAAAACGAGCCGTACGGCTTGGTGAACAGGATGTCGAAGCACAGCGCCGCGGTGACGGCGGCGACGACAGCAGTGATTCGAGTCCCGAATGCCCCAACCAAGGAGACGATGATCGCGAGGCCGAGTGCCACCGTCGCCGCGGAGACGTTGCCCCGGAACGGAAGGGCACCGAGGGATACTGCAATCGGGACAACGACGGCCGTTGCGAGGAGCAGCCACGGACGGATCTGGGCGCCAACGCTGATGCCCGGCGTCAACGCCTGACGAGGGAGCTCCGCGCTCGCGGTCGGGTTCGTGGTATCTCGGCTACTCGTTTCCGCTGGCACCTGGCCTCCAGTATCTCAGTGACGCGGTCAACGTGACGTCAACGCGGAGGCCCGAATCGGTAGCCCTGGCGACCGACGGTGACCACCACCTCAGGGTGCGTCGGATCATCCTCGAGCTTGGCCCGAAGGCGCTGCGCAAACGTCCGCAGGTAATTTCGCTCGTCCGCATACTGCGGCCCCCACACACGCTGCAGCAGCGTGCGGTGGTCCAGGGTCACCCCGGCGTTGCGCGCCAGCTCGGCAAGGAGCTCCCACTCGGTCGGGGAAAGACGGACCTCGGCGCCGCCACGGGTCACGGTCCGGGCACCAAGATCCACGCGGACAGCGCCGTGCACCACGATCCCGGGGGCTCCTCGCGGCGATCGCACCCGGCGGAGGACTGCTCGAACTCGAGCAAGCAGTTCCTCGGCGCCAAACGGCTTCGCGAGGTAGTCGTCGGCGCCCAGGTCGAGGGCCCGGACCTTGTCGGTCTCCTCGCCCCGCGCGCTGATCACGATCACCGCTGGGCCGCGGCGGTCCTCCATCTGCTGGAGGATCTGCCAGCCATCCACGAACGGCAGGCCGATGTCGAGGAGGACGATGTCGATGCCCTCGGCGTTGCGAAGCATCTGCGAGGCGGTGATGCCGTGGGTCGCGACCGAGGTCTCGTACCCGGCCGTTCCGAGGGCGCCGACCACCACTTCGCGCAACGCCCGGTCATCCTCGACCACCAGGATGTGGGCGGTGGCGGCGGCCTCTATCAACACGAGGCCGGGCCGGAGGGCGCGGTGCCGGCCACCACGGTGATGGTCTCCCTGGCGGTTGCGGGTGGGCTGAATGCCTGATGGCTCGGGCTGACCAGCTCGACCTCGACGGAATGCTCCCCGACTGGCAAGTCCTCGGGCACCTGCCAGACGTCGACAGTCGGCGCCTGCACCCCGTCGATGATGACCGCGACGTAGTGCTGCGAGTCGGTTGCCGCCACCAGTCCACGGGATGCGGGCGCGCCGCACACGGTGAGGATGAAATGCGAGCCGACATCAGCGCCGGGTGCGGGGGACACGATCCGCAGAGGGTACGGTGCGGGGACCAGGAGCGCGGGGCTCAGCACCCAGCTCGCCACCAGGGCTCCGACGCCGATCAGCGCAGCCACCGCTCCGGCGATGCGAAACGTGGTCCGGCGGAGGGCGAAGACCGCGAGCCCGCCCCCGAAGATGAGCAGCGCGAGCCCCCATTGCAGCGGCAACGGGAGGTTGCTGAGGATGTGCGCGATCACGAGGCGCTCGGATCAGGCCGGAGCGACAGTGAAGAAGATCGTCGGGGTGACGTCGCGGGGGCTGAACGGGAAGTGGTCCTGGGCCACGAACTCCGCGTACATCGAGTACTCAACGCCGGGATGCAGCCCGGTGACCATCTGCGAGAGCGTGTAGCTCATGTAGATGAGCTGGTTGTTCAGGTAGAGGTGCACGTGCCCCTTGGTCGGCGTGATGTCGCCGGTCGTCACCTGCGTCACGACCCCACCGGTCACGGACACACGAACAAGCACTGAGGTTCCGTGGACTGTGTCGCCGCTGGTCGGGGCCAGCAGCGTGATCTTCACCGGGGTCGACGGCCGGTGGCCGAGACCGCCGGACGGGGTCGGGAACGGCGTGGGCGCCGGCGTCGGGCCTCCTGCCGCAGCGGTCGCTCCGCACGCAGTCATGCCGAGGAGCACGGTGGTCAGGAGGGCGAGCAATGGACTTCGCATGGTTCAGAGATCCCTGCCCTGGCCATTATGAGCGGCCGCCGGAGCCCCCAGGCCGTTTCCGCGGGGCGACGCGGATCCGGTCAGTTCCCGCGGGTCAGCGCAGGCGGTATGTGGCGGGCCGATCGTCGGTGACGAAGACCTTCGGCCCATTCCGTTCGAGGATCCGGCGCACCTGCTGCGGGGTGAACGTGGCGCCAAGGCGCTTGCGGATCGCCGCGACCGCGAGCGGACGGGTCGAGCCCTTGAGCACCGCGAGGACCTTGTCGTCGGGTGTGCCGCGCTCGGACGCCGCGCGCTTTCCGTTGGATGCGCTCGCCGGGTGCTTGCCATTGGCGACAGGTTCCTGCGCTTGCGCGATCACGGGCTCTTCAGCCACCTGGTGGCTCGCACCATGCTCCTCGACCGCGGGCCGATCGGGCTGCTTAGGTGCTGGCAGATCGATCCGTCCGGGCCGTGACGAGCCTTCGCCGTGCA
>CAAGKR010499811.1_pt1 | contig 10694 bp, 9 predicted proteins | sample 2556971 | NCBI WGS metagenome assembly CAAGKR01 (sample SAMEA5207829, study PRJEB30636) | soil metagenome | biome: forest; feature: boreal; material: soil | place: USA | collected 2011-09 | depth 1 m
AATGTATTTTCAATTCCAACCATTCCAATATTTTTAATTCCTTTTTTAGGTTCAATTGCAAAGACCATTCCTTCCTTTAATGGTTCTTTAAATCCTTCAGCAATTACTGGGATTTCATCTATTAACAATCCAATTCCATGACCTAGAAAATTCACTCGACGATTACCATAACCCATAAAATTTTCTAAGAATTTGGTATCAAGATTATTCATTATTTCATTGTATATTTCTGAAGGTATGGCATCTGATTTTAACAATTCTGCAATCTCATTTTGTATATCAACACATTTACAGTGTATTTTTATTGCGTATTCAGGTATTGATTTTTTAAACATGTATGTCATGGTTTTATCGGTGTTGTAACCATCATATCCACATCCCGCATCTATAAAAACAAGATCTCCTCTTTTTAATTTCCTGTCACGACTTCCTATAAGTGGAACTGATGGACTCATCCCATAATTTCCTCCGGGTCCATTAAAGTAGCTTGGATAAATTGAGCTTTCACCAAATCCAATCTGTCCTAGGACAATCTCTGTATCAAACATACCAAAGCGGGTTACACCATGATGACCTTCTTCTATCATGACTTTAAATAGATCTGCTGCTAATTCTGTTTCGCTCATACCTTCTTTTAATATTCCAGGTACAGTATTTTCAAGCACATGTTCATGGATTTTACCGGCCTTTCTCATTAGCGACAACTCATATTTACTCTTAACAGCCCTTACAGTTGCAATAACTTTATCAAGTGATTTTAAAGTTTTAAATGGAAAATATTTTTGGAATCTATTGTATAATGCAATTGGAACAACTTCAGTTTCTAGATATAATGTATTAGGAATTTTATCGATACTCCCCGCTGCATCTCTATAACTGTTCATAGGTTTAATATTTTTAAATAATGATTCATTTAAAGCCCTTTCATAACTTCTGCGTACCCAAAAAGTTGGTTCATCAAATCGTGGTATGATAAGCATTCCATCCTGCATGGTGCCTGTAAAATAATATTGGTTTATTTTACTGAAAATAACAGCTATTTCCCAGTCGGGATAAGTTTTTTCCATAATGATCTTAAATTGTTCCATACGATTTTGTAATTCGTTTTTTGGTGTTCTTTTGATAATCATCAGATCATTATTATTTTCTATCTTTTTATAAAAGTATTGGAAACTCAATGTTAGATCTAAAATAAAATTTAATAAAAATATATATCATATTTTCTCAACCGGTCATTAACATATTAAAAATTCTAAAAATTTCGAATTATGAAAAAAATCAAATTTAATAAAAATATTATAAAATTCATTACACGATTTCATATATTGGACGAATAACCTATATTATCACCCCATAAGATTATAAAAGTATTAGTAAGTTTATAGAAAATCCATTGAAATCGAAAAGTTGATCCATTAGCATACTTCAATGCTTTTGGATATATGTAATACAATAACTTGGTGCATTTTAACCAATTTATTTTTAGCAGGAGATTATCGTTAAATTTTATACTGAATGTTTAGGGTAGTTGATGCAAAATTCAAGTAATACTATTTTCCAAGTTAAATATCTAATTTGATTTAAATTATCATATAATTTTAATCAGATCCAGTTTATTGCACTACAGGTCATTTTTTATAATTTGAAGTGAGAATAGGGATTTTTGTATCTATAAATATTTGTACATTTATTTCGTTAAACCTTGATATTACGAAGTAGAGGTAAATAGGCTTATTTTTTGATGATCAAATTATTGATGTCATTAAATAATTTTTTTTTAAAATCTTCAAAGTATACATATTTGATATGGTAGGTATAGATGTACTCACTGATTTAGACAGATTTCATTGGTTTATAATTAACATCCACCAACAATTGCATTACATATGAATAAACTGTCTTCTATAAGCTAGTCATTAGAAATTGAAAGGATATATCATGACAATATTTTAGATTTTTCAATTGATTAATATTTTATTGATAAAAAAAATAAATCATAAAAAATATTTTAGTTAATTTGATAATTGTATATTTTTTTATTATAATTTGATTTGTAATCTGATTAACAATATCTGTTTAACACTATTTTTTTTTACTCAAATATTGGTTAATTAAAATTTTATTATATCAAACTATTACTTTTTACTTGGGATACTAAAGTAAAATATTGAACCCTTGCCTTTGCTTGATTCTACCCATATTTTTCCACCATGTCTATCTATAATTTTTTGACAGATTGCTAATCCAATACCAGTACCTGGATATTCATCTCGATCGTGTAATCTTTTGAATATTTCAAAAATTTGTGCCTGATATTCTGGTACTATGCCTATACCATTGTCACTTACACTAAAAATCCATCCATTTTCCTCTTCTTGAGCAGATATATTAATTTCTGGAGATTCTTTATCATTAAATTTAATCCCATTTGCAACTAGGTTTTGGAAAACATGCATCATCTGGGATTCATCTCCAATTATAGTTGGAAGTGGTTCATGTACCTTTATCTCAGCATTCTTCTCTTCTGATATTAACTGTAAATTAGATAAAACATTGCTCATAACTTTGTCCATCTTTATTGGGCCAAATTCACTACTGCTAGAATTCAGACGTGAATATGATAACAAATCATCAATCAAGAGTTTCATACGCTTGGCACCCTCAACAATAAATTTGATGTAATCATCAGCATCCTCATCAAGTTTACCTTTATATCGTCTCTCTAATAGTTGTGTAAAGAGTGCTACCATCCTAAGGGGTTCTTGCAGATCATGAGATGATACATAAGCAAATTGTTCCAATTCTTTATTGGAACGTTTAAGTTCGTTTACCAAGTCTTTGAGTCTTAACTCCGTTTGTTGGTGGTCATTTACTTCTTTTATAAGTTTGGTATTGCTTTCATGCAACTTTTCCTCGGTTTTTTTCCGCTCTGTAATATCTAGATGTAACCATAACCGACCATAGGGTTTTCCATCTATAAATAAAGGGACAAAATCTCTTAAACACGATTTTCCATCCCGCATAAGTACTTCCTCACCATGAACAGGTTTATAATTATTAACAATATCATTAATACGAAGAAGAGCTTCTTCAGGATTTCTATATGCACTTTTTATCACACGGGTCATGTTAAGAGACGTATATCCTATAAAGTAATCTGGTTCTTCGTTTAAATGGAAATAGTCACAAAATTCTTGGTTAACAAATTCGACCTTATTATCAGCTGTAACCAATAAAACACTTGCACTCATGCTAGAAAGTATTTTATAAAACCTGAGTAGAGTTGTTTGTAATATTTCTTCGACTTTTTTTCTATTGGTGATGTCGGTATTTATTCCAAGTACACGTTTAACTTGACCGTTATCATCATATGTAGCCCCACCTCGAGTTGATAACCATTTCATTTCACCAGAATGATGGAAGATCCTGAATTCTAAATCAAATGGTTTATGTTGAGCAATCTGATTATCACGTTCAAATTCTATCTTTTCGATGTCATCAGGGTGTGTTAATTCTCTCCAGTCATCGTACGTTTTTATTGTACCAGGACTTAAACCGTATAGTTGTTCTAATTCAGGGGTAAAATGTAAGTCATTTGTAACTACATTCCAATCCCAGACACCTACCTCACCACGGGTTTGAGCCAGACGCAACTTTTCTTCACTTACACGAAGTGATTCTTCAATCTTTTTTTGTATGGTTATATCACGTACTACTGCTACTGCACCCATGATCTTGTTATATTCCTTCTTAATAGGTGCTGAACTTACTTGTCGATATTGTTTTTCTCCATTGGGAAAAATTACTGTTTCGTCATAATTAGTAAGAATTTCCCCATTTAATACTCGAAGTAAAGGGGAACCATCTTTTACTCGTAATGAGCCATTAGTATCATAAATTTCCGATTTAGCGATTAATTTGTTTAATGATAAGGCTTCAGATTTAATTTCTTTCTGGAATTTCCTGGCTGCAGCATTAGCCAGTATTATATTACCTTGTGTATCGGTAAACCATACTTCGTCGACAATGTTCTCAATTAAGGTAATTAATTCGTCCTGAACACGGAGTGATTCGTCCAAAGAATCTTTCATTTCATTTTCCATCTGTCTACGGTGGGTTATGTCGTGTATAATAGAATAAAGAAGGTTTTTTCCACCAACGGTTATTGGACCACTGTAAACATCCACATCTCGTATTTCACCATTTGCCAAAGTATGCCTAAATAGGAAGTTGTTCTTTTGGAATGTTTTTGATTTTTGCATTTCACTATGAACATCATAATCTGGAAGATTGTTAATATTTTCAATATTCATTTTAACTAGATCTTCATGACTGTAACCATAAAAAGAACTCGCTGCAGGGTTTGCATCGACAATTCTACCAGTATTAGGCTCAATTAAAAGCATGGATGCATGATTATTCTTAAATAAACTATGATATCTTTCTTCACTTTCTTTTAATGATTTTTCAGCATTTTTACGTCTGCTTATATCCCTGATTATCATGAAAGTGTCCATAATACCATTTTTATCTATAAAAACATTCGTTGATATTTCTCCCGGAAATTTAGAACCATCTTTTTTAATAAAAGTGAGCTCACCTCTAGATCTACCATATCTTGTTCTTTCATCCAACATTGCAACCAGGTTTGGATCTGTTGTATCGACTATACCACTTCTTCCGAGTTTGCATATTTCATTTTGGGTATATCCAAACAGTTCTTCGGCAGCAGCATTTGCATAGAAAATAGTGCCATCAAGATGTGTTAATAAAACAGCATCCATACTGTTATTAAAAATAGATTTATAACCTTCTACAGTGGGATCAAGTTGAGTTTTTATAGACATGTTACTCCTTAAAAAAACCTTATTCCTATTAGATCATCTGATAATATAATTTTTACTGTCGATTGGTAAATAGATAAGTTCCTATTATGACAGCAAGAATGTCAAAGACAACAATAATCAATATATCATAATACAATGGCAGTAAACTATGCCATCCACTTATCATAACTGTTCTTAAAGCATCAACACCATATGTGAGAGGATTAATATAAAAAGCCCATTTTATCCAATAGGGCAAACTGGTAACCGGAAACAATGCACCACTTAAAAAAAACATTGGAAGATTTACGAATGTAACAATAGTACCAAAACTTTCTAAGCTAGTCATTAGACTTGCTATGATAAGACCAATACAAGTTAATCCTACTGTTACAAGTATCATTACAGGAAGTGCTAAACCAACTGCACTAAATGTTAAGGGAACACCAATAATAACACCAAACACTATAACTATAATTCCTTGAAATATGGCAGCTGTACCAATTCCTAACATCTTACCAATAAAAATAGATATCCTGCCTATAGGTGCAACTAATATCTCCTTCATAAAACCAAATTGTCTGTCCCAAATCACAGATATGCCCAAAAATATACTGGTAAATAGAAGAGTCTGCGCAATAATACCGGGTAACAAGAATTGGGTGTAACTGATACCAGTGAAAGAAATTGCAAACCCTAATCCTTCTCCAAAAATTACAAGCCATAGGATAGGAGTTATAACAGAGCTGATTAAACGTGTCCTGTCACGAACAAAACGTTTAAGTTCACGCCGCCATAAAGCATTAATTCCTCTTAGTTCGCTTATTGTATACGCCCCCTCATCCTTGCAGCCATTCCACTAAGCTCTTTACTGCCCCCACCTTCTCTAATTTCACGTCCAGTAAAGTACATAAAAACTGCATTCAGATCAGGTTCTTTTATGGTGATATTATCAACATAAACACCAATAGAAACAGCTAATTCAACAATACGTGCAAGTGCAGTATGAGCATTTATTACAGTTAAAATAAGTTCTTTTTCTGTTACCATAATATTATCTACAAGTTTACGCTCTGATAATTTCTCAGATAACAATTTATTATCACTAGTTTCGATAACAATGGTTTCACCGGAGAGTTTACTCTTAAGGTTTTGTGGAGTGTCTAAAGCTATTATTTTGCTCTTATCAATAATTGCAATCCTGTCGCAAAGTTTATCTGCTTCTTCCATATAATGGGTTGTTAATATTATGGTTATATTTTCCCTTTCTTTCAAGTCTTTAATATAATTCCATATATGGTCACGGCTTTGTGGATCCAAACCTACAGTAGGTTCGTCTAAAAATAGTACCTTAGGATAATGTATTAAACTTCTTGCTATTTCCAGTCGGCGCCTCATACCTCCAGAATAGGTGTTAACAAAATTTGATGCACGATCTTCTAACTCAACAAGTTTTAGCACTTCATCGATTCGTGACTGCATAACATCACGAGGTACATTATATAGATCGGCATGGAGTTCCATATTTTCCATACCAGTTAACTTATCATCTATACTCGGATCTTGAAATACAATCCCTATTGAACGTCTTACATCAGATGCTTGGCTCACAATATCATAGCCTTCTACCTTTGCAGTACCAGATGTTGGTTTTAAAATTGTGCATAACATTGAAATAAAGGTACTTTTTCCTGCTCCGTTAGGACCAAGCAATCCAAATATTTCTCCTTGATCCACAGTAAGATTAACATCATCAACTGCTGTAATGTTGTTGAATCTTCTTGTCAAACCCATAGTCTCTATTGCATTCATAATCCCTCTCCCAATTAATTAAAAAAAATTATATTAGAATTATTTTTCAGCTAATTCAGCGAGTTTTTGATTTGGGTTTGATGTGTAGAGACCACTATGATAACACACTATCTTTTCTATGTCATACTTTGAAAATTTCTTTATAGAATCGATAGCTGCTTCCATATCTGGAGTGTTATGTGGATAGGGACCTCTTAATTCACCATCTACTATATGTAACAAATCTCCTGCAATTAGAATTTTACTATTTTTAAGGTACAAACAGATGTGTCCGGGTGTATGTCCTGGAGTGTGTATGACTGTTATTCCTCCACAATATGGTAATTCTAATCCATCACCCAATACTTTATTAACTTTGGATTTTGGTGGATCTTGTAACATTTTAATTATGGGTTTACTCTGATCTTCGGGCATATTCTTTATCTGTTCCTGAAGCTGTGCCATACGCTCTGGTGTTATTTTATTAAATCTCTTCTCCCCTTCAATAAATGGTTTATCATCTTTATGGGCCATTACAATAACTGGATGATCCAATTCATCTTGAATATCGGGTATCCCACCTATATGATCAATGTCTGTGTGTGTTACAATTATTTGGTTAATTTTATCAAATGATAAACCTGCCTTGTTTACTTCATCTTGTATTGTTTTAATTGCACCGGGTAAGCCTGTATCAAACAGAACCATGTTATTATCATCCCAGATTAAAGTTGGGAAAATCTTGCTTTCAACACCTAACATATTCATTGATATTTCTAACATTTCAACATTTTCTGCTATTTCCATAGGAGTTCCTCCGGTTTACAAGTTTTAGAAATTAAGGCATACTTAATTTGATTTAATCTAAATCAAATTTATAATTTTGTAATATTATTATATATTGATTAGAGAGGTTAAATATCTAAATTTAAAAGAAAAAAAATAGTTAAGGAGTTATTAGCGAGTTTATTTACTATTTCATGTGAATTTATCTTGGAAGTCCTCGACATATTCCTTCTGAATCAGTGGTTTAACAGCTTCTACCATGTTGCCCATTATAAAAAAGAAATCTTTATCCTTTTCGATCATAGCATCCATAATAGATTTTTCCATTCCTTTACGTGCTGTTATATCAGTCATTATCGATATTGCCCCTATATATTCTCCTGTAAGTTTATGTAATGGACTTGTTGACATCAGAACCCATAGGGGATAACCATTTTTATTTAAAAATTGAATCTCATAAGTTTGACCTATACCCCTATTATTAATCTTTAAATGTTTTTTAAACACGTCTCTGCACTTTTTTTGTATAAAATTGAATACATCCTCATTAATCAGTTCATCCATATTATATCCTAACATGTCTGCCATTTGTCTGTTAACATAGCTGATTTCATTTTTTGAGTTGATCAAAAAAAGTCCTGATTCTATTTTTTCAACCATTAACCTATATTTTTCTTCACTTTTTCTTAGATCAATTTCTATACGCTTACGTTCAATAGAATATTTGATGGATCTTGAGAGCAACTGTTTGTCTATCTGACCTTTGACAAGGTAGTCCTGTGCACCCTCTGAAACAATATTTATGGCAAGTTCTTCATCAATAAGACCAGTTAAAATTATTATTGGTAATTCTGGGGCGTGCTTGTTCATTGTGTTAAATGTTTCAATTCCCTGACTATCCGGTAGGTTAAGATCAAGGAGCATTATATCAAAATCTTCGTTTAAATGTTTTAAACCATCATCAACACGCTGGAAACGGTTTAGTTCAAATTTGTTATCGTAGATTTCTTTAAGCATCTCTTCAATTATTAAAGCATCTCCAGGATTATCCTCCACCAGTATAATACGTATAACTTTTTCGTTCCTCATTTTTTTCACCTTGATGGAAGTTTAACTATGCTCAACCAGAAATTTTCAATTGATTCTACAACGTTTATAAATTGGTCAAGATCAACTGGCTTTGTTATGTAACAATTTGCATTCATCTTATATGTCTCAATTAAATCTTCTTCTGCATTAGATGTAGTAAGAATAACTACTGGTATGCATTTAAGACATTCGTCTCCTTTAATTTCTCTTAAAACTTCTCTACCATCTTTTTTTGGAAGATTTAAATCTAGAAGTATTAGATCTGGAGATGGAGCATTTGCATGTTTCCCTTCCCTACGTAAAATTTCCATTGCTGCTTCTCCATCATATGCAACCTGCATTGCATTGTATATCTTTGTGTCTTTAAACACTTCTTTAATTAATCTCACATCACCAGGGTTGTCTTCGACTAATAATATTTCAATTGGATTGCTTACTCTAGGACTCATAATATCTAATCACTCCTTATTGTAAAAATGAATTTAGTACTATTAACTGTTTCAGAATTTGATAAATTAAGTTTATTCAAGATTTTAAGTTCCTTTTCACCTTTTTTTATGTAGAATAAAAATAATTTTTTAGTAAATTGTATAAAATCAGTTACATAGGGCCCTATTCGGATAAACTCTTTTATCATTTCAGGATCTTTTAATCCGATGTAGCATGTTTTAACTGTTTTCTGTAAATATTCATCCCGTACTTCAGAAGAGGGTTTCCCGTAATTTATAACGGAAGTTTCGTCTGTTACAGTTACTGCATCATTTAAAATAGAAAATAATTGAATATTATATGGTAGATAAACTTGTTTTTTATCTAGATCTGATGATTTTTTAAAATATTTATCAATATTGGATTCAAGTTTACCCTTCATATACCGTCCCCATTCTTAATAGTTATTATATATTATATTAAAATCAGTATCATAATTACTTTTTCATTTAACAATAAAAATTAGCTTTAATGTTATATATAATAAAATTGACTATTAATACAATTTTATTTTAAAGTTAAAGAGGCTGTCTCATAATTATTTTCTGCATCGCTACATTCTGTTTATTTTAAATTTAACGGTCTATTTATTCTTATTTTTTTCCATATTTTGATTTATGAGACAGCCTCTTAAATCTTTAAAAAAAGATTATTATTTTTATTATTATTCTGATTGTAATTTATTTAAAGCAGCCTTTGTGAATGCAGGTATATCTTGAGGACCTCGGCTCGATATTAAATTACCATCCTCAACAACTTCTTGGTTCAGATAGATGGCACCAGAATTTTTAATATCTTGTACTATTGATTTCCATCCTGTTACCTTCCGACCCTTAAGTAAATCTGCTGTGATTAGTATCTGTGGTGCGTGACAAATGGCAAATACTGGTTTTTCAGTTGTGAAATAATCTTTAATAAACTTAACAGCTGTTGTATGCCCACGTAGATGATCTGGGGAACACCCACCAGGTATTAAAATTGCATCTAAACTATCTATATCAACGTTTGATATAGCTTGATCAATCTTTACAGGAGTTCCCTTTCTTTTTCCCTTAACTGTTTGGTCTTTTTTGAGACCTATATGTGTAAGAGAGTGTCCTGCAGCTTTAAATGCCTTTGCAGGTTCGGTATATTCCACATCTTCAAACATGTCATCGATTACAACACCTATTAAAGCCACTGTATCAGCTCCCGAAGATTCTAAAATAAGAAAGAATAAAAATTTAAATTATTTCTTTTTTTTCTTGGCATCATTAATAGATTTTAATGTATTGACAGTTATTTCCTGTTCTAAATATCTTAACCTATCTGCTAAAAAATCTAATACATGTCTTCTTTCTTCGAAAGGCACATTCTTTTTTGATAGCATATTAATTAATTCTGTTGTACTTCTGACAGAAAATGAACCTGACGCTTCATCCATCAGAATGATATCTCTTTTCCCTAATTCTTTGGCTGGTGAAACACATACTGCACCTAAAATATTACCTTTTTCATCCTTCACATCCATTGAACTTATGTAGTTGTGTTTAGTTTCATTTCTCATTTTGATTCACCTTAATCCATATTATAACATCTAATTATATGATTATGTTTATTTTTATTATTTAATTATTTATAGTTATTGTTTTTTTACCCTAATTTTCTTCAAAAATTCTTGTAATTGTTATTGTTACACGCCTCATTTTTAAAAAATAAAAAAGATAGTCCCTG